>Ga0114939_10000852_pt1 | contig 24996 bp, 18 predicted proteins | sample AshMeaCrysSpring_FD_87196 | JGI IMG/M metagenome (GOLD analysis project Ga0114939, IMG submission 87196) | Groundwater microbial communities from Big Spring, Nevada to study Microbial Dark Matter (Phase II) - Ash Meadows Crystal Spring | ecosystem: Environmental > Aquatic > Deep subsurface >...
ACCGGCGGCTCGGCCACGGGTGCGGGCACGTTCGCCCTTTCGGGCGAGGCCGGCGACGCGGCGGCCTCGAGCGGCGCGGCCGCGCCAGTCGCCGGCACGCTCGCCTCGGGCGCCGATGTGGCCGCGGCGACGGTCGGATCGACGAGGGGCGCCTCGTCCGGGGCAGCGAGCCACGGCAGCGCGACGTTGACCTGGCCCTCGCGCAGCTTGTCCAGCACGTAGGCGATGCGGTCGAGGTCGGTCTCGAGCGCCTCGAAGAGCTCGGGCGTTGCGGCCGCGAGGCCGTCGCCGTCGAGCAGGCGCGACTCCATCAGGTGCGTGAGCTCGCCCAGGCGCATCGCGCCCGCCATGCGCGCGCTGCCCTTGAACGTGTGCAGCGTGCGCCGCAGGTCCTGCGCGGACGCCCCGTCGTGCGGCGCGCGCTGCCAGCGACGCAGCTGGTCGCCGGCGGCGGGAAAGAGCTCGGCCGCCTCTTCGAGGAAGATCGACAGCACCTGCGGGTCTTCGACCTCGTCGTGGATCCCGGCCAGCGGATCGGCCTCCGGAGCGGGCAACACGATCTCGGGCACCGGCGAGGCGGCGGACGCCGCCCCCGGCGCGCTCGCCTCCTCGTCGGAGAGCGCGGCGTGGGCCGCTGCGGTCTCGGCGTCGAGTTCGGGGTGCTGGGCGGCGTGCTGCCGGAGCGCGTCGAGCTCGTCCTGGCTCTCGATCGCCTCCTGCGCGTCGCCCGCGCGAAACGCGTTGCGCGCCTCGACGCTGCGCACCAGGCGCCTCAGGGCTTCGACCGCGCGCGCGATCACGGGCAGCGCCGACGCCGGGCGCGCCTCGGCCTGCGCAAGCGCGATCAGCGCGAGCTCGAGCGACTTCGCGATTGCCGCGACCGGTTGGAAGCCGCCGGTGCGGTGGATGCCGCAGAGCGTGTGGGCTGCGCGGATCATCGCCTGCGACGGCAGGGCGGTCGGGTCGAACTGCAACAGCGACTGTTCGTGGTCGAGCGTGGCGACGTGATGGCCGGCCTCGTCGACCAGGATGCGCCACAGCGAGGCCGACAGCGTCACCTCGCCGATCGTGACGTCTTCGGGCTCGGCGGTCGCGGCCGGCTCCGCGGCGGGCGCGGATGCTTCGGTGCCCGCCAATGCTTCGCCGGCGTTCGCCGCCGACGCCTCCGGGACGCTCGCTTCGTCCACAGTGGCCGCCCCGATCTCCGGAGCGTGCGCGTCGCGGTCCTCAGCGCATGTCGCGCGCTCGACCCCGGCCGGCGTCGGGCGCGGCTCGTGGCCGCGGGGCAGCGCGGCATCGCAGACGGGATCGGCCGTCTGGACCGACGCGGCCGTCCGCGTGTTGTCGGCGACGAGCTTGAGCGTCACGCCGTGCGCAGGGGACTCGGCCGGACGAGCGCGATGGTGCGCGTCGTATGGGCCGGACCGCGGGGCATCCGCCCCGCCCTCCTCGCCCGGCTCGACTTCGATGAGAGGCAGCTCGCCGCCCGTCGTGGTCCCGAGCTCCGGAAGGTCGCCCTCGTGCTGCCGCGACGCCGTCTCGACGTCGTGCGCCGGCGCGTTCGCGGCGGCCACGGCGAGCGGCTGCTCCTCGTGCGCGGGCGCGGTCACCTCGATCTCGATGGCCGCGGGATCGGGCGAGACGATCGTGTACGCAACCTCCGGTCCCGGCTGCGGCGCCGCGCGCGCCGGGCCGATCACCGACTCGCCGCCGGGAAGCTCGGCCTCGACCGCGCGAATCGCAGCGTGGAGCGCCGCCGGGTCGCAGGTCACGCGCCCGTGCGCGGACAGGGCATCGACCCAGCCGCGGAACGCACTTGCCGCGGTGCCGATCAACGAGAGCACCGCCGCAGTCACCGGGCGCTGCTCCTCGAGGAGGCGGTTGTGGATCTTCTCGACGTCGTACGCGTACTCGCCCAGGTCGGCGAGCCCGACCATGCGCCCCGACCCCTTGAGCGTGTGGAAGCCGCGCCGTACCGTCGCGAGCGCATCGCGATCGCCGCGGTTGCCGTCGAGCACCGAGAGGCTTCCGCGGATCGTCTCCAGGACCTCGCCCGCCTCGGCGAGGTAGATCTCGAGGAGCTCTGCGTCGAGGCCGCTCGCGTCGACCTCGAGCAGCCGCTGCGTCTCCTCCGAGATCTCGGGGAGCGGCGTGGCCGTGTCGGCGATCGCCTCGACCACGGCCGCGAGGTCGTCGGCGGCGCCGTCCGCATCGAATGCGGCGAGGGCCTCGCCCGCCTGCCGGACGAGCTCGGTGTCGCCAATCAGCTCGGCGTCGTCGCGCAACGCCACGAGCTTCGCGCGTAGCCCTTCCCGCGCCGGGCGGTCGGCAGGCGCGCCTTGCACCTCCTCGAGGAGCCTCGGCAGCGCCGCGCGGAGCTCGAGCACGGCCTGCTCGACCGAGTCCGACTCAACCGGCGCGTCGTTCGAGGCCTCGCCCAGGAGCTTCGCGATCAGCGGCGCGATCAGCCGGTCGCGCTCGGGACGCTGCTGCTCGACCGCCTCGATGTAGAAGCCCAGCCCGGACAACGACTCCGCAAGGAGCTCGAGATCCTCGTCGCTCACGGCCACCTCGGGATCGAGGTAGGTCTCGATCTGCGCCTGGCACATGCCGAGGAGGCGCTCGGCGTCGTCGAGGCCGAGGATCGCGAGCGCGCCGCGCACCTGCTCGCTGTCCTTGCGCAGCGACTCGAGGTCGGCGCGCTTGCTGTTGTCGCGGAAGAACGCGTCGAGCACCTGCTCCATGTGGCGCAGGTTGGCCTGGATCTCCCGGCCGACCTGTGCGATCAGCACGCGCTCCTGGGCGCGACGGCTCATCTCGTCCAGCACCGGCGCGCCGCCGTCCGCCGGCACGCGGCCGGCGCGCGCGGCGTCGAGGCGCCCGATCATCTGGTCGACCTGCCGCGGGAAGTCGGCGGCGAGGTTCGAGTAGTTCTCGAACGCGCTCTCGGCGAGCAGGAGCGCGGTGGCGAACTCCATCGCGACCGGTTCCGGGATCGCGGCCGCGGGCAGCTTGTCGAGGCGCTCGACCAGCGCCGACGTGAGCTTCATCAGCGCGCCGTGCTTCATCTCGGCCGCCTTGTTGTGCACCGAGGTCAGCGTCTGCTTGAGCTTGGGGAGGTTCTCGGCCCGTCCCGAGGCGAACTTGAGCCAGGTGTCCTTGGCGCTGGCGAGTTGCTCTCGCGCCTCGCGGATCTTCGGCATGAGGCCGACGACGTCGGTGCCGATCGCCTCGGGCGTCGGGATCAGCGCCTGAAGGCGGTAGGCGCGCTGCACCGCCTGCAACTGCGGTCCGACCGGCGCGGCGATCGCCACGTGGTAGAGGACCTCGCGGCGCAGGCGGTCGGCGACCTTGGCCGAGCCTTCGGCGACGCGACGGATCTGCAGGTCGATACGGGCGGCGAGCTGCTTCACGCCGAAGCCGGTCTCGAGGCCGTCGCCGGCAAGCCCCTCGAAGAGCGCGCCGACCGTCCACCAGAATGCGCGCAGGCTCGACTGCGTCGCCACGTCCTCGATGCCCGCGATCGCCTCGCGCATCGTCGCCGCGCCGCCGGCGTCTCCCCGCAGCCAGGCGAGCAGCCCGCGCTGGTACTGGCGGCGCTGCTTGATCAGTACCGACGGCATCCGGCTCGCCGGAACGCCGTCGCGCTGGGCGATGCGCGGCGCCCGCGCCGACAGGTCGGGATAGAAGAGGTCGGTGGGCGCCGCGGCGCGCACCCCGCGCGCGTGCTGCATCGCCTCGTACTCGGGGAACAGGCGCAGCGGAACGGGCGCGATGCCCCCGACCGTCTCGTCGAGGAAGATCCTCAGCTTCCGGCAGGCGCGGTCGAGGAGGTCGACCGCCGCCGGCACGGCGGCGGCCGGCAGGTCCTCGAGCCGCGCGAGGTTCCGCTCGACCTCGTCGGTGAACGCCACGACCGCGTCGAGCCCGACCATCTGGATCGCGCCTGCGGCCTGGTGCACGTGCGCGCGCGCGTGCTTGAGGTGCGACCGGTCCTCCGCGTTAGCGCGGAGCGCCGCGAGCGCGTCGAGGCCGCGGGCGAGCGACTGGTCGATCTCCTGCTGGACCCAGGACAGCGGGCCGAGGTCGAAGTCGGTTGCGAGTTCCGTGGCCACGTCGGTATCCCTTGAGAGTTGCGCTTACGCCTTCTCGGCGCGGCAGGTGCGGCCTTCCGCGCACCAGCTCCCCGACGCCGCGCGCCCCATCGTCGGCCGTCCTGCCGCGCTCCGGGTCGCACACCCCCGGCACGCCGCGGGACCTTTGCTCTCCCGTCCGCGCGTCATACCTTGAACCCCGCGACGGAGGAGCGCAGCTCGGCGGCGAGGCGGGTCAGTTGTCCGATCGACACGTTGGTCTGCTTCGTGCCCTCGGTGGTCTCCTCGGTGATCCGCAGGATGCCCTGCATGCCGCGGGTCACCTCGGTGACCGAGGTCGACTGCATCTGCGTCTGCGTGGTGATCCGAGCGATCAGCTCCGCGAGGTCACGCGAGACCTGCTGGATCTCGGTGAGCGCCTGCCCCGCGGCGTCGGAGAGCTTCGCGCCCTCGACCACGCCCATCGTCGACTTCTCCATGGCCGCCACCGCGTCCTGCGTGTCGGCCTGAATGGTCTTGACGATCGCGTCGATCTGCTTGGTCGCCTCGGCCGAGCGCTCGGCGAGGCGCTGCACTTCCTCGGCGACGACGGTGAAGCCGCGGCCCGCCTCGCCGGCGGAAGCCGCCTGGATCGCGGCGTTCAGCGCGAGGACGTTGGTCTGCTCGGTGATGTCGGAGATGAGCTCCACGATCTCGCCGATCTCGAGCGAGGACTCGCCCAGCCGCTTGATGCGCTTCGACGTGTCCTGGATCTGCTTGCGGATGTCGTTCATGCCGTCGATCTGGTTCCTCACCGCGTGGCCGCCCTTCTCGGCGGCCGAGAGCGACTGCTGCGCCACCTTGGCGGACGCCGAGGCGGTCTGCGCGACCTCGCTGATCGACTGCGCCATCTGCAGCACCGAGTTCGACGCCTGCTGGATCTCGCGGTTCTGCCGCTGCGAGGCCTCGAACAGGCGGTTCGAGATCGACTGCGTCTCCTGCGTCGCCTTGGTCACCTGGTCGGTGGCCGAGTTGATGCCCCTGACCAGCGTGCGCAGCTCCTCGATCGTGAAGTTGATCGAGTCCGCGATCGCCCCGGTCACGTCCTCGGTCACCGACGCCTGCACGGTGAGGTCGCCGTCGGCCAGGTTGCCCATCTCGTTCAGGAGCCGCAGGATCGCCTCCTGGTTGCGCTTGTTCTCCTGCTCGCTGTCCTGGGCGCGCAGGCGCGTGTCGTCGAGGTAGACCTTGCCGACGAGGACCAGCGCCGCGAGCGCGAGCAGCCCGAGAACGACGGCGGTCCAGAAGGTGAAGGTGCGCTCGACGCCGCCGCCCTCGAACACCGAGGCGAGCGCGGTCGCGTCCTGCAGAAGCGGCTCGGACTCGTTGTTGATCGATCGTGCGCTCTGCTTCGCGACCGTCAGGCGCTGCATGTTCTGCAGGATCGCGTTCACGCCCTGCTCGTAGGCGGCGAACCGCTTGGCGAGCTCGGAGAGCGTCGCGCGCGCGTCCTCGTTGCGGACCGCGGCGATGCGCAGCGGCTCGCTGCCGCGCTGCAGGCCGGCGAGGATGTCCCGGAACGTGCCGGTGTCCTTGCCGAGGAGGAACGCGACCTCCGGGTCGACCTCGTCGCCGGAGGCGATCGCGTTCGCGTTCTTCGCGATCCGCTGCGAGAGCACCGCGAGCTGGTTCGCGAACTCGAGGTCGCGAAGCGTGCCGCCGCCCTGGCCGATCTGCTGCGCCGCCTGCTGCGACAGCTCGAGGATCGCGTTGTTGCCCTGGTTGATGCTCTCGAGGCCCTTCGCGAGCGTGGTGAGGCTCTGCTCGTTGTCGACGAGGCGCCCGGCCGCGACATCGACCTTGGCCCAGCGCTCCTTGATCCGGTTGAGGTGCTCGAGCGTGCCCGGGTCCTGGACCACGTCCAGCGTCTTGCCGCGCACCTCGCCGCCGTTCAGGAGCGCGTCGAGGTTCGCGGAGAAGCGCGCCCGGCTGTCGCGCACCGCAGCGAATGCCGGGGCCTGCCCCTGCGCCGCGAGCGCGGAACCCCGCGCGAGGCGCTGCGAGAGCATCTGCATCTCGGTCGCGGTCGCGGTCGCCGCCGCGCCCTGCGAGGCCGCGCGGTTGTCGAGGAGGATCATCAGGAGCGCCAGCACGAGCGCCGTGCCGAAGACCGTGCCGAGCACCGAGAGCTGCTTGGCGACCGGCATGTCGCCGATCAGCGGCAGCTTCCACGGCGCGACGCTCTTGCTGGTCGCGGCGCGAAGCTGCTCCATGACCGAGACCGACGCGAGCGGGTCGTAGCCGGCCGGCGCGGCCGCGCCCATCTTGACCTGCGTCGTCGGCATGTCGAGCTCCGCTTCGGCTGCGGCGAGCTTCGGCTTCGCTTCGCCGAACAGCTTGGGCATCTTGAAAGCCATCATTGCCTCCCGGACCTTTCGTGTAGCGGCGGCGTCACGCGCCAACCTGCAGGAATTCGGGCTCGCGGGCGAGCCGGGCGAGGTCGATCTCCTGCCAGGCGTTGCCGTTCGCGTCCATCCAGCGCTGGGCGTACCACGCGGGAGCGTCCGGCGCGGGCTCCGCGGGCGCGAGCTCGGACAGGTTGCGCAGGCCGAGCACCTGGGACACGACGATGCCCGCGTGGAGCTCGCCCGCGCGCGGCCCGAACAGCACGAGCCGGTTGTTCGATGCCGCCGGGGCGCTGCCGCGGCCGAGGAACCCCGCGAAGTCGACGACGCTGTAGAGATTCCCGCGGATGTTCGCGAGGCCGCGGAACCACGGCTTGGTGAGCGGCACGTCCGCGCAGGTCGGCACGGCGATCACCTCGCCGGCGTCCGCGAGCCGCACCAGCCAGTTCTCGCCGCCGCAGGCGAGACCGAGCCGCGAGCTCTCGACCTGGGCGGCGGTCTTGCTAGCGAGGCGGGAGGCGAGCTCCTGCTGGAAGCTGCGTAGGTCGAGCTTGGCTGCGCGTGCCATGGACTGGGCGCTCCCGGGGTCAGACCACGGCGCCGATCTTCGCGAGCAGCTCGTCGCGATTGACCGGCTTCACGATGTAGTCGCGCGCGCCCTGGCGCATGCCCCAGATCTTGTCGGTCTCCTGGCTCTTAGACGTGCAGAGGATGATGGGGATCGCCCGCGTGTCCGGGTCGCGGCTGATCGCGCGCGTCGCCTGGAAGCCGTTCAGTCCCGGCATCACGACGTCCATGAGGATCAGGTCCGGCCGCACCGACTTCGCCTTGAGGATCGCGTCCTCGCCGTTGTCGCACGCGACCACGTCGTAGCCGGCCTTGGTCAGCATGTCGTTCAGGACGTGCCGCTCGGTCGGCGAGTCGTCGACGATCAGGATCTTGCGGATCGACATGGGTTCGTGTTCCTTGGTCGTTCTCGTCTGGTTCGCGCGCTGCGAGGGGCTCTGCGGCAGGGCGACCGGCATCAGGCCGCGGCCTTGACGTGGGCCGCGACCGCCTTCAGCAGGCTGTCCTTGGTGAACGGCTTGGTGAGGTACTGGTCGGAGCCGACCATCCGGCCCCGGGCCCGGTCGAACAGCCCGTCCTTCGACGAGAGCATGATCACCGGCGTGCGTTGGAACTTCGCGTTCTTCTTGATGAGCGCGCAGGTCTGGTAACCGTCGAGCCGCGGCATCATGATGTCGCAGAACACGAGGTCGGGCTGGTGATCGGCGATCTTCGCGAGCGCGTCGAAGCCGTCCTCGGCCAGGATCACCGTGCACCCGGCCTGCAGCAGGAAGATCTCGGCGCTGCGGCGGATGGTGTTCGAATCGTCGATCACCATCACCTTCACGCCCGGTAGCGGGGTCTGGTTGGCCAAGGTCTCTCGGTCCTTCGCAAGCCCGTCGCCGCCCCATGCGGCGCCGGTCGTGGGCCGGTTGTAGCCCACACGTGTCGCGCCTCGGGCCGAGTCTGTCACGGCCCAAGCGAGTTGCCTAGAGCATAAACCTTGCCTGAAATCGCCCCGGGCATTGAAAAGGTGCCGAGGGGCCCCTGCCGGGAAGAATCGCTGTAGTCCACCTGCCGCGGCGCGGCAGGGGTTGCCGCGGATCGACGCAGCATCGGCGCCCGCCCGCTCCCGCCGGGTGGGCGGACCGACCCCGGGGCGTCAGCGGCCCAGGAACATCCGGTACGCCGGGTTGCGCGTCTCGTCCACGTAGTCGTAACCCAGGCGGTCGAGAAAGCGGCGGAATTCGGCCTTGTCGCCGGGCGGCACCTGCATGCCGACGAGCACGCGCCCGTAGTCGGCGCCGTGGTTCCGGTAGTGGAACAGGCTGATGTTCCAGCCCGCGCTCATGCTGCCCAGGAACCGCGCGAGCGCCCCCGGGCGCTCCGGGAACTCGAAGCGGTAGACGATCTCGTTCTCCGCCGCCGGCGCGTGGCCGCCGACCAGGTGGCGAACGTGCAGCTTCGCCATCTCGTTGTCGGTCATGTCCCAGGCGTCGATGCGGCGGCGCCGGAGCTCGGCCAGGATCTCCGCCGTCTCCTGTCGCCCCGCCACCTGGATGCCGACGAAGATGTGCGCCGCGTCGGGCCCGGCGTAGCGGTAGTTGAACTCGGTGATCGAGCGGTTGCCGACCAGCGCGACGAACTCCCGGAAGCTCCCGGGCCGCTCGGGAATCGTCACCGCGAGGATCGCCTCGCGCCGCTCGCCGACCTCGGCGCGCTCGGCGACGAAGCGCAGGCGGTCGAAATTCATGTTGGCGCCGCAGGCGATCGCGACCCAGGTGTGGCCACGGCTCTTGTGCCGCTCGGCCCACGCCTTGGCGCCGGCGACCGCGAGCGCGCCGGCCGGCTCGAGGATCGAGCGGGTGTCCTCGAACACGTCCTTCAGCGCCGCGCAGATCGCGTCGGTGTCGACGAGGACCATGTCGTCGACCAGCTGCCGCGCGAGCCGGAACGTCTCGCGGCCGACCTGCTTCACCGCGACGCCGTCAGCGAAAATGCCGACGTGGGGGAGCGCGACCCGCCGGCCCGCGGCGAGCGAGCGCGTCATCGCGTCGGAGTCGACCGGCTGCACGCCGATCACCTTGACCTCGGGCCGCACCCGCTTCACGTAGGCGGCGATGCCGCTGATGAGCCCGCCGCCGCCGACGGCGACGAAGATCGCGTCGAGCGGGCCCTGCCACTGCCGCAGGATCTCCATGCCGATCGTGCCCTGGCCCGCGATCACGTCCGGGTCGTCGTACGGGTGCACGAACGTCGCCCGCGACGCATTCCCCAGCGCGAGCGCGCGGCCGTAGGCGTCGGAGTACGAGTCGCCGAACAGCACGACCTCGGCGCCGCGCGCGCGCACCGCGTCGACCTTGATCCGCGGCGTCGTGACCGGCATCACGATCGTCGCCTTGCAGCCGAGGCGCTCGGCGGCGAGCGCCACCCCTTGCGCGTGGTTGCCCGCGGAGGCGGCGATCACGCCGCGGCCGCGCTCCGCCGCGGACAGCTGGGCCATCTTGTTGTAGGCGCCGCGCAGCTTGAACGAGAACACCGGCTGCTGGTCCTCGCGCTTCAGCAGCACGCGGCTGCCGAGGCGCGCGGACAGCGTCGGCGCGACCTCGAGCGGCGTCTCGACGGCGACGTCGTAGACCTTCGCGGTGAGGATCTTCTGCAGGTAGTCGATGGCCATGGCGGGCGCGCGGAGGGCACCGAACTTTAGCATTCCCGCCCCATGCGGCCGGCGCGGCCGGGCCGCACGAGACCGATTTGCGCGAGCGCGGGCCCGCGCCCGGCTGATGGCGTACGATCGCGTCGCTGCGCCCCGCGCCGCGGTTCGCGCGGCGCCCCGTCCGCCGTCGCTACGCCCGCCGCCGCCCGCCATGCCACACCGACAAGTCGCCGACTCCCCGCGGATGCTCGCCGTCGTCGACCTGGGCAGCAACAGCTTCCGGCTCGAGGTCGGCCGCGTCGAGGGCGACCAGATCTTCCGTCTCGACACCTGGCGCGAGACGCTGCGACTCGGCGCCGGCATCGACGCGCGCGGCCGCCTGACGGCGGGTGCCCAACGCGCGGCGCTCGACTGCCTCGCGCGCTTCGCCGAGCGCCTGCGCGGCCTCCATCCGGGGGCCGTGCGCGCCGTCGCGACGAACACGTTCCGCATCGCGACCAACGCCGGCGAGTTCCTGCCGAAGGCGGAGGCCGCGCTCGGCTTCCCGATCGACATCATCGGCGGGCACGAGGAGGCCCGGCTCATCTACCTCGGGGTCGCGCACGTGCTGCCGTCGTCGACCGAGCCGCGGCTCGTGATCGACATCGGCGGCGGCTCGACCGAGTTCATCGTCGGGCGCGGGCTCGAACCCGAGCGCCTGGAGTCGCTCAAGGTCGGGTGCGTCGGGATGACCCAGCGCTTCTTCGCCGATGGCGCGCTGTCGGCGACCGCGTTTCGCGCCGCGGAAACGCACGCGCGCGCCGAGATCGAGGCGATCGCCAAGAACTTCGACCGCTCGCATTGGAACGAGGCGTTCGCCTCGTCCGGCACCGCGCTCGCGCTCGCCGAGATCCTCGAGAGCAACGGGCTCTCGGCCGGAGGCATCACGCCGGAGGGGCTCGCGCGGCTGCGCAAGCGCATGATCGGCGCCGGGCATGTCGGCCGCCTCAGGCTCGAGGGCCTGAAGCCCGCGCGCGCGCCCGTACTGGCGGGGGGCTTTGCGGTGATGCACGCGGCGCTCGCCGAGCTCGGCGTCGAGCGCATCAACCCGGTCGGCGGCGCGCTGCGGCTCGGCGTGCTCTACGACCTGTTCGGCCGCACCGTCGACCGCGACGCCCGGGTCGCGACCGTCGAGCGCTTCCTCGACCGCTACCGCGTCGACCGGCCGCACGCCGAGCGCGTCTCGGCGATGGCGCGCCGGCTCTACGAGGCGGCCTCGCCCGAGCCCGATCCGGAGGCGGCGCAGCGCGTCGCGTGGGCCGGGTTGCTGCACGAGGTGGGCTTCACCGTGTCGCACATCGGCTTCCACAAGCACGGCGCGTACATCCTCCAGCACGCGGACATGCCCGGCTTCGCCTCGGGCGAGCAGTCGCACCTGTCGCTGCTGGTTCTAAGTTGCCGCGGCGGCCTCGACAAGGTTGTGGCCGCGCTCGGGGATCCGCAGGCGCGCGCGCAGGTGCTCGCGCTGCGCCTCGCCGTGCTCCTGCACCACGCGCGGCGCCCGATCGACGCGCCGCGCCTCAGGCTCGCCGTCGGGAAGTCGATCGGCTTCGGGCTGCCGAAGCGTTGGCTCGCCGCCCACCCGCTCACCGCGCACCTCCTTGGGAAGGAGTTCGCGGAGTGGGGCGCGGCCGGATACCCGATCCGCCAGGTCGCGGCGTAGCGCCTGCCCCTCGGGTGCGCAAGGCAGCCGGGCCGCCGGGGGCGGGGCGCGGAGCCTGCCCGCGCGTGGCCGGCGATGCCGGGGACTAGGTGCCGACGATGCCGCCGTCGCGTCGGCGCACGACGATCGTCGCCGAGCGCGGGCGCCCGCCGGCCGGACCGTCCGGCCAGCCCGACACCGCCTTGGGGTTGTCCGGATCGCCGCGCTCGCTCGGCGACTCGCCCGGGTGCTGGATGTCGACGAACATCGTGCGCATGTCGGGCGTCGTGACGACGCCGGTCACCTCGCAGCCGCGCGGGCCGACCAGAAAGCGGCGGGTCTCGCCGGTCGCGACGTCGGCGGCGAGCATCATGTTGTTGCCGAGGCCCGCGTAGTCCCCCTTGCCGAGCGTCGACGTCGATATGTCGGTCTGGATCCAGAGCAGGCCACGCGGGTCGATCCACAGGCCATCCGGGCTCCCGTAGGCGTCGCCCCTGACGTTGCCCCGCTTCGCCGCGTCGGCGAGTGACGGGTTGCCGCACTCCGCGAAGATGTTCCACGCGAAGGACGTCGACGCGGCGTCGCCGCCCGCCTCCGACCAGCGCACGATGTGGCCGAACACGTTGGCGGCGCGCGGGTTCGCGGCGTCGGGGCCCGGCCGGTCCCTGCCGCCACGCTGGCTGTTGTTGGTGAGCGTGCAGTAGACGTCGCCGTTCCGGGGCGAAACCGCAATCCATTCCGGGCGGTCCATCCGCGTCGCGCCCAGCGCGTCGCCGGCCGCACGCGCGCGGATCAGCACGTCCGCCTGGCTTGCGAAACCGCCCGCCGTGGTGAGCGGCCCCGTGCCGAACACCAGCGGCAGCCAGCGCCCCTCGCCGTTCGCATCAAAGCGTGCGACGTAGAGCGTGCCTTCGTCCAGCAGGTCGCGGTTCGCCGCACGGTCGCCGGGCTGGTAGCGTCCGCGCGACACGAACTTGTACACGTACTCGAAGCGCTCGTCGTCGCCGGTGTAGACGACGACGCGGCCGTCCTTCGCGAGCGTCACCGTCGCGCCCTCGTGCTTGCAGCGGCCGAGCGCGGTGCGCTTGACGGGCGTCGACGAGGGATCCCACGGATCGACCTCCACCACCCAGCCGAAGCGGTTCGGCTCGTTGGGGTGCCTCGACGCATCGAAGCGCTCGTCGTGCTCGTGCCAACGGTATCCGAAGCCGGCCTTGGTGATGCCGTAGCGCGACTGGCCCCGGATGATCGCGAGCTTCTGGTCGCCGTCGGCCACGCCCTCGACGTCGCCGGACGGGTTGACGAAGTAGCCGTTGAAGTTCTCCTCGCCTGTGAGAAAGGTGCCCCAGGGCGTGACGCCGTGCGCGCAGTTGTTGAGCGTGCCGAGCACGATGCGGCCCTCGGGATCGTCGCGGGTGCGGAGCGCGGCGGCGCCTGCCGCCGGCCCGGATAGCCGCACCGGCGTGTAGCCCGTGATGCGTCGCGCGTAGGTCGAGGGTCGCACGACCTGCCAGCGCTCGGCGTCCTTGCGCACCTCGATCACCGAGACGCCGTGCGCGGCCTGCGCCTTGCGCACCTTCGCCGCGCTCCAGGTCTTCATGCCGTCGGGATGAAGCAGCCCGTCGTCGGTGTACTCGTGGTTGACGACCAGCAGGCCGTGCTCCGACGACGGAACTGCCCTGCCGTCGCGCGCGACGACCATCGGGAAGTAGTGCAGCGCGTCGTGGTGCATCCCGGCCTGCTGCTCCTGGTCGGCGGCGGTGTTGGTCGCGTCCTGCCTGAACGCGGGCCCCGTGCTCACCGGATCGCCCCAGGCGAAGAGCACGTAGGCCTCGTACCCCTCGGGTACGACGACGGTGTCGGCCATGCCGGACGGAACCGGCCGGAAGGCGGGCGTCGCGGGTCCGGCGGGCGTCGCGGGTCCGGCCAGCGGCGCGGTCGGCGAGCCCGGCGACGAGCAGCCGGCAAGCGGCATCCCGGCGAGGGTCAGCGCCGCACCGGCGCCCGCTGACCGGAGCAGCGCGCGCCGCGTGGCGCAGACCTCCTCGAACGCGGGGTTGCGGGTCGGGTTGGAAACCGGATCGTCATCGCGCATGTCGTGCCTCGTCGTGGCTCTGGAGTCGGCGGAAGATACGTCGCGCGCATTGCGCGCAGGTGACGGACGCGCCTGACTCAGGCGAACTCGGGCCCGATCGCGACGCGCAGGACGACCGAGGCGCCGGCCGCGCGATCGCGGTTGCTGAGCCACCACACCGCGCCCTTCTTCACCGACCAGTACGCCTCCTCGCCCGACAACAGGAACGCGGCGACCGCGCCGAGCGTCGGCTGGTGCCCGACCACGAGCACCGGCTCGCGCGCGTCCGGCCAGCCGGCCGCCGCGAGCACCCCGGCGACCGAGGCGCCTGGCGCGAGGTCGTCGACCGTGCGGAACTTGCGCCGCAGCGCCGCCGCGGTCTGCTGCGCCCGGTCGGCGGGCGAGACGAGCACGCGCGTGGAATCGGGCAGGTGCCGCTCGAGCCACGCCGCCATGCGCGCCGCCTGCTTCGCACCCTTCGCCGTGAGGCGCCGACCGAAGTCGGGCTCGCCCGGTTCGGCTTCGGCGTGCCGCCAGAGGATCAGGTCCACGTCCGTGTCGTCCTAGTCGTTTCGGGAGGGCTTGCGCAGGCGCGCGAGCAGCTGCTGCTGAGCGGACCGGCGCCGCGCACCGTGCCGGCGCGCGAGCCGGGACCAGGTGCCGTCGGCCGCGAGCTCCCACGCGTCGCAGTTGTCGGAGAGGTACACCTCGAGTCCCTCGTCGATCACCCGGGCCTTCTGCGCCGGGTCGAGGACCGGGAACGCGACCTCGATGCGCCGGAACAGGTTGCGGCCCATCCAGTCGGCGGAGGCGAGCCACACGTCGTTCGCGCCGTCGTTGTCGAACAGCCAGACGCGGTGGTGCTCGAGGAAGCGACCGAGGATGGAACGGACGCGGATGTTCTCCGACAGCCCGGGCACGCCGGGCCGCAGCGCGCACGCCCCGCGAACGATCAGGTCGATCCGCACGCCCGCCTGGGAAGCGGCGTAGAGCGCCCGGATCACCTGCTCCTCGACGAGGCCGTTCATCTTCGCGACGATGCGCGCGGGCCGACCCTGCTGCGCGTGCCGCGCCTCGCGCCGGATCATCTCGATCACCCGCCGGTGCATGGTGAACGGCGCGAGCAGGAGGCGCTTCATCCGCGAGGCCTTCGCGTAGCTCGTGATGTGCAGGAACACCTCGTTCACGTCCGCGCAGATCTCCGGGTCGGCGGTGAGGAGGCCGAAGTCCGAGTACAGCCGGGTCGTGCGCGGGTGGTAGTTGCCGGTGCCGAGGTGCGCGTAGGGGACGAGCCGCGCGGGTCCGCCGCGGTCGCGCTCGCGCCGCAGCAGCAAGGCGAGCTTGGCGTGGGTCTTGAGGCCGAAAACGCCGTAGACCACCTGCGCGCCCTCCTGCTCGAGCCGCTCGGCCCAGTTGATGTTGGCCTCCTCGTCGAAGCGCGCCATCAGCTCGACGACGACCGTCACCTCCTTGCCGGCGCGCGCCGCGGCGATGAGCGCATCCATCAACGCGGAACTCGTGCCGGTCCGGTAGACGGTCTGCTTGATCGCCACCACGTCCGGGTCGACCGCCGCGCGGCGGATGAACTCGACCACCGGCTCGAACGACTCGTACGGGTGGTGGAGCAGCACGTCGCGACGGCGCACCGCGGCGAGGATGTCCGGCTCGCCGACGAGGCTCGCCGGAAGCCCGGGCTCGAACGCCGTGTACTCGAGCTCGTCGTCGTCGACCTGGTCGATCAGCGATGCGAGGCGCATCAGGTTGACCGGCCCGTCGCAGCGATAGAGGTCGTGTTCCGCGAGCTCGAACTGCGCGAGAAGGAACTGCGCGAGCCGCGGCGGGCAGCCGGCCGCCACCTCGAGGCGCAGCGGCGCGCCGAACTGCCGCGACCGCAGCTCGCCGGCGAGCGCCTGGCGCAGGTTCTTGACCTCCTCCTCGTCGATCCACAGGTCGGCGTCGCGGGTGACGCGGAACTGCGAATAGCCGACGAGCTCGCGCCCGGGAAACAGGTCGGCGAGGTGCGCGTGGATCGCCGAGGACAGCAGCAGGAACGAGCCGTCGCCGCCCGCCACCTCGCTCGGGAGCTTGATCACCCTCGGCAGCACGCGCGGCGCCTTGACGATCGCGATCGTCGTGTCGCGGCCGAACGCGTCGCGCCCCGCGAGCTCGACGATGAAGTTGAGCGTCTTGTTGCCGATCTGGGGGAACGGGTGCGCCGGATCGAGGCCGATGGGCGTCAGCAGCGGCCGCACCTCGCGCTCGAAGAAGTCGGCGACCCACGCGCGCTCGGCGGGCGTCCGGTCGGCGTCCCGCAAGAGGCGGATGCCCCGCGCGGCGAGCGCAGGCAGCACCTGGCCGTTCAGCACGCGATACTGGTCGTCGACCAACGCGTGCGCCGCCTCGGCGATCCGCGCGTAGTCGGCGCGCACCTCGTGCAGGGTCATGCCCGGCGGCGGAATCCTGGACCGCAGTGCCCCCCGGAGGCCCGCGACGCGGATCTCGAAGAACTCGTCCATGTTGCTGCCGACGATGCACAGGAAGCGCAGCCGCTCCAGCAGCGGGACGTCTTCGCGCGTCGCGAGCGCGAGCACGCGCCGGTTGAAATCGAGGAGCGAGAGCTCGCGATTGATGAGCGTGGCCGCGCCCTCCGCGGAGGGCGCGGACCGGACGCCGGGCTTGGCCTTGCCGGACGCCGCCGGCGCCACCGTGCGGCGGCGCCCGGGCGCCGCCGCCCCGGCCTCAGGCGGAGGCTGCGGCATCGGAGAGCGAGCGCCAGACGCAGCGCCCCTTCGCCTCGCGTTCGAGCGCGTCGATGTAGGCGGCGTGCGCGGCGAGCTCAGCCTCGCTCGGCGCGCACACCACGAGCGTCCCGCGCGGCCGCGCGACGCGCCCGGGGACGGTCCCCGCGGCGGCGGCCGCCGCCGGTGCGATGTCGATGGTGAGCGACTCCTGCCCGCGGGTCATCGCGAGGTAGACCTCGGCGAGGAGCTGAGCGTCGAGCAGCGCGCCGTGGAGCTTGCGTCCCGCGTTGTCCACGCCGAAGCGCTCGCACAGGGCGTCGAGGTTGTTGCGCTTGCCGGGGAAGCGCTCGCGGGCGAGCGCCAGCGTGTCGGTCAGCTTGGCGTACAGCGCGCTGCAGCCGCCGAGGTCGGCGAGGGCAAACTCGGCGTCGAGGAAGGCGACGTCGAACGGCGCGTTGTGGATGATCCACTCGGCGTCGCGCGCGAAGTCGACCAGCGTGCCGGCGACGTCGCGGAAGCGCGGCTTGTCGCGCAGGTCGTCCCAGGTCATGCCGTGCACCTCGGTCGCCCCGGCGTCGACCTCGCGCTCGGGATTGAGGTAGAGGTGGACGTGGCGACCCGTCGGGCGGCGGTCGACGAGCTCGAGGCCGGCAATCTCGATGATGCGATGGCCCTGGCGCGGGTCGAGGCCGGTCGTCTCGGTGTCGAGGATGATCTGGCGCATTCGGGGGGCAGGTATCGGGAGTCGGGTATCAGAACCGGCGGGCGTGACCGGTTCGTGACAGTCGGGGAGTATACGTTCGCACGGGCTTCGCGCCCGCTTGCGCATCGGGAGGCAAGGCGTGCGCGGCGCGAACGCCGGACCCGGGTTTCCGGCATTGCCGGGGCACAGGATGGTCCGGCGCGTCACTCGCGCGACCTGTGACGGCCGGGCCGGCAGGCGCGCTACCGGCGGAACTTCTGGATCGTCGCCTGGATCTCGGTGATCGCGCGCTCGATCTCGTCGTCGGTCAGGTCGCGCTGCTGGCCCTTGCGGTCGGTGAGCGTCACCGTCTTCTCCAGCTCGGTCTGGAACTCGCCGAGGCCCATCGTCTCGGTGATCGTCGACGAGGACTCGTCGGCGAGCGTCTCCGCGCCCCAGCGCACCGCGATCAGCGACAGGTTGTCGCCGTCGGGCCCGCCGCGCTTCTCGGCGTCGCGGAGCATCTGCGGCGCCGTCTTGAGGATCGGCGTCGAGGTGAGGTAGGTGGCGATCTCCGGGGGCGGCATCACGCTCCACAGCCCGTCGGTGCAAAGCACGAGGATGTCGCCGCTGCGCAGGGGCGTGCGACGCGACAGGTCGATCACCGGGTCCACGAGCCCGCCCAGGCAGCTGAAGATCTTGTTGCGGTCGGGGTGGTCGGACGCCTCGTGCGCCCGGATCACGCCCTGGTCCACCAGGTACTGGACCTTCGAGTGGTCCTTGGTCTGGCCGATCAGCCCGCCCTGGCGGAAGAGGTAGAAGCGCGAGTCCCCGACGTGCGCCCAATAGGCGTGGCCGGCCTGCACGACCACCGCGACGCACGTGGTGCGCGGCGTCTCCAGCATGGAGAACTGGTTCGCGTAGGATCCGAGCGCCGCGTGGGCGCGCAGCATCGTGTCCTGCAGGAACTTGAGCGGGTTCCTGAGGACCGGCTTCGCCTCCTGCTGGAAGCGCTCGATGAACAGCCGCACCGCGATCTGCGCCGCGATCTCGCCGCCGGCGTGCCCGCCCATGCCGTCGGCGACGACCAGCAGCAGCGTGTCGCGCCCGTAGGTGTACGCCACGCGGTCCTGGTTGACCTTGCGCGAGCCCTTGCGGGACTCCTGGAATATCGTGAACCGCATCGGCCGCTACGCGCCGATCTCGGTGAACAGCACGCGCTTGAGGTTGCCCATGAAGGTGAGCTTGCGCTTCCTCGGCGCGATGTCGCGGATCGCCTTCTGCAGCGCGAACACGCTCTGGGGACGCTCGAGCGGGTCGAGGCGCAGGCACCAGTCGATCACCTCGAGCAGGTTGTCCGAGTACTGCCCGGCCCAGATCTTCTTGGCCGACACCAGGTGGTCCTCCTGGACGCGGGCGTCGGCGGCCTGCGGCGCGAACGCCGCGAGGCAGGCGAACATCGACGCGCCGATGCCGTAGACGTCGGTCCAGGGACCCAGCCGGTCCGGCTCGCGGTACTGCTCGGGCGCGGCGAAGCCGGGCGTGTACATCGGCGCGAGCTTCGGGCGGTTGCTGGTGAGCGTCTGCCGCGCGGCGCCGAAGTCGAGCAGCACGGGCGAGCCGTCGGTCCGCAGGTAGATGTTCGCCGGCTTGATGTCGAGGTGGAGGATCTTGTGCGTGTGCACCTCGCGCAGGCCGTTCAGGAGGTGCATGAACACGTGCCGCACGAAGCGCTCGGACATCTGGTCCTGCTTCATCTGGATCTGCTGCTGGAGCGTGCGCCCGCGCTCGTAGCGCATCACCATGTACACCGTCTCGTTGGCGCGGAAGAAGTTGAGCACCCGCACGACGTTCGGGTGGTTGATCTTCGCGAGCGCCCGGCCCTCCTCGAAGAAGCACTTCATCCCGTAGCGGAACGAGGTCAGGTTCTCCGCCGACGAGGCGCGCACCACGTCGCCCTCGGTGCGGAGCACGAGCGAGGACGGCAGGTACTCCTTGATCGCCACCGGTGCGCCAGCCTCGTCGAACGCCCGGTAGACGATCGAGAAGCCGCCGCGGCTGATCTGCCGGTCGATCCGGTAGTTGAGGAGTTGGTAGCCGCCCTGCAGCGGCTGGTTGGTCACGGGCATCGAAGGACGGGCGCGGGCGATCCCACGCCTTGCCGCAATTCGCGTGCCAATCGGCACCGGGCGGGTTTGCGAAGGTGTCGCGGAACCGCTACATTCTCGGTAACCCGCCGCGGGAAGTAAAGAAAACCTGCGGCCGGGACCGCTTTCGGACCCCGGAAAACCGCCCAAAAACGTCCAGAACGGCCATGATTCTCAGCATGACCGGCTTCGCGGCGGTTGCCGAGGAGCTGCCCGGCGTCGCACTCGCCGTCGAGCTGCGCTCGGTCAACCACCGCTACCTCGACCTGTCGGTCCGGCTGCCCGACGAACTGCGGCAGCTCGAGCCGGCGCTGCGCGAGCGCATTGCCGCGGAACTGAAACGGGGCAAGGTCGAGTGCCGAATCGCCATCAACCGGACACCCGGTGCCGGCACGGTGGCGGTCGACCGCGACCGGGTGGCCGAGCTCGCCCGCGCCGCCGCCGAGGTACGACGGGCCGTGCCCGACGCGGCACCGCTCACCGCGGCCGAGATCCTGCGCTGGCCGGGGGTCATGGTCGAGGCGTCGATGCCCGCCGACAGGCTGGCCGAACGCGTGCATGCCCTGGCCGACGCGGCGCTCGCCGACCTCGCGGCGGCACGCGCCCGCGAAGGCGACAAGCTCAAGGCCCTGATGCTCGCGCGCTGCGCCGACGTCGAGGCACAGGTGGCCCGGGTCGCGCCGCGCGTGCCGGCGATCCACGCCGCGTTCCTGGAGAAGCTCGGCGCGAGGCTCAGGGAAGCCGGACTCGACCCGAACGAGGATCGCCTGAAGCAGGAGCTCGCGATGTTCGCGACGAAGAGCGACGTCGCGGAGGAGGTCGCGCGCCTTGTCACGCACGTTGCGGAGGTGCGCAGGGTACTGAACGCCGGCGGCAGCGCCGGCAAGCGGCTCGACTTCCTCGCCCAGGAGCTGCACCGCGAGGCGAACACGCTGGGCTCGAAGTCGGTCGACGCCGAGCTGTCGCAAGCTGCGCTCGAGCTCAAGGTGCTGATCGAGCAGATGCGCGAGCAGGTGCAGAACATTGAGTGACGCCGCCCCCGGCTGCCTGTTCGTCATCGCCGCCCCGTCCGGCGGCGGCAAGACCAGCCTCGTCAACGCGCTGCTCGCACGCGAGCCCGGGATCCGCCTGTCGGTCTCGTACACGACGCGGCAGCCCCGACCCGGCGAGCACGAAGGCGTGCACTACCACTTCGTCGACGAGGCGCGCTTCGCGGCGCTCGCGGACGCCGGCGAGTTCCTCGAGCACGCACACGTCCACGGCAACTGGTACGCGACGTCGGCGACCTGGCTCGCGGCACAGGTCGCGGCCGGCCAGGACGTCCTGCTCGAGATCGACTGGCAAGGTGCGGGCCAGGTGCGGCGGCTCCTGCCCGACTCGGTCCACATCTTCGTGCTGCCGCCGTCGCTCGCCGTGCTCCGCGAGCGACTCGAGCGCCGCGGCCAGGACGCTCCCGAAGTCATCGCGCGGCGCCTCACCGGCGCGGTCGAGGAGATGCGGCACTGGCAGGAATTCGACTATGTTATTATCAATCAAGACTTTGCGAGCGCCATCGACGACCTGGCCGCGATCGTACGCGCGGCCCGGCTCAAGGTGGCGCGCCAGCGCCTGCGGCACGCCCGACTCCTGCAAGCGCTGACCGAGCCCGACGCCGAATGACGCCCCCACCCGGAAGACACACCATGGCCCGCATCACCATCGAGGACGCACTGGAGCACATCCCGAACCGCTTCGAGCTCACGCTCGCGGCGACCAACCGCGCGCGCCAGATCACCTCGGGCAGCACGCCGCTGGTCGAACCCGACCGCGACAAGCCGACGGTGATCGCGCTGCGCGAAGTCGCGGCCGGCAAGGTCGGCATCGAGATGCTGCTCAAGCCGGCGAGCTGACCGCCGCTGCCGGCGAAGCCCGGGCAGGCGAGCCGCTCCCCTCCATGTCGGAGATCGCCGAGTTCACCCGACACCTGGGCCATTACCTCGGCCAGACCGACGTCGCGCTGGTCGAGCGCGCGTTCGAGTTCTCGGAGTCCGCCCACCGCGGGCAGTTCCGCAAGTCCGGCGAGCCCTACATCACGCATCCGCTCGCGGTGGCGTCGATCCTCTCGCAGTGGCGGATCGACGCGCAGGGTCTCGCCGCCGCGCTCCTCCACGACGTGATGGAGGACACCTCGGTCACCAAGACCGAGATCGAGACGACCTTCGGCAAGCCCGTGGCCGAGATGGTCGACGGCGTCTCCAAGCTCGACCAGATCGAGTTCAATTCGCAGGAGGAGGCGCAGGCAGAGAGCTTCCGCAAGATGCTGCTCGCGATGGCGCGCGACGTGCGCGTGATACTGATCAAGCTCGCCGACCGCCTGCACAACATGCGCACGCTCGACGCGATGAAGCCCGCGCAGCGCCGGCGCATTGCCCGCGAGACGCTCGACATCTACGCGCCGATCGCCAACCGCCTGGGCCTCAACGCGCTCTTCCTCGAGCTGCAGGACCTCTCGTTCAAGCACCTCTACCCGCTGCGCCACCGCGTGCTCGCCAACGCCATCAAGGCCGCGCGCGGCAATCGCCGCGAGGTGATGAACCGGCTGCTCGAGACGATCCGCGACGGCTTCCACAAGGCCGGCATCCACGCGTCGGTGACGGGGCGCGAGAAGACCGTCTACTCGGTCTACAAGAAGATGCGCGAGAAGCGCTACACGTTCTCGCAGGTGTTCGACATCTACGGCGTGCGCGTGCTGGTCAACGACCCCACCGCCTGCTACGGCGCGCTCGGCGTACTGCACTCGCTGTACAAGCCGATCCCCGGCAAGTTCAAGGACTACGTCGCGATCCCGAAGGCCAACGGCTACCAGTCGCTGCACACCACGCTTTTCGGGCCGTTCGGCACGCCGCTGGAGGCTCAGATCCGCACGCACGACATGCACCGCGTCGCCGAGGCCGGCGTCGCCGCGCACTGGCTGTATAAGACGCGCGAGGGCGTCGACCTCGCCGAGGCGCAGCGCGAGATGCAGCGCTGGCTGCAGAGCCTGCTCGAGATCCAGTCGGAGTCGCGCGACAGCAAAGAGTTCCTCGAGAACATCAAGGGCGACCTCTTTCCCGACGAGATCTACGTGTTCACGCCGAAGGGGAAGATCATGGCGCTGCCGCGAGGCGCGACCGCGGTCGACTTCGCCTACGGCGTGCACACCGACATCGGCCACCACTGCGTCGCCGCGCGCATCAACTACGAGCTCCTGCCGCTTCGCACCGAGTTGAAGAACGGCGACCACGTCGAGATCCTCACCTCGCCCACCGCGCGACCGAACCCGTCGTGGCTGTCGTTCGTCGCCACCGGCAAGGCGCGCTCGCGCATCCGCCACTTCCTCAAGGGCCTGCAGCAGAAGGAGTCGGCGGCGCTCGGCGAGCGGCTGCTCGGGCAGGCGCTCGCGACGATGAAGGTGGAGCCCGACGCGATCACCTGGGATCGCTGGGAGGCGCTCGCCAGGGAGTACGGCGCGAAGAGCCAGCTCGAGATCCTCGCCGACATCGGCGTCGGCAAGCGGCTGTCCTTCGTCGTCGCGCAGGCGCTGACGCGGCTCGCCGGCCGCCCCGACGACTCAGGCGCCGCGCCGGCGGGGAAGCCCGGCGCGCTCAGCCTGCGCGGCGTCGAGGGCGTGGCGATCCAGTACGCGAAGTGCTGCCGGCCGATTCCCGGCGACGCGATCGTCGGCCAGTTCCGCAAGGGACAGGGGCTGGTCGTGCACCTCCGCGAGTGCCTCACGCTCAAGAAGCAGCGCGTCGATGCCGCGGAGCTGGTGGACGTCGAGTGGGCGACGGACGTGCAGGGCGTGTTCGACGCGGGCGTGCGCGTGCTCGTCTCCGACCGCCGGGGGCTGCTCGCCGACCTTGCCACGGCGATCGCCGACGCCGAGGCCAACATCGACGCGATCTCGATGGAGAAGCCCGACGGCGCGGGCGTGATCGCGATGTTCTTCGGCGTGCAGGTGCGCGACCGCCGCCACCTCGCCGCGGTGATGCGAAACCTGCGCCGCGTCGGCGACGTCCGCCGCGTGCAGCGCGCGCGGACCTGACCGCGCCCGCCCGCCGCGGCGACTCGCGCCGGCGCTCAGGCGGGCTTCTTCGCGAGCGCCTGCTGCAGTTCGCCCGACTGGTACATCTCGCGCATGATGTCCGCGCCCCCGACGAACTCGCCGTCGACGTAGAGCTGCGGGATCGTCGGCCAGTTCGAGTAGGACTTGATGCCCTGCCGGATCTCCGGATCCGGGAGCACGTCGACCGCGAGGAAGTCCTCGACGCCGCAGCGCTTCAGGATCTCGACGGCCGTCGCGGAGAACCCGCACATCGGGAACTCGGGCTGGCCCTTCATGTAGAGGACGACGCGGTGCTTCGTCACTTGGTCTCGGATCTTTTCCTGGACATCCATGGGGTCTTTCCTCGCTTGGGTTCACGCGATTCTAGCGAAACCGCGAACCCCGGCCATCGCCCCGTGCCACCCTGGGATCGGCAAGCGGCGTCCGCGCTCGCGTCGTCGCGGTCGCGACGGCGACGGGCAGCGCGCCACGAAATCAGCGTCCGAGGGCCTCTACCGCGCGCGGGGCGGCTCGCGCGTGCCCGCGCTCACCACGTACTCGGGGCGGCCCGTCGCAAGCCACGTCGCGAGGTTCTGCGCGGCCTTGCGGCGCAGCTCCTGCTCGGCCTCGACCGAGTAGAACGCCGAGTGGGGCGTCAGCACCACGCGCGGGTGGCCGACGAGCGGCGAATCGCGGGGCACCGGCTCGACCGGAAGCACGTCGAGGCCGGCCGCGGCGAGGTGGCCGCCGTCGAGCACCGCCACCAGCGCCGCGACGTCGACGACTGCGCCGCGCGCGGTGTTGACGACGTAGCCGCCCGCCGGCATCGCCGCGAAGAACTTCGCGTCGATCATGCCGCGCGTCTCCCTGGTGAGGGGCGTGTGCACCGAGACGACGTCGGCGGCCCGCGCCAGCGCGTCGAGCGTCGGCAGGCGCTCGACGAACACCGGGAAGTCGCCGTCGATGAGGTAGGGGTCGTACGCGACGACGCGAGCGAATATGTCGCGCGAGATCTGCGCCATGCGCTTGCCGATGCGCCCGAGGCCGACGATGCCGAGGGTCATCTCGCGCGGTCGACGCAGCTTTCCCGACGACTGGTAGTGCCAGGTGCCGGCGGCGATGTCGCGATCGTGCGCGACGATGTTGCGCAGCGCCGCGAGCGCGAGCCCGAGCGCGTGCGTCGCGACCTCGCCGACGCCGTAGTCCGGTGAGTTCGCGACCCACACGCCGTGCCGTGCACAGGCCTCGGTGTCGACGGTGTCGTAGCCCGCGCCTATGCGGCTGACGATGCCGAGTCCGGGGAGCGCCGCCACGACCCGTTCCGTGATCGGGGCGTACTGGACGAGCGCACCGAAGCATCCCCTAGCCGCCGCGATCACGTCGTCCTCGGTGCGGCACTGCGCGGCCACGACCTCGATGCCCTCGCGACGGAACAGCGCGAGCTCGAGCTCGATGTCGGGATAGTCGTAGTCGGTGTACAGGACCTTGGGCATGGGCTACCCCGTATCGGGACGGGCAGAGTGCCCCGTCGACGTTACGGGCGCGGCCCGTTTTGGTCAAGTGGTTTGACCAGTTCAGCGATCAGGCATCAGGAGTCAGGAGTCCGGAATCGGAAGTCAGAAACCAGAGCGCAGGGCGCCGCAACGACGCACGCGGAGACGGGAGGCACAGAAAGCCGCCCGTCGCGCCCGGTTCGCGCGGCAGGGCCGCGACCCCTGCGCCTATACTGCGGTCCATCGTCCGGCCGCCCCGCGCCCCATTCCCGTTCGAGTTTCCTAACCTGTCCCCCGTCGCCCGTCCCCCTTCCCCTTACTTCTGACTTCTGACTTCTGACTTCTGACTTCTGACTCCTGACTCCTGACTCCTGACTCCTGACTCCTGACTCCTGACTCCTGACTCCTGACTCCTGACTCCTGACTCCTGACTCC
>Ga0114939_10000853_pt1 | contig 24970 bp, 28 predicted proteins | sample AshMeaCrysSpring_FD_87196 | JGI IMG/M metagenome (GOLD analysis project Ga0114939, IMG submission 87196) | Groundwater microbial communities from Big Spring, Nevada to study Microbial Dark Matter (Phase II) - Ash Meadows Crystal Spring | ecosystem: Environmental > Aquatic > Deep subsurface >...
CGGCTGTCGATCCTGTTGCCCGGACGCGCGATCGCACCCGAGAACCTGCCCGCGGAGATGCGCCTGCCGGCCCGGGACGCGGCCACGAGCGGCTTCCGCCTGCCGGCCGGCGGCATCGACCTCAACCTCCTCGAGGCCGACGTGATCCGGCAGGCCCTGCAGCTTGCCGGCGGCAACCGCAGCCGGGCCGCCCGCCTGCTCGGCATCAGCCGCGACACCTTGCTCTACCGCATCCAGAAGCACGGCATCGCGGCCTGAGCCGCGGCGCTCATATCTTCCGCTCGACGACCCGGATGCCCGGGTCGGCCTCCGAGATGCGCACGGCGAAGCCGAGCTCGCGCATGAGCGACAGCATGCGGTGGTTCTCGCCGAGCACCTCGCCCTCGATCACCCGAATGCCGCGCGACCGCGCCGCCTCCATGAGGTGTTCCATCAGCAGCGAGCCGATGCCCTGGTTGCGATGGCGGTCGTCGACGACGAGCGCGAACTCGCAGGTGCTGGCGTCGGGGTTCAGGGTGTAGCGCGCAACGCCGAGCCCGGTGCGCTTGCCGTCGATCGTCGCCACGCCGATCAGCGCAAGCTCGCGGTCGTAGTCCATCTGGGTGAAGCGGACCAGCATCTCCGGCGTCAGCTCCTTGAGGTTCTGCATGTACCGGAAGTACTTGGTCTCGGGCGAGAGCTGGCGCACGAACTCCTGCAGCATCTCCGCGTCCTCCGGACGGATGGGCCGGATGAGCATGTCGGTGCCGTCAGCGAGCTGCGTGCGCGTGACGAGGTGCGCCGGATAAGGGTGGATCGCCATGTGCGCGTACGGCTCGGGCGTGGTCGGCGGCCGCTCGACCAGGATGCGCGCGTCGACGGCCACGACGCCCTTGTCGTCGACGATGAGCGGGTTCATGTCGAGCTCCCTGATGTGCGGTAGCTCGCAGACCATTTCGGAGATGCGCAGCAGCGCGAGCTCGAGGGCGTCGCGATTGGCCGCGGCCATGTGACGGAACGGCTCGAGCAGGCGCGATGCGCGGGTGCGCGCGATGACGCGCTGCGCCAGCAGCGGGTTGAGCGGGGGCAGGGTGACGGCGCCGTCCTTCATGATCTCGACGGCGACGCCGCCGGAGCCGAAGCGGATGACCGGGCCGAACACGGGGTCGCGCACGACGCCGATCATCATCTCGCGCGCGTGGCGCGAGCGGAACATCGGCTCCACCGTGACGCCCCGGAGGTGCGCGTTGGGCCGCTGCTTCTGCACGCCGTCGACCAGGTTCCGGTACGCGCCGCGGATGTCCTGCGCGCCCGCGATATTGAGCTGCACGCCGCCGACGTCCGACTTGTGGCTGATGTCCGGCGAGCTGATCTTCATCGCGACCGGAAAGCCGACCGAGGAGGCGGCTACCAGCGCCTCGGCGGGAGAGTGCGCCTCGATGGTCGTGAGCACCGGAATGTGGAAGGCGCGCAGCACGGCCTTCGATTCGGTGTCGGATAGCATCTTGCGGCCTTCCGACAGCACGCCCTCGATGATGAGGCGCGCGCCGTCGACGTCCGGCGTGCGGGTGTCGGTGAGCGGGCCGGGCACCTGCAGCAGCAGCTCCTGGTTGTTGCGGTAACGCGAGAGGTAGCCGAAGGCCTCGACCGCCTGCTCCGGCGTGAGGAAGCTCGGCACGTGGCTCTGGAGGAACAGTTGGCGGGCTTCCTCGACCTGGGTCTCGCCGAACCAGCAGGTGAGCACCGGCTTGCCCGGAGCGGCCTTCATCGCGTCGACCACGGCCTGCGCCGCCTCCGTCGGACGGGTCATCGCCTGCGGCGTGAGCAGCACCAGCACGCCGTCGGCGTTCGGGTCCTTGAGGCAGGTCTCGACCGCCAGGCGGTAGCGGTCAGGGCCCGCCTCGCCGAGGATGTCGACCGGATTCGCCTTCGACCAGAACGGCGGCAGGACCGCATCCAGGGTCTTGATCGTGTCCACGCTCAGCTCGGCGAGCTGGATGCCGAGGTCGGAGCAGCGGTCGACGGCGAGGACGCCGGGGCCGCCGCCGTTGGTGACGATGGCCAGGCGGCTGCCACGGGTGCGCGCACCGCCGGCGAGGATCTCGGCCGCCGCGAACAGCTCGTCCACCGTCATCACGCGCACCACGCCGGCGCGGCGCAGGGCGGCGTCGAACACGTCGTCCGAGCCGATGAGCGCGCCGGTGTGCGTCGCCGCGGCGCGGGAGCCCGAGGCGTGTCGCCCCACCTTGAGGGCAATGATCGGCTTCATGCGCGCGGCGGCGCGCAGGCCGCTCATGAACGCCCGGCTGTTCCGGATGCCTTCGATGTAGAGGAGGATCGCGTCGGTCTGCGGGTCCATCGCCAGGTAGTCGAGCATGTCGCCGAAGTCCAGATCGGCGGCGTTGCCCAGCGACACGATGGTCGAGAAGCCGACGTTGTGCGGCCCGGCCCAGTCCAGGATCGCCGTGCAGACCGCGCCCGACTGCGACACCAGCGCGAGGCGGCCCACTTTCGCGGGCGTGTCGAGGAAGGTGGCGTCGATGCCGACCCGCGGGCGCATGATGCCCAGGCAGTTCGGCCCGATGAGCCGCAGGTTGTAATGGGAGGCGGTCTCACGCAGCTGCCGCTCGAGCCGGGTGCCCGGCTCGCCGGTCTCGCGGAACCCCGCCGAGAGGACGACCGCCGCGCGCACGTCGGCTTCCCCGCATTGACGGATCACGTCGATCGCCGCCTGTGCCGGGGTGGCGACCACCGCGAGGTCCACCGGCAGGCCAATGTCCGCGACGCGCGCGTAGGCCTTGTGGCCCTGGATCTCGGCGTGCTTCGGATTGACCGGGAACAGCTTGCCCTGATAACCGGCACGGATCAGGTTGCGAAATACGCGGGTGCCGACGGCGCCCTCGCGCTCGCTGGCGCCGAACACGGCAATGCTCTTGGGTTCGAAGAGTCGGGTCAGGAAATGCGGGCCCATGGCGCGGTCCTTTCGAAATAAGGGATTGTTGTTACTATCTTACGACTTAAACGAGCGGTTTGCTGCAGCGCACAAATGCCAATTGCGATCATCTCACACGCCGACTGTCGCCTTCATGACATGGGGCATGGCCACCCGGAGCAGCCCGCTCGTCTCTCCGCCATCTTCGATCGGCTGATCGCCTCCGGACTGGAGATGATCGTGCGGCAGATCGACGCCCCGCTGGCGACCCGGCTGCAGCTCGAGCGCGTGCACGACCCCGCCTACGTGGAGCGCGTGTTTGCCGAAGCGCCCGCCGAGGGGGTCGTCATGCTCGATCCGGACACCGCCATGGGGCCCCACACCCTGGACGCGGCGCTGCGGGCTGCCGGGGCGGCGGTCCACGCGGTCGACCTCGTGATGAACGGGGAGTTCCAGGCGATCTTCTGCGCCGTGCGCCCACCGGGGCACCACGCGGAGCGCAACCGGGCGATGGGCTTCTGCTTCTTCAACAACGTTGCCGTGGGAGCGGCGCACGCACTGGCGGCACACGGCTTGGAGCGCGTGGCGATCGTCGATTTCGACGTCCACCACGGCAACGGCACGGAGCACATCTTCGAGAACGACCCGCGGGTGCTGTTCTGCTCCAGTTTCCAGCACCCCTTCTACCCCTTCACCGGCCACGAGACCGACACCCCGCACATCGTCAATATCACGCTGCCGGCCGGCTCGGACGGGGGGCGCTTCCGCCAGGAGGTCGAGACGCACTGGCTGCATCGGCTGCACGAGTTCAAGCCGCAGCTGGTGATGGTGTCGGCGGGCTTCGACGCGCACGCCGAGGACGACATGTCGCACGTGCGGCTGCGCGAGCCCGACTACGTCTGGATCACGCGCGAGCTAAAGAAGATTGCTGACCAGTACGCCGGCGGCCGCATCGTCTCGACGCTGGAAGGTGGCTACAACCTGTCCGCGCTGGGCCGCAGCGCGGTTGCCCACGTCGACGCCCTGCTGGGGCATTGACCCCGGCAGGACGCAGAATCCGCGTCGTCCGGTCAGCGGTGGCGCTTGCCGACGTTTTCGATGTGGTGGATCCAGTTGGTGAAGGCGGTGTAGAGCGACTCGCTGCCGTGGCGCCGTCCGCGAAAGGTCCGGAAGCAGTCGTCACTGCCCTGCGGGCAGCGCTGCGAGCCGGCGCACAACAGGCCGAAGATCAGGGCAACGTCCAGGCCCAACACGACGATCAGCATTGGCATGCGCAGCGCCACGTTGGCCTGCATCCAGTCCAGCAACGGCTGGTGGAAGTCGATCAGTAGCCAGATGCTGCCGAAGAGCACGACGAGGGCCAGCATCGACAGCAGGTCGGCCAGCCACTCGTGCCGGCGCGTGTAGGCCTTGACAGCCGAACAGACAGACATAAAACCCCTCCGCCCGCTTTCTGCGGCGTCTTCTCTGGTGACAAGCTGATGAAATTTATCGATCGGCCAGCGACAGAGTCTTGGCCTAAGTCAATAACTCATCAAAAGGGGGGGGCAGGGCTGTGGGGTCTTGCATGCCTGCTCAGCCTGTCTTGGACCCTCCCAGGCAAGGAGGCGAGTCCGGCACAGCCCCGCCGCGCGCGAACCACTCCTCCGGGGTGAGCGTGTGCAGTGCCAGGGCATGCACCGGCCCGCTTAGCGCGTCGGCCAGGGTCTCGTTTACCGCCCGGTGGCGCTCGACCAGCCGTCGCCCGACGAAGGCCTCGCTCACCAGCGTGACCTTGAAGTGGGATTCCGAGCCGGGCGGCACGCTGTGCATGTGACTTTCGTTCACGACCTCGAGGTGCAGGGGCGTGAACCTCTCCCCTAGCCTGGACTCGATCGTTTGCTGGACGGACATCTGTGGTCTCCGCGGGCTGACTGATCGCGGATTTTAGCGGGCAGAAACACCAACGCGCGGCGGGGCCAACCCGGCCCGCCGCGTTGAAATCGGGGGGATGACTTCCCGGCTAGCTCTGCGGGCCTTCGCCGGACTTCTTCATGAACCAGATGATGAAGAAGATCGCCATCAGAATGACGAAGGCGATAACAAAGGCGGACAGCTGGCCCACCCAGTCGCTCATCAGTTCGGCAAACAGCTCTTTCATGTGACTTTCTCCTCCCCAGATAAGCTGTACGGCGGTGCCCGGGTCAGGCCCCATGTGCCGAGGGGGCGGGCATCGCCGATCACAGTGTCGGCCGGCCTTTACTCAGCCCTGGAGCACCTCGGCCGCGCGGTACTGGCGCTGCGACTCGGTGTCGGCAGCCCCCTCGCCTGTCTCGATCATTGCACAGTTACGGGCCATCCGGCCCTGCATGGCGGCCTTCCAGGCCGGATTGCCCTTGCCGGCGAACTGCTCCGGTGGCGCCAGCGCGGCGGCGAGCGTCGCCGCGACGAAGTGCTCGGCCTGCTCCGCCCAGTTCGCGTCCTGGCCGCAGGCGGTGTAGGTCGCCGTCGAGATGGCCTTGGCCGTCTTGTAGGCCTCGGCGATGTCCTGCTCGGTCGCGCCGGGGGCCATAACATCCTGAAGGGCGCGCTTGAGACGGGAGTCCTGGGTCAGGTCGGCGACGCTCTCGGCGAAGCGGATGCCGAGCGCGCGCTGCTGCACGGGCGTCATCGCGTCGATGGCCTTGCGGAGTTCGCTGTCGTTGGTGATGGGCATGAGTCTGGCTCCGTGACGTCGGGGTTGGCGAGCGGAATTCGGCCAAGTGCAATATTAGTCAGGACTGAAACTTGGGCCGGATGACAATCATCAATCTTTCGGATCGATAGCCGGCTGGGTCGCTAGCCACGCTCTCCGCCCCGCCCCGGGCTGTAGACGGGAAAGGGGGTGACGTTCGAGCCGGCCTCGATATCGAGGATCTTGCTCTGCCCCCGCTTTTCGACCTCGTCGATCCGGATCACGGCGTGCATCGGGACGAGCGCCCGGCTCACCCCGCCGAATTCGCTCTTGAGCCGCTCCTCGGACGGGTCGATCACCACGGAGCTGTGCTCGCCGAAGAGCAGGCCGCGAATCTCGACGAAGCCGTAGAGCTCGGCCTGCTGGACGTCCTCGGCATAGAGCACGTAGACCTTGCCCTGGTTGACGAAGCTGACGCGGTAGATGCGCATGGTCGGGTGCCTTTGATGTGTGCACCAATTCTACGCGTTGGGGGACCGCTGGGTGGCGCAGGCCCCTGGGGTATGATCGCCGTGGTTCGCCGACAGGGGTGCGCGATGACATCGTTGAAGCAGACCGAGCGGTGGGCGCCCGGCCAGGGCCTCCCGCTCGCCGAGGCGCTGGACGGCCTGCCGTGGACCGCGGATGGACTGCTGCCGGCGATCGCGCAGCAGCACGACAGCGGCGAGGTGCTGATGCTGGCCTGGATGAGCCGCGAGTCGCTCGAGGAGACCCTGCGCACGGGGCGCGTCTGCTACTGGTCCCGCTCGCGCGGCAAGCTCTGGCGCAAGGGCGAGTCCTCGGGGCAGGTGCAGCGCCTCGTAGAGATGCGCTTCGACTGCGACGGCGACACCGTGCTGCTGAAGGTCGACCAGACCGGGCCTGCCTGTCACACGGGCCGGCGCGACTGCTTCTACAACCTGGTGCAGGGCGATCGCGTGGTGGTCGACCGCGCGCCGCTGATCGACCCGGACACGCTCTACGGCAACTGACCGGCGATGCTCGAAATCTCGCCGATCCCGGCCTTCGATGACAACTACATCTGGCTGCTGCGCAGGCCCGGCGTGCGCGCCTGCGCGGTGGTCGATCCCGGCGACGAGGACCCGGTGCTCGAGCGCCTGCGCGCGGACGGCCTCGACCTCGTCGCGATCCTCGTCACGCACCGGCACGGCGACCACGTCGGCGGCGTCGCCGCCCTCAAACAGCGGTTCCCGGCCGCGGTGGTCTACGGTCCGGCGAACGAGCCGGTCCCCCATCGGGACGTGGCGTTGCGCGACGGTGACGAGGTCGATCTGCCCGCGCTCGGCGTGCGCTTCGCGGTGCTCGGCGTGCCTGGGCACACCGAGGACCACGTCGCCTATCTCGGCGAGGGTGCGCTGTTCTGCGGCGACACGCTCTTCGCCGCCGGCTGCGGCCGGGTGTTCGGCGGCACCTTCGAGCAGCTGCACGCCTCGCTGCAGCGTCTCGCCGCCCTGCCGACCGAAACGGCCGTCTACTGCGCCCACGAGTACACCGAGGCCAACCTGGGCTTCGCACTGTGGGTGGAGCCAAAGAGCCCCGCCGTGGCCGAGCGGCTGGCGCAGGCGCGCGCGCTGCGCGGGCGTGACCTGCCCACACTGCCGAGCAGCATCGCGCTCGAGCGCGCGACCAACCCCTTCCTGCGCGTCGCCGAGCCGGGCGTGATCGCCGCGGCGGAACGCTGGGCCGGCCGGACCCTTGCCGATGGCGCCGCGGTGTTCCGCGCGCTGCGAACCTGGAAGGACCGCGACTACGACTGACCGACCGCAAGCCTCGGGAGCTGCCATGGCAACGCTGATCAGGAATGCCCACCTCGTGAACGACGGCCGGATCACCGAGGGCGATCTGCTGATCGAGGGCGAGCGCATCGCGCGCATCGGCAGCGACTTCGCTGCGCCGGCGGGGGCTGCCGTGATCGATGCCGCGGGGCGCTTCCTGCTCCCCGGCATGATCGACGACCAGGTGCATTTTCGCGAGCCCGGGCTGACCCACAAGGGGGACATCGCCACTGAGTCCCGCGCGGCCGTGGCCGGCGGCATCACCTCTTTCATGGACATGCCGAACACCAAGCCCCAGACCGTGACGCTCGACGCCCTCGAGACGAAGCACGCGGGCGCGGCCGGCCGTGCCTGGGCGAACTATTCCTTTTACCTCGGCGCGACCAACGACAACGTCGACGAGATTCGACGCCTCGCGCCAGCGCAGTGCTGCGGCATCAAGGTATTCATGGGGGCGTCGACGGGCAACATGCTGGTCGACGACCCGAAGGTGCTCGAGGTGCTGTTCCGCGAGGCCCCGACGATTGTCGCCGCGCACTGCGAAGACACCCCGACCATCAAGGCGAACGAGGACGCGCTGCGGGCGCAGTACGGCAACGCGATCCCGATCCGCCTGCATCCCCGGATCCGCAGCGCCGAGGCCTGCTGGAAATCCTCGTCCTTTGCCGTCGCACTCGCGCGCCGCCTCGGCACCCGGCTGCACGTGCTCCACCTCACCACGGCGCGCGAGATGGGGCTCTTCGAGCCTGGCCCGCCCGACGGCAAGCAGATCACGGCAGAGGTGTGCATCCATCATCTCTGCATGGACGAGCGTGACTACGAGACGCGCGGGGCGCTCATCAAGTGCAACCCCGCGATCAAGACCCGCGAGGACCGCGACGCCCTGCGCGCCGCCCTGCGCGAGGGGCGGCTCGACGTGATTGGCACAGACCACGCGCCGCACACGCTCGAGGAGAAGGGCGGTGACTACTTCACCGCGCCCTCGGGCCTGCCCCTGGTGCAGCACGCCCTGCCCATGCTGCTCGAGCTCGTGCACGATGGGCACGTGCCGCTCGCGCTGGCGGTCGAGAAGTTCGCGCACGCGCCCGCGCGCCTGTTCAACATTGCCGAGCGCGGCTACCTGCGCGAGGGGTGGTTCGCCGACCTGGTCCTCGTCGACCTTGACGGCGGCGCGCAAGTACGGCGCGAGGACGTGCTGTACAAGTGCGGGTGGTCGCCGGTCGAGGGCCAGCGGCTGCGCTCGCGGGTGGACATGACCTTCGTGAACGGCCGCGTGGTCTACGACGACGGCCGTGTCGTCGGCGAGCCGGCCGGCGCGCGCCTCGCGTTCCGCCGCTAGCGCCAGCCTCAGGCCTCCGCGATCGCGCCCTTATCGACGCCCTCGAAAGCGCGAACACGGTAGCGCGCGCCCGGGTGCTCGATCGCGAGCCGCGCGGCGACGTGCGCGGCTAGGTGCTCCACCGTCGAGTCGGTGTCGATCAGATAGCAGCGTTCGACCGGGATCTCGAGCGCAAAGGCCCCTTGCGCGGCGACATACTGGAAACAGTGCACCGGAATGCCGTCGCGTAGCCGCGTCTCGGCCAGGTCCGCGCGCGTGCCGACATAGGCGTCGCGCCAGCGGCCGGCCCACTCGGCCTCGAGCCCGGGGGCGCGCGCGCCGTCGCGCAGGATCTCGATCCGCGAGCGATGGCCGTGGGCGATGCGCTGGCAGTTGCCGGCGTGCTGTCTCAGGCCGTGGCAGTAGCGGTACTGCGCGCCGGCGCTCGCTTCGGTGCGGAGGCTGACGGCGACCTCGTGCACATTGGGGGGGAGGGCGGGGCTAAGCGCCTGCCTGATCGCCCGCGATACCGCTTGCGCGGACACCTCGGGGGCGTCGATCAGGTGTACGGCGTCGGCGGGGCCGTCGTGGGCGACGTGCCGGCCGTCGCCGTAGGGGAAATCGATCCGCAGCCGCTCTCCGTCCGCAGCGATCGCCAGGCCGGGGTGGCGCGCGGGGACCAGCAGCCGGTGGTCGAAGACCGTGTCGATGATCCCCTTCACCGTGCGTTTCACCTCGCCGAAGTCGAGCACCATGCCCTGCGCGTCGAGTCCGCCGCCGAGCTCGAGGTCGCACAGCCAGCTTTCGCCCAGCAGCCCGCGCTGCGGGTGCAGCAGGGCACAGTCGATGACGGTCAGGCGGTCGACGAAGAGACGGTTCATGCGCAGGCAATCATTCCAGATTCCACGGCCCGAGACACGGAGACCGAAGAGGCTCGAGGGCGCTACGCCGGAGAGAGGGGTTGCTTCACGACGCGGCTCGGGTCATCGGCTACCCTTAGCAGAACAACCCTGCGGAGGATGCGCCCATGGCGACCTTCACCCGAGCCTTGGCTGCCGCCGGCATCGCCGGGCTCGTCGGCTGCGGCTTCTACGACAAGCCCTCGCCGATCGCGGCCGGCGAGGCGGTGGAGGCGTTTCTCGCACAGGAATACGCCGGGGTCTGCGGCGGGCGCGTCGACGTGCGTCGCGTGGCCGTGGGCCGCGTCGGCGAATACCGGGCCGATTACGACGGCTTTCCCGTCTTTGCGGCGGTCGACATCAGCTGCGCCGACGGCAGCGGCGTGCCGCACCTGTCCGACCGCAGCGGTCGCGAGGATCTCGTGGCGGTGGTCAAGCGCACGCCCCCCTTCATGAAGCTGGTGGCCTTCCTGCCGCCGCGCCTGCGCACGGAGCGCGAGCGACACGACGCCCGGATCGAGGCGATTCAATCGCGGATCGTCCCGCGTTGAGTCATCACGCGCGAAGCTCCAATGCGCATGTTGACCTCGTGGGCCGAACGGAGTCCCATTTCCCTCGCCGGCTGATCCGACGTCGGCGCCAACGCACAGGAGCACCATGCCCCCGACGCTACCGCCCTGGTACCTGGTCGATCAGGACGAGGACCGCGACTCCGTGACCATGCCGCTTCGCCAGTTCGAGGAACTGATCGACGATCTGCGCGGCCTGGCCTTCATGCTGGAGGAACCGGTCAGGCCAGGCTCGGCCCGGCCCGAGGAAGGCTGAACCTGTCCGGCCCGGCGATGCCTCGCGGCCTCCGCGGGGCCCGCCGTCTGTGGCAGATCTCCAAACAAAAGGCGCCATCTTTGGCGCTCCTGCCTCTCTGCCGCCCATCGGCGCGCACACGCGGTCCGTTGCGCATCAGTATCTTAAAGAAATTTATTAACTACTAACATACAATTACAGAGCCTAGACTGTCGGCTGGCGCACACTGGCACGGCCAGTGCAAGCACAAATGCAACACTGTCCGTAGGAGCACGCCATGGCCTGCCCCCTCTGCGCCGATTTCCTCGTCCCCGCGGCCCTCGTCATCCTGGGCGCCTTCTGCATCGCGACCCTGATCTGAGCGGGCCCCACGGGCTTCGCCCCCCATGCCGCAACACCGCTTTCCTGACAGGGAAAACTGAGGCGCGCCGCTTTCGTCATCAGCGAGCCCGCGGGGTTGTGCGCAGCGCCGCCGCTCGCTACCGGGCGTCCAACGACGAGGTTGTCGCCATGACGATCTGGGAGTCCCTCGAGCCTGTGATCGACAAGGTGACGCAGGCGGCCACCGGCGCGCTTGGCCTGATTTCGTCGTCGATGGGGGAAATTCCTGCGCATGTCGTAAGAACAGGATGATGCGGCATGCGCAGTCGGCTGGAGCGCCGTGATGCAGGGGCCTTCCGATACGGCGTGTCCCTCGTCAGCGGATCACGTAGAGCAGGACCGCGAGGAAATGAAGCACGCTGCCGGCCAGGACCCACAGGTGCCAGACCGCGTGCATGTAGCGGATGTGCTCGAGTACATAGAACGCCGTGCCGACGGTGTAGGCCAGGCCGCCGGCGACCAGCAGCCACAGGCCGCCCGGGGCCAGGTTGTCGATGAGCGGCCCGACCGACGTCATCACCATCCAGCCCATGCCGAGAAAGAGCAGGGCGGAGATCCAGCGCGGCCTATAGACCCAGAACGCCTCGAGGACGATGCCCGTGAGCGCGATGCCCCAGATCACCCCGAGCAGCCACCATCCGTTGGCATCGCGCAGCGTCACCAGGCAGAAGGGCGTGTAAGTGCCGGCGATCAGCAGGTAGATGCCGCAGTGGTCGAGGATCTTGAAGACGTGCTTCGCGCGCGGCTGCGACACCGCGTGATAGAGCGTCGAGGCCGCGTACTGCAGCACGAGCGCCACGCCGTAGACGATCGCGCCGGCGAGTTTGTAGCCGTCGTCAGCGAGCACGGCAAAGGCGACGAGGATGACGAGCGCGGCGATGGCGAGCCCGCTGCCGAAGCCGTGCGTGAGGCTGTTGGCGATCTCCTCGCCCAGGCTGTAATGCCGTTTCGCCCGGGGCGCCTTCGCAGGGGAGTCTTCGTGGTTCATATGGAGCCGGTGGGCGGACTCGAACCGCCGACCTACTGATTACGAATCAGTTGCTCTACCGACTGAGCTACACCGGCACGGAACGGTTTGATTGTAGGCGAGGCCCGCAAAGTGGGGCAACCGCCCAGCGGGGCCTGGCCCGCCGGCGAGCGGCAGACCTTATACTCCGCGTTCCCTGCAAAGCGCCCGGCGCGGGCGCTCCCGGTTGGTGGATTCGATGTACATCGTGATGGCTGCTTCGGAGTGTGCCCCGGTCGCCAAGGTCGGCGGTCTGGGCGACGTGGTGTTCGGGCTCGCGCGCGAGCTGGAGATTCGTGGCCACGCCGTCGAGATCGTCCTGCCCAAGTACGACTGCATGCGCTACGACCACATCTGGGGCCTGCAGGTCGCCTGGGAGGGGCTGATGGTCCCCTGGTGCGACGGCCACGTGCCCTGCACCGTGTGGTTCGGCTTCGTGCACGGCCGCAAGTGCTTTTTCATCGAGCCGCACTCGGCCGACCGCTTCTTCGAGCGCGGCACCTACTACGGCTTTCCCGACGAGCACCTGCGCTTCGCCTTCTTCAGCAAGGCGGCGATGGAGTATCTGCTCGCGTCGGGAAAGCGTCCGGACGTGCTGCACACACACGACTGGCAGACCGCGCTGATGCCGGTGCTGCTCTGCGAGATCTACGCGCACCACGGCATGGAGCACGTGCGCGCGATGCACACTATCCACAACTTCAAGCACCAGGGAGTCGCGGGCGCGGAGTTGCTTTGGTCCACGGGACTCAACCGCCCCGAGTACTACTGCCAGCCCGATCGGCTGCAGGACGACCATAACCCGACCGCGCTCAATCTGATGAAGGGCGCGATCACCTATGCGAACTACACGAACACGGTCTCGCCGCGCCATGCCTGGGAGGCGCGCTACACGGACCAGGGCTGCGGGCTCGGCCACACGCTGCACCGCTTCGCCGACAAGTTCGGCGGGATCCTGAACGGGCTCGACTACGAGATGTGGAACCCGGAGCTCGATCCTTACATCGCGGTGCATTTTTCGGCGAAGACCTTCGCGCGCAAGGCGGACAACAAGGCGGCCCTGCGCCGCCGGCTGATGGTCGCGGAGTCCGGCAAGCCGCTCCTGGCCTACGTGGGCCGGCTAGACACGCAGAAGGGCCTGCACCTCATCCGCCACGCCCTGCACTGGTCGCTCGAGAACGGCGCGCAGTTCGTGCTGCTGGGCGCGAGCCCGGAGCTCGGCATCAACGACGAGTTCTGGCACCTGAAGCACCATCTCAATGACCTGCCGGACTGCCACCTCGAGATCGGCTACGACGAGGAGCTCGCGCACCTCATTTATGCCGGCGCGGACCTCATGGTGGTCCCGAGCCTGTACGAGCCCTGCGGCCTCACCCAGATGATCGCGCTGCGCTACGGCACGGTGCCCGTCGTGCGCGCGGTCGGCGGCCTGGCCGACACCGTGTTCGACTGGGACCATGCCGACCGGCCGCTCGCCGAGCGCAACGGCTTCGTGTTCGACCACGCGGACTTCGCGGGCCTCGAGTCCGCGCTGCGGCGCGCGCTCGGCCTGTGGAGCGGCAATCCCGCGGCGTTCCGCCAGCTTGCACTGCTGGGCATGGCCTGCGACACCTCGTGGAACCGCCCGGGCGAAGACTACGTCAACGTCTACGAGTGGATCCGTCACAAGTAGCGTGAGCGGCGACACCCTGCCCGAGACCGTCGACGGCCTGCCCAACCTCTGCGGGGCGGAGGACCCAGTTGCCCAGGCCGTCGAGGCTGGAAGGGCGCGCACGCTCTGGCGCGATCGCGGCGGCATCGACTTCACCGGCGTGCGCAGCGCCTGCGCGATTGCGCTGCACATGCATCAGCCGCTCGTGCCCGCCGGCGGGGCGGACCTGCGCACGGCGGCGCTGATCGGCAACCTGCAGCACATGGCCGAGCACCCGGGCGTGGGCGACAACCACAATGCGCCGGTGTTCGCCTGGTGCTACCAGCGCATGGGCGAGATCGTCCCGCGCCTGGTGCACGAGGGCCTGCGCCCCCGGGTGATGCTCGAGTACTCCGGCACGCTGTTCCACGGCCTGCGATCGATGGGGCGGGGCGACGTGCTCGACGCGCTGAAGCGGGTCACGGTCGACCCGGCATTCCAGCCGCACGTGGAGTGGCTCGGTGCGCCCTGGGGCCACGCGGTCGCTCCCTCGACGCCGGTGCAGGACTACCGCCGCCACGTGCACGCCTGGCAGCAGCACTTCGCCGCGCTCTTCGGGCTCGCCGCGCTCGGCCGCGTGCGCGGCTTTTCGCCCGCCGAGATGGCCCTGCCGAACCACCCGGACGTCGCCTGGGCCTTCGTCCGCACGCTGCTCGACGCGGGCTACGAGTGGGTGCTGGTGCAGGAGCACACGGTGGAGCAGCCGCAGGACGGCCGTCACCCTGCGCGCCCGCACCTGCCGCATCGGCTGGTGTGCACGAGCTCGACCGGCGAGTGCGCGCAGATCGTCGCCATCGTCAAGACGCAGGGCTCGGACACGAAGCTCGTGGGCCAGATGCAGCCCTGGTACGAGGCGCGCGGACTGGGACGGGAGCGGCTGGCCGGCCGCGAGGTGCCCCCCCTCGTCACGCAGATCGCCGACGGCGAGAACGGCGGCGTGATGATGAACGAGTTCCCGTCGAAGTACGAAGAGGTGGTGCGCTCGGCCTCCGGCAGCGACGTGCCCCTGCTGAACGCGAGCGAGTACCTCGAGCACCTGTGGGCGCTCGGGGTGCGGCCGGACGAGCTGCCCGCGCTGCAGCCCATCCACCAGCGCCGCATCTGGGAGCGCATGACGCCCGGCGACGGCCCGGCGCGGCTCGCGCAGGTGATCGGCGAGCTGTCGGCGGAGGACCCGCGCTTTCACGTCGAGGGCGGGAGCTGGACCGGCAACCTTTCCTGGGTGCGCGGCTACGAGCGGGTGCTCGGCCCGATGGAGGAGGCGAGCGCGCTGTTCCACCGCACGATCGACGAGGGCGGTGTCCCGACTAGCGACCCGCGGCACCGCAACGCCCTGTTCCATCTGCTCAGCTCCCAGACCTCCTGCTACCGCTACTGGGGAGAGGGGCTGTGGGCCGATTACGGGCGCGAGCTCTGTCGGCGGACGATGGACATACTCCGCCACGATTTCTGAACCGGCGCGGATGGTCACTGGCCACGAGTCACTCACGCGCAGCGCGGTGATCGTCACGCTGTTCGTCGGCACCCTGCTTCCGTGGGGCGGCACGCGCGCTGACGGCGGCCTGCTCGAGCACTGCTGGACGGCGGACGGGCTGCGCACTGGCACCGGTACGGCCGTGACGACGCTCAACGCTCCGGCGACCGAGGTCGCGGTGGCGCCGTTGCCTGCGTTGCCCGACCGGCTGCACGGCTCCATCCGGATGGTGCGCCCGGCGGGCGGCGAGAAGGTCGTCGCGCTCACCTTCGACCTGTGCGAGGGCGCGCGTGAGGTGAGCGGCTACGACGCGCCACTCGTCGCTTACCTGCGTGAGCAGGGCGTGCGCGCCACCTTCTTCGCCGGCGGCAAGTGGCTGCGCAGCCATCCCGAGCCCGCGCTGCAGCTCATGGCGGATCCGCTGTTCGAAATCGGCAGCCACGGCTGGAGCCACAAGGACTTCGCTGGCCTGCCCGCACCGGCGCGCGACGCCGAGATCGCGCGGGTGCAGGCCGAGTATGCGCGGCTGCGTGCCGTGCTCGGCACGCGCGAGTGCGCGGTGGCCGCGGGGCCGGAGGCGTTGGCGGCGATTCCGACGCAGCCGGCGCTGTTCCGCTTCCCCTACGGCCGCTGCGACCGCGCCGCGCTCGACGCGGTTGCGGCCACCGGACTGCCCGCGATCCAGTGGAGCGTCGTCACCGGCGACCCGGCGAAGGGGCAGAGCGCGGCCGCGATCGCCCGCGCGATCCTGGACCGGACACGGCCAGGCGCGATCGTCGTGATGCACGCCAATGGCCGTGGCTGGCACACGGCGGAGGCGCTGCGCACCGCGATTCCCGCGCTGCGCGGGCGTGGCTACCGTTTCGTCACGGTGAGCGAGCTGCTCGCGCTGGGCGACCCCGTGACGGCCGACCTCTGTTACGAGTGACCGCTTGGCGATGCGCGCCTCTCCCTTCGCCGCCGCGCCGCACGACCTCGGGGCCTGCCGGCTCGAGCCGATGACACCGCCGGACGCAGCGACCGTGGCAGCGCGCCTGCCGGAAATGGATCCGTGGCGGCGTCTCGGCTACCACGCTGCGGCGCTGGCACCTTACCTGACGCAGGAGGACCCCTCGCTCACGCGCTGGGCGCTGTACGACGGTGATGCGCTCGCCGGCGGTGTCGCGGTGCGTTTTCCCTGGCTGCGCGGCCCGTACCTCGAGCTGCTCGCCGTGTTCCCCGAGGCGCAGGGCAGGGGAGTCGGCGCGGCAGTGCTCGGCGCGCTGCAGCGTGCGGCGGCGCACGAGGGCAATCTCTGGGCGATGGTGTCGGCGTTCAACGAGAATGCCCGCCGGTTCTACCGCCGGCACGGCTTCGCCGAGATCTGCAGGGTGCCGGCGCTGGTGCGCCCCGGCCATGACGAGCTGCTGCTGCGGTGGGTGCCGGGCCCGGCGGGAAGAATGGCAGACCGACGGCCACCTTAGCCCCAGGCCGCGCCCCGCCCCCGTTGGACCCGGAGACGGCGCGTCAGGACCCCTGTCTGCGCCGTTCCGAAGGGACGCGGCGGACTCGGGCGGCCAGTTGCAGCAACTCGCGGCGCGCCCCCTCGAAGCGCCGAGCCGCCACGGGGTATCGCCGCGCCAGCCGGCGCCGCAACAGTCGCGCCCGCGACGACGTCTGCAGCAGCAGGAACGCGCCCAACGCGATCATCGGCAGGCCGAGGGGTATCGGCATGATGAACACCGGCACCCCGACGACGATGAGCGTCAGACCGCCTGTGACACCCGCCAGCTTTTTCAGTGTCCGCCGCAAGAGCGCGCCCCACGCTGCCTCGGGACGGCGCCTGCTCCGCCCATGCCCGTCCGAATTCTCGAGCCTGGATGTGTCCGTTTCTTGTCAGACGCCGGACCTAGGCTAATGCGCCTGACCAGTTCCTGGTTGAGTACGGTGTTAAGCGATGGCATGGTGCCACCGTCGCGCTTCGACCACAGGTTGCCTTCGTCATGAAGATCGACATCGACAAGTTGACGGAAGCCGAGCTGGTGGATCTCAACCACCGGATCGTCGAGCGCCTGCGGTTTCTCCACCAGCTCCGCTCCCACGTCGAGATGCTCGAGTTCCGGATCGGCGAGCGGGTCGAGTTTCAGCCGCAAGGCCGTCCCCGCGAGAGCGGCGTGATCACCCGCTACAACCGAAAGACCGTGACCGTGATGACCGATACCGGTCACCGCTGGAACGTCGCCCCGCAGCTCCTGCGCCGCGCCACGGTGCCGGAGCCTCAGCCTGCGGCGGTTGCCGATCTGCCCAGGCTGCCGCGGGGGTAGGCGCAACCCTGGGCGTCGGTGTGCAGGCCGACCCACGCCGGCCGCGCGATCAGCCGCTCCGGCTGCTTCCCTGGAACAGGTCGACGGTGCTGGGCTCGCTGCACGCTCCCCCTCGCCAGCCGGGGGGCGCTCCCGAAAAAATGCTCCCTGCCCGCTCCTCCGCCCCAAGCGGCCACTGGCCTTGGGTCGCTGGCTCAGTGTCGAAGAATTTGACACCCGCGATTGACTGACCGGTGGTTGAGCGTATCGACCCTGGCGCATTCGACTCACGCTTCCCGTGCGCTACAGACGTTCGCGCGACGTTCGGCGGCGATGGGATCGGGCAGGCTACGGAGGTTCAGCCTGCCCGGCCTTGCGCCGGCGAACTGGGGTCTCCGCCTTGGGGGGAGGGCTCACCGCAGCGGGGAAACTCCGAACAGCAGCGGGTGCAGCCAGAGCAGGAAGGCGACGTAGAGGCCGAGCCCGCCGACGATGGCGATGAAATCGTTGGCCCTGCCCGGAGGTGCGCCGGGAACGGGGCGCGGGGTCCGACGCTTGAGCGAGATTAGGTCCGCCACCGCCCACGCGAGGAACGAACCGAACAGCACGACGTCGGCGAGGCTGCCATTGGCGAGCAGGTGCGCAAACGCCCACCCCTTCGTCGCCAGCAGCATCGGGTGACGAGCCGCCGCCTGGATGCGGCCCGGCAGATAGGCGGCGAGCAGCAGCGGGAACACGACGACCATCAGCAGCAGGGCGACGTGCCGCAGCGCGCCGGGCGGCGTATAAAGGACGATCGGCGCGGCGCGAGCGAGCCCGTAACCCCAGACGATCAGCGCGAAGCCCGTCAGCGCAACCACCCCGTAGAGCCCCTGCCAGACCGGTTCGCCGAGCCGTGCCGCCATGCGGTCGCGCCACGGTGCGTTGACGATCGCTAACGAGTGCACGCCGAGGAACAGCAGCAGGCCGACAACGAGCACAGACATGGGGTGGACTCCTCGGCAAGGTGGCCGGACCGCGCGATCACCCCGCGGTGAACCGTGGTGCCGGCATCGGGTGCCGATTATCGATCATGCCGGCACCTGCTGCGCGGAAACCTTGGCACCGGTTCTGCGCGGGTTCCTCCGTTGAAACGCCGGCCGGCGGGTCGTTCCAACCGTTAGGGTCGGTCAGGCTAGGGTGGCCGTCGCGGTTGCGTCTGCTTCGTCAGGGCGAAGCACGAAACCCACGGATCGCCTGCCAGTAACCTGCGTGCAGTTGCAGATCGTTGTGGCCCGCGCCTGCGCCGCGCGCCAGCCAGCCGTGCAACACCACGCCCTCGGCCGTGGTGATGCGGAGCTCCTCTGCCTGAGTCGCGTGCCGCTGGCTGATTGACTGCGCCTGCGCCGGCGTCAGCCGCGCGGGGTGATACACGAAGTCCTCGCAGCCGGCGAGCAGCGGCAGCAGGAGCAGCAGGGTCGGCGGCAGCGGGGCAGATGAATCGCTGTGGTTCCGCTTCATGCGTGCCGCCCGGCGCTGGCCGCGCCCTCACCGAAGGCCCACGCATCCATGGCCAGCAGGCCGTAGGCGTAGCCCTCGTGGAACCGGTGGGCGGCGAGCTTGCCCGCCGCCGCGCCGCAGGCGAAGAAGAGTGGCAGCAGGTGCTCCTCGGTGGGGTGGTTGCGCTCGGCCTCCGGGGCCAGGCGGCGGTAGTCGAGCAGGCGGTCGACATTGCCTGCGGTGAGCTCCGTTGCCATCCAGCCGGCGAAATCGCGCACCCAGCCGGGCACGGTCGCCTGACGCTGGTCGAGCCGGACCTCGCGCAGGTTGTGCGTGATGGCGCCGGAGCCGATCACGAGCACGCCGTCGGCGCGCAGCGCAGCCACGGCCAGGCCCAGCGCGTAGTGGTGCCGGGGGCCGAGGCGGGGCTGCACGGCGAGCTGCACGACGGGCACGTCAACCCGCGGGTACATCATCCGCAGCGGCACCCAGGCGCCGTGGTCGAGATCCTGCCGGTCTGCCAGCGCGGCGTCGAAACCGGCGGCACGCAGCCGCTCGCCTATGGCCTCGGCAAGCGCCGGGTCGCCGGGGGCGGGGTAGTCCAGCGCGTAGAGCGCCTGCGGCATGCCACCGAAGTCGTGCAGCGTGCGGTGCACGGCAGGACTCGCGACCAGCGGCGTGGGGCTCCGCCAGTGCGGCGACATCACGAGGACGGCTGCCGGGCGGGGCAGGCAGGACGCGAGCCGGGTCCAGGCAGACTGCACGGGATCCCCGTCGATTGCGACGAGAGGGGCACCGTGGGAAACGAAGAGCGCTGGAAGCATCGGATCGGTCAGCAGGGGCTACCGGCAAGGTGAACCGAAAGTGAGCCCCAGGCCGGCAAAGTGCAATCCCGCCCGAGCCCGTGAGCCGGCTGCGTCAACCAGCCCCGCGGCAGAGCGTTGGTTCACCGGGGCGCACCGCGCTGCCCGCCACGTCCACCCAAGGAGACCGCGACATGAACAGCAAAGCCATTTTCTCCGCCGCCCTTGTCTCACTGCTCGCCGCGAGCCACGCCTACGCGTTGCCCCCCGAGGGCCAACCGCTCTTCGAGCGCTTCAAGGCGACCGAGTCGAAGAGCCACCGCGAGCGCATCCGCATCCTCGAGGAAGCGGAGCGCTGCATCCAATCCGCGCAGGACCGCCGCGCCTACCGCGAGTGCGAGCGGCGCGAGAATGCCGCCCGCCAGGCGCTTCGGGACGAGATTCGCAGCGAACGCCAGGCGCTGCGGGCTGAGATCGAGGCGCGCCGCGCCGCCCGGGGCGGTCCCGAAGCCCGGCTCTGAAAGGGGGCGCCGACGGTCCACGGCACGATCGACGAGACCTTCGCAACGGTTTGTTGCCGTGGATCAAGCGCGCCTCACAACGGTGCCGGACCCTGCATCATCGCTTTGACTGCCTAATTAGCGAGTGCTAATGAGCGTCTGACGGTCGAGCCATTCGTCGTGCCCAGCGGGTACCGAACCTGCCGCCCGCTCCATGCCGCCCGACCGCCTGCCTGCAGCGCAGCCCAGGAGGTCGGACGTGAGCGCCGTTCCATCCCCATCCGCTGCCGACCGCGAGCCCGAGTGTTCCGCCTTCCTCCGGGAGGTCATGGACGCCACGCCGGGCGACAGCCGGCTAAACATGTGCATCCAGTGCGGCACCTGCGGCGGCTCCTGTCCCGCGGGCACCGAGATGGACCACACCCCGCGACGCCTGTTCGCGATGATCCGAAGCGGGCTGCGCGACGCGGTGCTGCGCAGCAACACGCCGTGGTACTGCGTGTCCTGCTACTTCTGCACGGTGCGTTGCCCGCAGCAGATCCACATCACCGACGTGATGTACACGCTCAAGGGGATGGCGATCGGGGCGAAGCTCTACCGCGACAACTCGCCGCCCGATTTCTCGCAGACCTTCGTCGACTACGTCGAGCACTACGGCCGCAGCTTCGAGCTCGGCCTCGCCACGCGCTTCAACCTCAAGCACCACCCCCTCAGCCTGCCCGCGATGGCCCCGATGGGCCTTGGGATGCTCAAGCGCGGCCGCATGGAGCTCGTGCCGCATCGCATCGAGGGGATGGCGCAGCTCACGCGCATCCTCGACCGCGCCAAGGCGCTGGAGGCGACGCCATGAAGCTGCTCTTCTATCCCGGCTGCTCGATGCAGCGCACGGCGCGCCCGTACCTCGACTCGCTGCTGGCGATCCGCGAGGCGATCGGTGTCGAGCTCGAGGAGGTCGCGGACTGGAACTGCTGCGGCGCGACCGAGTACATGTCGGTGCACCGCGTGCCGGCGCACGCGCTCGTGGGCCGCAACCTAGCGCTTGCGAGCCGTCAGGCGCAGGGCACCGACACCCTGACCGCGGGCTGCAGCGCCTGCTACCTCAACCTCGCCAAGACCGACCAGCAGATGCGCGAGGACCCGCGCCTCGCGGCGAAGGTGAACGACGCCCTGCAGGCCGGCGGCCTGTCCTACGACGCGGGCAGCCTCAAGGTCCGCCACCTGCTCGACGTGGTCTGTAACGACGTGGGCTACGAGGCGGTGCAGGCGAAGGTGGTGCGGCCGCTCCACGGCCTCAGGCTCGCGCCCTACTACGGCTGCCAGGTGGTGCGCCCCGATCCCGACGCGCGCTGGGACGATCGCGAGCACCCCACCGCGATGGACCGCCTGCTGCGCGCGCTCGGCGCCGAGGTGGTCGACTACCCGCTCAAGACGCAGTGCTGCGGCGGCCACATGACGGTGATCGGCCCCGACGTCGCCTACGGCCTCATCCGCCGGCTGGTGCACGGAGCGGACGCGGCGGGCGCCGATGCGATCGTCACGCTCTGCCCGATGTGCCAGCTCAACCTCGACGCCTACCAGATCGAGATGAACAAGCACTACGGCACGCGCTACGCGGTGCCGGTCCTCTACTTCACGCAGCTCATGGGGCTCGCCTTCGGCAGGTCGCCGGCGGAGCTCGGCATCGGCAAGGAGTTCGTGCCCGCCGCGCCTGCGCTCGCGCGCATCAGCGACCAGCCACCGGCCGCCGCCGAGACCGCGAAGAAGAAGCGCCGACCGCGCGCCGCCGACGGGTTGCCGATGCCGCGCGTGGGATAGGGGGTTGCCATGACAGACCAGCCGCAACAGCGAGCGCAGGATGAGCGGATCGGCGTCTACGTCTGCCACTGCGGCACCAACATCGCCGGCGTGGTCGACGTCGGCTCGGTGCGCGACTTCGCGGGCGAGGGGCTCAAGGGCCGCGGCGTGGTGCTGAGCCGCGACTACACCTTCATGTGCTCCACCACGGGCCAGGAGCTGATCCAGAAGGACATCGTCGAGCACGGGCTCACCCGCGTCGTCGTGGCGGCCTGCTCGCCGCACCTGCACGAGGGCACCTTCCGCACCGCCTGCGACCGCGCGGGCCTCAACCCCTACCTGTGCGAGCTCGCCTCGATCCGCGAGCACGTCGCCTGGGTGCACACCGACCACGACGCGGCGACGACCAAGGCCAAGGCGATCGTCTCGGGCGCGATCGAGCGCGCGCGCCACAGCGTGCCGCTCGAGGCGATCCACGTCCCGGTGGACGCGGCGACGCTGGTGGTCGGCGGCGGCATCGCCGGCCTGCAGGCGGCGCTCGAGATCGCCGATGCCGGCCACGAGGTGTACCTCGTCGAGCGCGAGCCCTCGGTCGGCGGTCACATGGCGCAGTTCGACAAGACCTTCCCGACCCTCGACTGCGCCGCGTGCATCCTGACGCCCAAGATGGCGGCGGCGGGCAGCCACCCGCACCTGCATCTCCACACCTGGAGCGAGGTGGAGAGGGTCGAGGGTTTCGTCGGCAACTTCACGGTCACGGTGCGCAGGAAGCCGCGCTACGTCCTCGAGGACGTCTGCACCGGCTGCGGCATCTGCATCGAGAAGTGCCCGATCGTGGTGGTGGACGACGCCTACGAGGCCGGGATCGGCTACCGCAAGGCGATCTACATGCCCTTCCCGCAGGCGGTGCCGAAGCTGCCGGTGCTCGACCCCGCCACCTGCACTTACTACCTCAAGGGCAAGGGCAGCTGCCGCGCCTGCGAGAAGTTCTGCCCGACCGAGCCGAACTCGATCGACTTCAACCAGACCGAGCAGCGCGTGAACCTGCGGGTCGGCAACATCGTGCTCGCTACCGGTTTCGACCTGTTCGACGCCCGCCGCATCCCGCAGTACGGCTACGGCCGCCTGCCGAACGTCTTCACCAACCTCGAGCTCGAGCGCATGTGCAACGCGAGCGGGCCGACGGGCGGGGCGATCACGCTGCGCGACGGCCGGACCGCGCCGAAGTCGGTGGGCATCATCCACTGCGTCGGCAGCCGCGACCGCAACTACAACAACTACTGCTCGGCGATCTGCTGCATGCAGAGCCTCAAGCTCGCCCACCTGGTGCGCGAACGCACCGGCGCCGAGGTCCACAACTTCTACATCGACCTGCGCACCGCCTTCAAGGACTACGACGAGTTCTACCAGCGCGTGCTCGACGAGGGCGTGCACTTCGTCCGCGGCAAGGTCGCCGAGGTGAGCGAGGTGCCGCGCGGGCCCGACGAGGCGGAGGGGAAGCTCTACGTCCAGGTCGAGGACACCCTGATCGGCATGCAGCGGCGCATCCCGGTGGACATGGTGGTGCTGTCGGCCGGCATCGAGCCACGCCACGACGCCAAGCAGGTGGGCCAGACCTTCGGCATCGCCTGCAGCGCCAACGGCTGGTTCATCGAGAAGCACGCCAAGCTGGACCCGATCTCGACCATGACCGAGGGTGTGTTCCTGGCCGGCTGCGCGCAGGGCCCGAAGGACATCCCGGCCAGCGTCTCGCAGGGCGCGGCGGCGGCGGCGCGCGTGCTGATGCGCATCCGCCAGGGCGAGCTCGCGCTCGAGCCCGTGCGCGCAAGCGTCGACGCCGAGCGCTGCTCCGGGTGCCGGATCTGCAACGCCCTGTGCCCGTTCAACGCGATCAGTTACGACGCGGAGGCGGCCGTCAGCGCGATCAACTCGGCGCTCTGCCAGGGCTGCGGCACCTGCGTCGCGGCCTGCCCGGCGGGCGCGATCGCGGGCTCCGGCTTCAGCAACGAGCAGGTGCTCGCGCAGATCGAGGGGCTGCTGCTCACCCACCTCGAGCCGGCGGAGGCGCTGACGTGAACGCGATTCCGCTCGGATCGGCGACCGGGGACTGACCATGGCTAAGGACTTCGAGCCCGTCATCATCGGCTTCACCTGCAACTGGTGCAGCTACCGCGCCGCGGACGTCGCCGGCACCACGCGCCTCAAGTACGCGCCCAACATACGTCTCATCCGCCTGATGTGCTCGGGTCGCATCGACCCGACCTTCGTGCTCAAGGCGCTCGCCGACGGGGCGGACGGGGTGCTCATCACCGGCTGCCACCCGGGCGATTGCCACTACCTCGAGCAGAACTACAAGGCACTGCGCCGGCACCGCCTGCTCCAGCGCACGCTCGCTCAGCTCGGCATCGAGCCGGAGCGCGTGCACCTCACCTGGGCGAGCGCCGCGGAGGGGGCGATCTTCGCGGCGACGATCGACCGCTTCGTCGAGCAGGTGCGGGCGCTCGGCCCGCTGCGCTGGCCCGCGCGGCCCAAGCCCCTGCCGGTCGCGGTCGAGCCCGAGCTCGCCGAGGAGGCGCTGTCATGAAGCCCAAGTTCGCGATGTACTGGGCGGCCTCCTGCGGCGGCTGCGAGATCGCGGTTCTCAACATCGACGCGAAGATCCTCGACCTCGACGCGCACTTCGACGTCGCCTTCTGGCCCGCCGCGATGGATGCCAAGTACAAGGACCTCGAGGCGATGGCGGACGGCAGCATCCTTGTCACCCTGTTCAACGGCAGCATCCGCACGGCGGAGAACGAGCATCTGGCGAAGACCCTGCGCCGGAAGTCGAAGGTCCTCGTGGCCTTCGGCTCCTGCGCCAACGAAGGCTGCATCCCGGGGCTCGCGAACCTCTCGAGCCGCGAGGCGATGCTCGAGACCGCCTACGGCGGGCCATCGACGGAGAACCCCCGGCAGTTGCGGCCACAGCCGTCCTCGCAGGTGCCGGAGGGCGCGCTCACGCTGCCGCCGGTAGAACCCATCGTGCGCACGCTCGATCAGGTCGTCGACGTCGACTACCACATGCCCGGCTGCCCGCCCGAGTCGCACCAGATCGCCGCGGTGGTCGACCTGCTCGTCCAGGTCGTGCAGGGCAAGGCCGAG
>Ga0114939_10000855_pt1 | contig 24945 bp, 15 predicted proteins | sample AshMeaCrysSpring_FD_87196 | JGI IMG/M metagenome (GOLD analysis project Ga0114939, IMG submission 87196) | Groundwater microbial communities from Big Spring, Nevada to study Microbial Dark Matter (Phase II) - Ash Meadows Crystal Spring | ecosystem: Environmental > Aquatic > Deep subsurface >...
CCGTCTTGCCCTTCGGCAGGAAGCGCAGCGGCGCAAAGTCGCCCGAGCGGGCGTCGTCGTACTCGAGGAAGTAGCCGTCGACCTCGAGCTCGTTGAACAGCACCTCGGCCACCGGCTCGTAGCCGCCCTCGGCCGCCCAGGCGCTCTTGAAGTTGCCGCGGCAGAGGTGCGTGCAGACGGTCATGCCGGCCGGGCGGTCGCGGATCGCGGCGTTGATCAGCGCGGCGTAGCGGCGCGGCAGCTCGTCGGGGTCGTCGCCGCGGGCGCGCGCGCCCTCGCGCATCTTCTCGTCGCACAGGTACGCGAGGTTGGTATCGTCGAGCTGCACGTAGGTGCAGCCGGCGCGGCCGAGCGAGGCGAGCTCCTCGCGGTAGGCTTGCGCGACGTCGGCGTAGAACGCGTCCATGTCGGGGTATGCTTCGCGCGAGATCGCCGCGCGCCCGCCGCGGAAGTGCAGCATCGTCGGCGACGGGATCGTCACTTTCGGCACGTGCGTCGCCACCGACTTCAGGAACTCGAAATCCTGCCGCTGGATGTCCTTCGCGTGCTTCACCTTGCCGGGCACCTGCATCACCGGCGGGGCGAAGTCGACGTCGCCCGCGTTGCTGTGGAACCTGACCTGGATGCCGCCTTTCGTTTCGACGCCGTCGAGCTGCGTCAGGAAGTCGATGTGGAAGTAGGTGCGCCGGAACTCGCCGTCGGTGATGCCGCGAAGCCCGAGGTCCTCCTGGAAGCGAACGATGTCGCGGATCGCCGCGTCCTCGACCGTGCGCAGCGCCGCGGCGTCGAGCGTGCCGTTGCGGTGCGCCTCGCGCGCGTCGAGCAGCGCCTTTGGGCGCAGGAAGCTGCCGACGTGGTCGGCGCGGAACGGGGGCGTGGTGCGGACGGGCACGGCGTCTTGCGGCATGGCGGAGTCCTCGGTGGGATGGGCGGCGCCGTCTCGTGCGGCGCGCGTTCGGCGACGGGTTCACCGCCGATTCTAATCCCCCGCGCCGCCCGGGGCGCGGCGGCCGGCGCGACGCCGGCGGGGCGCGGCCGATGCTGAGGCCCGACAGCCGCGCGATGACGCTCCTCCTCGGCGCGCTGGTCGCGATCGCGCCGCTCTCGATGGACATCTACCTGCCGTCGCTGCCGTCGATGACGCAGGCGCTCGGCGCCACCGTCGACGAGGTGCAGCTCACGGTCTCGGTCTACATGTTCGGCTGGGGCGTCGCGCAGCTCTTCGCCGGACCGGTGTCCGACCGCTTCGGGCGCCGCCCGGCGCTCCTCTGGGCGCTCGTGGTCTACACGCTCGCCTCCGTCGCGTGCGCGCTCGCGCGCGACGTCGGCACGCTGGTCGCTGCGCGCTTCGTGCAGGCGCTGTCGATGGCCACCGTCGCCGTCGTGCCGCGCGCCGTGGTGCGCGACATCCACGCCGGGGAGCGGGCGGCGCAGATGCTCTCGACGATGATGCTGGTGCTGGGTGTTGCGCCCGTGCTCGCGCCGATCCTGGGCGCGGAGCTTCACCTGCGCTTCGGCTGGCGCGCCACCTTCGCGTTCGTCGCGCTCTACGGGGTCGCGGCGTGGATCGCGGTGCGCTTCTGCCTGCCCGAGACGCTGCGCAAGCCCGACCCGGATGCGCTCGACCCGCGCACCATGGTCGGCAACTGGAGCCGCGTGCTGTCGTCGCGACGCTACGTCGGCTTCACGCTGATCATCGCCGGCGCCTGGTCGGGCCTGTTCGCGTTCCTCGCCGGCAGCGCGTTCGTCTTCGTCGATGCGATGGGCGAGAGCGCGCGCGCGTTCAGCCTCTACCTGGGGCTCGTGAGCCTCGGCGTGTTCGCGGGCACGGCGGTGTCGCGCCGCATGCTGCCGCGCATCGGGCTCGAGCGGCTGATCGGCGCGAGCACGGCCGTGATGTTCGCGTCGGGCACGGGCATGGCCGCGCTGGCGTGGCTCGGCACGCGCGAGCCGCTCGCCATCGTCCTGCCGATGTTCGTGTTCATGGCCGCCTACATGGGCACGGTGCCGCAGTCGACCGCCGGCGCGCTCACGCCCTACCCGCAAATCGCGGGCAGCGCGGCGTCGCTCATGTCGTTCGTCCAGTTCTCGATCGCGGCGACGGCCGCGCTCCTCGTCGGCGTCGCCTGGGACGGCACGCCGCGGCCGATGGCGAGCGCGATCGGCATCGCCGGCGCGCTGGCCTTCGTCGCGTTCCGCGTGCTGGTGCGGCGCGCGCCGCCGGCTTAAGCCCTGCCGATGAGCGACGGCAGCTTCTTGAGGTCGATCGATCGCGCACGCTCCTCGATCTGCGGCGCATAGGTGGTGATCATCGACTTGCCCTGCGACAGGAGCGGCTGGAACGCGGCCTTGAGCTTCTCGGCGTCGAGCTTGCGGCCGCCGCCGTAGTACTGCTTCGCGACCTGGCCGATCGCCCACGTCGTGGCGAACGCCATGCCGGAGCTCGCGGCCTGCCGCCCGATCGAGCGGCCCATGCCGCCCAGCACGCCGCCGAGCAGGCCGCCGAGGATGCGGCGGCCGATCTGCTCGAGGTACTGGCCCGTGACGCCGACGCCCAGCGTCGCCGCGAACTCCTTGATGTGGCCCTGGTCGAGCTCGTAGCCGTAGGCCTTGCCGACGTTGTAGACGAGGCGCGCCTGCAGCGGCAGGATCGCCATCGTCGCGATCGACTCGGGCAGGAGCTCGAGCGCCGCGTTGGTGATCGACGCGTCGAGGATGCGCTTGTCGAGCGCGGCGGCGTCGGCAGCGACGGGCATGGCCGGCGCGGCCGCGGCCGCCGGCGCGGCGGCGGGAATCGCGCTCGCCGCGGCGACCGCGTCAGCCTCCTGCACGATCTCCTTCGCCTTCGCGGCGGGCACGCCCAGCGCGGCGGCGAGCCGGTCGAGGAAAGCTCCTTCGGCGGGGGTGTGCACGCCGTCGGCGTCGGCGACGCCAACGGCCATCTCGTAGGCGAGCAGGGCGAGCCCCCGATTGCCCGCAAGCGGCCGCACGGCCTCGTCGAGCGACAGCTGGCCGCTCGCCACGTCACGATGCAGCGCCGGCAGGTCGATCTCTTCCGCGGGCAGGCGGCCGGCGAGATCGCCGACCCGCTCGCGCTCGCGCTGGTCCTTGGTGCCGTCGGCGAACGCGGTCATGAGCGCGATGGCTAGCAGGGCACGGGTTTCGGCGGGAGTCATGGCGGTTTCCTCTTCGTGGATACGGGAAGGACAGGCGCGATCGTAATCGAACGGCCGCGGGCCGGCGCAGGACGGTGATCGGATGCGCGGCGAGCGGTGCGGACGGGGTTCCGGTGCGACGAACGGATGGACGTCAAGAACTGGGGTCAGACTCCAATTATCCGACCTCGTTTGGAAAATGGAGTCTGACCCCAGTTTCGGAAGCGGCGCGCGCGGACCGCCGCCCTGATGCCGGCAGGGGCCCCGGGTCTCTCAGATCACGTGCGCTTCGCGCAGCCGCGTGATCGCCGCAACATCGTAGCCGAGCTCGCGCAGCACCTCGTCGGTGTGCTGCCCAAGTGCCGGGCCGCCGCCCTCGAAGCCGCCCGGCGACGACGAGAGCTTAGGCACCACGCCCGGGACCCGCAGCATGGAGCCGTCGGCGAGGCGCACGCGGCGGATCATCTCGCGCGCCGCGTAGTGCGGGTCGGCGGCGATGTCGGCGACCGTGTAGATGCGCGAGGCCGGGACCTCGGCGCGTTCCATCGTCGCGAGCACGTCGTCCGGCATGCGCGCACGCGTCCACGCCTCGATCTCGCCGTCGAGCCACTGCTGCTTCGCGGCGCGGCCATCGTTGTGCGCGAGCGTGGCGTCGGAGGCGAGGTCGTCGCGCCCCATCGCGAGCGCGAGCCGTCGGAAGATCGAGTCGCCGTTGGCCGCGATCAGCACGTAGCTGCCGTCGCTGCAGCGGTAGGCGGAGGTCGGCGCGATGCCGGGCAGGAACGAGCCGGTGCGCTCGCGCACCGTGCCGAAGGCGTCGTACTCGGGGAGCATCGACTCCATCACCGAGAAAACCGCCTCGTAGAGCGCCACGTCGACGACCTGGCCGCGGCCGGTGCGCCGGCGGGCCTCCAGCGCCATCATTGCGCCGATCACGCCGTAGAGCGCGGCCAGCGTGTCGCCGATCGAGACGCCCGTGCGCGACGGCGGGCGGTCGGGCGTGCCGGTGACGTGGCGCAGGCCCCCGATGGCCTCGCCGATGACGCCGAAGCCCGGCCGCTCGTGGTACGGCCCGGTCTGGCCGTACCCGGAGATGCGCACCATGACGAGTCCCGGATTCGCGGCGGCGAGCGTCTCGTAGCCCAGTCCCCACGCCTCGAGCGTGCCGGGACGAAAGTTCTCCACCAGGACGTCGGCCCGCTCCGCGAGCGCTCGCGCGATCGCCTGGCCTTCGGGTCGGCGCAGGTCGACGGTGACCGAGCGCTTGTTACGCGACTGCACGTGCCACCACACCGACGTGCCGTCCTTGAGATAGCGCCACTTGCGCAGCGGGTCGCCGGTGCCGGGTGGTTCGAGCTTGACGACCTCGGCGCCGAACTCGCCGAGGAGCTTGGCGCAGAACGGCCCGGCGATCAGCGCGCCCATCTCGAGCACGCGAAGTCCGGCCAGCGGGCGTGGGTTCGCGGACATTGGACAATCCCCTGCGGTCGACCGGAGTTTAACCGGGTCGAACGCGCCGGCCGGGCCGCCGGCGATCCTGCGGGGCAGGGGATGTGGAATAATCGATCACATTCCATTCACGGCGACTCCGCGCGCCTCGAGGCGTCTCCCATGCTCGCGCCGGCCATTCACGAGAAGCTCGCGGCGATCCTGCCGCCGCAGTCGGTCCTCACCTCGCCGGAGGACACGAAGCCTTACGAGTGCGACGGGCTCACGCTGTTCCGGGAGATGCCGGCGGCGGTCGTGCTGCCGGAAACCGAAGGGCAGATCGTCGCGATCCTCAAGGCGTGCCGTGCCGGCGGGGTGCCGGTGGTCGCGCGCGGGGCCGGCACCGGCCTGTCGGGCGGGGCGATGCCGCACAAGGACGGCGTCGTCCTGTCGACCGCGAAGCTCCGGAAGATCGTCTCGATCGACCCGCTCACCCGGACCGCGATCGTGCAGCCAGGCGTGCGCAATCTCGCCATCTCGGAAGCCGCCGCGCCGTACGGGCTCTACTACGCGCCGGACCCGTCCTCGCAGATCGCCTGCTCGATCGGCGGCAACGTCGCCGAGAACGCAGGCGGCGTGCACTGCCTCAAATACGGCCTCACTGTCCACAACGTGCGCCGCGTTCGCGCGGTCACCATCGAAGGCGAGGTGTTCGAGGCGGGCGGCGATGCGCTCGACGGCGCCGGCTACGACCTCCTCGCGCTCCTCGTAGGTAGCGAGGGTCTGCTCGCGATCGTCACCGAGGTCACCGTCAAGCTCACGCCGAAGCCTCAGCAGGCGCAGGTCGCGCTCGCCGCCTTCGACAGCGTCGAGAAGGCGGGCGCGGCGGTCGGCGCCATCATCGGCGCCGGGATCGTGCCAGGCGGGCTCGAGATGATGGACCAGGCGGCCACGCGCGCGGTTGAGGCCTACGTGCACGCCGATTACCCGCTCGACGCCGCGGCGATCCTGCTGGTCGAGAGCGACGGCACGGCCGAGGAGGTCGCCGCCGAGATGGCCGAGATCCGCCGCGTGCTCACCGAGGGCGGGGCGACGTCGATCCGCGTATCGAAGGACGAGGCCCAGCGCCTGCTGTTCTGGTCGGGGCGCAAGGCCGCGTTTCCCGCGGCGGGCCGCATCTCGCCGGACTACTACTGCATCGACGGCACGATCCCGCGCAAGGCGCTGCCGCGGGTGCTGCGACAGATCGACGCGTGGTCGGCCGAGTACGGGCTGCGGGTCGCGAACGTGTTCCACGCCGGCGACGGCAACCTGCACCCGCTGATCCTCTACGACGGCAACGCGCCCGGGGAGGCTGCAAAGACGATCGAGTTCGGCGACCGCATCCTCGAACTCTGCATCGAGGTCGGCGGCACCGTCACCGGCGAGCACGGCGTCGGCGTCGAGAAGCTCAGGGGAACGTGCGCGCAGTTCCAGGCCAAGGAGCTCGAGCGCTTCCACGACGTCAAGGCCGCGTTCGACGTCCAGGGGCTGCTCAATCCCGGCAAGGCGGTGCCGACGCTCGCGCGATGCGCGGAGTTCGGCCGGATGCACGTGCACCACGGGCAGATCCCGCATCCGGAGATCCCGCGGTTCTGACACGCAGTACGGGCGCGCGCAGCCGTAGGGCACGATACGCGCCGACCGGCGACGGGGCACCCTTCGAAAAGGGGAGGCGTGGGCAAGCCGATGGCGACCGGGAAGCGAACACCTGCACCTGCCGCACGCCGGCCAGCCAGGCGCCGTGGGGTCGCGTCGACCGCGGCGCGGGTGGCCGCCGGCACCAAAGGGCACGTTCGCGCGGCCGAGCTCGCCGGCACGGGCCGGCACGACGAAGCCGTGCAGGCCGCCACCGAAGCGTTGTCCGCGGCGGGCGTCGGTGCAGCGCAGCGGGCCGCGCTGCTGGAGCTGCGTGTCGAAAGCCACATCGCACTCGGCGCGCTCGACCAGGCCGCCGCCGATGTGCAAGCGATGCACGCGCTGGCGCGTCGGAGTCCGGCGTTGCGTGCGCGTGCCCGCAACTGCGAGGCGCTGGTGGCCGCGCGCCGGGGCGACGCGAATGCCGCTGTCGTTGCCGCCACCGCGGCGCTGGAGGCGGCCCGTCGATGCCGCGACCCTGCGCTCGAAGGCTTGAGCCTGCTTCGGCTGGCCGATGCGCAGTACCGCACGTTCGACGGCCACCAGGCCGCGCTTGACAACGCCACCCGTGCGGCAGCGATCTTCGAGCGCCTGGGCAATCGTGCCCGTCAGGGGCAGGCGCGGTGCGTGCAGGGCTTTGCCTACTCGCGCCAGAGCCGGGTGGCGGAGTCCCAGCAAGCGGCCTCCGAGGCACTCGCACTGGCCCAAGCCTGTGGCGACCTGCAGGGGCAGGGCAATGCCCTCAACCTGCTCACTTACCACATGCCCGACCTCGCCCAGCGCCTCAAGCGGCTCTACCAGGCTCTGGCGGTCTACAAGGCGGCGGGCTACGTGCTGGGCCAGGCTGCCATCATCAACAACCTCGGCAACGCTTACATGGCTCTGGGCCTGTACCGGCGCGCGCGACGCCTGTATCAGGAGGCGGTCGCGATCGGTCGTCGCACCGGCGCACCGGTCAACGTTCCGACCTGGAACCTGGCCCAGATCGAGATCGAGTTGGCCCATCTCGAGGCCGCCTCCGCACATGCCGCCGACTGGGAGGCGCAGCTGCGCACCCGCGGCCTGACGGCGGCCAAGCCCTACGAGTCCTTCATCCGCGGGCAACTCGCCTTGCGCCAGGGACAGGCCGCGCAGGCCCTGTCCCTGTTCAAACGCGCCCTGCGCCAACTCCGCGCGGGCAACGTCGAGGGCCGCATGCTGTTCCTGGCGTACTCGGCACGCGCTCATCTCGCGGCGGGCGACCCCGCGCGGGCCCTGGCCGCGACGCGGCGCGCCTGCAAGCTGCACCGCGCCGCCGGCCTGGCAGCCATCGACGCCATCGATCGCAGCGAGCTCTGGTGGCGCCACTGCCAGGCGCTGCGCGCCTGCGGCAACGACGCGGAGGCGCGGGAGGCGTTGGCGCAGGCCTGGCGCTTCGTGCTCGAGAGCCTCGAGAGCCTCGGCGACGAAGGCCTGCGTCGCAACGTCCTCAACAAGCCCGAGCCCACGCGCGAGATCGTCCTGGCATGGATTGCTCACGCACGCCAGCGCAAGCTCCCGCGCGAGCAGCGCGAAGCCCACCTCACTGGCACCGCCAACCTCGGCGAGCCCTTCGAGCGCCTGGTCGACACGGGGTTGCGGCTGAACCAACTGGGGAGCGAGGCCGCGCTGCGCGAGTTCCTGGTGGAGGAGGCCACGGAGCTCACCGGCGCGGAGCGCGTGCTGCTGTTGATGGAGACACCCGGAGGCGTCGAGATCGGCGGCGCGGAAGTTCCGCGCGGCGAAGATCCGGCCGCAGTCGTTGCCGCCGTCGGCCCGTGGATCGACGAGGCGCGCCGCACCCGTGCCGTTGGCCTGCATCACGCGCCCGCCCGCAAGCAGCCGATCGACCAGCGTTCCTCGATCGTCGCGCCGCTCGTCGCACAGCGCGAGCTGCTGGGCTACCTGTACTGCGACATCGACGGCGCCTTCGGCCGTTTCCACGAAAGCGACCGCGACCTCCTGGCCATGCTCGCGTCGCAGGCGGCGGTGGCACTGGCCAACCTGCGCACGCAGGAGGGCCTGGAGCGTTCGGTGGCCGAGCGCACCGCGCAGCTGGAGCAGCGCGCCGGCGAGCTGGCGATCATCAACGGCATCCAGCAGGGGATCGCCGGCTCGCTCGACTTCCAGGGCATCGTCGATCTCGTCGGCGACAAGCTGTGCGCATTGCTCGGCGTGCGCGACATCGGCATTCACTGGTTCGACCACGAAGCGCGGCGCATCGAGGTGCTCTACCAGCTCGAGCACGGCAAGCGGCTCGCGCTGGGGTCCGGACCGATAGCCCCGGATGGTCCGACGGCACGCATGATTACCACCCGCGAGCCCGAGGTGGTCAACAGGGGGGCCACGCTGGCGGCCAGCGGCGCGGTCGTTCCCGGCACCGACGTGGCCAAGTCCTACGTCCGGGTGCCGATCGTGGGCAGCCGCGTGCTCGGCAGCCTGCAACTGGAGAACCACGAGCGCGAGTACGCCTTCGGACCAGCCGAGGTGCGGCTGTTGCAGACGGTGGCCTCGTCGATGGGCGTGGCGCTCGAGAACGCCCGCCTGTTCGCCGAGACCCAGCGTCTGCTGAAGGAGACCGAGCAGCGCAACGCCGAGCTCGCGGTGATCGCCAGCGTGCAGCAGGGCATGGCCGCCGAGCTGGACCTGCAGGCGATCATCGACCTGGTCGGCGACAAGCTGCGCGAGGTGTTCGCCACCGGCGACATCGGCATCTGGTGGTGGGACGCCGAGAAGCGCACGGGCCACGGCCTCTACGTCTACGAGCACGGCGCGCGACACCGTCACCCCCCCCAAGCCCTTCCGCCGGGCGACCCGCTGGAGCGGGTGCTCGACCGGCGCGAGACGCTGCACGTCAACAACCGCGCCGAATCGCTGGCGATCGGGCTGAACGCCATCGAAGGCACCGACCAGAGCCTGTCGGCGCTGATCATGCCGATCATCGGTGGCGACCGGGTGCTTGGCAGCGTCGTGCTGGAAGACTACGAGCGGGAAAACGCATTCGGGCCGGACGCCGTGCGCCTGCTCGGTACCGTGGTCGCGAGCATGGGTACGGCGCTCGAGAACGTGAGGCTGTTCAACGAAACCAGGGAGGCACTGGAGCGCCAGACCGCCACCGCCGAGATCCTGAAGGTGATCGCCGCCTCGCCGGCCGACGAGCAGCCGGTGTTCGACGCGATCGTCGCGAGCGCGGCGCGCCTGTTCGGCCGCAAGGCGGCACTGCGCACCCTCGACGACGACGGGCTGCGCCTGCGCGCGCGCAGCTACGTGCCCGAGGAAGGCGAGTTCCACGGGCCCGACGTCGAGCCGCTCGGCCGAACCAGCATCGTCGGCCGCGCGGCGCTCGACGGCCGACCGCTGCAGTGGACCGACACGCTGGTCGAGGGCGCCGCCAGCTACGGACTCGAGCGCGCCAGGGCGCTCGCCTTCCGGTCGATCGCCTCGGCGCCGCTGATGTCCAACGGCCGCGCGATCGGCGTCGTCTCCGTCTCGTCACCCGAACCCGGCGCGATGAGCGAGCAGCAGATGGGTCTGCTCGCCACCTTCGCCGACCAGGCGGTGATCGCGATCCAGAACGCGCGTCTGTTCCGCGAGACCAACGAGGCCCTGGCTCACCAGACCGCAAGCGCCGACATCCTGCGCGTCATCAGCAGATCCCCCGCGGATGTGGGGCCGGTGTTCGACGCCATCGTCACCACCGCAGTCAAGCGCCTGGGCTGCGACGTCGCCATCGTGCAGATCTGCAGCGGCGACACCTACGCGCCGAAGGCCATGGCCACACCGGCTGGCTTGACGCCGGTGCCGGGGTCGACGGTGATGCCGGTCGACCCGGAGGCAAACTTCCCGTCGCGCGCGATCGTGAGCAGGAACATGCTTCACGTGCGCGACTGGTCGGCGGTCGAGCTTCCCCCGCACGAGCAGGAGCGGCACGAACAGCTGGGCCTCAACTCGACGCTGTACCTTCCGCTGCTGCGCGGCGACGCCTGCGTTGGCGTGCTGGTGCTGGGCAGCAAGCGGGCGAACGGATTCAACGACCAGGCGATTGCGCTGGCCGAGTCGTTCCGCGACCAGGCGGTGATCGCCATCGAGAACGTGCGCCTGTTCAACGAGACCAAGGTGGCGCTGGAGCGGCAGACGGCAACCGCCGAGATCCTTCGCGTGATCAGCGAGTCGCCGACCGACGTGCAGCCGGTGCTGGAAGCCGTGGCGGAGCGCGCCGGCCAGCTGTGCCACGCGGACGGCAGCCGCGTGTGGCTGCTCGAGGGGGGGCGGCTGCGCGCGATGACGAGCTACGGTCCGGCCTACGCCGCGATGACGGGTTTCGAGACGCTCACGGTCGCCCGCACGTCGATCGGCGGCCGTTGCGTGCTCGACGGGCGGCCGATCCACATCGAGGACGTGTTGCCGGTGATGGACGCCGAGTATCCGGACATCCGCGGCATCCAGCAGCGCTACGGGTTCCGCACCGTGCTCAACGTTCCGCTGATGCGCGACGGCGAGGCGATCGGCACGATCTCGTTGCTGCGCAACGAGGTGCGGCCGTTCGCACCCGACGAGATCGGACTGCTGCAGACGTTCGCCGACCAGGCGGTCATTGCAATCCAGAACGTGCGGCTGTTCAACGAGACGCGCGAGGCGCTGGAGCAGCAGCAGGCCGCGGCCGAGATACTGAGCGTCATCAGCAGTTCCGTCGCCGACACCCGGCCGGTGTTCGAAAAGATCCTCGACTGTGGCCACCGCCTGTTCGGCAGCGACGAGATGGACGTGCTGCTGGTGGACGAGCAGGGTCAGCTGCAGATCGCCGCCTATGAAGGCGCTTCCCACGACGTCGTCGCCGCCACGTTTCCGGCGCCGGTGGAGCGTACGCCGGCCGGACGGGCCATCGCGTCGCGGCGGGTCGCGCACTGGCCCGATCTTCGCGCCACGGAGGGTGTCCCCGGCGTGCTGCGCAAGATGGCCACGCTCGCCGGGTACCAGTCGATGGCCTTTGCACCGATGCTTTGGGAAGACCGGGGTATCGGCGCCATCGGCGTCGCACGTTCCAGCGGCCCGTTCACGGCCAAGGAGCTCGCGATGCTGCAGACCTTCGCCGACCAGGCAGTGATCGCGATCCAGAACGCGCGGCTCTTTAACGACACGCGCGAGGCGCTGGAGCGCCAGACGGCGACCGCGCGGATCCTCTCGGCGATGAACGAGTCGATCAGCGATGCGCACCCCGTGTTCGAGGCCATCGTCGCGAGCTGCCGGTCGTTGTTCACCGACAGCGTGGTCGCGTTGCGCCTGCTGCGCGACGGCGTCCTGCAGGTCGAGGCGAATCTGGGCATGGACACCGGGCCCGTGCCCTGCGACGCCACCAGCGCGGTGGGGACCTGTGCGCTCGAAGCGCGGACGATCCACGTCGAAGACCTGGCGGCGCTGACGACGCAGTTTCCGCGCACCCGCAATATGGCGCTGAAGCAGGGCTATCGCTCGGCGATCTTCGCACCACTGCTGCGCGCGGGCGAGGCCCTGGGCACGATCGCGGTCTTCCGCCGCCAGCCCCGCGCGTTCGGCGAGAAGGATGTGGCGCTGCTCAACACCTTCGCCGACCAGGCGGTGATCGCCATCGAGAACGTGCGCTTGTTCAACGAGACGCGCGAGGCGCTGGAGCAGCAGACGGCGACAGCCGAGATCCTGCGGGTCATCAGCCGCTCGGTGGCCGACGCCACGCCGGTGTTCAGCAGGATCCTCGCCAGTTGCGAATCGCTGTTCCCGGGCACTTTCGCGAACATCGGCCTGGTCGGCGACGACGGCCTCGTCCGACTGGTCGTGAACACGGAGCGACTGGCACAGGCTACCCCGGAAGAGCAGGCAGCCGTCGCGCGCCTGCAGGGCCAGTTCCCGCGGCCAGCGCACGCCTCGATCCACGGCTATGTCATCCACAAGAATCGAGTCCTGCACTATCCGGACGTCCTCCAGGGCCCCGACGTTCCTGCCGGTCTTCGCGAATCGGCCCGGTCCCTTGGGATGGGCAACTACGCCGTCCTCTACGCCCCGATGGTCTGGGAAGGCAGAGGCATCGGTGCGCTGGCCCTCAACCGCATTCCTCCTTCGCCATTCAGCGAGCGCGACATCAGCCTGGTCAAGACCTTCGCCGACCAGGCGGTGATCGCGATCCAGAACGCGCGGCTGTTCAACGACACCAAGGAGGCGCTGGCGAGCCAGACGGCGAGCGCCGAGATCCTGCGCGTGATGAGCCGCTCGCCCACCGACGTGCGGCCGGTGTTCGAGGCGATCGTCGCCAACGCGGTGAAGCTGCTGGTCTGCGACTCGGCCTTCGTCATGCGCCGCGACGGCAACACGTTCTCGGCGGTGGCTGCGGCTACGCCCGAGGGGCCGCTCGACGGCCTGCCCGCCGGCCTGCCGATCGACCCGGCGCAGAACTTCCCGTCGCGGGTGATCGTGGAGCAGCGGATGCTGCACCTGCCGGACTGGTCGGCCGTCGATCTGCCCGACTTCGAGCGGGCGGTCGGCGAGAAGTTCGGCATCAAGGCGGCGCTGTACCTTCCGATGCTGCGCGACGGCGAGTGCGTCGGCCTGCTCAGCTTCGCCAACCACACGGCAGGCGAGTTCAGCACCAAGGAGATCGCGTTGGCCGAGTCGTTCCGCGACCAGGCGCTGATCGCCATCGAGAACGTGCGGCTGTTCAACGAGACGCGGGAGGCGCTCGAGCAGCAGACCGCCACCGCCGAGGTGCTGCGGGTCATCAGCGGCTCGGTGGCGGATGCGACGCCCGTGTTCGAGAAGATCATGGACAGCTGCGAGCGCCTGATTCCGAGCGACGGCAAGGCGATCCTGGTGGTCGACGAAATGCAGCAGGTGCACGTCGGCGCCGTGCGGGGCAACCGCACCGAGCCGGGAGCCGAGTCGTTCGTCCGCGGCTACCCTCGTTCCATCGACCGGACGGTGATCGGGCTGGTGTTCGACTCGCGCCGACCGCTGTACTACCCCGACACCCGCGCCGGCGACGGCGTTCCGGAGCTCATCCGGCGGTTCGCGCAGAAGACCGGCACCGCGTCGATGGTGATCGCCCCGATGATCTGGGAGGGGCGGCGCATCGGGGCCATCTCGGCCGCCAGGGAGGCGTCCCATGCGTTCTCGGAGCGGGACGTGAGCCTGCTCCAGACCTTCGCCGACCAGGGCGTGATCGCGATCCAGAACGCCAGGCTGTTCAAGGATGCCCAGGAAGCCCGCGCCGCCGCCGAGACCGCCAACGAGGCGAAGAGCGCGTTCCTCGCGACGATGAGCCATGAGATCCGCACGCCGATGAACGCGGTGATCGGCATGAGCGGCCTCTTGCTCGACACGCCGCTCAGCGACGAGCAGCGCGACTTCGCCGGCACCATCCGCGATTCCGGCGACGCGCTGCTCACCATCATCAACGACATCCTCGACTTCTCCAAGATCGAGGCCGGCCGCATGGACATCGAGGCGCAGCCCGTCGATCTGCGCGACTGCGTCGAGTCGGCGCTCGATCTCGTGGCCCCGCGGGCGGCGGAGAAGCGCCTCGAGACCGCGTACGTCTTCGAGGGCGAGGTGCCGCGGGCGATCCGCGGCGACGTGACGCGGCTGCGGCAGATCCTCCTCAACCTGCTCGCCAATGCCGTGAAGTTCACCGACGCCGGCGAAGTCGTGCTCACGGTGAGTGCGCAGGTGCGGGGCGGGGACCGGGTGGAGCTCACCTTCGCCGTCCGGGACACGGGCATCGGCCTCACGCCCGAGGGCATGGGCCGGCTGTTCCAGTCGTTCTCGCAGGCGGACTCGTCGACCACGCGCAAGTACGGCGGCACCGGCCTCGGGCTCGCGATCTCGCGGCGCCTGGCCGAGCTGATGGGCGGGCGCATGTGGGCCGAGAGCGAGGGCCCGGGCCGGGGGTCGACATTCCTGTTCACGGTGGACGCGCCGATCGCCGAGCTTCCGGCGGCGCCAAGGCGCGACTTCGTGGGCGTTCAGCCCGAGCTCGCCGGCCGGCGGGTGCTCGCCGTGGACGACAACGCCACCAACCGCCGCGTGCTGCTGCTGCAGTCGGGCAAGTGGGGGCTGCAGTGCCGGGCCACCGGGTCGCCCGCCGAGGCCCTGCGCTGGCTCGACGACGGCGAAGTTTTCGACCTCGGCATCCTGGACATGCACATGCCCGAGATGGACGGCACCGAGCTCGCGCGGCGCATCCGGGCGCGGCACCCGCACCTGCCGCTGGTGCTGTTCAGCTCGCTGGGGCGGCGCGAGGCCGGGGACGCGGAAGGACTGTTCAGTGCCTATCTCGGCAAGCCGCTGCGCCAGTCGCAGCTCTTCGACACGCTGGTCGGGCTCATCGCGCACGACGAGGTGCCGAAGCCCCAGGCGGCCGCCCGGCCCCAGATCGACCCCGGGATGGCGGCGCGCCACCCGCTGCGCATCCTGCTCGCCGAGGACAACGTGGTGAACCAGAAGCTGGCGCTGCGACTGCTGCAGCAGATGGGCTACCGGGCGGACCTCGCGTCGAACGGCATCGAGGCGATCGAGTCCGTGCAGCGCCAGTCCTACGACGTCGTGCTGATGGACGTGCAGATGCCGGAGATGGACGGGCTGGAGGCGTCGCGGCAGATCTGCGCGCGCCTCGGCGCGGGCGAGCGGCCGCGCATCGTCGCGATGACGGCCAACGCGATGGCCGGCGACCGCGAGATGTGCCTGGCCGCCGGCATGGACGACTACCTGACCAAGCCGATCCGCGTCGAGCGGCTGGTCGAGGCGCTGAACGGCGTGGTGGCCAGGAAGGGATGACGAGATGAGTCCGAAGGGCCGTCCCGAGGGCGAATCAGACCCGAAGCGCGTTAGCGCGGAGGGTCGTCCAGCGACCGACAGTCCGATCGACCTCGCGACCTTCCAGGCGCTGCAGGAGACCGCCGGCGCGGACTTCGTCGCCGAGCTGGTCGACACCTTTGCGGCGGAGGCGCCGCTGATGCTCGCCGAACTGCGCAGCGCGCGCGCGGCCGGGGATGCCGAGCGCTTCCGGCGCGCCGCGCACTCGCTCAAGTCGAACTGCAGCACCTTCGGCGCGCTGGCGCTCGGCGCGCGGGCGCGCGCGCTGGAGCTCGACGGTCTTGACGCCGACCCGGTGCGCGACGCGGCGGCGATCGACGCCCTCGACGCGGGCTGCGCCCGGGTCGTGATGGCGCTCCGGGAACTCGCCCGTGGGTGACGCTGGCGCCCGGCTGCTGGTCGTCGACGACAACAAGGTCAACCGCCTGCTGCTGATCCGCGCGCTGGAGCTGCAGGGTCACCGCGGCGTCGGCGCGGAGAACGGCCGCATCGCGCTGGAGATGCTGGAACGCGAGGCCTTCGACCTGGTGCTCCTCGACATCGCGATGCCGGAGATGGACGGCTTCCAGGTGCTGGAGCGGCTGCTCGCGAACTCGCGGTTGCGGGACCTGCCGGTGATCGTCACCTCGGCGGTCGAGGGCCTCGACAGCGTCGTGCGCTGCATCGAGCTCGGTGCCGAGGACTACCTCACCAAGCCGGTCAATCCGGTGCTGCTCAAGGCCCGCATCGGCGCGGGCCTCGAGAAGAAGCGCCTGCGCGACCAGCAGAAGGAGCTCGTCCGGCGCTTCGCGACGCGCGAAGTGGCGCAGGACCTGCAGGAGTCCGGCTTCGCGCTGGGCGGCAAGCGCGTCGACGCCTCGGTGATGTTCGCCGACATCCGCGGCTTCACCACGCTGGCGGAGTCGCAGCCCCCGGAGGAGACGATCGAGCTCCTCAACACCTGGTACACGCTGATGTTCGACGCGATCGGCGCTCACGGCGGCGTCGTCAGCCTGATGATCGGCGACGGACTGATGGCGATCTTCGGCGCGCCTTTGCCGCTGCCCGACCACTGCACGCGCGCGGTGCGTGCGGCGCTGGAGATGCAGGACACGATGGCGCTGTTCAACGACGAACGCAGGCTCGCGCACAAGCCCGAGATCCGCATCGGCATCGGCATCGCGTCCGGGGCCATGGTGGCGGGCTACGCCGGGACCAACGAGCGGGCCACCTACACCTGCATCGGCGACACGGTCAACCTCGCGGCCCGCCTCGAGGCGCACACGAAGATCGCGCAGCACCCCGTCCTGGTGGACGCCGCGACGCACGCGGGGCTTCGTCCCGGCATCCTGGCGCGCTCGCTCGGTCCCGTGACGGTCAAGGGCAGGAGCGCGGCGGTCGAAGTGTTCGCCGTCGATGGCATTGTGAAATAATCGACCGAGGACGGCCGGTGCCCATGAACGCCCACGCTGCTTGCCGCGAGATTCCAGCTCCCGATGCCGTGGCCGCATTGGTCGGGCGGCTGGTCACCGACTATGGCGAGCGCGCCGTCACGAACGCGGCGGTGCGCGAGCAGCACGGCCACGGCGAGGGCCTCGCCGACCCGGCGCCCCCGGACGTCGTCGTCTACCCCGAGACCACAGGGGAAGTGGCCGCGGTCGTGCGGCTGTGCCACGCGGCGCGCGTGCCGGTGATCGCGTTCGGCGTCGGCACGTCGCTCGAGGGGCACGTCGCGGCGCTCTACGGCGGCGTGTGCCTCGACTTCTCGCGCATGACCCGCATCGTCGAGGTCAACGCCGACGACCTCGACTGCCGCGTCGAGGCGGGCGTCACCCGCGAGCAGCTCAACGCCGAGCTCAAGGGCACGGGCCTGTTCTTTCCGATCGATCCAGGCGCCAACGCGACGATCGGCGGCATGGCCGCGACGCGCGCGTCCGGCACCAACGCCGTGCGCTACGGCACGATGCGCGAGAACGTCCTCGGCCTCACGGTCGTCACCGCCGACGGCCGCGTGGTGCGCACCGGCGGCCGCGCGCGCAAGTCCGCGGCGGGCTACGACCTCACGCGGCTCTTCATCGGTCAGGAAGGCACGCTCGGCATCATCACCGAGGTGCAGTTGCGTCTCTACGGCGTGCCGGAGGCGATCTCCGCGGCGGTTTGCCAGTTCCCGGACCTGCGCTCTGCCGTCCGCACCGTGATCCTCGCGATGCAGCACGGCATCCCGGTGGCCCGCATCGAGCTCCTCGACGAGGTGCAGATGGGCGCGTGCATCGGCTACTCGAAGCTCGAGGGTTTCGAGCCGAAGCCGACGCTGTTCTTCGAGTTCCACGGCACCGCGGCCGGCGTCGCCGAGCAGGCACGCATGATGGAGTCGATCGCCGTCGAGCACGCGGGCAGCGCCTTCCACTGGGCGACCGCCCCAGAGGAACGCTCCCGGCTGTGGAAGGCCCGCCACAACGCCTGGTACGCAGCGCTGTCGCTTCGTCCCGGCTGCATGGGCTTCTCGACCGACGCCTGCGTGCCGATCTCGCGGCTCGCCGACTGCATCCTCGAGACGCGGGAGGACGTGGCCTCCTCGGGACTCATCTGTCCGATCGTCGGCCACGTCGGCGACGGCAACTTCCACCTGCTCGTGCTCTACGACCCGAAGGACGCTGCCGAGCGCGAGCGCGCCGAGGCGCTGGCGAAGCGCGTTTCGCTGCGGGCGATCCGCATGGGCGGCACGTGCACCGGCGAGCACGGGGTCGGCATCCACAAGCTCGACGCCGTCGTCGCCGAGCACGGCGAACCCGCGGTCGAGGTGATGCGCGCGATCAAGCGCGCGCTCGATCCGCTCGACATCCTCAATCCCGGCAAGACGGTGCCGCCTGCGGGGCGGTGACGGCGGGGCACACGCGCCGGAAGGCAAGCCATGTATACCCTCTACATTGCAAACAGGAACTACTCGTCCTGGTCGCTGCGCGGCTGGCTGTGCGCCAAGCTGTCTGGCGCGTCGTTCGAGGAGAGGCTCGTCCAGCTCGGCAAGGGCGGGCCGAATCCTGCCTATCTGCCGTTCTCGCCGACCGGTCTCGTGCCCTGCCTGCACGACGGCGACGTCGTCGTCTGGGAGTCGCTCGCGATCGCCGAGTACCTGGCCGAGCGTCACCCCGGCATGTGGCCGGCCGACGCCGCCGCGCGCGCGTTCGCGCGGTCGATGTGCGCCGAGATGCACGCGGGCTTCCGCGACCTGCGCGGCGACATGACGATGTGCATCCGCGAGCGCGTCGACGTGCGGCCGTGGTCGGCCGACCTCGTCGAGGACATCGAGCGGGTGTTCGCGCTGTGGAGCGAGGCACGTCGGCGCTACGGCGCGGGCGGCGACTACCTGTTCGGGCCGTTCGGCATCGCCGACGCTTTCTTCGCGCCGGTGGCCTTCCGCTTCCAGACCTACGGTGTCGAGGCGCCGGGCGAGGCGGGCGCCTACGGCCGGCGGCTCCTCGCGCACCCGTTCGTGCGGGAGTGGGAGGCCGCGGCGCTCGCCGAGACCGCAATCATCGAGGCGGACGAGCCGCGGCTCCTCTATCGGGAGAAGCTGGCCGCGCAGGGACGCCTGTGAGCGCGCGCGGACGCGACGGAAGGCTGCGATGAGCGACACCGTACTCCAGGGCTGGCAGGCGCGAATCCGCGCGGCCGCGGCGGCGGGCACGCCCCTGGCGATCCGCGGCGGCGGCACCAAGTCGTTCCTTGGCGAAGCGTCCCGCGGCGAGTGGTTCGACACGCGCGGCTACGCCGGCATCGTCGACTACGAGCCGACCGAGCTTGTGATCACCGCGCGCGCGGGGACGCGGCTCGCCGAGGTCGAGGCCACGATGGCCGAGGCCGGCCAGATGCTCGCCTTCGAGCCCCCGCACTACGGCGAGGCCGCGACGCTGGGCGGCACGATCGCGGCCGGCGTGTCCGGCCCGCGCCGCCCCTACGCCGGCGCGGCCCGGGACTTCGTGCTCGGCGTGCGCATCGTCGACGGCCGGGGCGACGACCTGTCCTTCGGCGGCCGGGTGATGAAGAACGTCGCGGGATTCGACGTCTCTCGGCTGATGACGGGCGCGATGGGCACGCTCGGGGTCATCGCCGAGGTCTCGCTCAAGTGCCTGCCGCTGCCGAAGGCCGAGGCCACGCGCGCCTTCGAGCTCTCCGCCGACGAGGCGATCCGGAAGGTCAACGAGTGGGGCGGCCAGCCGCTGCCGCTGTCCGCGACCGCCTTCGTCGACGGGGTGCTGACGGTCCGCTTCTCCGGCGCCGCGCCGGCCGTGGCGTCGGCCTGCGCAAAGCTCGGCGGCGAGGACGTGGCCGACGGCGCCGCGTTCTGGAAGTCGATCCGCGAGCAGTCGCACGCGCACTACGCGAACGCGCGCGCGGCGGACGTGGCGCTGTGGCGGCTCTCCGTCCGCTCGACCGCGTCTCACGCCGACCTGGGCGGCCCGCAGCTGATCGAGTGGGGCGGCGCGCTGCGCTGGCTCGTCGCCGCGCCGCGCGCAGAGATGGCGAAGCTCCGCGACTGGGCGCGCGCCCACGGCGGGCACGCGACACTCTTCGGTGGCGCCGACCGGTCCGCGGGCGCGTTCCACCCGCTGCCCGAGCCCGTCATGGTGCTGCACCAGCGCCTCAAGGCTGGGTTCGACCCCCACGGCATCCTCAATCCCGGCCGTCTCTACGCCTCGCTCTGAAGCGAAACGATCGATGCAGACCGATCTCGCCGCGTTCATCCGGGACACGCCCGAGGGCCGAGAGGCCGACGCGATCCTGCGCCGCTGCGTCCACTGCGGCTTCTGTACCGCGACCTGCCCGACCTACCAGCTGCTGGGCGACGAGCTCGACGGACCCCGCGGGCGCATCTACCTCATCAAGGAGGTGCTCGAGGGCAAGCGCGCCACCGAGAAGACGCGCACGCACCTCGACCGCTGCCTCACCTGCCGCGCCTGCGAGACGACCTGTCCCTCGGGCGTCGAGTACGGGCGGCTGGTCGACATCGGCCGCCACGTCGTCGAGGCGCAGGTGCCGCGCAGTCCCTCGGAGCGCGCGACGCGCTACGCGATCTCGAAGGGGCTGCGCGCGTCGACGCTGTTCGGCACCGCGCTGGTGCTCGGGCGCATGGCGCGCGGCTTCCTGCCGAAGGAGCTCGCGCGCAAGGTGCCGGCCGCTTCGTCCGCGGGTACGTGGCCCGCGCCGCGCCACGCGCGGCGCATGCTGATCCTGCGCGGCTGCGTGCAGCCGGCACTCGCGCCCTCGATCGACGCGGCGATGGCGCGGGTGCTCGACCGCATCGGCATCAGCGCCGAGTCGGTGGCCGGCGGCGGATGCTGCGGCGCGCTGCCGTACCACCTGAACGAGCAGGAGGAGGGCCGCGCGATCGCCCGGCGCAACATCGACGCCTGGTGGCCGGCGATCGAGCGCGGCGCCGAGGCGGTCATCGTCACCGCGAGCGGCTGTGGCGTCATGGTGAAGGACTACGGCCACCTGCTCGCCGGGGACCCTGCGTATGCGCGCAAGGCCGCGCGCGTCGCCGAGCTCGCCCGCGACCCGGTCGAGGTGGTCGGCGCCGAGTGGAAGGCGATCGCGCCTCGCGTAGCGATGGATCGCGGCAGCCGGCGCGTTGCCTTCCATCCCCCGTGCACGCTGCAGCACGGCATGAAGCTCAAGGGCCGCGCGGAGGAATTCCTGCGCGCGATCGGCCACGAGCTGCTGCCGGTTCAGGACGCGCACCTGTGCTGCGGTTCGGCCGGCACCTACTCGATCCTGCAGCCTGTCCTCTCCGAGGCGCTCAAGAAGAACAAGCTCGCCGCGCTCGGCGCCGAGCGCCCCGAGGTGATCGCAACCGCCAACATCGGCTGCCAGACGCACCTCGCGAGCGGCACGTCGCGCCCGGTGCGGCACTGGATCGAGCTTCTCGACGAGAAGATGCTGGGCTCGCGCGCCGGATGAGCGCCAGCGTGGAATCCGCGGGCTCCGCGGAACGCATCCGCGCGGCGCCCGAGCCGCGGCGCGCATGATGGCGGGCGCCCCGTCGATCGCGTGTGCGCGCATGGACGCCGCGAGCCGCGCCGACGCGCGCGCGGTCCTCGGCGCGTTCCTCGGCGGCGACGCCCACTACCTCGCCTCGTCCGGCGCCTACGGCGACGGCGGCCCGCAGGCGCTCGACCGCGCGCTGGACCTGTTCCTGCGCCGGCCCGAGGTCGGCTTCGTCTGGGTCGCGCGCGCGCAGGCGCGCGGGCAGCACCCGCCGGTCGGCGCCTGTGTGGTCTGCTACGCGATCTCGACCTCGCGCGGCTCGCTCGTCGCCAAGCTCGACGACGTGCACGTCGCGGACGGCTGGCAGGGCCGTGGCGTCGGCCGCGCGATGCTCGTCGCGCTGTTCGATGCGCTGCGTGCCGAGGGCATCACGCGCGTCGACTGCGGTTGCCACCGCGACAACGCCGGGGCGTGGCGTTTCTACGAGCAGCTCGGCTTTCGTCCGCTCGACGAGGAGCGGATCGCCCTCCTGCTATGAGCCGTCTCTTCGGTGTCGTTCCGGCCGCGGGGGGCGGCTCGCGCTTCGGCAACGGCACGCCGAAGCAGTACGCGATGCTCGACGGCGTGCCGCTGCTCGCGAAGACCCTCGAGCGGCTGCAGGCCGGCCTGCCCTTCGAGCTCGTCGTCGTGGCGATCGCCCCGGACGACGCCCGCTACGAGCACGCGATCGGCGAGCGCGACGGCGTCGTGCCGGTGCGCTGCGGGGGTCTCACACGCGCGGCGACCGTCCGGGGCGCGCTCGACTGGCTCGACGGGCGCTGTGCCGACGACGACTGGGTGCTCGTGCACGACGCGGCGCGGCCGTGCGTTCCGAAGGCCGCGCTGCTGCGCCTCATCGGGCAGCTGTGGGACGACCCGGTCGGCGGGCTGCTCGCGATTCCCGTGGCGGACACGCTGAAGCGCGCCGATACGATGGCGGGCGCGGTCGCGGACGCGCCGCGCGTGCTCGCGACCGAGGACCGCTCGGAGCTGTGGCGCGCGCAGACGCCGCAGATGTTCCGCTACAGGGTGCTATGCCGCGCGCTCGCGGGCGACGACCCGCTCGTCACCGACGAGTCGCAGGCGGTCGAGCGGCTCGGGCACCGGCCGCGCCTCGTACCGGGCAGCCCGGCGAACCTCAAGGTGACCTGGCCCGAGGACCTGGCGCTCGCCGCGGCGATCCTCGCGGCGCAACGGACGGAGGAAGGATGATGCAGGTCCGCATCGGCAACGGCTTCGACGTGCACGCGTTCGCGGCGGGGCGCCCGCTGGTCCTGGGCGGGGTCGTCATCCCGCACGAGCGCGGCCTCGCCGGCCACTCCGACGCCGACGTGCTGCTGCACGCGGTCGCCGACGCGATCCTCGGGGCGCTCGCGCTGGGCGACATCGGCGTCCACTTCCCCGACACCGACGCACGCTGGAAGGGCGCGGACAGCCGGGTACTGTTGCGGCACGTGACGGGCCTCGCGCGCGAGCGCGGCTACGTGGTCGGCAACGTCGACGCGACGGTGGTCGCGCAGGCGCCGCGGCTGCGCCCGCACGTCGACGCGATGCGCGGCCACATCGCGGCCGACCTGGGCTGCAACCCCAGCGCGGTGTCGGTGAAGGCGACGACCACCGAGCGGCTCGGCTTCGCCGGCCGCGAGGAGGGCATCGCGGCGCTCGCGAGCGTGCTGCTGGTCAGCGCCTGAGCGGCAGCGACACCCGCGCGATCGTGCCGCCGCCCTCGCGCGGCAGGAGGTCGAAGCGGCCGCCGTGCAGCCGCGCGATGCGCTCGACGATCGCGAGCCCGAGGCCCGCGCCGGCGGCGCCGTCGCTGCGCGCGCGCGAGTCGTCGGCGCGCGTGAACGGCTGCTTCAGCCGCTCCACGTCCGCGGGCGCGACGCCGGGGCCGCGGTCGGCGACGTCGATCACCGCCTCGCCGCCGCGTTCGGAGAGCGTCACCTCGACCGGCGGGGCCCCGTAGGCGAGGGCGTTGTCGACGAGATTCGCGACGAGCCGCGCGATCGCCGTCGGTCGCACCGGCAGCGGCGCCACGTGGCCCGCGGCCAGCGACACGTCGCGCCCGGCCTTGCGGTAGCGTTCGACCACCGGGGCGGCGATTTCCGCGAGTGCGCGCACTTCCATCGCGAGCCCGTCCTCGCCACGGGCGAAGTCGAGGAACTGGCCGATCACGCGGTCCATCTCCTCGATGTCCGCGATCATGCCCTCGCGCGTCGCGGGGTCGGTCTTCGCGAGCTCGACGCCGAGGCGCAGCCGGGCGAGCGGCGTGCGCAGGTCGTGGGAGATGCCGGCGAGCAGGACCGCGCGGTCCTTTTCCATGCGCCGGAGGTTGCCGAGCATTGCGTTGAAGCCGCTGTTGACCGCGGCGATCTCGGAGGGCCCGCTCTCGGGCAGCGGCGGCGGGTCCTCCCCGCGGCCGACGCGATCGACGGCCGCGGCGAGCTCGCGCAGCGGCCGCGCGAGGTGACGCGCGAACAGGAACGCGGCGACGATCAGCGCCAGTGCGATCGCGAGGCTGATCGCCAGCGCGCGCGTGGGCTCGCCCTCGGCCTGCGGCCGCGGCGGCAACGGGAAGCCGATCCAGTACGCGGCGTCCCCGGCAGGCAGGCGCACCCACATCGCCTGCGCGCGCGGTTGCACGCGGACCTCGGTGCCGGGACCGAACGCCTCGGCGAGGCGCCTCTCGATCTGCGCGAGCACCGGCTGGAACGCGGCGAGCGGGCCGGTCGGCGGATCGGCGGCGTCGTCGCCATCGCGGCCTGCCCCGGGGCGCGGTCCCATCGCGTCGCGATCCGCGAACCGCTCCATACCGGATCCCTCCCGTCCTGGGCCGAAGCCGCCGGCGCCCGGCCCGCGCATCCCGCTGCCGGCGCGCCATCCGCCCGGGCCGAAGCCCGCGGGCTCGCGCTCGTCGGCGGCGACGATGCGCACGCCGTACTGCCGCGACAGGCGCTGCAGCGCCTCGCGCCGGTCCTCGCGGGGCAGGCCCTCGAGGGCGCTCCTGAGGGACTGCAGCTGCACGATGCGGTTCTCGGCGAAGTGCCGCACCTGCAGCGCCGCGCGGTCCTGGCGGAACAGCAGAATCGTCGCGACCACGGCCACCGCCAGCGCGCCGACCAGCACCAGCGCGAGGCGCCCGAAGAGGGAACCGGGCCAGGGCTTCACGCGTCAGCCCGGGCCCGTCGCGTCGCTCTCGGGCACGTAGACGTAGCCGAAGCCCCAGACGGTCTGGATGTAGCGGGGCGCCGAGGGGTCGGGCTCGACCAGCTTGCGCAGCCGCGACACCTGCACGTCGATCGCCCGGTCGAAGACCTCGTGGTCGCGGCCGCGCGCGAGCTGCATCAGCTTCTCGCGCGCCAGCGGCTGGCGCGGGTGGTCGAGGAACGCGCGCACCAGCGCGAACTCGCCGGTGGTGAGGTTGATCGTCGTGCCGTCCCGGGTGAGGGTGCGCGCGGCGAGGTCGAGCACGAACGGCCCGAACGGCACGCGCCCGTCGGCCGACGGCGTGCCCGGCGCCGGCCGGTCGCCCTGCCGGCGCAGCACCGCGTGGATGCGCGCGACCAGCTCGCGCGGATTGAAGGGCTTGGGCAGGTAGTCGTCCGCGCCGAGCTCGAGGCCAACGATGCGGTCTACATCATCGCCCCTGGCCGTGAGCATGACGATGGGAACATCCAGACCCTGGCCGCGCAGCCGCCGGCAGATCGCTAGCCCGTCTTCTCCGGGCAGCATCAGATCGAGCACGATCAGGTCTACGCGCTCGTGCTCCAAGAGTCTGTCGAGTGCCGCACCGTCGGCCACGGTCTGGACCGTGAACCCCTGTTCG
>Ga0114939_10000856_pt1 | contig 24941 bp, 24 predicted proteins | sample AshMeaCrysSpring_FD_87196 | JGI IMG/M metagenome (GOLD analysis project Ga0114939, IMG submission 87196) | Groundwater microbial communities from Big Spring, Nevada to study Microbial Dark Matter (Phase II) - Ash Meadows Crystal Spring | ecosystem: Environmental > Aquatic > Deep subsurface >...
AAAGGAAGGGAAGTGCATTGGAATTCCGCCTTCGCATGGTATTTGCGCGGGCTCGGCGAGATGCGGCGGGCCGTCACCGGGGAAAGCCTGAGGCACGCGATCTTCCGCATGTCGATCTGGGCAAACCCGATCCTGCTCGTGCTGGCGGTGGGGATTTTCAGCACGCTCTCGGCCCGCCGGTTCGGCTATATTTGCGGGGCGGTGATTGCGCTGGGCATGGTGGCGGTGCCGACGTTTTACGAGGGGTTCATGCCGGCGTATCCCGACCATCACGGGCTTATCGCGTTCGCGCTGCTCGGGCTGGTTTTCGGGATCGCGTGGGCCGGAGCCGGATGGGTGCGGGCCGGGGAGGCCGCCGATCTCGCGCCTCCGGCCACGCTGGCGCAGGCGCGGCACGGGATGATCTTCTCGGCGGTCTGCGGGGCGGCCGGGTTGTGGGTGAGCGCGCTATCGACGGCCATCGTGCTCGGCACGGTGGGGGCGGGCGCGCTGGTGGCGGCGGCCTTCTACGCGCGGGCCGGCCGGAAGGGCGGCGCGGATTTCCATCCGGAACTTTGGAAATGCTGGGCGAAGTGGGGAGCCGGGATGGCGCTGTTTTTCTACCTGCTCGAGTATTTCCCCTTCGATATGGGGATGCGGATGGAAGTGAACCACCCGCTTTACGCGCTCGCTTTTCTGGGAGGGGGATGGATCATCGCCGAGGTTGCGGGATGGTTGCGCCAGCCGGCTTTGGCCACTTTCCCATGGAAGAAGCTGGTGTTGCCGGCGGCGGCGTGCGCGGTGCTTCCGGCGGTGATCGTCCTCGGCGGGCCGGATGTTTACATCCCGAAGGATGGCTTCATGGACCGGCTGTGGAAGAATATCGCGGAGCTGCTGCCATTGCTGACCCGCATCAAGCTGGGCGGGCTCACGTGGGGGGTGGCGATCGGGTGGTTTCCCGTGTTTTTGCTGGCCGCGCTGGCCCTGCAATTTTCCCGCCGGATCGGGCGCGGGACGAAGGCCACGCTGCTGTTTTTGGTGGTGCCGGTGCTTATGATCACCGGGCTGCAATTTTATCAGGTCCGCTGGGGGATGCTCACCGGGCCGCTTTACATCGCGCTGGCCGGCGTGCTGGTCCCGCAGCTGTGGGCGCTGGTGCCGGCGAAGGGCTCCGCGCGGCGGACCGCGGCGGTCGTGCTGGCCGGGCTGGGGTTTGTCTTTGTCGAGCCGGCGTTCCGGAATTCGTTCACCATCTCGTGGACGCAATTCCGGTCCGGCGAAAAAGTTGCGATCACACCCGGGCAGGGCCTCGCTTTGCTCCACCGGAAAATGGCGCGGGCGATCCTCGACGATGCCGGCGGCAAGCCGGTGGTGCTTCTGAGCAGCCCGAACAGTTCCTGCCTCCTCTCCGCGCTGGGCGGGTTCCAAACGGTCGGCACCCTCTACTGGGAAAACGTGGACGGCCTCAAGACGGCGGCGGCGGCGCTCAATGCCCAGAACGACACCGAGGCGCTGGAAATGCTCGGCAAGCTCGGGATCACGCATGTGTCCCTCATGACGTGGGAAAATTTCATCGGGCCGTATTTCGGCATCCTGCACCCCAAGCCCGTGCCGGGTAAGAGCTATGAAAATTCCTTTGGAAAAAAAGCGCTCTTCGACAAGGTGATTCCCCCGTGGACGACGCCGCTCGTCTTTCCCAAAAACGAACTCAGCAACGCCCTCCAGCAGCAGGTCCTCATGCTCCGCGTGGCTCCGGGCCTGCCCGACCAGGAAGCGCGCACACGCCTTGCACGCTTCGTGCGGGTCGTCGAGGGGAACCCGGTGGCCGCAGAAATCTCACTCAAAGACATCCTGGACAAATACCCCGGCTATGCGCCCGCACGGCTCGAGTTGGCCATACTGCGGGCCGACCAGAAAAATTTCGACGAGGCGGCGGGCATCGCGTTGGAGGCTCTCCGGGATTTGCCGGAAAATGATCGCGCCAACGCCTCGGCGGGCCTGGCCAACCTCTTCCGCTCGGCCGGCCGCGAGGACCTCGCCGCGAAATTCTCCGCGCCACCGCAATGAGCACCCCCCAGCCGGAGACCCCCGAGGTCACCGTCCTCATGCCTTGCCTCAACGAGGCGGAAACCCTTGAGAGCTGCATCCGTGAGGCGGCGGACGGACTTGCCCGCGCCGGCCTCAATGGCGAAATCGTCGTGGCCGACAATGGCAGCTCGGACGGCTCGCCGGCCATCGCGGAAAAGCTCGGCGCGCGGGTGGTCCGCGTCCCCGAGCGCGGCTACGGGAGCGCGCTCCGCGCGGGAATGGCCGCCGCGCGCGGACGCTTCCTCATCATGGGCGACGCCGACTCGAGCTACGACTTCGGGGCGGTCGGGACGTTTGTCGAAAAATTACGGGCCGGAGCCGACCTCGTGATGGGCTGCCGGATGCCGTCCGGAGGCGGGCGCATCGACCCCGGCGCGATGCCGTGGAAGCACCGCTGGATCGGCAACCCGGTCCTCACCTTCATCGGCCGTCTGCTCTTCAAGTGTCCGAGCCACGATTTTCACTGCGGGCTGCGGGGCCTCACCAAGGACGCCTTCGAGCGCATGGAACTCCGCACCACCGGCATGGAATTCGCCTCCGAAATGGTGATCAAAGCCTCCCTGCGCGGAATGCGGATCGAAGAAGTGCCGATCACCCTGCGCAAAGACGGCCGGTCGCGGCCGCCGCATTTGCGGAGCTGGCGCGACGGCTGGCGGCATCTGCGCTTCATGCTCCTTTTTTCCCCGCGCTGGCTGCTGTTGTATCCGGGCCTTGTGGCGCTGTTTGCGGGCGGGATTTTTTTCGTGCGGTTGCTGGCGGGTCCGATCCGGGTGGGCGGGGTCAATTTCGATCTCAACTCGCTCGAGGTCGCCGCGCTGGTCCTTCTTTTCGGCTACCAGATGGTTTTGTTCGCGTGTTTCGCGCGCATATTTGCTTTCACGCGGGGCCTCCTTCCCGCCAACCACGCGCTCTCGCGGGCGTTCGGGTTTTTCACATTGGAAAAAGGCCTCATCGCGGGCGGGGCGGTGCTTGTCGCGGGCTTTGCCGTCATCGTCGTCGCGCTGTTCGGATGGGCGTCCACCGGCTTCGGCGACCTCGACCCGCTGGAGGTCACCCGCACCGTCATCGCCGGAAGGACGCTCGCCTCGGTTGGCGCGCAAACGGTCCTCTTCAGCCTCATTTTCAGCTACCTCGGCCTTGATGACCGGTCGGGGAAACCCGCCTCCGGCAGGTAATAGTAAACAACCGGCGCGCGAGCGCCCCGGTCGGGAATTTTGGGAAAGGTGTTGACAAAATCGGGGACGGTGGCAAAGTGCGTCCAGTTTTTGAGGCCGGGCCGGCCCGCGCGATGGGCGCGGTGGTAGGTCCGCCCATCTCTGCTCCCACATCCGATCCCACGAATCGATTCTGAGATCCCGGAGAGCCTGCGGATAGATTCCTCACACCAGGAACATTCCGCGCGGCCCCGCCGGGTTCGCCAACATCCCGAATACTCCATGGCTGGTCACAGCAAATGGTCGAAGGTCAAGCACATCAAAGGGGCCCTCGACGCGAAACGCGGCATGCTTTTTTCCAAGCTGTCGAAAGAAATCACCGTCGCCGCGCGTCTCGGCGGCGGCAACCCCGACCTCAACCACCGGCTGCGCGCCGCCGTGGACTCCGCGCGCGCCCAGAGCATGCCCGGCGACACCATCGACCGGGCCATCAAAAAAGGCACCGGCGAGCTCGGCACCGGCACCGTCGAGGAGGCCACCTACGAGGGCTACGCCCCCGGCGGAATCGCCATCCTCGTCGAAACCGCCACCGACAACAAAAACCGCACCGCCGCCGATATGCGCTCGATCTTTTCCAAGAACAACGGCTCGCTCGGCGTGCCCGGCAGCGTTGCCTACCTCTTCCACCGCAAGGGCCGCATCACCATCCCGGCCGCCGCCGGCACCGAGGATGCCGTGCTCGAGATCGTGCTCGAAGCCGGCGCAGAGGACCTTGCCACGGACGAGGATTTCCACACCGTGACCACCCCGCCCGACAAGCTCTACGCGGTCGCCGCCGCGCTCAAGGCCGCCGGAATCTCCCCCGAATCCCAGAGCCTCACCTACCTTCCCGAGAATGTCGTCGCGGTCACCGATGCCGCCATCGCACGTCAGGTGCTCCGCCTCTGCGACGCCCTCGAGGAAAACGACGACGTCCTCAAGGTCCACTCCAATTTTGACATCCCCGAGGAGGTCCTCGAATCCCTCAACGACTCCCACTAAGCACATGATCGAAGACACACCCGCATCCGCGGAAACCGCCAACGGCTCGCCCGATACCAAACCCGCCTCGAAGGCCAAACGGGCCCCCCGCAAATTCGTGCGCACCCGGCGTCCGAGAAAAACCACTCCGGCCCCCGACGAGGCTGCCCCGGCAAGCGAGGAAACCGCCGCGCCGGAGACTCCGGAGGCCGCCGCGGCGGAGTCCGGTGAGGCTCCCCCGGCCCCGCCCAAGTCGTCGATCCCGCTGATTGTGGTTCCGCCCGCCGCGACCGACCGTCCGTCCGAAGCGTCCGAAGCGTCCGACGCGGCCGAAGCGGCGGCTGCGGCCCAGGCTCCCGCGCCCCCTCCCCCGCCGCCCGCCCCGCCGGTTTACGCCGAGGGCATTGTGGAAGTGTCCGGCAAAGGATTCGGCTTCCTGCGCGAGCCGAAGCGCAATTTTTCCCAGTCGAACAACGACATCTTCGTGACCCCCGAAGTCGTGCGCCGGCACGGACTCCGCGACGGCATGTGGATCAAGGGGGAAATCCGCCGCGGCAACCGCGGACCCCAGCTCTACAAACTCACCGAGCTCGAGGGCGGCGATCCCGACCGCTTCCAGAACCTGCCCGTCTTCGAGGAACTCACCACCATCAACCCGAACAAGCGCATCGTGCTGGAGACCGTCCCCACCCGCCATACCACCCGGGTGATGGACCTCATGACGCCGGTGGGCAAAGGCCAGCGCGGCCTCATCGTCGCGCCCCCGCGCACCGGCAAGACGACCCTCCTCGAGCACATTGCCGACGCCGTGGTCAAGAACCACCCGGAAATGAAGTTGATCATCCTGCTTGTGGACGAGCGCCCGGAGGAAGTCACAGAGATCCGGCGCACGGTTCCCACCGCCGAGTTGCTCGCCAGCTCGAACGACTCGGACATCAAGACCCACACACGCATCGCCCAACTCGCCGTCGAGCGGGCCAAGCGGCTCGTCGAGATGAGCTACGATGTCTTCATCCTCATGGACTCGCTCACCCGCATCGGGCGCGCGTTCAACAACGCCCAGGGCGGCGGCGGCCGCACGATGTCCGGCGGCGTGGATTCCCGCGCGCTGGAAATCCCGCGCAAGCTCTTCGCGGCGGCCCGCAATACCGAAGAAGCCGGCTCGCTCACGATCATGGCCACGGCCCTCATCGAGACCAACAGCCGCATGGACGAACTCATCTTCCAGGAATTCAAAGGCACGGGAAATATGGAACTCGTCCTCGACCGCAAGATCAGCGACCAGCGCATCTACCCGGCCGTCGATATTTTCCTCTCGGGCACCCGCCGCGAGGAACTCCTCCTCGCCGAGGAGGAACTCCACAAAATCGGCATCATCCGCCGCGGCCTCGCCGGCCACAAACCGATCGAAGCCATCGAGCGGCTCCTGTTCTTCATCCGCAAATACCCGACCAACGCCGAGTTGCTCAAATCGATCCCGGGGTGATCCGCCAACGCATCCGGCCCGCCCGCCCGCTCGTTTCCCCAGTATGATCTCCGTGACATCATTCTTGGAACCGTTCCTCGGCTCCGCACAACCGTCCCGAAAATCCCCGTCCGCCGTCGCCGGCGCCCGGAGGCTCCTCGACGATCTCCAAGGCCTCGTCGACTTGGACGACCGCCCTTCCCTGCCGGCCGCCTCCCGGGCCTCCGTCCTCGAGCGTGTGTTCTCCGAACCCGCCCGGGTTGTGACCGACCTTCACGGCCGGATCGTGGAAACCAACCCCGCGTTCTCCGCGCTCTGCGGGTATTCCTTCGCGGAAATCCGAGGCCGCAAACCCGGGACGTTCCTCCAAGGAAACGCCACCGAGGCCACCGAGGTTGACAGGATCCGCCGGGCTGTCGCCCTCCGCGAGCCCGTCACTGCCTGCCTCACCAACTACCACAAAAACGGCACCCCTTACCGCGTCCGGATCGAAATCCAGCCCCTCCGCGAACCCTCCGGCCGCGTGACCGGCTTCCGTGCCACCGAGACAATGCTCGGCTGAGACCGCCGGCTGCTCGGCGGTCCCGGAAATTTGCGCACAGGGATAACCGGATTTTATCCCTTGGCTCTCGACACGCGGGTGCCCGTCCCGCGATGCTCGCCCGCCATGCTTCTCAAAGACATTTTTAGTGCCGGGCGTGTGCGGGTGATCGCGCGCGAATTCGCTGCGGCCGAGCCCGGCTTCGACCGCGCGGGCTTTTTGCGGATCGCGCTGCACAACCACGACGACCTTGGACTGCTCACACGTTTGCGGCGCGTGACCGACGGGCTGCGGGCCGCCCTGCCGGGGCCTTTTCCCGTTGCGCTCGAGGTCCTGCGCCGGGTGGCCCCGCGCACCCCGCGCGGGCTCGCGTCCATGTATCTGCCCGACTTCGTGGGCCGCCACGGCCTCGGTCATTTCCGGTTGTCCATGCGGGCGCTCCGCGAATTCACCATCCTGGGATCCAGCGAATTCGGGATCCGTCCGTTTCTCGAGGCAGGCCTCTCCCGCACCCTGGCGGAGATGGAGAAATGGACCCGCGACAGCGACGAACATGTGCGCCGTCTGGCCAGCGAGGGTTGCCGTCCCCGGCTTCCATGGGCCCGTCGGCTGGACGCGCTTGTTGCCGACCCGGAGCCGGTCGCGGGCATTCTCGAAGCGCTCAAATCCGACCCCAGCCCGTATGTCCGCAAATCGGTCGCCAACCACCTCAACGACATTTCCAAGGACCATCCCGACTGGGTCTTCGCTCGGCTGGAACGCTGGGATCTCACCGACCCCCGCACGCGGTGGATCGCGCGCCACGCCCTGCGCAACCTTATCAAAGCCGGAGACCCGCGCGCGCTCGCGCTCATGGGAGCCGGAGACCCGCCGCGTGTGGTGGTGCGGCGGTTCGCGGTCGGCCCCCGGACGATCACGACCGGACAGGCGATCACCCTCCGGCTCGACATCGCATCGGCCTCGTCCGCCCCACAGTGCCTCATCATCGACTACGCGATCCACTACGTGAAAAAATCGGGAGCCGCCTCGCCGAAGGTTTTCAAATGGAAAAACTTCCGCCTGGAGCCCGGCGGCACAGCGGCCCTCGCGAAAAGCCAGGTCATCCGCGACTTCTCGACCCGCAAACATTATCCGGGCTCACACCGGATCACCGTCACCGCCAACGGAACCCCTCTGGCCGCGGGCTCGTTCGTCCTTCGCAAAAACTAACCCGCCAATCGACCGCTAATCGAACCGGATCTCGTAACTCTGGTCGGCTTTGGGGAGATTGGGATTCGGCCGTCGCTGGCCGCCCGTTCCGGGCTGCGCGGGCGGCGGGTTGGCGGCCGGCGGCGGCGCGGCCGGTTCGTCTCCCCAGCTGATCACGCGGGCGTTGGGGTCGGAGGGCACGGGAGTCTGCGGGCGCTGGGGCGGGGGCTGCGCGGGAGCCTGGGGAGCCGCGGCCTGCCGCTGACCCTGCTGGGCCGCACGCGTGGCCTGGGCCCGCTCGCTGGCTTTGGCCATGGCCGCCGCTTGGATTTCCCGCAATTTTGCCTGATCGGGCAGGCTCCACGCGCCCGACGGGTCCGCCTTCACCTCGATCAGCAGCGACGGCAACTCGGGGGTGCGGGCCGCCGACTCGGTCCCCTGCATGGCGACCTTCATGCGCGAACGGTAGGGTTGTGACGAATCGGAAAAAACGTAATAAATTTCCCCCGGCTCGATCGACCCCACCCGGTAGCCCGGGAAGAGCGAGGGAAGATCCCGCTTGAAAGATTCCAGGCTCGAGGAGAGTCCGGCCCGCAGGGTCTCGGCATCGACAAGCTGGACCTTCGCCAGCCGGGCCTTGGCGGCTTCGGCTTCCTCTTTCGCCGCACGCGCGGCCTCGCGCAAATCGGAGAGTTCTTTTTGGAGGGCCTCGTCGCGCGCCTCGCACCCGGCGAGCAGAAACGCGGCGGCCACTACCACAGTTTGTGTTTGCAGGCGGAGCGGATTCACGATTTAAGATTATCCGACCCATCCACCGATTCATGCAAGCGAAGACTTATCTCGCCCTCGCGGCCCTCACCATCGCATCCCTCGCAGGATCCGCCCACGCTCAAAACCCGCCCAAGCCGGTTCCGGTTGACAAACCCGCTTTCGATCCCAAGACGGCGACGCCCTCCCAGCTGCCGCTCCCGAGCCCGTATGACAAGATGCTCGCCATCGAGGTCGCGGCCGGCGATAAAAAGGTCGATTGGGGTGCCATCTACGACGCCATCGCCATCGATGTGGACGCCAATTCGATGCCCGACAAAACCTCGGCCGCACTCGCCCTCGGCGTCAAAATCGCCGACGGCCTCGTCGCCGTCAAATCCCAGGACGTCGAGAAACTCAACGCCTGCGCCACCCAGATCGAGAGCCTTGCCAAGAAACTCGGGGCCCAGGACAGCGACCTCCGCCGCGCCCGCCTCGTCCGCGAAAATGCCAACAAAGGCAAATGGCTGGACGTCTTCCTCGAACTCGGCTTCCTCCAGTCCGACATCATGAAAATCCTGGCCCGTCCGGAAAATGCCAACATGCGCCGCCTGATCATCGCGACCGGGTGGATGCAGGGCGCGCGGCACGTGTCGCACTACCTCGGCGGCCACTACAGCCCGGAAATTTCCAATGTTCTCCGCGAGCCGCTGCTTGTCGGCGCGCTCGACAAGGACGTGAAGGCGCTCCCGCCCGAGATTCTCACCCACCCCCGCGCCAAGGGCCTCCCCGAAGCCACGGGCGCAGCGCTCCCGATCGTCACGATCGGACTCGACCAGCCCGTGTCGCCCGAAAATATCGCCAAGCTCAAGGCGCTCGCCGACAAGTGCATCAAAACGGCGCTGGATCAATAAACCGAAACCTGCTTAACTCGAAAACGCAAGAATCCACAGTATGAAAAAGAACTTGCTCCTCGCAGCGGCCGTCCTCGCGGTCGCCACCCTCGGAACCTCCACCCTTCGCGCCGATCCCGCCGAGGCCGAAGACGATGCCTACCGCATGGCCAAACGCTACGTGGACAAAGGCTTCGCCCTCGCGCCCACCGACAATAGCGGCGTCTGCGGCGGCGGTCAGGCGGTCAGCTTCTACATCCCCGTCAACAAAGGCCTCGACTACGTGTTCCTCGTGGGCTCCGACCGCGCGGCCCAGGACGTCGATCTTTACGTTTACGACGACGTCGGCCAGTTGATTCTCGACGACCGCCGTCCCGGCCGTCTCGCCGGCGTGCAATTCCGCTCGAGCTACAACGGCACGGCCGTCGTTTACATGGTCATGTCGCGCGCCACCGGCCTGGCCTCGTGGTATGTGCTCGTCGGCCGCCGCGGCGTGCCAAAGACGGGCATCCCGGCCCCGACCCCGCTCGACTACAACAGGACCGTGCCGAACAACCCCGCCGCGCCCGACGAGCCGGCCGCGTCGTCCACGGCCGAGGATCCGGTCGGCCCGTAGTCCCACCGCACAATCCGACTTTTTCCAACACCCATACCGCCATGAAAATTGTCCTCATCGCCGCATCCATCGCCGTCCTCGCCGCCACCACGGGTTGCTCCCGCAATGTTTACGTGGAGGTTCCGGTCCCCGTCGAAGTGAAGAAAAAGTCGCCGGCTCCCCAGCCGACGCCGCGCCGCTACGACAACCCGGATAGCTTCGACGCGGTCCAGAAGCCGACCACCTATTCCTACTAACCGGGACGGTTCCCGTGGACTGGTGATCCGAACTTCAGCAGTCGAAAACACCCCCCTGGTAGGGACGGCGGTCCCCCGCCGTCCGTCGCATCGCTGTATCCGCTCATCCATGGCTAAAGAAAAGTTACGGCCGCCGACGGAGCGGCAGCCCTACCCGGGAAATGCCGACCGCCCCGCCACCCAAATGGCGGGCACGCAATTCCCCCGCCGTCCGTCGCACCCCGCCGCCCGGACACCCGCTCCCGGGCTCCTTCCGGCCTGATCCCTCGATGCGGGGAATTTTCCTAATCTCCGAAGCGGGGGCCGGGCGCGCCGAGGAACTTCCCAAGGGCCGCCTGGCGGCCTCGCGCGACCCCTCCGGACGCCTTGTCCTCGGCGAGACAGGCGACCTCTTCGCGGTGGCATGGGAACCCTCTCTGGGCACATGGCGGATCTCCGCCGGCGAAGTCGGCGAATGCGAGTGGCGCGGAGGTCCGATGCCGGCCTCGGCCCCGCTGACCGATGGCGACCACTTCCGCGCGGGCGGTGCGCATATTTGGTTCCGGCGCTTCCCGGCCGAGCCGGTCTACGCCGGGCGGCCGTGTTCCGAGATTCCGCTCGTCAAAGGCGCCTCGCTGGTTTTCGGGCGGGCGTCCGACCAGGCCCCACACGGGCCCGAGGCACTCGTGGCGCTCGATGCAGAGGACCGCAAAATTTCCCGTCGGCATGTTTCGGTGCGCGAAGACGGCGGCCGCTACATCCTCAAGGATGAAAGCCAGACCGGCACCTACGTGAACGGGATGCGCTTCGAGGAACACGCCCTCGTGGTCGGCGACCGGTTCCTCGCGGGCGCCTACAGCTTTGAATTCACCGGCCTCTCGCTCCGCCGCACGCGCCCCCGCATCGGAGGCAAGGTCGAAGCCGAAGGCGTCGGGTTTTCCGCCAACGGCCGACAGATCCTTCGCGCGGTGGACCTCCACGTGGACCCGTGTTCGTTCGCCGGAATCCTCGGCGGAAGCGGCCAGGGCAAATCCACCCTTCTCAACGCGCTCTGCGGCATCAACCCCGCGACCGAGGGGGTCGTCATGGTCGAGGGCCGCACGATCGACGATCCGTCCTCGATGCAGGCCGCCGGGATCGGGTTTGTCCCGCAGGACGATATCGTCCACCCCGAACTCCGCGTCCGCGACGCCATCCTCTACAGCGCGCGCCTGCGCATGGACCCCCGCATTCCCCGCCGGGCGGTCTCGGCGCTCGTCGATGAAACGATCGAGCGGCTCGGGCTTTCCGAGCACGCTGGCAAGCGGATCTTCATGCTTTCGGGCGGTCAGCGCAAGCGGGTGAGTATCGCGACCGAGTTGCTGGCCAAGCCGGGCATCCTCTTCCTCGACGAGCCTTCGAGCGGCCTCGACCCGGCGACCGAATTCGCGCTGATGAAAATTCTGCGCGGACTCGCGGCGCGCGATTGCACGGTCATCTGCACCACGCATGTGCTCGGCCGCGCCTACCTCTTCGACAAGATCGTCTTCATCCACGGCGGACGTGTCATCTTCGACGGCCCGCCGGATTCCGCCTACGAATACTTCGGCGTCGAGAGCCTCGACCAGGTGTACGTGCGCGTCGCCGAGGAAGGCCGCAGCGGCGACGACTGGGCGCGCGACTTCACCGGCTCGGGCGGAGCCCCGCCGCCCGCCGCCACGCCGCCGCCTGTCCAACTGGGATCGTTCGGCGACATCGTGCCGCCTCCGCGGCGGACGCCGGGCTTTTTCACCGCGCTCGGGGTCCTGCTCAAGCGGCAATGGAGCGTGCTGGCGGCCGACCGTCTGAACCTTGTCTTCCTGCTCGCGCAGCCCCTGCTGATCGCGCTGCTGGTGGGCTGGGTGGCCGAGGATTATGTGCTCCGCATGTTTCTGTGCGTGGTCGCGACGCTATGGTTCGGATGCAGCAACGGCGCGCAGCAGATCATCAAGGAACTGCCCATCTTCCGGCGGGAGCGCGTCTGCGGGCTGGGCCTCAATTCCTACGTCGCCAGCAAATACATTTTCCTCGGGCTCATCACGACCCTCCAGGCCGCGCTGCTGCTCTTTGTCGTACAGTCCACTTCCCACCTCACCCGGCCCGCCAAACTTTCCATCGCCGAACTGGCCGCCGAATTCCGCGAGATCACATCCAAAAACGAACCCGCCGCCTACGGGTCGGCCGAGGAACTCGAATTCGAGGCCGTCGCCGAAAATCCCGAAGCCGCCGGCACGGGAACCGTCGCCTCGGCCACCCCGCCGCCTCCACCGCGACCGGCGCTGCGGCCGGATGCCTGGATCGCCGCCACAGCCGCATGGTTCTTCGAGTTGCGCTGGAACATCCGCGACGCCGTGGAATCCGCCGGGCGGTCCCTGCTCGGGGTGATGTTCACCGCCCTCACGCTCAAGGTGCTCTCGCTGGTGGCGACGGCGCTGGTGGGCGTCGCCATCGGGCTTGCGATCTCGGCGGTGGTGCAGAATTCCGCCCAGGCGGTGATGTGGGTCCCGCTGTTGTTGATTCCGCAGATTTTGTTCGGCGGGGTGGTGCTGAGCCTGCCGGAGTTGTCGCGCGGCGCGCGCGCCCTCTGCGCGGTGATCCCGAGCTTCTCGTGTCAGCGCCTCATGGATGTGTCGAATGTTTACGGGCAGGCGGTGCCCATGCTGAGCAACCGCACGAAGATCCCCCTCTTCCTCACGCCCGGCGAAAAGGAGGCCGTCACATGGTCGGTCGGCGGACGCGAATTCACCGAATATTACGACGAACTCTCGCCCGGCAATACCTCGTGGCAGAATCTCGCCGTCTTCCCATTCGCCGTCGGCCGCCACCGCCACGACTTCGCCACCGTCACCACCGCCGCCGGCTCAAACCGCAAAATCTATAACGAAACCACCGAGGCCCGCGGGGATGTCCGCTACTCGAAAGGCCGGATCTTCCTCCACCTCGGCCCCGCCCTCGCATCCGTCGGCATCCTGTCCACCTGGATCGCGCTCTGCTACGGCGGAACGCTCGTGGCACTCGCCTTCCGCCAGAAGGGCAAGTGAGGCCGGGCTGGAAACCCGCCGCCGACGCCTTCCGCGAGGCCGCCCGCGCGGCCCGCGCCAATTTCATCCCCGGCCTCATATTGCAGGGCTTCCTGGTGGCGTTCCTCGCGGTTTACGCAGGCAGCGAAACCGCCCGCGCCGCGCTGGCCGATGTGGCCGTTCTCAAGCGCGAAGCCGGTTACGCCTTCGCGTTTGTGGGGTATGTTTTCGCCTCCGCCCTCCTGCCCGAGGTCCTGCGGGTGGCGGTTTTTCAAGGATTCCGACCGGGGTGGGAAAATCTGCGCCGGTTCCTGTATTCCGCGCCATTCTGGGGGTGCTTCGGCATGCTGGTGGATTTGCTTTACCGGGTGCAGATCCTGCTTTTCGGAAACGACTCCGGTCTGCTCACGATTGCGCTCAAGGTGGTGTTCGACCAATTTGTTTTCTCGCCGTTTCTCGGCACGCCCCTGCTTGTGGTCTATTTCGCATGGGTCGATGGCGAGCGCCTCCGCGATGTCCTCGCGCCGGCCGAATTTTTCCGCCGCGTCGTCCGCATCCAATGCGCCGGATGGATGGTCTGGATCCCCGGCGTGGCGCTCATTTACTGGATGCCCGCCCTCCTCCAGATTCCCGTCGCCATTCTCATTTCCGCCTTCTGGGTCCTCGTCTTCACAGCCGTCCGCGAAAGACAGGCACACCGTAAGGCTTGAGCCGGCCGCTGCCCGCCATGATCCGCGCGTGACTCAAACGATGGGAGGGCGAACCTCCGTGTGAGCCCCAATTTCGGCTCGGACAGCCGACCGAAAGGAGACAGGCTTTGCGAAGGAAAGAGCGAAGCGTCCAAAGCCTCGCCCTCCCGGGACAGAGCCTCGCCCTCCCGCGCGTTTGTTTTCCTGTGCGCGGATTCAAGGGGCCGGGGTAATCAACGGCCCGGCAGCACGGTTGCGATGGCGGCGGCGATGGCGGCGACCGCTTTGCGGATCTGCGCGGGCTCGATGCAGAGCGGCGGAATGAGGGCGACCGTGTCGAGAATCGGGCGGGTGAGGAGACCGTGATTCCGGGCTTCGGCGCAAACCCGCGCGCCGGTCTGCGCGCGCCAGTCGAGGTCCCTGCCCGGCGCGGCCTGAAGTTCGATGCCCGCGATGAACCCGCATTGCCGGATGTCTTTGACCCGTGGCGAGGAGGCGAGGGCTCCGAGTTCGTCCGCGAGCAGGCCGATTTTGGGTTGCAGGTTTCCGAGTGTGTTTTCGGATTCAAAAAGGCCGAGGCTGGCGAGGGCGGCCGAGCATCCCAGCGGGTTCCCGCAATAACTGTGCCCGTAGAAGAACGTTTTGAGTTCCTCGAATTCGCCGAGGAATGCCGAAAAAATTTCCTCCGTCGTGAGCGTGGCGGCCAGCGGAAGCGATCCGCCGGTGAGTCCCTTCGCAAGGCAGAGAAAATCGGGCCAGACCCCCTCGCGCTCGCACGCGAACAGCGTCCCCGTGCGGCCGAAGCCGGTGAGCACCTCGTCGAAAATCAGCAGGGCTCCCGTGCGGTCGCACCATTCGCGCAGCGCCCGAAGGGTTCCCGGCGGCCAGAGGCGGATTCCCGCCGCCCCCTGCACAAGCGGCTCGATGACGACGGCCGCAATCCGCCCGGCTTCCGCCGCCGGCATGGCCTCAAGGTCGGCGGGACTCGGAACCCTCACCGGACGGAAATGCACCGGCGCGAACCGGTCGAAAAACGCCCCCAGCCCGCCGAGGCTGGCGGCCCCGGCGGTGTCCCCATGGTAGGCATTGTCAAAGGCGGCAAACCGCGTGCGTTCCGGGTGGCCGCGCAACTGCCACGACTGCAGCGCCATCTTGAGCGCGACCTCGACCGCCGTGGAGCCGTCGTCGGAATAAAAGACCCGCGTCAGCGGCGACCCGGCGCAGGCTTTCACAAGCCGTTCCGCAAGCCGGATCGCGGGCTCGTTGGTTGTGCCCAGAAACGAGACATGGTGGACCTTCCCGAGTTGGGCGGCGATGGCGGCCGAGATGGCCGGATGGCAGTGGCCGTGGATATTCGTCCAGATCGAGGAATTCCCGTCGATAAATTCCCGCCCGGCGGCGTCCCACACCACCGCCCCCGACCCTCCCACCAGCACAAGCGGCTCGTGCGCGGGATCGCACCACGCGCGCATTTGCGTGAACGGGTGCCAGATGTGGCGTTTGTCAATTTCAGCGAGCATGCCGCCATCATGCCCGCGACGACCGGATATGGCCAACCGGATTTACAGAATCCGCCCCGGGTCGGACGCATCCACGGGCGAACTGCGCAGAAAAACCGGCGACTCTACGTCAGGGATTTTCAAAAATGCGGGAGGGCCGGGTTCACTTCAAGCTTTGGAGGGCGGCGATGGCGGCCTCGTTCGGCGGGCAGACGCCGTGTTCGGTGATCAGGGCGGTGACGAGCCGGGCGGGAGTCACATCGAATCCAAAATTCGCGGCGGGGGTGGATTCGGGGGCGATGCGCACGGTACAATGTTTGCCATCGCACAGGCCGTCCATGGTGAGCAGCTCGTCGGCTCCGCGTTGTTCGATGGGGATTTCCGCGACACCGTCCCGCATGTTCCAATCGAACGAGGACGATGGCAGGGCGACGTAAAACGGGATTCCATTGTCCATGGCAGCGAGCGCTTTGAGGTAGGTCCCGATTTTGTTGGCGACGTCGCCCGTGCGTGTCGTGCGGTCCGTGCCGACAATGACCGCGTCCACCATGCCGTGCTGCATGAGGTGTCCGCCGGCGTTGTCGGCGACGAGTGTGTGGGGCACGCCGTGCCGGCCGAGTTCCCATGCGGTGAGTTTGGCTCCCTGATTTCGCGGGCGGGTCTCGTCAACCCACACATGAACGGGGATGCCGGCGTCATGGGCCGCATAGATGGGCGCGGTGGCGGAACCATAATCCACAAACGCCAGCCACCCGGCATTGCAATGCGTGAGGATATTCACGACGGCTCCGCCTTTGGCTTCGGAAAGTTTGCGCAGGATATCCAAACCATGAAGCCCGATCCGGCGGCAGGCTTCGGCGTCCTCGTCCGCAATGGCGCGGGCCGTGGCAAACGAAGTGTCAACGAGCCGGCCCGGATCCTCGATGCCGGCTGCGGCGGCAATTTGCCGGTCCACGGCCCATGCAAGATTCACGGCGGTCGGACGGGCGGCCTTGAGCCTTGCGCCCGCCTCCAGCCAAAACGCGCGAGGCAGCCCCCGTTCGCGCATTTCCAGCGCGGCGAGATACATCCCGAAACCGGCCGTCGCGCCGATCAACCCGGCACCGCGCACTTTCATGTCCCGGATGGCAACCGCCGCGTCTTCGTGCGTGAGCAAATCGTCGATTTTCCAAAAGTGGGGCAACGCGCATTGGTCGATAATTTGCACGACCCGCGAATTTTCGGGGTGCGGCCAGATGGTTCGGAAATGCCTGCCGTGGACGTTCATAATGGGCTCGCGAAATCTGGAGACTAATCGGACTGCCAAAAATGGAAAGCCATGTTGTCCGAAAGCGCGGCCTCGATGGTATAGTGGGGCGAGGCGGAAATTTCCTATTTGTTGACCTCGATCAAGTCCGGAAGATCATCAAGGTCGCCCGACTGGAAACGCGCAAGGGCTTCCCCGGCGGACGGGCCGTATTCCCCGTCGATGAGTTCTTGAATTTCCCTGGATGCAAGGAGCTGGTCTTTGAAGTCTCCGAGTGGTTTTGGCTCGGTCATGGTTGATTTAAAAAATGTGGAATGCGGGATCATCCTGCGCGGGTTCCCGCCGGTCACGTTGCGCAGGATCGCTGTGAGCGGATCGGGCTCGGCCCAGTAGGATTTCGGACGGAAGGAATACCTGATGCCTTTGTATTTTTTCATGTGGATTGAAGGCATTCCTCTTCCTGGATCTCGATGCGGACGTCTTCGTCGAGTTCGTTGAGACGGTGCTGGAGGCAGGCCAGGGATGCAATGTCGGGGGCTTGCACACAGGTATCGGTCAGATTTCATCGGCGCTTTTGGGTCATCATGAATTCGTTGCCATCCGGGTCCACGCACATCGCAAGGTGAAGCGGATCCTCCGGAGTATCCTCGGGTTCCCGGGTGAGGCTCCCTCCGCAGGCTTTCATGCGTTCGATCCCGCCCCGCAGATCATCGACTTGAAAAGTCAGGCCGGTCCAGGTTCGTTTACCTTCTCCGCCGCCATGAATGCCGATGGTGGCTCCGGCGATCACGACTTCGCTCCAAACCTCTGATTCCATGGTGACCTCCCCGGAGAACAGATCCCGGTAAAAATGAAGACAGCGCCGCCAATCCGCAGCCCAGAGGGCGTATTTAACTTTGGTCACTTTCATGGACGGACATTATCGAATCCGACCGAGGATGTCAGCGCGGGAATCAGCCTCGTTTCAGCCTCGCTCAGTTCCGGCCTCTCGCCGTGCCTCGGTTTTCGCGACCGCTGTTCGCGGCGGATGGCGAGTGTTGCCCGGCGGGCGATCTCGGCGAGGATTCCGAGGTTGATGCGGAATAACTCGCGCTCGCGGGGGTGTTCCTGCCACACGGAAAACTCTCCCATGTGACTGACCACTCGCAGGTCTTGGGTTTTGGCTTTCAGCCGCCAGATGTGCAGGTGGCTGTCGTTTCTCCCGGACCCTCTGCGCGCCGGGACTGTCGCTGTTTTGATGGTTTCAAGGAACATACTGGTTGCCATGCCGACCCGCCTGGAAAGTTGCGCCCGGTGTGCGGGCACAATCCTCCTGTCGGGCTCGGCAATGCTTCAGCGTTCCTTGTTATCGTCGATTCATTGCGGTGAACTTGGCGTCAGCGAAACCACGGGAGGTAAAGACAAACCGTAATTTCATTCCTCACAAATACCACAACCGGGAAATCGGAGCCGTTCAGGAAAAATCATGGTGGATGACTTTATCGTCAGGATTGTTTCAGCGCCTCCGACAGACGGTTCCGAGGCGCAAACCGGGCTGGCCGTTCCGACCCGAAAAATGCCAGGATTGCCGGTATGGGTTCATCCTACCGAGTGGATAAAAGCGAAATTCATGGTCGCGGCGTTTTCGCCATCCGGCAAATCCTCCGGGGAGAACGCATCGGGGTGATTCGCGGGAAGATAATCCCGGTGTTCCGCCTCGGGCGCGGTCCGCAATATGTGATTGAGCTGGATGGCGGCCACCTCGTCCCCATAGAAAATCCCCGTGGTCTCTGGCTCATGAACCACAAGTGCGAACCGAACGCCGTGCTCGTCCTCAAGCCGGGGTCTGTCGATGTTGTTGCCCGCCGGAAAATCCCGGTTGGCGGAGAAATTACGTGCGACTACCGCCCGAGCTATTACGAGGGTCGTCTGCGATGCCGGTGTGGGGCGGCCAACTGTGCGGGCTGGATTTGAGCGCTCCCGAAGCGATCAAAAGGAATCCGCCGTGATCCCCGAACGGTCCAAGCACCGCGTTCGGGCATGAACTCCAACGGGTTTCCCAATTTTTCTTCGCGAGTGATCACTTTTTTGCGGATCTTCTTGCTCGGCATCCTCCCAGTCATGCTCTGGGCGACGACCCGCGCCGGCGTGGAAACGGCAATCTGGCAGTTGCCAGGCTCCCTGACCGGCGACCCCTGGTTCCAAGCCACGCTGGCAACCGCAGACACCGTGTTCCAGCCTGCCCTCATCGAGAAGGACTATTTTTGCTCCCTGGTTCTGGCCCGGGATGCTGATGATGTCTTTTGTGTAAGTCATGGGAAAAATCTGGGAGGGGGAAGGCTTACCGTCTTCTTGTAGCGGATGGACCGAGAGGATTCAGCCCTCGCTCCAACATCCACTGCCACGCCGGTAGGATGCGGATGGGGGGCGGGACGGCCGGGAACGGCAGCCGGGATTCCATGGTGAGCAGAAGCTGGCCCGCGCGCGGATAGGAGGCTGCCGCATCCTCAAATCTCCGCACTTCCCGTGCCAGCGTGTCGGGGTCGTCCACATTCGCGCACACCTGGATCAGGTCTTCCTTGCCGTCGGGATAGCGCGCCAGAAAATCCACCTCGAATCCTCCGGATGTCTTGACGTAGGCGATCTCGGCTCCTCTACGCTGGAGTTCGATGAAGACGGCTGTTTCCAGGGCATGGCCGGTATTGGCCTTGCCGCTCCGATCAAAGACCGGGATCAACCCCGTATCGGCGGGATACACTTTGCGAGGGTTGACCTGGCGGCGCTTCTCGGAGTCGGTTGCCACCGGCACGGCTTGCAACAAGAACGCATCCTCCATGTGGTCAAGAAATTCGTAAAGCGTCTCGCGCCCCGCCGCGATCCCCTGCGATTTCAAATCCGCCGCATATTTGGTCACGCTGAAGAGCCCGGCCGGACTCCCCAGCAGCCGGCGAACCATCCACCGCAACGCGGTCGGATTCGCCACCTCATGGCGCTCGATCACATCCCGTAGCAGGAGCAAATCCACATACCCTTGAAGCAACTGGCGGCGCGCGGCGGGGCCGAGCCCTTGCGCCTCCGGATAGCCGCCGACCATCAGATATTCGGCAAAATGGTGGTCGAGAGCCGCAGCTTTCCGTGATGTCAGCCGGTCGGGATCCTCCGGCAGCTCGTGGCCGTGGTGCCTTAGAAACTCGCCGAAGCTGAATGGATAAATGGCAACCTCCCACGCCCGTCCCCGCATCGAGGTCGCAATCTCCCGGCTCAGGAGTTTCGCCGACGACCCCGAAAGGAAAATCTCATGACCGGGAGTGTCGAGCATCCGGCGGACAAATACCTCCCAGCCCGGCACCCGCTGGATTTCATCAAGAAACAACGTCACCGGCTCATCTGCAGGGGTCGGAAACAACCGCGCATGCGTATCCGGGATCACATGCAGCCCGGCTGCGTCCAGCCCGGCCAACCGCTCATCCTCGAAGTTGAAATAGACCAACCTTTGAACCGAACGGCCGGCCTCGATCATGTCTCTCTGGATCTGGTGCAGATACGTCGTCTTTCCGGCCCGCCGCATCCCGATCACTGCAAGTGCCTTCCCCTTGATCTCAGGATACACGGCATCCCGCCGCGTCAGAGCAACCGGCGGCGTCTCCACCGCAGCGAGGATCATTTCCCGGATGACTTGCTGAAGTTGATCGTCCATGGAAGCTAATTAGCTGGTTATTTTGCTTTCTGTAAAGTCCAATATCTCATGGAAACTCCTCCAAATAATTCCGTCGGCACAAGCTTTTCAAGGCATGAGTTTTGCCGGATTTTATCCATGGCTTTCCGCATGGGCTTCGGGCGCGGATTCGATTGACCGCTGCCACGTCGCTGCGGACAATGATGGTGACGTAGGTGCCATACTTCATGGCGAGCGAGACCGTCTTTTCCGCGAGCCGGCGGTGAACCTCGAGTGGCGTGTCGTAGCTCACAACAATGGATGTGGAAAAGATATCGTATTGAGGATCGGCTGCGACAGCCTCCCAGCCATCGTAGCCCCGACAATTAGATTTTCAGATTTTGCCAATCCCGTCCGTCTCCTTCCCGAAAAGAGGGTCTATTTACAAGCCGAGCGAACTGAGAGGGTGTCTGAAAACTCATCACGAGTATTGGTTAAGCATGATGCGGACAGCGTTGTCCATTTCCTGGATCGGCGGGAAACAACCGCGCTCGGTCTCCGGCCGCAAGACCTTGCTTCACCGTTTCCTGCAGCAAGGCGGCGGCGAGCCGCGCGAGTTCATCGGCCCCCTATGGTGAGTCAAACAACCGGGCGAAGAATTACTTCGAGGCTTCGTCGTCCTCGCTCAGCGTCTTTTGAAATCATGAGGGTAGCGCGCGTGCTATCCTCATGATTTCAAGGCTCTATGGGCGGAAATGGAAATCGGAGCCCTCATACAGCGGGCCGTCGCGCGAAATGACGTGCGTCTCAACAAACCGCACCCGCAACTGTGTGGGAATACCATCCGGGTTGCGCGGGAGTTGATCTTCCATCCCGGCGACTTGATCCGGTGATGGCTGGTGGGGGCCGCGCATCACGGCCCGGACGATCATAGCCGGGCCGTGCTCGCCAGAAGATCGCTCGAAACGCACCTCCGAGAGATGGCTTCCCGGCGAGTTGTCAATAATCCGGCGCAGCGTCTCCTCAGTGGCGGTTTTGAAATTCTGGTCCGCAACGGAACGCACCAGGCTTGATGTGAGAAAATAGCCGAGCAGGGCGAGCAGAAGAATGCTGACGGCACTGCGCTTCAGAAAGACGAGCAGAGGCACCCCATCCGTGTGCGACACACGGCGGAATCCGCTGAACCAGAGCACGGTGGCGAAGGCGAACTGAATGGCCACCATGTTCGTGAAAGCGAGCACAAACGCACCGCTTGCAAGGCGGAGTTCCCCGTGGGACACGAAAATTCCCGCTGTCGCAAGCGGCGGCACAAGTGCGGTCGCAATGGCCACCCCCACAAGGGCTGTGCTCAGCCTCGGAGACACCGACGCGTAGGCACCGGCAGCGCCTCCCGCAAGCGCGACCATCAGGTCGATAAGGTTCGGATGGGTTCTTGCCAGCATTTCGGCGGTCACGGGAATGCCAAAATGCAGGCGACCGATCAGTAAACCGGCGGACACCACGGCGACCGTTCCCACCCCAAGCGTGAGCAGACTGCGAAGCATCAGCCTGATGTCGCCCTCGACCAGTGCCAGTGCGAGTCCGGAGATCGGCCCCATCAGGACGGCCACAATCATCGCACCGATGATGATTGCGGGACTGTTTGCAAAAAGGCCGTAGCACGCGATGGTGGCAGCCAGAATGTTCATGAAGATGAACGCCGTGTTCAGTTCGGCTGCAGCGCGGATATTGCCGCGCACGGCTTCCTGCCAGTCGCCGGGTGATTGGGAACCCGATGGAGCGTTCATTGTTCCTCGACCCGGCTGCTCTCACGCCTGTCTTTCCATTGCATGGTGCGGTGGCGCTGGGGTCAGTTCATTCCGAGGAGAGAGCGGCTTTCCGCGCCTCGTGTGCCGATGGGTTCGCTGGTGATGACCATCGCCGTTCCCGGATGCAGGACCTCATGGAACTGGGCACGGAAAGCCTCCGGGAGGCGGAGATCCGAGACAAGGTCCTTGACCGACCCTCCCCCGTCAACCACGTGCCAGCGCTGATCCCCGGCGTAGAGGAAAACCTCCTCGCCGCGGAGACGCTCCAGCGAGCCGCGTACCCCGACGGACGACGACGCGACGCGCTTGCCATCCTGATAAATCACGGCCACCCGTTGGCTCGTGCTGATCACAATAGAAGTGGCGGCTGACCTTGAAAGGCCTGGTGCACCGGTGGTGGCGCCAACACCCGGGCCTTCGGTCAGCGCCATGGTCGGGAGGGTGCCACGGTCGGAGATGACGACCGTGCCCCCGACTTTGGTGATCTTGAACAACTCTCTTGCGAAGCCATCCGGCAGGCGCACGCAGCCGTGGGAAGCGGGATGACCGGGGTTGAACCCGGTATGCAGAGCCACGCCGTCCCATGTCAGCCGCTCCATGTAAGGCATGGGCGCATTGTTGTAGGTGCCCGAGTGGTGGTCGATGTCTTTTTGCAGGATTTGAAAGACTCCGGTCGGCGTCCCGTGGCCGGGTTTGCCGGTGCTGACCGACGCGCGCCCGATGCGGATGCCGTTGCGATAGACAACAGCCTCCTGGCGCGGAATGCTCACAAACACCAGCACCGGTCCGCCCGGCGAGCGCTCGGGGTGCCAGGTGTAGGTCTGCGGCTTGAGTCCGGTGAATATGGACGGAACCGAAATCCCGGTCGAGCCGCAGGCACTCAGCACCAGAGGAATAATGGCGGCGAAGGCAAAGCGATAAATCATGGCCGAATCAGTTGTTAAAGAATGAAAGTATGGCGAAAATCAGAAACAGGAGAAAGCAAATCTTTGCGACGGTCGCCGCAAGGGGTGCAGGACAAAATTCTTCTGATTAGGCAGCGAGGGGGAGTGGGTCATTGAGTGAGGCCGAAGAGTTGAGGCGGTGTTTCCAGAAGGCATCGAGCTGTCGGCCGGCCTTGAGGCAGCGGAAGGCGAGGATTTTCTCAACACCGGGGAGGCTCCAGAACATGCCGGATTGTTTGCAACGCTTGCCAATCACCGAGCGGCAGCCCGCCTCGACCACGCCGGAGCCGATGAAGTCGTTTTTGGCGCGGAAGGTGCCGTATTGCATCCTGTGGGTGTTGTGGAGGAAGTAACCCAGAGTGCCAGTCGATGGCGTCCTGACCCACGCGGCCGACCACGCGCTGGATCTGGCGCTCACTGACCGAGATGCCGCCAACCTCGCGCAAGTGCTCGGCGGCTTGGAGGAAGCTGCCCTCTTCACTGCCCGCCAGGCAGATCAAGCGGGCAAGGGCCGGGGTGTAGGCACACTCCAACCCCAGAGCGGCATCGGCGGGTAAGCCTCCGCACCTTTTTCCGGGATGGTAGTAGTAGGAGCGAAGAAGCTCGAAGCTGCCGAACATGCCCTGCACTTGGAGAGGTTCCCGGCCCTTGAGTTGCTCGCCCGGCTTGGCAATGTAAGCCTCCTCGATGCGGTCAACGGCCTGCTGCACAAGCATGCCGACCAGCTCGTTGGCCGGTTTGAAGACGGCTGCCCGCACGAGGATTTCCAGCTCGGCAACGGCTGACCCGTTGGGAGTCTTTCCCGAAAAAGAAGAGATCAGGTCTTGAATTTCGGCTTCCCGGGCAAGGCCGATTTCGGGGTCTGTCGTTTTTTTTCACCCCGGCAAGCCGCTCCTCCCGCGATTTGCGGCTGACCACCTCGACGTATTGGTCAACTACGGATTGAAACTGCTTGTAGCGTTCCAGGTTGGCCTCCACCACGGGGACTTGATCGGCGGGAATGTACTCGGAGCGGTGGCGCGAGCCATCCCACCTTTGAAAGTTGCAGACAGGACCTTTGGCGGTTTGACGCAGAACCGAGAGGGTGCCGCGTTCCATTTGCTCAAAAGAGCCGAGTTGTTGAAGAAGGTGTTTTTCAGTGCTCACACCAACAGGATATACAAGAGTATATCCATTGCACGAAAAAAAGAGAGGAAATCATCTTCCTCCTGATTTTTGTCCTGCACCCTGGAGCGGGTGAAGGGAATCGAATCCGTAGTCAACTTGCATCTGCGTGCGCAACCCTGCATTTCCCAGCATCTTACTGCATCAGCAAGTTTTGGAGATCACGCACGAAAGCGCACCAGAATGCACTTCCGCTGACACAAAATGTCACAAAACGACCGCAGAAAAAGTGCGCAGCAGCTTCTGCATCGTCATACCCATACCTGCAAGTCGGTCGTTTAGGAGCGGTGGGAATGTCATCGTCAGGCCAATGCCCTGATACCTTTGGAGCTTGAGTGTTTCTCAGAACGGTGGAGAGCGACGTCTTCAACAGTCCGCTTAGTTTGAGTAATCATTGTCCCGGAGCAGGGACGGCGATTTTTTTGGCTGATAATAGGTGCCTCGCCAATTCGGGCCGCTTTTCTCCACAGCGATCTCCCAAGCAAGAAAATGGTTAACCCTGCCGCAGAGTCGCTCCTCCATTCGACGAACCCATTCTTCTTCTTGGTGGCATTCCGGCGGATACTCCAGTCTCACCGTTTTTCGAATCGGCAATTCTTTTTTTGTGGCAAACGGGAAGCTGAGGTGAAGGCATTCATGAGTCACCATCCGTCGGATAACTTCCTTGGGAGTAAGAGCCAAGTGGTTGAGCAGGCTTATCGTATTGGTTGCTCGGGAAGCGGTCGCCGCCGCGATTCTTCTGTTTTCTCTGCCATCGTGCCATTTTGCCTCCTCGGCATTCATGATTTGGAGTCGCATCTGAATTGGCCCTGTAGGAGGCAGTAAAATCTCCTGAGTCTTTGAAAGCTTCCGATTCAGTCCTTGGATCGCCTCAGCGGCTACCTGAAGCAGAGTAAGCGTCCGGTGGAGCACCTCTGGTTGAAACCGCATAGGCGTCATAGATTTTTCTCTGACGCCTATGAACGAAGAAACCCAGATACTTAAAATCGACGAGCGTGGCAGGATATTGACCT
>Ga0114939_10000858_pt1 | contig 24837 bp, 21 predicted proteins | sample AshMeaCrysSpring_FD_87196 | JGI IMG/M metagenome (GOLD analysis project Ga0114939, IMG submission 87196) | Groundwater microbial communities from Big Spring, Nevada to study Microbial Dark Matter (Phase II) - Ash Meadows Crystal Spring | ecosystem: Environmental > Aquatic > Deep subsurface >...
ACCGAAGCGATGCTTGCGAGCGCTTCGCCGCGAAAGCCGAGCGTTGCGACGCGTTCCAGGTCGTCGAGCGAGGCGATCTTGCTCGTCGCGTGGCGCGCGAGCGCGAGCGGCAGATCCTCGGCGGCGATCCCGCGGCCGTCGTCGGTGATGCGGATGCGCTTCGCGCCACCCTGTGCGAGCGCGAGCGTGATGGCGCGCGCCCCGGCGTCGACGCTGTTCTCGAGCAGCTCCTTCACCACCGAGGCGGGTCGCTCGACCACCTCGCCGGCGGCGATCTGCGAGACGAGCGTGTCGGGGAGGAGGCGGATGGCGCCCATCAGTCGCGCGCGATCTCGCCGACCGCACCGCGGGTCAGCGTGAACAGGTCCGCCGGCGAGAGGCGAAAGACGGTACGCGGGTGCCCGGCCGCCGCCCAGATCTCCACGAACGCGAAGAGGCGCGCATCGAGCACTGCTGTGGGCGTCGTGAGGTGGCCCGTCGGCGCCACGCCGCCGATGGCGAAGCCGGTGGCCTCGCGCACGAACTGCGCGTCGGCCTTGGCGACCGCCTCGCCCACGAAAGGTGCCACCTTGGCGGGATCGATGCGGCCGGCGCCGCTCGCCATCACCAGCACCGGCCGCGCGGTCTCCACGGTGCGGAAGACGAGCGAGTTCGCGATCTGCGCCACGCTGCAACCGAGCTGTGCCGCCGCGGCGCGCGCCGTGTGCGCGGCATCCGACAGGACGACGATGTCGGCGGCAACGCTGCACGCACCGAGCGCCGCGCGTACGCGCGCCACGGCGGGTGAGTCGAGGACCGCTTCGATTTCGGACACGGATGGAAAGAGGCGCGCGTGCAAGCCGCAGCGGCGCGCGGGAAAAGTTCACGCGATTATATCGGCGGGGCAGGGTGGCCCTTGTACAATCGCGCGCGTCGCCGGGCCGCAACGTCGCGCATGCGGCCGACTCGCGTCGCTTGCGCGGTTCCCCGGGCGGCGCCCGCACCTGCCGGATTCCGATGGACCTCCTGCTGCAGTTCTGGGACCTGCTGGTCCACCTCGACAAGCACCTCGGCGAGCTCGTCGCGCAGTACGGCATCTGGATCTACGCGATCCTGTTCCTCATCATCTTCTGCGAGACGGGACTCGTCGTCACGCCGTTCCTTCCCGGCGATTCGCTGCTCTTCGTCGCAGGCACGATCTGGGCGGCGAGCGGCATGGACGTGCACCTGCTCGTGATCGTCCTGCTGACCGCCGCCATCCTCGGCGACACCGTCAACTACTCCATCGGACGCTGGATCGGTCCGCGGGCGTTCCACTTCGAGCAGTCGCGCTTCTTCAACCGCAAGGCGCTCGACCGCACGCACGAGTTCTACGAGCGCCACGGCGGCAAGACCATCATCATCGCCCGCTTCGTGCCGCTGGTGCGCACGTTCGCGCCGTTCGTCGCCGGCATCGGGCAGATGCACTACCCGCGCTTCTTCGCCTTCAACGTGATCGGTGCGGTGCTATGGGTGGTACTGCTCGTCTACGCCGGGTACTTCTTCGGGAACATTCCGGTGATCAGGAACAACCTCACGGTCGTGATCTTCGCGATCATCGGACTGTCGCTGCTGCCGATCGTGGTGGAGTGGATGCGCGCGCGACGCGCGAGCTGACATGCGCCTCGCGGCGCACGTCTTCGCCAGTCTTCGGTGCCCGCCGCCCCCGCCCATCGTCTCGCCGGCTCGATTGCGACCCCAAGGGCATATCGACTCCCGCCGTCGTCGCGCCGGCGTACCGGCTTCCCGCACTTCGGCAGCCACTGAAGACCGCTGCGGGCGCGTTGCCTCTCAATAGCGCGTGCGGATCGCTTGCCCGGCCGGCGGCGCGAGGTCCGGATCGTAGTTCGCCACCGTCGCGCGGTTGTTGAGCGGGGGGTTCTTCGCGAGGTAGCGCTTGATGCCGGCGAGGATCGCGCGCGCCAGGCGGTCCTGGTAGGCCTGGTCGTTCAGCCGCCTCTCCTCCTCCGGGTTGGAGATGAAGGCGGTCTCGACGAGTATCGACGGGATGTCCGGTGCCTTCAGCACCGCGAACCCCGCCTGCTCGACGCGCGGCTTGTGCAGTGTGTTCACCGTGCCGAGCTCCTGCAGCACCGCGCCGCCGAGCTTGAGACTGTCGTTGATCTGCGCCGTCTGCGAGAGGTCGAGCAGCGTCTGCGCGACGAAACGGTCGCGCGCGCCGAGGTTCACGCCGCCGATGAGATCGGACTCGTTCTCGCGCTTCGCGAGCCAGCGCGCCGCCACGCTCGTCGCGCCGCGTTCCGAGAGGGCAAACACCGAGGAACCGCGTGCGTGCGGCAGCACGAACGAGTCGGCGTGGATCGACACGAAGAGATCGGCCTTGACGCGCCGGCTCTTCTCCACGCGCATCGGCAGCGGGATGAAGTAGTCGCCGTCGCGGGTGAGCACGGCGCGCATGTTGGGCTCGGCATCGACGAGCGACTTCAGACGCCGCGCAACGGTGAGCGTGACGTCCTTCTCGTAGGTGCCGCCCGCACCCCGCGCGCCGGGATCCTCGCCGCCGTGGCCGGCGTCGATGACGAGCGTCACCATGCGCGTCATCTGCGGCCGGCCGCGGTCCGCGGGCTTGTCCATCGAACGCCGCGACGGGCTCAGCCTATCGTTCGGCGAGCGCGCGAGCTCCTGACCGCCTGGCGTGTCGCGCGCCACGTCGGGTACCTTGGCGAGCGGCGCGTCGGCCCGGCCCTGCATCTCGAGCAGGGCCATGAGCGGATCGAGCGGGAGGAGCGGATAGAGGTCGAGCACGAGGCGATGCCCGTACTCGCCCACGGGCGCGAGCGGGAAGAGCTGCGGCCGTACCTCGCCCTTCAGGTCGAGCACGAGGCGAACGGTGTTCGCCTTGAACTGACCGGCGCGGATCTTCGCGATGTACGGGTCGGTGAAGGAAAGCTTCCCCGCAAGCTGCCGCTGCACCTCCGCGAGGTCGACGTCCTCGAGATCGACGACGACGCGCTCCGGTTCGCCGACGATCGTCATGCTGTGGCGGATCGGGCGCGAGGACTCGAGCGTGACCCGCGTGTAGTCGGGGGCCGGCCAGATGCGGATCGAGCGAACCAGCTCCTGCGCGGTCGCGGCGCCATTCGCGGCGAGCAATCCGAGCGCCGCGAAGAGCACTGCGAACGCCCGCGCGGTACCGCCTATGCCGGCGGCAAGTCGCCTCCGGCGCGAAGTCGATCCATGCACGCGCGACCCCGCTCGCTCAGCGCGACGAGGGCCGCGTCGCGACCGCCGCTTCCGCCGCTCGCGAGGTGAACGAGCAGGTCAGCGGCGGGCGCGTGCGCGCCGGCGCGCTCGGGCCACTCGACCAGGCAAACGGCGCGCGTGCCGAAGTGATCGCGAAAACCTGCGTCCTGCCATTCATCCGGGTTTCGGAGGCGAAAAAAATCAAAGTGGTACAAGTCTAATCTCGAAAGCGGATAAAGTTCAACCAGCGTGTAGGTCGGACTTTTCACTTTGCCGCGGTGGCCGAGCGCCGCGAGGACGCCGCGCGCGAGCGTCGTCTTGCCTGCGCCCAGCTCGCCCGAGAGGTGGACGACGAGTCCAGGCTCGAGCGTTCGCGCAAGCTGCGCTCCGAAGGCGAGGGTGGCCGCTTCGTCGGGAAGGTGCAGCGCGAGCGTTGCTAACATCGGCGCGTGAGCGGGGCGGGCGGTGAATCGACGCGACGGGCGCTGGACGGCGCGGCGCTCGCGCGGCTCGCAGCATCGATCAAGGCGTGGGGCCGCGAGCTTGGCTTCGGCGCCGTCGGCATCGCCGACGTGGATCTCGGCGAAGCGCCGCAGCGACTGCGGGACTGGCTCGACCGCGGCTTCCACGGCGCGATGGATTATATGGCTCGCCACGCGCAGCTCCGCGTGTCGCCGCCGGCGCTGCATCCGGGCACGGTGCGCGTCATTGCGGCGCGCATGGATTACCTGCCCGGTGCGGCGGCGGGCAGCGAAGCCGTGCTCGCGGACGGCGAGCGCGCGTTCGTCGCGCGCTACGCCCTGGGTCGCGACTATCACAAGGTGGTGCGCGCCCGGCTCGTACGGCTCGCCGATCGCATCGGCGAGATGACCGGACCGTACGGGCACCGCGTCTTCTGCGACTCAGCGCCGGTGATGGAGGTGGAGCTCGCGGCCAGGGCCGGGCTCGGTTGGCGCGGCAAGCACACGCTGCTGCTCGCGCGCGATGCCGGCTCGTACTTCTTCCTCGGCGAGATCTTTACCGACCTGCCGCTGCCGGTCGATGCGCCGGCGGAGGCGCACTGCGGCACCTGCACGCGCTGCATCGAGATCTGTCCGACGCAGGCGATCGTCGCGCCGCAACTGCTCGATGCCCGCCGCTGCATCTCGTACCTGACCATCGAGCTGCACGGACCGATTCCGGTCGAGCTGCGAGCGCTCGTCGGCAATCGCGTCTACGGCTGCGACGACTGCCAGCTCGCCTGCCCGTGGAACAAGTACGCGCGCCCCAGCGAGGAGCCGGACTTCGCCGTGCGCAATGGTCTCGACGCCGCGCGCCTCGTCGATCTCTTCGCGTGGACGCGCGAGGAATTCGAGACGCGTCTCGAGGGAAGCGCCATTCGCCGCATCGGGTACGAGCGCTGGCTGCGCAACCTCGCAGTCGGCCTCGGCAACGCGCCGACGAGCCCGGCCGTGGTCGCGGCGCTGCGCGCGCGTGCCGACGACAGCTCGCCTCTCGTGCGGGAGCACGTCGCGTGGGCACTCGCCCGGCACGCGCGCGAGCAGTAGCTGTAGCACGCGTCGCTTCCGTGCACCTCAGCCGCGCGGATCGGGCACGAAGCCGCCGGGGAACGGCTCCGGCGTGCGGGTCGGCGCCGGCGTCGGTATCACGCCGCGCGCGATGAGGTTGGCGCGGCTGTCGTAGTAGATGACGAGCGTCTCCTCGGGCACCTCCGTCGCGCGGCGGAAGGTCGTGCGCTCGGCCTGCGACGCGAGGCGCTCGCCGTGACCAGTCCCGAGCCGTGCAGCACGATTCGCTTCGGCCTGGCGCTGGAGGGCGCCGCCCGCGGACGAGGCGTCGGCGCGCGACTGCTCGCCGTTCCGTGGGCGCGGCTCGGCCTCTGACGCCGAAGCTTCCGCCGCTTGCGTCGGCGCCGACGCTTTACCGCGACCCTGCGCCTTCGCCGCAGGTGCGGCCGGCGCATCCTCTGGCGACTCGGCGGCGGATCGCTCCTCGAACCGCCCGCCCGACAATCCGGACGCCGCTGACGGCGCCTCGCGGAACAGCGCGACGCCCACTACGCCGACATTGCGCGGCCGGCCCGTGCGCGCCGCGTAGCTGTCGGGAACGGCGGTGAAGTAGAACGCCGCGACCTCGTCGAGGTTCTTGCGCCACCCCGCGATGTGGAGCTGCTGCCAAGGGGCAAGCACGTAACCCGACTGCGCCGGCATCGCGGTCTCGCCGCTGACGACGTTCACGCCGTCGACGGAGACCACTGCGAGCACGCGTCCCTCGGTGCGGTTCCTCACTTCAACGGCGTAACGGCGGCCGGGCGCGCCGGCGACGTAGTGGCGGCCTCCGTGCTGGTAGACGGTCAGGCGTTCGCCCGTGGAGATGTCGACGACCGCGAGATCCCCGAGCGTCCCGGCGAGCGCCGGTAACGCGCCGAGCGCGACGATGGCGGCGAGGAGGAAGCGCAACAGCTTCGAGCATTGCATGGCCTGATCCTTTCGTTTGCCTGGACTTCGCGCGCTTGAACGCCGCGAGCCGCGCATCGGGGTTAGGTCAGGCTCATGCGCCGACGAACGGTCGGGGGTCCGTGGGCTTTTCGTGCCCCTGCGGGCACTTCGCGACGGCGCGACTCGATCCACGCTTCGCGACGACCTCGGCCAACTTCACCGCAGATCGCGCAGATCCCGGGGCAGTTCGAACGCGGGGTAGCGTTCGCCGAGCTCGCGCAGGAGCCTGCGGGCCTCTTCCTCGCGGCCCTCGCGCCGCAGCGCACGGATGCGCTCGACGAGCTCATCGGCCGTGCCGGTGGACGTGGTCGGCAGCTCGCGTTGCGCGCTGGGTAGCGATCGATCGGCGCTTTCCACAGGCTTCGGCGACGTCGCGGGTGCTTGGCGCTTCTGTGCGCCTTCCGACCACGGTGCCGGTGCGACCGCCCGTGCTTCGGGCGATCCGGCCGCGGCGCTCGGCGCACGCGGCGCCTCTTGCGCGAGCCGTGGAGACACGCTCGGGCCGTCGCCCGGTTTCGCGTCCTCGCTTGACGCCCCGGGTGCAGCCGCGGCGCGCTCACGGACCTGCGGCCTCTGCGCTGCGAGCGCCGCATCGGACGTCGGTCCCGCGGCGTCCGAGGAGCGCGCGGCGGCGCGGGACGACGCCGGCGCAGATGGCACGGGTCCGGCGGCGTTTCGAGCCGCGTCCTCGCCGGGCACGGCGCCTTTGGCCGCTGAGGGTGGCGCCTGCGCGGGCGCCGTGGTTGCGGGGAGCGATTCGCGCGGTGCGAGTAGCCCGTCCGTCCTGTCGTCGGCCTGCATGAGGAACACGAGACTGCCCGCAATCGCGAGCGTGGCCGCAACGGCGATCGGCACGCGCCAGCGCATCAGCGGACCTGGCCGGCCGCGCATCGGCCACAGCTCGCTCGGAGGTTCGTCGTCGTCCGCGGGTGGGGCGGGCATCTGCGCTTCGCGCCGGCCGTTCTCCAGTGCGCGGGATCGACGCGCATCGACGCCTTTCCGCGGCTCCGGCTCGCGCACGACGTTCGCGGCCGGCGCGGCGGCACGCGCGTCCAGTTGTCCGGCGCCGCGCGCGCGCGCGAGGATCGCCGCGTCGAGGCGGGGCGGGGGCTCCAAGCGGTCGAGGTCGCCGTAGAGGCCCTCGAGCTCGGGATCGCGCGGGTCGCCGGCGCTCATCGCGAATCCGTGAGCTGCAGGTCCGCGAGCGACTGCCGCAAGCGCGTCAACGCGTAGCGCAGGCGGCTCTTCGCGGTCTCGAAGCCGACGCCGGTCGCGGCTGCGATCTCCTCGACCGAGAGGCCGCCCTCCTGCTGCAGCAGGAATGCTTCGCGCTGCATCTCGGGGAGCGCTTCGATCGCGGCGACAAGGCGCTCTGCCAGCCGCTTGCGGTCGAGCATCGCCAACGGCTCTCGCTGCAGGTCGCCGGACGGGTCGGCAAGCGGGACGTCCTCGTCGTCGAGCGTTGCTTCCTGCGGCCTGCGGCTCGTGCGCCGGTAGTGGTCGGCGAGCAGGTTGTGCGCGATCGTGTAGAGCCAGGTGGTGAAACGCGCGCGCGGCTCGTAGCGGCTGCGCGCGTCGATGACGCGGATCCAGGCCTCCTGGTAGAGCTCTTCGGCGAGCGGCGCCGATCCGCATTGACGGCGCAGGAAGCGGTACAGGGCGCCGCGGTGCCGCGCGAAGAGCGCCTCGAACGCGGCGGCGTCACCGTCGCGGTAGCGAAGCATCAGCGTCTCGTCGTCCCCGGCCGCCTGCATCGCCGGCAAGTGTAGCGGCGAGGCGCCCCCGGGGTGCGGAAGGAACGGCGGCTTCTGCGCACGCCGCTTCCCGCCCATGACGCCGCGCGGTTCCCGCCCTAAACTCGCGGCGTCACGCCGACGTCATGCCGCTTCAACTCTTCTACAGCTACGCGCACGAGGACGCGCCGCTTCGCGACGAGCTCGACACGCATCTCGCGCTGCTTCGCCGCCGCGGCGTGATCGCGCCCTGGCACGACCGGCGCATCGCCGCGGGCGACGACTGGCGCGCGGGCATCGACGAGCACCTGGAGCGGGCGAACCTCATCCTCCTGCTCGTGTCGCCGGACTTCCTCGCGTCGGACTACTGCTACGACGTGGAGATGAAGCGGGCGATGGAGCGCCACCGCAGCCGCCAGGCGGCCGTGGTGCCGGTCATCGCGCGCCCCGTCGACCTCGAGGGCGCGCCCTTCGCCGACGTGCAGGCGCTGCCGAAGGACGCGAAGCCGGTGACCACGTGGCCGAACCGCGACGAGGCGTGGACGGACGTCGCCAAGGGCGTGCGAGGGCTCGCGGAGAAGCTCTCCTTGCCGGTGGCTCCAAGCGGGCCCGGGGCACCGATGGCCCCCCCGCCGCCGGCGACGATCGCCGAGGTCCCGCACGAGCCGTACGGGCCACCGGCGCCGCCGGTCGAGAAGTCACAGCCGTCGCCGCCACCCGGGGATGCGACGCAGACAGCGCCCCTCGGGGTTTCAGGCGGCCTCTCGCTCGCTTCCACCCCTGAACGCCGTGCCGACATCGCCCTCGAGCGCGCACTGGCCGGGTTCCAGGGGGAGATGGTCGAGGCGATGCGTGCGCGTGCGCCCGGCGAAGCGCTGCGCCCTTCCGACTCGTGGCGCATCGCCGAGCGGATCGCGGCGATCGCCGAGTGGAAGCGCGTCCTATGGGTGGACGACCGGCCGGAGAACAACCGCTTCGAGATCGCGGCTCTGAACCGCCTGCAGATCGAGGTCGTCACGGCGACCTCGACGGACGAGGCGCTCGCGCTTCTCGATGCGCCGGCGTCCCAGTTCGACCTCGTGATCTCGGACTGGTCGCGCCCGAGCCTGCGCTCGATGCTCGGCGGCAGTGGCGAAGGGTTGCGACTCGTGCATGCGATGCGGCGCGCGGGCTCGAACGTGCCCTTCGTCGTCTACCACGCCGTCGTGTCGCCCGAAGAGCTCGCGCGGCGACGCGAGGCAATACGTGCCGAAGGCGGGCAGGGCGCGACGTTCCGGCCGAACGAGCTCTTCGAGCTCGTGACGCGATTGCTTTCGGCGTAAGTCGTCCGAATACGAAGGGGCAAGCCCCCTCGTGCTCCCCGATTCCAGGAACCCCATGACACCGCGTTTCCCTTTCTCGCTCGCGCGGCAACAGGCCCGCGCAGGGCGTAAGCGCCGCCATGTCGCCCCCGGCTTCTTGGCGTGCATGTAACGGGCAAGTTACATTCGACTTCGGTTTTGTCAACTTCGGTCTCGATGCCTCTTGGAAGGCGCACTAGACCCAAAGGCTAGTTGTGCGCTGGCGCGGCGCGGACGACACTGCGCGGTCGAAAGCCAATCGAGCGCTGCCCGTTGGCCCGCGTCGCGCGGGGAGCGCTCGGCACGCGAGGAGCATCGGACATGAAGACTTCCGCACTCACCGGAGCGTGGCTCAGCTCGCTATCCCTCCTCGCCACGAGTGGCGTGGTATCGGCACAGCCCACCGAGATGGAGCGCATGCAACGCCAGCTCAACGAGCAGGTCATGGCGGCGCCCTTCTCTGTAGAGGACCAGGCGCGCATCGACGCCTACGTCAAGAACGCGATGCAGAAGGATCTCAAGCCGGTCGAGCGCCCTCCGTCTTACTGGCGACCCGGCTACACCTGCGACTCGATCCGCGGCTGGGGTTGGCGGCCCTACGCGGACTGCTCCTACTACTACCGCTACTACGGTCGCTATTGGTATTGAACCCGGCCGTTCCTTGTCGCGACGACCCCCTGTCATGGAGGAATAGATGAAACGGTTCGGGTTGCGGATGTCGGTGGTAGCGATGGTGGTCGCGCTCGGCGGCTGCGCGGCGACGGAAACGATGATCGCGAAGAAGGACCTCGACGTGCAGGCGCGCACCTCGACGGCGATCTTCGTCGACCCGGTGCCGAGGGACAAGCGCACCGTCTACCTCGACGTCAAGAGCGGCGTCATGGAGTTCGATCGCAACCGCTTCCGCCAGTTCGTGATCCAGCAGTTCGCGCAGAACGCGAACGGCTACCGCGTCGTCGACGACCCAGATGCGGCGCAGTTCCAGATGGTCGTTTACGTGCTCAACCTAGAGAAGGCGAGCCCGACCGCCGCGCAGCAGGCGCTCGGCCAGGGATACCAGGGCGGGGCGATCGTCGCCGGGTCGGCGATCGGCGCCGCAGCGACGCGAAGCTGGGCGGGCGCAGGCGTAGGCGGCGTCGTCGGCGGTGCGGCGGAACTCATCGCCGGCGCTGCCGTCAAGGACGTGACCTACATGCTCGTCACCGACGTGCAGATCAAGGAGCGCGCCGCTAAGGGCGTGATCGTGCGCAAGGACACGCGCGTTGACACCAAGGTGTCGGATGCGGGCGCCGCGCGGCAGACGAGCTCCGAGGTCTCGGACCGCAAGGAGTACCGCACGCGCATCGTGACCACGGCGAACAAGGCCAACCTGACGCTCCCCGAGGCCGAGGAGCTGATGTTCCAGAAGACGGCCTACTCGATGTCCGGCTTCTTCTGATCCCGGCCGTAGCGACGACGGGCGGAGGTCTGCAGCGGGAACGAGGCCGCGGCGCGGTGACGGCTGCGGCCGCGTGCCACGGCGTTCGCCGGGCATCACGTTTCGACGATTGCCTCCAGCTCCGCTGAGATCTCCAGCCATTCGGTCTCGAGCACGTCGAGGCGCGCAGTGACCTTGCCCTGCTCACGCAGGGTCTGGGACACGAGATCCTGGTCGGTCCCGGTGTAGAAGTCGGGCGAGGCGAGCTGCTCTTCGAGCCTGCGCTTCTCCTCACCGAGCTTCGCCATATCCCTCTCGAGCGCGGCGAGGCGCTTCGCAAGCGGCTTGCGGCGGTCGGCGAGCGCTTGGCGTGCCTGTGCCTCGGAGCGGCGTTGCTCCCTGCGGTCCTGCGCGGGCTCGCCCTTGTCGCGCTTCGGTGCGCGGCGCTCGAGCAACCAGTTGCGGTAGTCGTCGAGGTCGCCGGCGTACGCGGTCACACGACCATCGGCAACGAGGTGCAGCTCGTCGACCGCGGTCGCGAGCAGATGCCGGTCGTGCGACACGAGGACCATGGCGCCCTCGAACTCGTTCAGCGCCACCGCGAGCGCTTCGCGCATGTCGAGGTCGAGGTGGTTGGTCGGCTCGTCGAGGAGCAGCAGGTTCGGCCGTTGCCAGACGACGAGTGCGAGCGCGAGGCGGGCGCGCTCGCCGCCCGACATCGTGCCTGCGGGCCGGGTCGCATCCTCGCCCGAGAAGTCGAAGCCGCCGAGGAAATCGCGATGCTCCTGCTCGCGCGTCTCGCGGTCCATGAGCTGCAGGTGGCCGAGCGGGCTCGAGTCCTCGCGGAGATCCTCCAGCTGGTGCTGGGCGAAGTAGCCGACGCGCAGTCCCTTGCCCTCGATGCGGCTTCCCGCCTGCGGCGCCAGGCGGCCCGCGAGCAGCTTCATCAGCGTGGACTTGCCCTGGCCGTTCGCCCCCAGCAGACCGATGCGAGCGCCGGCGCGCAGCGTGAGCTCGATGTCCGCGAGCACGGTGCGATCGCCGTATCCCGCTGCCGCCTCCTCGAGCCGCAGCACCGGGTCGGGCGAGCCGGGGAAGTCGCGGAAGTGGAACGCGAACGGCGAGTCGACGTGCGCCGGCACGATGCGTTCCATGCGCTCGAGCGCCTTGACGCGGCTCTGCGCCTGGCGCGCCTTGGTGGCCTTGGCGCGGAAGCGGTCGACGAACGCGGTGAGGCGAGCGATCTCGCGCTGCTGCCGCTCGTAGAGCGCCCGCTCGCGGGCCAGCTGCTCGGACCGGGTCCGCTCGAAGGCCGAGTAGTTGCCGGTGTAGACCTTGAGCCTGGCGCGGTCGAAGTGCAGGACGTGGCCGACCGTCGCGTCGAGGAACTCGCGGTCGTGCGAGATGAGCAGCATCGTGCCGGGGTAGCTCGCGAGCCACTTCTCCAGCCACACGATGGCGTCGAGGTCGAGGTGGTTCGTCGGCTCGTCGAGGAGCAGCAGGTCCGAGCGCGTCATGAGCGCGCGGGCTAGGTTCAGGCGCATGCGCCAGCCGCCGGAGAAATCGGCGACCGCGCGCGCCTGGTCTTCGGGCGCGAAGCCGAGGCCGCCGAGCAGCTCGGCCGCGCGGGCACGCGAGGCGTAGCCGTCGATCGCACGATAGCGGTCGTGCAGCACGCCGACGCGCTCGCCCGCGGCATGGTCCGCCGGGTGTGTGGCGTGCCGCGCCTCCAGCGCCGCGAGCTCGGCCTCGATCGCGCGCAGCTCGGCGTCGCCGTCGAGCACGTACTCGATCGCGGGGATGGGCAGCGCGGGAGTCTCCTGGGCGACGTCGGCGATGACCGAGCCCGCCGGACGGTCGAGGTCGCCGCCCTCGGGTGCAAGCTCGCCGCGCAGCGCCGCGAACAGCGTCGACTTGCCGCAGCCGTTCGGTCCGACGACGCCGACGCGCATGCCGGCGTGGATCGTCACCGTGGCGCCGTCGAGCAGGCGATTCGCGCCGCGGGCGATGACGACGTTGCGCAGCGAGATCATCGGGGCAAGCGGGCGGGCAAGCGGGAGTGTGGCCACGGACGGCAGGCGCCTGCCGCCGAGCTCCTGGGCGCGTCGATGACGCGCGGATGCGATGACGCGCGGATTATAGCGATCGCGTACCGGGAGGCTCCGCCGGAGAAGGTGGGGAAAGCGAGCGGACTGTGGGCCATCCTCGGCGTGTCGGAAGCGAGTCCCGCCTTTCGAGGCACGGCGACCGAACTGCGGGGGCGCCATCTGCCCGTTCGCGCTGCGGCCCGCAGTCCCGAGCACGGGGTGAGGCGGTGTGCCGGAGGGTGGCCTGTCGGTGCCTCGCGGGAGGGCGCACGGTCATCAGGCTGGCAAAACCTTCCTGCTATACTTCCGCTTCGTTTCGGCGCCCTCCGCGCGCCGCCGTCCGGTTTCATTATTTTTCCCGTTCGCCCAGCCGATCGCAAACGCAACGCTCCCCGGGAGCGGCGGACGGTGCCGACGCGCCTGATGCGGAAGAACGCGGCGTGACCAGCTTCGCCGACTTCGGCCTTGCGCCCGAGATCCTGCGTGCGATCGAGGAACAGGGCTACACGCAGCCGACTCCGATCCAGGACCAGGCGATTCCGGTCGTGCTCGCCGGGCGCGACGTCATGGGCGGCGCGCAGACGGGGACCGGTAAGACCGCTGCGTTCGCGCTGCCGATCCTGCAGCGGCTCCTGCCGCACGCGAACACGAGCGCCTCGCCGGCGCGGCATCAGGTGCGCGCACTCATCCTCGCACCCACGCGTGAACTGGCCGCCCAGGTGGCGGAGAGCGTCGCCGAGTACGGCAAGTACACCCCCTTGCGCAGCACGGTCGTCTTCGGCGGTGTCGCGATGGAGCCACAGACGGACGCCCTGCGCCGCGGCGTCGAGATCCTCGTCGCGACTCCCGGCCGCCTCCTCGACCATCACCAGCAGAAGCAGCTCAACCTGTCGCAGGTCGAACTGCTGGTACTCGACGAAGCCGACCGAATGCTCGACATGGGGTTCATCCCCGACGTCAAGCGGATCCTCTCGCTGCTGCCGCCGAAGCGGCAGAATCTGCTCTTCTCGGCGACTTTCCCCGACGAGATCCGCAAGCTCTGCGCCTCGCTGCTGTCGAGCCCGGTCACCGTGCAGGTCGCGCCCAAGCATGCGACCGCGGATATGGTGACGCACAAGGTCTATCCGGTCTCCCGCGAGCGCAAGCGCGAGCTGTTGATCCACATCATCCGTGAACGCGACATCCGCCAGGCGCTCGTCTTCTGCGCAACGCGTCTCGGCGCCAACCGCCTCGCGTACCAGCTCAACCGCGACGGCGTGCATGCCACGGCGATCCACGGCGACAAGAGCCAGCTGGAGCGGCTCGAAGCTCTCGACCAGTTCAAGTCGGGGAAGGTCGGCGTGCTCGTCGCGACCGACGTCGCGGCGCGCGGCCTCGACATCGAGGACCTCCCCTACGTGGTCAACTTCGAGCTGCCGAATACGCCCGAGGACTACGTGCATCGCATCGGCCGCACCGGCCGTGCCGGCAAGTCGGGCGAGGCGGTGTCGCTCGTGTCCCCGGACGAGCACGAGAAGCTCGCGGACATCGAGAAGACCATCCGCAAGCAGATCGCGCGTGAGATCCTGCCCGGCTTCGGCCCGGGCGCGGCGCGCACTTCGTCTCTCATGCCGGAGCGTAAGGCGGAGCGGCGCGAGCGCGAGGAGCCGAGCTTGACCGGTAGCGCCGGCCGGCGCGCCGAGCGCGGGTCGCGGAGCGAGCGCCGGGCGAACGCCGAGCCGACGCGCAAGGCGGCCGCGCCCGTGGACGACATCTTCTTCAAGCCCTACGAGCCCTCGCAGGCGAGCGTCACGCGCGAGGAGCCCGTGGAGGCCGAGAGGCGCAAGCCCGAACGCCAAGTGGCGGCGCTGCTCGGCGGGCTGCGCAAGCAAGGCTAAGCGACACCTCCCCGGTGAAGAGGAGGGCGAAGTGCAGCGGGTCCTCCGACCGCCAAGCAGCCCGTGGCAGGCGATACGCTGTCACCCGACATCCACCCGATGTCGGGGCCCACAGCGGCTGGCGGAGCGCATCGATCGCTGCTTCGAGACTTCCCAGCCGCACGACGCCCTGATGCCCGCTCGTCCGCTTCACACGCAGCGCGCGCCATCCACTTCCAGACACGCACCGCTCACGAGGCTCGCCTCGTCCGAGGCAAGGAACAGCGCCGCATTGGCGATGTCCTCCGGCGTGGCCATACGGCCGAGCGGGATCGTCGCCAGGAACTTCGCTTCGAGCGCGGGCGTGAGCGGGCCTCCGGCGAACTCGGCGGCGAGGGCCGTATGCGGGCTGAACACCGGATTCACGCAGTTGACGCGAACGCGGTCCGGGCCCAGCTCGGCCGCGAGCGACCTCGAGAACACGATTGCGGCACCCTTGCTCGAGTTGTAGACGGTGAGTCCGGGGCGGGGCCGCACGCCCGCGGTGGACGCGATATTGACGAAGTTGCCGCCGCCCTGACGCCGGAAGACCGGCACGACGTGCTTCGCGGAGAGAAAGAGCGCTTTCACGTTGACCGCGTAGACGCGATCGAACTCGCTCTCGCTCACATCGAGCACCGGTTTGTTGCGATGCGTCCAGCCGGCGTTGTTGACGACGCAGTCGATGCGCCCATGCGCCCCGAGCGTCGCCGTGACGAGGGTTGCCCAGTCCTCGTCGCGGGTGACGTCGGCGCGGACGAAGCGGGCGTCGCCGCCTGCGTCACGGATCGCCGCGGTCACCCGCTCGCCGGCACTCGCCTCGCGGTCGTTCACGACAACGTGCGCGCCTTCATGCGCGAAGCGCGTGGCGATCGCAGCTCCGAAGCCCGAACCCGCGCCGGTGACGATGGTGACCTTGCCCGGGAGTTGCATCCCGCCGCCTCCTTTACGGCTACTCCGAGAGGCGCCCATGCCCCATTCGCGAGTGCCGCACCCAGCGCACGACCCGGCTCGCGCCCGGGCCATGCGGGCCTTCCAACGACGCGTTTCGCGCTGCCCGCCGTCGTCGCGAACCGCCTTGCGCGGATTATCCGCTCGTCGTTCGAGTCTTCCTAGGGCCGCACAAGGGAGGCGCTTGCGCCCGCCGGTATAATCGCGCCCTCGCTCACGGGGAGACCAGGAAAACCGCATGAACCTCGACCGCGTCACTGCCGGCAAGGACCTGCCCAACGACTTCAACGTGATCGTCGAGATCCCGATGAACGGGCAGCCGATCAAGTACGAGGTCGACAAGGAAACCGGCGCGGTGTTCGTCGACCGGTTCCTCTACACGTCGATGGTCTACCCGTGCAACTACGGCTACATCCCGCGCACGCTCTCCGGCGACGGCGACCCCACCGACGTGCTGGTCCTTTCCCCTGTGCCCCTCGTGACCGGCGTCGTGATCCGTTGCCGACCGGTGGGCATCCTGAAGATGGAGGACGAGGCCGGCGACGACACGAAAGTACTCGCGGTGCCGCTCGACGAGGTGTGCCGCATATACCGCGACGTGCAGACGCCACGCGACCTGCCGCAGTCGACGCTCGACCTGATCTCGCACTTTTTCGCCCACTACAAGGACCTCGAGCCCAAGAAGTGGATCAAGGTGCTCGGCTGGCACGGTCCCGAGGAGGCGAAGAAGGAGATACTCGAGTCGGTGAGCCGCTACACGCGCGAGAACAAGCGTCGCCGGCCGGCGGCGTAGGGGCGAGTCTGCGGGCGAACCGACGCGAGACCGGGGATCGCTGCCTGCGTCGTTCTCGCGCGGCGGCTTCCACGGACGACGATCCGGAGAATCCTCGCCGCGCCGCAGTGCCAAGCGATCTCAGACCGGGTCCTCGCGGCGAAACGGCTGGTGCTCGGCCAGCTCGTCGACATAGCGACCGATCCCGTCCGACTCGCGCTCGAGGAAACGGCCGATCGCCTCGGCGAAGCCCGGGTTGCCGATGCGATGCGCGGACCAGGTCTGCACCGGCATGAGGCCGCGCGCGAGCTTGTGCTCGCCCTGTGCCCCGCCTTCGAAGACGCGCAGTCCGCGCTCGATGGCGAACTCGATCGCCTGGTAGTAGCAGGCTTCAAAGTGCAGCGCGGGCACGTGCTCGACCGCGCCCCAGTAGCGTCCCCACAGCCGCTCGTGGTCGAACAGGTCGAGCGCGGCTGCTATCGGGCGTCCGTCGCGCTCGGCGAGCACGAGCAGCACGTGCTCGCCGAGCATTGCGCCGAGCCGCTCGAAGAACGCGAGGTTCAGGTACGGCGACGAGTGGTGCGCCCGGTAGGTCGCGGTGTAGCAGCGGGTGAAGAACTTCCAATGCTCGCCCGTGATCCCGGCGCTCACCAGCCGGCGCAGCGTGACGCCGGCCTCGCGCACCTTGCGACGCTCCTGCTTGATCTTCTTGCGCTTGTCGTGGCTGAGCGCGCCGAGGAAGTCGTCGAAGCTGCCGTACCCGGCGTTCGTCCAGTGGAACTGCACGCTGCGCCGGAGCATGAACCCCGCGTGCTCCAGCGCTCGCGCCTCGCGCTCCGTGGGGAACAGCACGTGCAGCGACGAGTAGTCGCGTGCCAGCGCCTTCGCACCGGCGACGAGAGCCTCGAGCGCCGCGGCATCCCTCGCCAGCAGACGTGGTCCGCTCACCGGCGTGAACGGAATCGCGCCGAGGAGCTTCGGGTAGTAGTCGAGCCCGTGACGCTGGTAGGCATCCGCCCAAGCCCAATCGAACACGTACTCGCCGTACGAGTGGCCCTTCGCGTACAGCGGCATCGCGCCGACGAGCTCGCCCCCGCGCTCGAGGATCAGGAACTGCGGCAGCCAGCCCTTGCGCGGCGAAGCGCAGCCGGTCTCGTGTAGCGCGTGCAGGAACTCGTGGCGCAGGAACGGCTGACCGCCGGCGAGGGCGTTCCATGCCATCGGGTCGACGCAGGCGAGATCATCGACGACGCGCAGGCTCGGGGTCACGGCGAATCAGGGCGACCGGGCAGGGCAGGGGGCGCAGAGGCTGGAGCGCGCCGGCGGGCGCGGGGATTATTCGCGACGGCGACGGGACCGGCAAGCTGCTCGCCGGACGCGCATGCGGCCCGCGGCCCGCGACCCGCGACCCGCGACCCGCGACCCGCGTGATCGTCCGATGGAACTGAAGCGCCTGCTATACTCACCGCGAGCGCGGAACGCGAGGGCAGCGCCATGAAGAAGATCGAGGCCGTGATCAAGCCGTTCAAGCTCGACGAGGTGCGCGAGGCGCTCGCCGAATGCGGCGTCACCGGGCTCACGGTCACCGACGTCAAGGGTTTCGGACGCCAGAAGGGTCACACCGAGCTCTACCGCGGCGCCGAGTACGTCGTCGATTTCCTGCCCAAGGTCAAGCTCGAGGTCGTCGTGCCCGCACGGCTGTTGGACCAGGCGATCGAGGCCATCATCCGCGCGGCGCGCACGGGCAAGATCGGCGATGGCAAGATCTTCGTCATTTCCGTCGAGCAGGTCATCCGCATCCGCACGGGAGAGACCGGGGAGGCGGCGGTCTGATCAGCGGTCAGCCTTCCGCTGTCGGACTCCACCGCTCACTGCCGGCACCTGATCGCTGACGGCCGATAACCAACAGCCGACGGCCGACCGCCGCTCACTTTAGCAGCACCAACATCGCTCCGCCGCCGCCGTACGCCGGCGGCGCCTGGCAGAACGCCAGCACCTCCTCACGCTGCGCGAGCCACGCGCGCACCTTGCCCTTCAGCACCGGCTCGCGGTTCTTCGAGCCGCGCCCCTTGCCGTGGATGACGCGCACGCAGCGCAGCTCCCGCCGTAAGCACACACGCAGGAAGTCGCAGAGCGCCATGCGCGCCTCGGCGCGCGTCATGCCATGCAGGTCGAGCTCGTCTTGGACCACCCAGTGTCCGCGCCGCAATTTGCGCAGGACCGTGCGCGACACCCCCTGGCGCACGTGACTTTCCTCTTCGCCCGTCGTGAGCGCTTCGTCGGGGTCGATCGGTCGCGCGAGGCTCTCGCCCAACGCTTCGTACTCGTCGAGGAGCGACTGGACCGGCACCGCCGGCAGCGGATGATGGTGCGTCACGCGGTGCGTTGACCGGGCGAGCGGAACAGCGTCGCGGACGGCCTCGCGGAAAAGGTCGACGTCGTCGGCCGCGATCTCCGTCACCCGGCTGCGCCGCGTCATGCTGCCCCCTCATGCCATCGTTGTTGCCGCAGGCGGTTCGCGAAACAGAGCGCCTCGCGCGGCCTGCACTCCCTGCTCCGACCGAAGCTGTACGCAGCGGTTCCGGCGCGCAGCCGCGCGCGTGGAGGAAAGAGACGCCTTACCGCATCTCGCTGGGCTCGGGTGCACGAGGCGAGCTGGCCCGTCCCGGCGCGCAGCCAGGGAGAACACCCGACCACCGTGTTCTGCCGAGCTCGGAGTGCACGCGGCGCTGCTCCCTCGTGGCGTGCAATTCACTGACCCAGGCCGTCCAGGTACTTCTCGGCATCGAGCGCCGCCATGCAGCCCGATCCCGCGCTCGTGACCGCCTGCCGATAGACGTGGTCCTGTACGTCGCCGGCGGCGAAGACGCCGGGAGCGCTCGTCGCCGTGGCGTTGCCATCGCGACCGCCCCGCGTGACGATGTAGCCGTTCTCCATCTCGAGCTGGCCCTCGAAGATGCCGGTATTCGGCGTATGGCCGATGGCGACGAAGAAGCCCTGGATCGGCACTTCGCGGCGCTCGCCGGAGCTGACGTCGCGAACGCGCATGCCGGTCACGCCGCTCGAGTCGCCGAGCACTTCGTCCACCACTTGGTTCCACATCAGGGTCACGTTGTCGCGCGCGAACAGCTTCTTCTGCAGGATCTTCTCGGCGCGGAGCTTGTCGCGCCGGTGCACGAGCGTCACGTGGCGCGCGATGTTGGAGAGGTACAGCGCTTCCTCCACGGCCGTGTTGCCGCCGCCGATCACCGCCACGTCCTGCTTTCGGTAGAAGAAGCCGTCGCAGGTCGCGCACGCCGACACCCCCTTGCCCATGAACTTCGCCTCGGATTCGAGTCCGAGATAGCGCGCGCTCGCACCCGTGGCGATCACGAGCGCGTCGCAGGTGTAGGTGGCAGCGTCGCCTTCGAGCCGGATCGGTTTTTCGGCGAGCGCTGCAGTGTGAATGTGATCGGAGACGATCTCGGTCTCGAAGCGCTCAGCGTGGCGCCGGAAGCGCTCCATGAGGTCCGGGCCCTGCACGCCGTCGGCATCGGCCGGCCAGTTGTCCACATCCGTCGTCGTCATGAGCTGGCCTCCCGGCGCAAGACCGCTGATGAGCACCGGCTTCAGGTTGGCGCGCGCGGCGTAGACCGCCGCGGAATAGCCCGCCGGACCGGAACCGAGGATGAGCAGGCGGCAGTGCATGTGGTTGCGGGAGGCCATGGCGAAACGGGCGATGAGCCCATCGGGTCGATAGAGCCGCGATTATATCGGTGTGGGTGGGGCGACCCGGGCGTTCCGTTCCACGCGAGGTCCGTCTTCCAAGTCGTTGTGGATACGATGCGAATCCAATAGACTTCGGGCTCCTTCGTACTCCTGGCCGCGGCATCACCAGGAAGCCGCCTTCCGCGACCGGCCTGCCGCGCGCAGCGCGACAACATGCACCTTGTGCCGCAAACGCCGCGGTCGCCGGCGCGGCACGCTTCTCCGCGAAGTGGCGCGCGCGTCGGCTTCAGGGTGCAGAGGCAAGGCGTCGTCCGCGCTGGCGGCGGGACCGCGACACCGGCGACCGTGGCCGCGCATCACGACAACGGCATGCGGCCCCTGCACGGCGGCGAGGCCAGGGCGGTCGCGGCGAGGCAAGGACGAAAGTCACGTGCAGCACGCGGTGCCCCGCAGCGAGTCGATATGCCGTCGGAATAACTCCACCCGGCAGGCCCTTGCGAGCCGAATCTCCGACAGTGTCGAAAAGGTCACGCGCAATCGTGCGCACACCGGTGCATGATCGCCACATTCGGCCGACGGGAGAGCAACATCCGGCCGGCTCCGGCATGACGTCGGAATGCGTTTGATACCATCCTCAACGACAAAGAAGCATCGCGATCTTGGGAGGAAGTATGGCCGGTCCTGCTGTCGTTTCGACCCTGCTGTTGCGCAACGTCCCGCTCTTCTCGCAGCTTCCCGAGGGCCAGCTCGCGCTGCTGACCAAGGTGGTCACGCGCAAGACGTTCCCGCGCAGCACCACGATCATCAACGCGGGCGATCCCACCGACGCGCTCTACATCGTCATCTCCGGCCGGCTCAAGGTCATGATGAGCGACGACGAGGGCCGCGAGGTGATCCTCGCGATCCTCGGCCAGGGCGAGTTCTTCGGCGAGATGGGCCTCGTCGACGATGCGCCGCGCTCGGCCACCGTGATCGCTATAGAGCCCTGCGAGCTGCTTGTCATGTCGAAGGCCGATTTCAAGAAGTGCCTGGCCGAGAACTTCGACATCTGCATGGGCGTGATGCGCGGCCTGGTGAAGCGCCTGCGCGACGCCGACAAGAAGATCGGCAGCCTCGCCTTGATGGACGTCTACGGCCGCGTGGCGCGTCTGCTGCTCGAGATGTCCGAGACCATCGACGGCCAGAAGGTCGTGACGAAGAAGCTGCCGAAACAGGACATCGCGAAAATGATCGGTGCCTCGCGCGAGATGGTGAGCCGGGTGATGAAGGATCTGCAGACCGGCGGCTACATCGAGGTCAAGGCCGGCGCGATCTTCCTCCGCGACAACATCCTGATGGCCCACTGAACCTGCTTCGAAGACCGCTGCCGGAGGCGGCGGTCCGCGAGGCCTTCGGCAGAGGGAGGCGGGCCGCCCGGCCGGGGAGCATGAAGGGCGCAGGCGCCGACCTTGCGACCTCGAGCCCCGCGGGCGGAGCGGCCGCGCGGGCGCAAGCCAAGCCGTGCCGCACCTCGCGGCGCTGCCCGCCGGGCCTTACAATGCCGCGCTGGGGGGCTGGTCCGGTCTCGTGCGCGCTCCCCGCCGTATCGTGAAGGCCGACACCGCCCCGCTGCCCGCGAAGATCGCAGGACTCCTGCGCGAGTCGCGCTGGTTCGTGCTCGTCGCGGTCGCGCTCTACCTGGCGCTCGCGCTCGGCACCTTCCACCGCGCCGACCCCGGTTGGTCGCACAACGCGGTCGTCGAGCGCGTGCAGAATTCCGGGGGGCGCGCCGGCGCTTGGATGGCGGACCTGCTCCTCTACCTCTTCGGCGTGTCGGCGTGGTGGTGGGTGCTGCTGTTCGCCTACATTGTCGTCTGGGGGTATCGTCGTCTCGACGGCAGCTCGATCAGCGACCGCCGCTCGCTCGCCGTCGCCCTCGCCGGCTTCTTCACGCTGCTCGTCGCGTCGAGCGCGCTCGAGGCGTTGCGCTTTTACGGTATCAAGGCGAGTCTGCCCTTCGCGCCCGGGGGGATGCTCGGCCACGTGGCGAGCGCCTGGGCGTTTCGCACCTTCGGCTTCACCGGCGGGACACTGGCGCTGCTCACGCTCATGGGCGTCGGCTTCAGCCTCTTCACCGGTGTCTCGTGGATCGCCGTGATCGAGCGCATCGGCGCCGCGCTCGAACGGGCGTGGCTCGCGCTGCGCAGCGCGCGCGAGGAGCGCATCGACCGCAAGGCAGGGGAGGCGGCCGCGGTCGAGCGCGAGGCGGTGGTGGAGGTCGAGCGCAAGCGGATCGAAGATCACGAGCCGATCAAGATCGAGGCGCCGGTCGTCGAGATCCCGAAGTCGGAGCGCGTGATCAAGGAAAAGCAGGTCCCGCTGTTCCAGGATCTGCCGGACACGCCGCTGCCGCCGCTCGCCCTGCTCGACGAGGCGCCCGCGGACCGCGAGACGGTGAGCCCGGAGACGCTGGAATACACCTCGCGCCTGATCGAGCGCAAGCTCAACGACTTCGGCGTCGAGGTGCAGGTCCTCGCGGCCTACCCCGGGCCCGTGATCACGCGCTACGAGATCGAGCCTGCGGTGGGCGTGAAGGGCAGCCAGATCGTCAATCTGGTGAAGGATCTCGCGCGTGCGCTCTCGGTGGTGTCGATCCGCGTCGTCGAGACGATCCCGGGCAAGTCGTGCATGGGGCTCGAGATTCCGAACCCGAAGCGGCAGATCGTGCGGCTCTCCGAGATCCTCTCGTCGCAGGTGTACCACCACATGCACTCGCCGCTCGCGCTCACGCTCGGCAAGGACATCTCCGGCAACCCGGTGGTCGCGGACCTCGCGAAGATGCCGCACCTCCTCGTCGCCGGCACCACCGGCTCGGGCAAGTCGGTTGCGATCAACGCCATGGTGCTTTCGCTCCTCTACAAGAGCGAGCCGCGCGACGTGCGCCTCATCATGGTGGACCCGAAGATGCTCGAGCTCTCGGTCTACCAGGACATCCCGCACCTCCTGGCGCCGGTCGTCACCGACATGAAGCAGGCGGCGAACGCGCTCTCGTGGTCGGTGGGCGAGATGGAGCGGCGCTACAAGCTCATGTCGTGGCTCGGCGTGCGCAACCTTTCCGGCTACAACGCGAAGATCGCCGAAGCGGAGAAGCGCGGCGAGCCGCTCAACGATCCCGCGACGCTGTCGGCGGACAACCCCATCCCGCTCACGAAGCTCCCCTACATCGTCGTCATCATCGACGAGCTGGCCGACCTGATGATGGTCGCGGGCAAGAAGGTCGAGGAGCTGATCGCCCGACTCGCGCAAAAGGCGCGCGCGTCCGGTATCCACCTCATCCTCGCCACGCAGCGGCCGTCGGTGGACGTGATCACCGGCCTCATCAAGGCGAACATCCCGACGCGGATCGCGTTCCAGGTATCCTCCAAGGTCGATTCGCGCACGATTCTCGACCAGCAGGGCGCCGAAGCGCTGCTCGGGCAGGGCGACATGCTCTACCTGCCGCCCGGCACCGGCCTGCCGCAACGCGTGCACGGCGCCTTCGTCGCCGACAACGAAGTGCACAAGGTGGTCGACTACCTCAAGCAGCAGGGCGTGCCGGACTACGTCTCCGGTGTCCTCGACAGCCCCGAGGAGCTCGCCGCCAACGAGGCGGTCGCAGGCGAGGGCGGCGAGAGCGATCCGATGTACGACCAGGCGGTGGAGATCGTGCTGCGCACGCGCCGGCCCTCCATCTCGCTCGTGCAACGGCACCTGCGCATCGGCTACAACCGCGCGGCGCGGCTGATCGAGCAGATGGAGATCGCGGGCCTGGTGTCGCCGATGCAGGCGAACGGCAACCGCGAGGTGATCGTGCCGAGCCGTGTGGAGAGCTGAGGCTCCTTCACCGCGAAGACGCCAAGAACGCAAAGGGGCGCAAAGGGGCGCAAAGGGCGATAATCCCGAGGCGGCGGTCTCGCAATCCGTGAGCGGCAAACCGTTATCACCCTCGCCTGCACGCCGTCCGGCTTACCCGACTCTCTGCCCATGTCTCCTTCGCGCATCCTCTGCGTCCTTTGCGCCTTTGCGGTGATCCCAGGCCTTTCGCACGCCGCCGCCCTCGACCGCCTCGACCAGTTCATGAGCGGCACGAAGACCGCCCGCGGCGACTTCGAGCAGCGCATCGTCAACCGCGACGGCAAGGTGATCCAGGAGTCCAGGGGCACGCTCGCCTTCGCGCGGCCCGGCAAGTTCCGCTGGAGCTACGCGAAGCCGTATCCGCAACTCATCGTCGGCGACGGATCGCGGGTGTGGATCTACGACGAGGACCTGAACCAGGTCACGGTGCGCAAGCTCGACATCGCGCTCGGCTCGACGCCTGCAGCGCTGCTCGCAGGCAACAACGAGGCGCTCAAGGCGTTCGACCTCAAGGATGTGGGCACGCAGGACGGACTCGAATGGGTCGAGGCGATTCCGCGCGACCGCGACAGCAACTTCGAGCGCATCCGCATCGGCTTCGGCCCGAACGGACTGGATGCGATGGAGCTCACCGACAGCTTCGGCCAGCGGACGTGGCTGCGATTCACGCGTCTCGAGCGCAATCCGCAGCTCGAGCCGTCGCTCTTCGGCTTCACGCCGCCCAAAGGCGCCGACGTCATCGGCACGCCGTAGGGTTCTCGAGAGCGCGCATCACGCGGCGATTCCAGCCGCAATAGCGCCGCAACAGTGCCTGCCCTACTACGCGGACCGTGACGAAAAGCGCGATCCGAAGCGCCGCATCTCCTGGGCCGCCGTCGTGGCGGACGCGAAGCACGTGTGCGCAACCACATGCGTCTTGGCGCCAGGGCAGCTGCACGAAGCGCTCCTCTGCCTGGTGGTGAAGCGACTCGCTGGCGACGGTCCGCCAAGGTGCAGGCGAACATTCTCATGGGAGCAGCCACGGACGTTCGAGCCTGCCAGAATCGTAGCGGCAACACGCGCAGCTCTCCGAGCTCTTATCCCTAACTTCGAATCCTGCCGATCATGGACCTCTTCGGTGCCGAGGACCCTCGTCGCGGCAAGAGCGCGAAGGGCGCCGACGTCGCGGCGCAGCCCGCACCCAATGCACCGCTCGCCGAGGCGCTTCGCCCGCAGACGCTGGACGAGGTTGTAGGGCAGCCGCGCCTGCTCGGACCCGGCAAGCCGCTGCGGCTCGCGTTCGAGTCCGGCAAGCCGCACTCGATGATCCTGTGGGGACCGCCGGGCGTGGGCAAGACCACG
>Ga0114939_10000859_pt1 | contig 24801 bp, 15 predicted proteins | sample AshMeaCrysSpring_FD_87196 | JGI IMG/M metagenome (GOLD analysis project Ga0114939, IMG submission 87196) | Groundwater microbial communities from Big Spring, Nevada to study Microbial Dark Matter (Phase II) - Ash Meadows Crystal Spring | ecosystem: Environmental > Aquatic > Deep subsurface >...
GGAACTGCCCAGTGCGGTGACCGTCGATCGGACCACCTTGACCAACACCTATGGCAAGTTCGTCGCGGAACCGTTTGAGCGCGGTTTCGGAAACAGCATCGGCAACAGCCTCCGTCGCGTTTTGCTCAGCAGCCTGCAGGGCAGCGCGGTAACGCAGATCAAAATCCGGGGCGCTCAGCACGAATTCACGACGATTCCCGGTGTCCTGGAGGACGTCACGGAAATCGTTCTGAACGTCAAAAGCCTCGTCGTTCGCAATCACAGTGAGGCGACACGCGTGATTACGGTCGAGCGGAGTACCGCCGGCGAGATCACCGGAGCCCAAGTGCAGACCGACGCCGACGTGGAAGTGGTCAACAGAGATCTGGTGCTGGCCACGTTGACCTCCGACGTGCCCTTCATGATGGAAATGGTCGTTGAGAATGGTCGCGGCTATGTGCCCGCCAGTGAGCACAGCACGGGCGACCATGAAATCGGCATCATTCCAATCGATGCGGTGTACAGCCCGGTCCGCCGCGTCCGCTATCTCGTCGAAGAAACACGCGTCGGTCAAAAGACTAACTACGACAAGCTGACCCTGGAACTCTGGACCGATGGCTCGATCGGGCCGGAACTGGCCATGGTCGAAGGCGCGAAGATTCTTCGAAAGCATCTCAATCCATTCGTGCAATACAGCGAACTGGGCGGTGGGGTCCATGCACCAGGTCGCGGAGCAGCCAACGCGGCCGAAGCGCAACTGGAAGCGAAACTCAACCAGCCCTTGTCCGAACTGAAGCTCGGTGTGCGAGCCACGAACTGCCTGGAGTCCGAAAATATTCGGACGGTTCGTGACCTCGTGCAGCGGACTGCCGATCAGCTGCTGGAAGTCCGCAACTTCGGTGAAACGACGCTCACTGAGGTCAAGGAAAAACTCGAGGCTCAAGGCCTCTCGTTGGGAATGAGACTGTCGGGCGGTTTGCGGTAGACGTCGGATCCGCGAGGCTCCACAATCCAAGCCGACGATTTTTTGGACTTTTTTGAAGTGACGGATTTGAGCCATGCGCCATCGTAAGCGCGGACGCGTGCTGGGTCGTAATCCCGCCCACCGCAAAGCCCTCCTCCGCAACCTGGCCAGCGCGATCTTCCTGACCGAAGATTCCACGTTGCCGGATGAACTGAAGCCCAAAGTGCCGGGGCGAATCGTGACGACCTTGGAGAAGGCCAAGGAAGTTCGGCCGACCGTCGAACGGTGCGTGACCATCGCCAAGAAGGCGCTGCCCGCCACGGAAGCAGCCCAGGCGTTCGCGACCGATGCCAAGCGTGGTACAGCCGCTTGGGAGTCATGGCGGAAGAGCGACCAGTGGAAGCAATGGGCCGCAGCCCGCGCACCGCTGGTCAATGCCAAGCGTCGCGTGTTTCAGATTCTCGGCGACAAGCGCGCGGTTTCGATCCTGTTCAGCGAGATCGCGCCGCGGTACGTCGATCGACCGGGTGGCTATACGCGGATCGTTCGGCTCGCAACTCCTCGTCTGGGAGATGCCGGAACCCGCGCCATCCTGGAGTTCGTGGGCAAGCAAGATCGAGTTCGCAAGACGGCTACGAAGCCACAGTTCGAAGCGGAATAGTTGAGCCCCCCGCTGCTCAATCGAGTGGCTCCGCGAACCCACGCAATGAAGATATGGCGACGTGTCGCAGACATGTCGCCATTTTTCGTATGTACATCGGCCAGCGAGACGGCACGCCCCAAAATCTCGCCCGCGCGAAGGCCGGCGGAGCCATGGATCGCCGCAAAACCACTCGGCCTTCCGCTCAACGGGCTCGCGGCATGGAGTCATTCCGCAGCGCTCTGATCCTCTGCATGTCGTTATGGATCGAGCGAGCTGCCCGCGGCGAGCCGCCCGTCAATCACGTTTCGGGCGCAGCGACGATCAGCCGTCCAGCCGGACGGTCGGAGATCCGGATCACGACCACGGACCGATTGGCCGGCGCCATCGATTCATTGAAGTGGGACGGCGTTGAGTTCATTGACAGCTTTGATCACGGACGACAACTGCAGTCGGCCGCGAGTTTTGATTGTGCTCGGGAAGGCGAGTTCTGGGCCGAGCAGTTCAATCCCACTGAAGCTGGATCACGGGCCGACGGGACAGGAGAGCACTCGTCAAGCAAACTGTTGACGTTTCGTGCCGCAGCCACGTGGCTCGAGTCCACTTCGCAAATGGCCTTTTGGCTTGCGCCTGGCGAGTCATCTTTCGGGCGGCCGGCGCTCAATACGACCGTGCTGTCGAACTATCGGTTCAAGAAACGAGTTTCGTTGGGCTATGAATCACAAGACCAGGTGATCGACTATCAGGTGACATTCACGGTACCTGATGAACCGCGTCATCGTCTCGCCCAGTTCGAGGCGCTCACGGCGTACATGCCTGCAGACTTCCATCGGTTTGGGAGATTCGATCCTGTGACCCGGCGACTCGTGCCGCTCGATCCTGGTCCAGGCGAGCAGCCTGATCCAGTTGTGATCTCGGACGTCTCGGGTTCGCATGCATTGGGAGTGCTGGCCCTGCGGCACCACAACCAGGGACTTCGCCCTTCCTACGGGCGATTCTGGTTCGAGCAGGAACAGGTTGCGAAGTGGAACTGCGTGTTTCGTGTCCGCGATTCCGAACAGATCGCTCCTGGAGAGTATGCGTTCCGAATGCTGGTCGTCGTCGGAACCAATGAGGATGTCCAGCGGATCATGTCTCAGTGGGCCGAAGCCGAAGGGGCTTCGCCCTGACGATGCTCGCGGAACTTGGCACCCCAACTGGTGCTGTGCCAAGAACGGGGAACCGGTGTTCAGTCCGTCCAGGGGCGACATTCGCTCTTCGGGACCAGCGTGGTCTTGGGCGCTGCCCCTGCGAGACCCTTCGATCGCATCAAAAATCGGGACGAAAGTCGCGTTATGCCGGTTGTAACGCTCGATCACGCGCGATGCGATCGAGGGGAAAGATGGAGTCTTCGCCGATGTGCAGCCTGCGGCCTAGAGTTTGGCAACCACCCATCTCACGCTAGCCGGCTGGATGCACATGATCGTTATTCAGGGATTTCGCAAGGTTTACGATGGCCTGCTCGCTGTCCAAAACCTCGACCTCACCGTTCAAAAAGGCGAAATCTGGGGACTGCTCGGGCCCAACGGAGCTGGGAAGACCACCACACTCCGCGCTCTGGCGGGAATTGTGACCCCCAGCCGTGGACGATTGAGCGTCGATGGATTTGATGTCGAACGCCAGCCATTGGAAGCCAAACGGCGCGTCGCCTACGTGGCGGATGACCCGCAACTGTTTCCTGAACTTACGGTGTGGCAGCATCTGCAACTGATTGCGGGACTCTACAACGTTGCCGATTGGGAGCGTCGTTCCACGCTGTTGCTCGAACAGTTCGAACTGCTGGATCGCGCTGGCCAGAGTGCCCGCGGTCTGTCGCGAGGCATGCGCCAAAAACTCGCGTTGTGCTGTGCCTACCTGTACGAGCCGAGCGCCATTCTGCTTGACGAGCCGATGACGGGTCTGGATCCACATGGGATTCGTCAGTTGCAGGAATCGGTTCGTGAGCGGGCCGCACAGGGTGCGGCCGTGATGATCAGTTCACACTTGTTGGCGATGCTGGAAGGGCTTTGCACGCACGTGCTGGTCATGTATCGGGGAGAAGTTCGTTTTCGTGGTGAACTTGAACAGCTGCGGGCCGCATTCGCGCCTCAAAGCCTGGCATTGGAGGAAGCATTCTTCCTGGCGACAAGCAGTTCAGTGACAGGCCAAGCGAGTCAGTTGGTCACGCCGGAGGCGAACGAGTGTTGAAGGCTACTACGGAATACGAGGTAGTCGGGCAAGGGCTGGAGTCAAGCCGGCTCAGCTCCGCAGGCGCGCGCGCCTTGTGTTGGTTGACGGTCACTCGTTGCAAGGAACGGATCCGCCGGCTCGCACAGCGCGTCGTATCGCCGCGTCGGCTGGTTTTGACATGTCTGGCTTTAGGACTGGTGATTCTGTGGCTTGGGCAGATCCTGGTGGCCGCGTTTTTGCGACCTCCTGCCGGTCCGACGCGCGTTGCCGAGTATTTCGCGTCCGGCCTGAGTGCCTATCTGCTTTGGCATTTTCTCCGGTCGGTCTGGCAACCGCCCGAGCATCCGATCGCCTGGTCGAACGGTGAACGTGAGTGGCTTCTCACGGCGCCGCTTACGCGTTGGCAACTGCTCCTCTACCGACTGCATACGGCGGCGATGTCAGCCGCAGGCAAGGCGGGTATCGCGACGCTGCTGCTTTGGCCCGATCTGCCCCAGCCGGCCCTTGGGTTCGTGGCGCTCTGTGGCGGACTGTTGGCGTTAGAACTTGTGCGGATGGTCGTAGAGATCTGCATCAGCCAGGCATCGCCGAAAACCCGCTGGCATTGTCTGGTCGTTGTCAGCAGCCTTGCCGGCTCGCTAGCGTTCGTGTTCTTCACCGGCGCCTACCGGACCTTCGATGGTTCGGAGGGAGGTTTACGAGGCCTGCTGAACGCAACGCGGGGCGGGTTGTCGCTGCTCAGCCAGTCGCCGGCCGTGCACCTGGCGCGAAGCTGGTTTGAACCATGGTCGCGGATGGCAAGTGGCGAGGCATTCACAGGCGACGTTGCATTGGCTTTACTGGCAGGCGCGGTCCAGTTGGTCGGTTTGATCATTGCCGTGCGCGTGGCGGACATGTGGTTTGTCCGGAGCGGCCGAATTCGTGCACGACGGCTCGGCCGGAATGTCACCACGAAAACCGTTCATCAGCAGCAGCAACGGGAACGATGGCTCGCGGTGCAAATGCCTTGGCGGATGCGCGCCGCCGGCGTGGCTCCGCTGGTTTGGCGGCAATTTCTCTGGCTGCGCCAGTACTGGCTAGCCACGGTAGGTGCGATGGCTGTGCCCTGTGCGCTATGTGCGCTTCCGCTGTGGGTCATGCCGGAAAACGTCAAGCCCTTGCCCTTTATTGTTGGCAACCTTGCCTTCTACACACTGCTGTTGTCACCGGCAGCATTGAAATCCGATTTTCGTCGCGATCTGGACCGGCTGGTCTTCTTGAAGAGCCTGCCGATGCCGCCGCTCCGCGTCGTCACGGGACAGGTGCTCACGCCCTTGCTGGTTTCGATGTTCGCCCACTCCGTCGTCTTGTTGCTGGCCTGGCTATTTGATGCAGCGCACTTCTATCAAGTGCTTGTTGCCTTGCTCTGTCTTTTGCCGTTCAGTGTGATGGCATTCGCCGCAGAGAACGCAGCCTTCCTGTGTTTTCCCTATCGCATGCATCAGGAGGGCTTTGAAATCCTGGTGCGCACTACCCTGGCATTCACTGCGAAAGGCTTTCTGTTCTCGATCATGATCGGCGCCGTATGGCTTTGGGCCCAAGCGGTCGCGCGTCTGGATGGGAGCCCTACCCTGTTCATCGGCGGGATCGTGGCCGGGATGTCCCTCTGTGCCGCTGTCTCGGTGTGGCTTTGCAAGATCGCGTTCGAACGATTTGATCCCAGTTGCGATCTGCCCGCTGCATGATCCGGCGCAGTTCACTGCGAGCGGCGCCGCTGCTGACCACGGAACTGCCAGGGTGGAGTGGGTTGAGCGTCTTGCCAGAGTCCCCGGCGTGCCTGCCGCGCATCCGCCTCCGCGGCTGCCAACTGCTGCCGGGACATCGTCCGCGGTGAATGCCAGGCAAAACCGTCACGCAGCATCTGCTCATTGATGTGACGACCGTCTAAATACAAGTCGGCCAGCGCTCTTCCAAACCGATCTCGTGCCCTGATTTCCGCGCGGACTTCCTTTTGGATTGCCATCGTGCTGAGCGCTTCGCGGGCGCGACGACCGAAGTCCTGACCTAACTCGGGGGCGTCGATCTCCACGAGTCGCACTCGGAACTGAAGGTTTTGTGGCCCAAGCAGTGTGACCGAATCACCATCCGATATGCCGACCACTTTGCCAACGACCGTTCCCACGGGCACGTGGTCGGCGACGTACTTCCGATCCTGTTCGGACAGATCGGCAACGGGTACCTCCAACTGCTGTCCATCATCACGCACAAGCATGACGCGCTCTGAATCGATCACGGTCAGCTTGGCTCGGAGTTGTCGCGTTCCTGAGCGGTCGGACCAATCATGCAATCTCTCCTCCGCCACCGGTGCATCGAAAGGGTCGGCAGCAAAAGCCACATCCGGCAACGCGGCTTGCGCGGCGACTCCGGGAGGCAAAGGTGCATGTTCGGCCGCGGTGGCTGGATGCTTAGGATTGGCGGACTCGTCTGCGACATCAGACGATCCGCCGTTGTTTCCGCGCCACGCCGCCAGAGCGGCACCCACGAGAGCGGCAATCACAAGCAGTCCAGCGCCGCCGCCGCCATGCCGGCCGCGGCCAGAACCGCGGCTCGATCGCGGCTGCGATCTGGATCCCGACTGCGCAGCAACTCTCCGATTCGAACGTGACATACGCAGGGAATCCTTTCTCGGCGTTGACCAAACCGCGGTCGGCGGTCGGTTTGCCAGCTACGCAGATCGCATGCAAAGCAATTCGATAGCACGGGCCATCTGTTCCCGATCCACCGTGTGCACATCGACCGGTCGGCCCACGCATTCCAGCATGGTGACGGTCAGTTGGCCACCCAGATGTTGCCGAAACTCCTCCAGTCCGTCCAGTAAACGAGGATCTCTCAGCAGCGGGTCGCTGGTCGGCAGACCGAGCCGCTCCAGACATCTGGAGATTCGCTCGGCATCTTCCAGCGGCAAACCGTGGACGAGTGCTGAGTAGTACGAGTCCAGCGCCACTCCGATCGCAACCGCTTCGCCATGTCGCAGCCGGTAGTTTGAGAGTGGCTCAAGCTTGTGCGCCGACCAATGGCCAAAGTCGAGCGGTCGGGCTTGTTGCATTTCGAACGGGTCACCGCCCTCAGTGATATGCCGTAAGTGCAGCCGGACGCTCTGGCAGAGCGCCGGCCAAGCGAACTGCATGTCCCGTTGACGGATCTGATCCGCATGGAGTTCCAGTGCGGAAAAGACATCTGGGTCCTTGAGCAACGCGACCTTGACGGCCTCGGCAAACCCGCAGTTCCAGTCGCGATCGGGCAGGGTCGTCAGCATCCGCGCATCGTTGATCACGGCCCATGGGACCGCGAATGTGCCGATCCAGTTCTTTTTGCCGAACGCATTGATCGCTGTCTTTACACCGACGCCCGAATCTCCTTGAGCGAGCGTTGTTGTGGGGATCCTCACCAGGCGGATGCCTCGGTGGGCAATCGAGGCGGCATAGCCAACGGCATCCAGCACCGCCCCGCCGCCGATGGCCAGCACGTAGCTGTGGCGGTCCAGGTCGTAGCGCTGGATGGCGGCGAGCAGTTCATCGATCATCCGCGGATCGTTCTTAGCTGCCTCCCCGCCCGGCAGCAGCACCGGGTCGCAGACAAGCTGGAGCGAGGAATGGGGGACGTGGCCCGCCGTTTCGTTCCCTTGGAGAGCGGTCCGCAGTCGAGTCAACAGATCAGGTTGTGCGGCCGCAAGGCAATGATCAACGCATGCGAACACCCGCACAGGGGCCGATGTGGTCGAGACAAAAACGGCGCGAAGCGTGGCCGCGTCATTTCCCAAGCAATCTCGGGTAAACCGCAGGCGGTGGACCATCGGGACTGCAAACGACACGTCCCAAGACTCATTGGGGATGTCCGGCAGCTGACTGGGCGTGCGCGAGGGCAACGGAGGACCACTTTCGTTTCGGTGGGAGGCTGCGCTGGCGTTGGGTCGGGGTAGAATCATCGCTGACAAAGCAATCTTAGATGGACCTGACCTGATGTGGCCGTGGCGGGTGACATTCGAGACGCCGGTTTTTCTCTGGCTTTTGGCAGGATTGCCCTGGCTGTGGTGGGTGGGTTGGCGTCCGTTGGCGGCGCTGGGTTCAGGTCGTCGTTGGATGGCCCTGGTCCTCAGGACTCTAGTGTATCTGCTGGTGGTCGCGGCGCTATCGGGAATCCAGGCGGCACGAATCAGCGACCGGCTGACCGTGCTTTACCTGCTCGATCAAAGCGAGAGCATCCCCGCCGCCCAGCGCCGACTTATGCTGGAATACGTAAAGCGAGCTGTCCAGGCTCAGCGGCACGCAGACCGCAATGACCGAGCGGGGATCATCGTCTTCGCCCGAGAAGCCTCGATCGAAATCCCGCCATTCGATGACGATATCCCGCCGCTGTCCGGCTTGGAAAGCTACCTGGGCCGGTACGACGCGACAAGCCTTGAAGCGGCCTTGAAGCTGGCCCAAGCCGCTTTGCCCGAGGACTCAGCGCGGCGGGTCGTGATCGTGACCGATGGCAATGAGAACTTGGGGGATGCCCGTCGCATCGGGGCGCGCCTGGCGGACGCCGGAATCGGGATCGACGTGGTGCCGATCGAACTCGAGGCCTCAGGCGAAGTGGTGCTGGAAAAAATTGACCTGCCCAGCGAGGTCCGCGTCGGCCAGCCGGTCCAGGCACGGGTTGTGACGACCGCCTATCTGCCGGCCGATCGCCCCGACGCGCGCATCCGCGGCACCCTCCGCGTGGTTCGCCGGATCGGAGGCGATAGCGAACTGCTGGCGGAAGAAAAGGTCGAGTTGAAAGGCGGCTCCAACGTCGCCACGTTCCAGCACACGATCGACCAACCGGCGCCCTATACGTATGAAGCGGAATTCATCCCTGAGGGAACTGACGCAGACGCTTTGCAACAGAACAATCGGGCCACCGCCTACACCTATGTTCGAGGCCAAGGCCGGGTACTTTTGATTGAGGATTTCACGGAGCCCGGTGAATACACGCGGATGGTGGATCGCTTGCGGTCCAATGAGATCGAAGTTGTCGTGCAGCAAAGCAATGCATTGTTCAACAGTCTCGCCGAACTGCAGGCATACGATGCGGTGATCTTGGCAGGCGTCCCACGTTCATCTGGCGAGGACGCGGATTCGATCACCAGCTTTTCGGATGAACAGATCGAGATGCTGACGCGGTATGTTCAGCAACTCGGCTGTGGCGTGTTGATGATCGGTGGATCGAACGGCTTGGGAGCCGGTGGCTGGACCGGGACGAAGCTGGAAGAAGCCATGCCGGTGGAATTCCGCGTGCGGAACGCCAAGGTCCGGGCGATCGGCGCGCTGGCGATGATCATGCACGCCAGTGAGCTGGCACAAGGCAATGCCTGGCAAAAGGTCGTCGCTCGTCAGGCCCTCGAAACGCTTGGGCCCGATGACTTCTGTGGCATCGTGGAGTACGGAAACGCCGGCGACCGCTGGCTTTGGGGCGGACAGAAGGGCATGCTGCCGGTGGGACCGAATCTCAAGACGATGCTCGGCGCACTTTCCCGTATGGAACCCGGGGACATGCCCGACTTCGGCAGCGGAATGCAGTTGGCATTGCAAGGACTCAACCCCGTCCCTGCTGCCCTCAAGCACTGCATCATCATCAGCGATGGAGATCCAACTCCCCCAAGCGCGGCACTGCTGCAGGCATTTTCCAACGCCTCGATCAAGGTTTCCACCGTTGCTATCGGCACGCACGGACCAGCCGGGCATCAAGTGCTTCAGAACATCGCTTCAGCGACGGGAGGCAAGTACTACGTGGTGAAAGACCCGCGCGCCTTGCCTCGCATCTATCAACGCGAAGCGCGGCGCGTGGCGCGTCCAGTCATCTTTGAGCCTCCCGGCGGCGTTCAGCCGCAGGTGGTTTCTGCCCACCCGTTGCTGGATGGCTTGGGAGAGGAACTGCCTACGACCCTTGGGTTTGTTTTGACTCAGGTGAAGGACAATCCATTAGCGCAGGTCCTGATCCGCTCTCCCCTGCCAGATCAGCCTGAAAATCAAACGATCCTGGCAGTCTGGCAATACGGCTTGGGACGAACCGCGGTGTTGACGACCGATGCAGGCTATCGCTGGGCCGCTGCCTGGAACGAGTGGCAAGGGTATGACAAGTTCTACAGCCAATTGATCCGCTGGTTGATGCGACCGGCTGGCGAACAGGGAAACTTCCAGTTGGCGACGCAAGCAAGAAACGGCCAGATCGAAGTCGTGCTCACGGCGCTGGATCCCAATCAACAGTTTCTCAACTTTCTCGAAATCGCAGCCTCTGCACTCGATCCTCGTTTGAAGCCATTGCCGCTTTCGTTACGGCAGGTGGCACCGGGCCGTTACGTGGGAAATGTGACCGCCTCAGAACCCGGCAACTACTTCGTCACAGTCATGCCCGGCCCAGGGATCGCACCGATTTCGGCCGGTGTCACGGTCCCTTATTCAGACGAATACCGGGCGCGGGAAACCAATCAAGCGCTGCTGAGGGCCTTGAGCGAATTAAAACCGAAGGATGGCGAACCGGGCGTGCTGATGGCGCCGCTCTCAGCGCAGCAGATGGATCAAACGCTGGCGACCGACGCCTTCCGAAGCGGGGTTCCGCCAGCGCGGAGCCTCAAGGATGTGTGGCCTTGGGTCGCGTTGCTCAGCGCCGGGCTGTTCTGGGCCGACTGTGCCGTGCGCCGCGTAGCCATCGATTGGGGAGCGTTGGTGCGAAAGATCTGGCCGGTGACCACGTCTGCCGCGGAGCACGAGACAACTGCGCGGCTGGACCAACTGCGCCGCCAGAAAGACTCGGTCGCGGATGAACTGGCACGGCGACGCACGGCCGCGCGTTTCGAGGCCGAAGAACCGCTCCTGGACGATTCGCTCACCGTGACCGCCGCGAAAGATGCGCGCCGGCCCAGGGAGCAGCCACCGACAAAGGATGACGCAGAGGAAGGACCGAGCTATACGGAAAGGCTGCTGGCAGCAAAACGCGCCGCCAAACGGGGTCCCCCACAGCCGCCCGATGCAAACAGACCGTGAACGCCGGGCAGGCATCAGGAGGCTCGCGGTTTCCACTGTCTCACCGCAAACCAGCCTGTGCTCTTATACTCTCGACATCGGACAGGTCTTCTTTCCTGAAGGCAATCCACATGACCGCCGTCGCCGACGAGATCCAGCAGCAAGCCGAACAGTTCCGCGCTCGCTATGCCGCGCTGCGTGAAGAAATCGGCCGCGTGATCGTGGGGCATGAGGACATCTTGCAGGGCGTGCTGACAGCCTTGTTCGTGGGTGGCCATTGTTTGCTGGAAGGCGTGCCAGGCCTTGGCAAAACAATGCTCGTGCGGACCCTTGCCGATACACTGCAGTTGAAATTCAGTCGCGTGCAGTTCACGCCTGACTTGATGCCCGCGGACATTCTCGGCACGAACATGGTAGTCGAGGATGAAGCGGGGCGGCGTCGGTTTGAGTTTCAACGGGGACCGGTCTTCACGCAGCTGCTGCTGGCCGACGAGATTAACCGCGCCACGCCGAAGACACAGTCGGCTTTGCTGGAGACCATGCAGGAAGGCACGGTCACCGCTGGCGGGCAGCGGTTCGTGCTCGAACAACCATTCTTTGTGCTTGCCACGCAGAATCCGATCGAACAGGAAGGAACCTACCCTTTACCAGAAGCCCAGTTGGACCGATTCCTGTTCAAGCTGGTCGTCGGTTACAGCTCGCGCGAGGAACTTGCCACGATCGTCGATCGAACGACCCGCGGCGAACGACCGAGCACCAAGCCGATCATGGATGGCCATGAAATTCTGAAGTGGCAGAAGCTGATCCGCCAATGCATTCTGGCCGACCATGTCCGCGATTACCTGGTGCGGCTGGTCCTGGCGACGCATCCAGACGGAGCCCAAGCGCCGGCAATCACGAACCAGTATGTGCGGTGGGGCAGCAGCCCGCGTGGCGCGCAAACGCTGGCACTGGCCGCAAAGGCTCGCGCTTTGCTGTCAGGCCGCTTCAACGTCAGCTTTGAGGACGTACGTCGTGTGGCCCTGCCGGCATTGCGACATCGGGTCCTGTTGAACTTTGAAGCCCAAGCGGAAGGGGTTGAGCCGGATCAAGTGCTGCTGGAGATTCTGGAGAAGGTCCCGGAAAAAGGCGCCTAGGGGAGCGAACGAACGTTCCCGGCCGAGGAGGAGATCTTCTGGTTCATCGTTCCGGCGGATTCGGTCGATCTTCCCTGTTTCGCTGAAGCCCACGCGAGATTTTGCCGAAAGCCCCTACAGACCTTGCAACTGCTTCTTTCAGACGGCACGCCACCGCATGGAACCGCTTGCATCACTCGCTGCCAGCAGCTGGACGGCAGCGGTCGGTGCCCGCCTGTTGCAGCCTGTTGCCGACGGGTTTGGCCGGTTCGCGGCAAGCCTGGCGGCTGGCGACGCGCCGGCTGGTGAGACCGCGGAGAAATCCCCGTGGGCCGACCTGAAATCTGTGGCGGCCGGGATCGTTTCGGCCCTCGCAAAGGCAGGGATCCGAGCTTCCGAAGCTGTTTTTGAAATCACTTGGTCGCGAACAGGGGAATTGCTCGTGGCATCCGCCAATCCCCAGCAAGCTCTGGCCATCCGACAGGCACTGACCGCCAATCCCCACCTGCGCGCCATGTTGGAAGACATCAGGAATCGCGATCCCGCCGGAGCAAACTCGCTGCATTGGCAGGCCGGCCAGTTGACGATCGATGGGCATCCGGAGACGATTGTCTGATCGACCCGGAGGGTATCCGAATGGTGAGGAGGTCGATTCGAAATCGATTGCCCCGAAAGGGGTTGCGGGTTCGACTCCCGTGCCCTCCGCTCCGGCACATGCTGCCGTTTGTCAGCGAGCCGCTATCGGCACAGGTTCGATAAGGCTCGGCTGGCTTTTCGGGCATTCAGGCGAAAACACGTGACCACCACGGGCTTGCGCCGAGCACCCCGCGAAAGGTCGTCGCCTCAACGAGCCCCGTCGACATGGACGGCATTCTCCGCTTGCTCCCAGCGGCCGATACGCTGGCTGGCTTGGAAGCCATCCGTCGATTGTTTTTGTGGGCCTTCGGTCGCCTCGAGCGGCAGGCTGTGGAAGTTCGCCGATGCGGGATAGATCGCGGGTCAACGGGCCGACCCGAACCAACCCTTCACGCGACGCCGTTCGCGATGCACAGGGGGTTGCATTGCGGGCTTGAACGGGGCTGCCCGCCGCGACAGGGGCCATCGAACTGGTACTCTGTAATGCGTAGTATTGAGCGGTGACGTGGTACCGGTCTGAGAAGCTCCGCAGATTGTCCCGCCACAGGCGGATTGCGAACGACCCGGAGTTCAGCGGGTTGGGCGGTGAACCAGCCAACCGTTGCATGCGTCTTGCCTCAGAGAGGCAGGAGCAATTAACTCGAGCGAATCAGCTGAAGGGTTTCTCATGGCAAACGCCTCGACCGGCTCGCCGCAGGGCTCGGTTCTCTTGGAGACGCTCGAAGCGGATCCTGACCTGTTGATGCGGCTGGCGGAAAACAGCCCGCGAGCCACGCTGCACTTGATCCATGCGGCCTCGTTGGATGTGCCGGCGGAGGAAACGGACGACGAGCAAGTTCGGTCATTGCCGTCCCGGCGTCTGGTGGGTCTTGGTCAGAAGCGCCCGGACGCCGAGTATCGGCTGATCGGTGAGCTGGGGCGTGGTGGAACCGGGATCGTTTATCAAGCTCACCAACGCGCGATCGATCGTGAGGTTGCGATCAAGGTTTTGCGGGAAAGCGCTTCCCGTGAGCCGCGGGCGCGGGAGCGTTTTATCTCGGAAGCCCGGACACTCGGTAGCCTTGATCATCCCAATGTGCTTTCGATCCATGAACTTGGTCGCGATGAACACGGGCGACTGTTCTATAGCATGAAGCGAGTCGACGGCACTGCTTGGAGCGACGTGCTGGATGAGTATTCGCTGGCCGACAATTTGCAGATTTTTCAGCGCGTCGCGGATGCGATCGCTTATGCCCACAGCCGGAGCCTGATTCATCGCGACATCAAGCCAGAGAACGTGATGCTCGGACGGTTCGGCGAGGTTCAAGTGGTCGATTGGGGCTTAGCGCTCTCGCATCCGGTGCCAGTCGGTGATGATATTGCGCGACTGAGTATCGGCGGAACGCCGGCCTACATGGCTCCCGAACTGGCCCGCGGCAGGCTCGATGAGGTCGGACCGCACACGGATGTCTATTTGCTGGGAGCGGTGTTGTATCACCTCGTCTGTGGTTTCCCGCCGCACCAGGGAAGCACGCTGCTGGAGTGCATTCGTGCGGCCGCGGAAAACCGCATTCGGCCGACTCATCAGCAGGGAGAACTGCTGGACATAGCGATGCAAGCGATGGCGACCGAGCCACAGGACCGCTATCGCAGTGTGACGGAATTGCAGGCGGCCGTGACCGAATTCCAGCGGCATCAGGAAAGCATTGCGCTTTACAACCGCGGGAGCGAGCTTGCTGACACAGCCACCTCCTATGAGCAGTTTGCGCGGGCTCTGGCGCTGTTGAGTGAATCGCTGGAGTTGTGGCCGTCGAACCGCCACGCGAAACGTGGATTGAATGAAGCGCGGCGGCGTTATGCAGCGGTGGCGCTCGAACAGGGCGATCTGGACTTGGCCGCATCCTTGGCGGTTGCGGCAGGCGGACAAGACGACGAACTTCAGCAACGAATCGATCGGGCGCGGCAAGAGCGATCCTATACGCAAGCCCATTTCGAAAAGCTCGATGCCCTATTCACGCAAAGCCCGGATGGTGTGCTGTTAACCCGACTCAGTGATGGTTTGATTATCGAAGCGAACGACACGTTTCAAGCTTACGTTCGGCGTTCGCGCGAGGAGCTGGTCGGACACACGGTCCTGGAGCTTGGTTTATGGAAGAGCCCGGCCGATCGCGAGCGATTCGTGCGGGGCATGCAGGAAAACGGACGCGTCGATGATGTGGAATTCGAGGTTCGCGATCGGCTCGGACATGTCAGGCCGCTGTTGCTTTCTGCGCGGGTCGCCGTGATTGATGGGCAGTCTCTGGTAGTGGCTCACTATCGAGATATCACGGCTCGAAAACAGGCCGAGCATGCATTGCTGCGAAGCGAGCAAAGGCTGAAGGAGATCCAGGAGCTGGCCAGTCTGGGCACCTGGGAACTGAATGTTGAAACCGGCGAAGTCCAGTGGGGCCATGAGACCTTTCGGATCATGGGAGTGCCGATCCTGGAACGAGCGCCGAACGTTCAAGAATTCATCGAAATGGTGCACGTCGACGATCGCCAGCGGCTCAAGCAGGCCGTCGACAATGCAATCCAGCACGGAAGCGTCTACCAGCTGCAGATCCGAATCATCCGACCCGATGGAAAGCAAAGGACCTGCATCGCCCGGGGGCGTCCCATCGAGCGTGAGGGACGCATCGTTGAATTGTTCGGCACGATGTTTGACATCACCGACCGAAAGACTCAGGAGGATCTTCTCCGTGGTCAGGTCCGTGGCCTGCAGGCGATGCTGGATGCTACCGGTCAGGCATGGCTCGTATTCGATCAGTCGGGGCGTCTGTTAGGTGGCAGTCATGCGGCGCAGCGGAAACTCGGTCGCGACACAAGTTGTTTCAGGGATCTGTTGTTTGTTACAGCCGATCCGAATGCCTCGATCAGGTCTGCGGGAACGATTTTTGGATCGATCGGTTGCGGCGAACATGCGATGCATGAAGCCGTGGAACTGGAAGTCCTCCCGCATGGCGATTTGATCGTCGGCCGCTGGCGTGCGGCGGAACGGTAAGACGCCTCGTACCGGCCGCCAGTCACCGACCCGCGCGCTGGGCGTTCCAACGTCAGGCGCCTCCCCATCGGCGGCGGAGAAACCAAAGCGTGCTATAGGTCATTACCCAACCGCCGAACAGCAGCCAGCCGCTGACTGGACCGTCTCCCAGTCGCTTGCGATCGACCACGGTCTGCGACGCGCGGTTCCGCATTTCGTCCAATTGCTTCAGCAGTTCCGGGATAGCATCTGGCAGGTACGATTTTCCACCGGCGTCGCTCGTCAGGCTGGCCAGCTGTTCCAACAGAGCAATGTCTGCCAGTGGTCGTAATCTTTCGGGATCACTTTCTACAACTTCAAACTGCATGGAAGCCAATTCACTGCCCGACGCATCACGACCGATCAGTCGGTAGATTCCGCCCGCGAGTTCCTTCAACCGACCTGTAAAGCGCATTCCATTGGATTGCGGAACGACCGCCAAGGCGACCGGTTGAGATAGCCCGGTGGGCGGCACCAACTCAAGCGCAGGCGGTGCCTCTGCTCCGCTGTTCCGCCAAGCGACATTCACGGAGATCTCTTCCTGTCTCGTAAAGCGGCGTTTGGCGAGTTCGATCTGCAACGTGTTCTGTTGATCGTCGCGGCCGAGCAACCAGAGAATCGCCTGACGCCAGAATCGTAGATGAACGTCGCGTGTCGCCGATTTGCGGAACCACTGCCAGGTGCTGTCGCCGGCAAACGCCAGGACTCTCCCAGCTCCATACTCGCCCGCCACCAGCAGCGGGTCGCCGGTCGGAGATGCTGCCAGAAGCTGCACTCCAGGCAGGGCCTTGGCAGGCAACAGTCGATTCGCGCCGAGCAAGGGAGCTACCTCGGTCCACCGTGCCGCATCCTCTGCAGCATCGCTCCCCAAGCGGAGGATCGGATGTGCAACTCGTGGAACGAACGGAACGGGGGCAGGCAACTGGGCATCGACGCGCGGTGGGGCGTCCCAACGCTGGCGCCGCGTGCGATCCATTTCAACCGGGATCACTTCCGCCAGCGGTGACTCGGCATAGCCGCCTGCGTCAAACGCATGCAGGCCACCCACCAGCAGCAAGCCTTTGCCATCGCCGACCGCGGCCGCCAGTTGCTCAAGCTGGGACCCGCCCAAAGCGTTACTGTCAACATCACCCAGAATGCAAACATCAAACGTTTGTGGATCGAGGAGCATCTTCAGATCGACCGGCCAGTTTTCGGGCGTCCCTTCGATCCATGTGAAGGCAACCTGCAGGTCGGGAGAGGACGCCAGCGAGCGACGGAGAAAAAGCTGTTCCTGCCGGGGTTGACCTTCGATGTACAGGACTCGTCCCCCTCCATCAGCAACCTCGAGAAATGTCACTTGCCGATTGTTCAATTCAATCAACTCGCCACTCTGCGATTCAGCCTCCATCACCAGTTGGTAGCTGCCCGGCGGTGGTGCGGTCAGGTCCAGACTGATCACCTGATTTTCGTCCGCGGAACCGATCGCGATCTGACGGGCTGCCAGTTCACTGCTCTGGCCTTCGTTGTTGACCAGTCGCAATCTGACCGGAACCACGGCTCCAGCAAGCCCCTGAGCAAGCAAAGTGGCGCGGATGTTGAACTGGTTCTTCGCAAACACACGAAGCAGTTCTGGTGCATCGAGTAGCGCCAAGTCTCGTCGCTGATCGCTCGTAACGCGTGCCCCGATGGGAACGGTCCACAACGGCAGCTGCAACGCCGAGATCGATCTGGCGGCAGCAAGTGGTCCGGGAGTCGTCGCCGTGTGCGCGCCATCTCCGATCAGAATGATCCCTCCCAACGGCGGATCATTCACGTCCGCGATCGCCGCGGAGAGCGCGCCGCCCAGATCGGTCAATGTTCCCGCGGCTGATTCGCTGACAAACTGGCTTGCTTCTCTGGTTGACAGCGTTCTCGCCTGCTCGGAGTAACCGATGAACCGCAGTCGCAATTGCTCGTCTTCTTCACTTACCGCTGCCTGCAGCTTGGCAAAGACTTCCGCCTGCACTGCTTGACGGGTTCGTTGGGGGTCGGCCGCTGGGAATGACATGCTTTCCGATCCGTCCAGCAGCACGGCGATCGTCACCGGCTGGGGACGTTCATCGGTTCGGATCAACGTGGGACGCAGCAACGCCAGGCCCAAGAGTCCCAGACTCAATAGCCGAAGCAGCTTTAGCGTGCGTTGCTGAGCGATGGACCACTGGGCTTGCCTTGGCTCGATCCAAAGCACAACGATTCCCGCCAACAGAATCAGCAGGACCAGCCCGAAGCGGTTGTAGATCGGTTCAAATGCCCACTGCATCAGCCGGCACCTCGCGATCCGCCAACGGAGGATTCACGTCCGCCCAGTCCGAAGCGGCCGGCTGCATGCTCTGTGCGACCCGATGGGGAGTTCCCACGCTTCCCGAACGAACGATAGAAGTAGGTGGCAACGAACCATTCAAGAAACCATAGGAACGCGGCGAGCAGGATCAGTGATGCGTACAGGGGCTGCGCGTCCGTGGTGCCTCCCATCCCCAGATCCACATCCTCGCGCCGCCGAATCAGCCGCGATTGCGTTGTCCCCAACCAATCGATGACTTGTTGATCCTCCAGCCGCTGCAGGTCCGTGGCGTTCTGCGGAAGATTGACACTCAGGCCGACATCAGGATTTTCGGCCGAGGCCCCGCGAAGCCAATAGTTGCCAGCCAATTGAGCGGTTCCCAACGGCAGTTGACCGTCCACCGCTTCCACGGCTACCGGATTGCCATCTGGCCCAAACAACTGATACCTCAGCCCCTGTGCATCCTCGGGAAGACTGCTGACCAATGGCTGGCCAACGCGAAAGTTCAGCCCGCCAACGGATGGTGTGGCGAGGTACATCACGGCTTCGCGAAGCAGCAGCCACATGGGCCATGCGTCCGTACCCGACATCAATCCATTCCAGGTTCCGGATTCACCACTCAAAGCCGGCAGCGGCGTGGTCATCACAAGTGCGCGACCACTGCCAACGAGATGTTCGAACAGCAGTAGCTGGCGCGAACTGGCAACGGTCGCGAGGACCCGCATTTGGTCGGACAGCTCAAGTTCCCAATACCGATACACGGGAAATGCATTCCAGATTGCAGCAGTCCCCGGGGACTGCAGTTGCCGCAGCGCGGGATGTTCGACCCCATTCAACTGGAGATATGAACCCGGCAGCGGCTCGCGCCAATTGCGCAGCACACGACCGCCGAGCAACTTCGCGGCAGCCGGTGGCAAGGCGGGGTTATCGCTGCCGAGCGCCGGGCCCAGGGTGACCATCAGTCCGCTGCCGGCTTGAACTTTCTTCGACAGGTCTGCCCAGCCCTCCTCGGTTGCGACGGGGGGATCCAGCAGCACGTAGGCATCCATTCGATCTTCGCTGCCGGTCTGCCCGACCACCGGCCAGTCCTGCGATTCAACCGTGAACAGCGCGCGGCCTGACCGGATCTCTTCACTGGATGCGAGCGCCTGCGCGATGATCCGACGATCCAACTCACGTGGCCCCAGCACGCCGATCCGAGGCGGCGGAGAGATCAGGACGGTGAAGTATCGGCGATTGTCGATCGCCAGCGGATCATTCTCTGCGAGCCCGATCCAGCCATGATGAAGGCCCGCCTCCAGTGGCGGCAGGTAGAAACGCCATGCGGATCGAGCATCCGACAGCGGGACGGCGATCCGATCGACAACTTTCCCTTCCGGCAGCACCAGCTTTCCGTCGCGGACGGCCGGCAACTGTCGATCAGGCTGGTAGAGTCCCAGCTCCAAAGTGGCCGTGCGTTCCTCTTTGGCGCGCCCCGAAATCAACTCTCCCGATATTTCGATTCCCGTGCCAGCAATCGCTTGATCCATCGACAACTGAAGGTCGCTGAGCTGGAAGTTGCCGACCTCTGAATTTCCGACGTCTACGATCTGAATGGCAACCGGCGGCTCATTAGCCAGCGCGCCGGACAGTCGGCCAGCGCGCTGGCTGTCCCAACTGGCGGCGGTCATGTCGGTCAGAACGTAGATGACGCGCTGGGTTAATGGACTGGCGCGGACAACGCGCGCTGCCGCCTCGATCCGCTCATCCAGTTTCCGCGTGTTCTGCAGCACATGAATGCCGTCGACCTGCTTGAGAGCCGCGGAGGCATCGCCCGTGAGCAGCACGGGCCGCCCCGAGCAATCCAGCACCGCAAACCGGCTCTCGGCGGGATATTGATCGATCAGCCATTGGGCCCATTGCCGAGCTTGTTCCAAACGCGATCCACTGCGATCGCGATACTCCATTCGCGGACTGTTGTCGAGCAAGATCGCGACGGCGGCAGGCGGCCGATCCAGCAGACGTTGAGCCAACTCTGGCTGAGCCCCACGTCGAGCCAACCAGCCGGCACACCCGAACAGCAGCAATGCAATTGCCCCCAGAGCCAGCACGCTCCACAGGGCTCGGCGGGCTTGCCACAGAGTTCCACTCCATGCGGCGGCCAGAAGTCCCAGTACCAGCAGCGTGGACGCGGCAAGCCAGTTGCCCCAACCGCCACCGGCGAGCCACGGTTGGGAGAGGGCAATCGCCAGGATTGCAAACAGCCCAAGCCGCAGTGCCAGCAACACCCACTGCCGGACCTCCAGTCGACGGCGCGTCGTCTCATGCTGTTGGCGAAGGAACCGAATTGCCGGAAAGACAGCACGTTTCGGTGTCTTTCGGCCAAGCAGGTGCAGGGCCAGCGGCATGGCCAAAGCCGCTAATCCGAACAGCAGGGACGCATTTAGAAAAGTCACGTGACTCTGGATCCAACCAGGGCCGCTTGCTGGAAAGATCAGAAGCGATTGCGGCGGTTCAACAGATACTCCGTCAACGCCTTGTCAAACTGTTGACTGGTATCAAGCGGTACGTAATCGACGCGGAGCCGGTTGCAGCCGTCCCGCAGCTCGGCTCGAAATGCTTCCAGTTCATTGACATAGGATTCTCGATAAGCCGCACTGTCGACGACGATCGACTCACCCGTCTCAGGGTCCTCAAACTCGTAGGAGCCCTGATATGGAAACGCGACTTCTGCCTCGTCCAGGATGTGGAACAGGATGATGTCGTGACCGGCATGGCGAAGGCGGGCAAGCGCCTTCATCACCGGTGGAATCTCGGTCAGCAGGTCACTGAAGATCATCAGCAGGCTGCGGTGTTTCAGCAGGGATGGCAACTGCCGCAATCCCTCCGCCATTCCGGTGGCGCCCGTAGGCTGCAGTTTTGCCAGACGGGCCAGCAACTGGGACAGCTGGCTCCGTCGGCTGCGCGCGGGCAATTCGGCGCGGAGTTTCGTTCCGATCGTGACCAGGCCCACCGGATCCTGCTGCATCAGCATCAGGTAGCACAAGGATGCGGCCAGGCAGATGGTATAGTCGAATTTGGTGAGCTGCTGTCGAAACGTGAAGCCCATCGACTGGCTCAGGTCCATCACCAGATAGCCCGTCAGATTCGTTTCGGCTTCAAACCGCTTGACGTAGTACTTGTCGGTCTTCGCGTAGACCAGCCAGTCGATCGCTTTCGGATCATCGCCACGGGCATACCGGCGATGCTCGCTGAACTGAACCGAAAATCCCTGATAGGGACTGGCATGAAGGCCCTGCAAGAAGCCGCGAACGACCAGTTTGGCGCGCAAGTCCAGCCGGCGGATCTGCTGAATGACTTCTGGCTTGAGATACTCTTCCGCCGTCCGCATGGTTACCACCCGTCAGGCGTTCGCGATTCCGCAGTGGATGTGATGAACCGCGCTTGCTGTGATCGTGCAGCCGCAGTCTTCCCACGGCTCACGTGTTTTCCGCACGTGTTGAGTCGAACTTCGGAACCTCTGGTTCCGGAACGTCCTTAAGCAGTTTCTGGACGACGTCATCGGTGCTCATGCCTTCGGCTTGAGCTTGGAAGTTGCAACTGATGCGATGGCGGAGTACGGGAATCGCGATCCGGCGGATGTCCGCCAGTGCCACGCTGAATCGCCCATCCATGGCCGCGACTGCCTTGCCGCCTTGAATCAGAAACTGTCCTGCACGCGGGCCCGCGCCCCAATCGACCAACTCGCGTATGTATTCCGGTGCACGGGGATCACTGGGCCGCGTGGCGCGGACCAGTGTGGAGGCGTACTTCACGATGTATGGGCTGACGGCGACGCTCTGGACGAGCTTCTGCACGTTCAAGATTGCTCGGGAGGAAAGGACTTTACTGACCTCGGGTTTCTCGCCCCGCGCGGTCGTCATCAAAATTCGTTCCTCCTCGTCCGCCGACGGGTAGCCCACTTTGATGTTGAACATGAATCGGTCGAGCTGAGCTTCCGGCAGTGGATAGGTACCTTCCTGTTCGATGGGATTCTGTGTGGCGATTACGAAGAATGGGTCGGGCAGATCCATCGTTTCACGGCCGGCGCTGACCTGCCGTTCCTGCATCGCTTGCAGCAGGGCGGCCTGGGTCTTGGGCGGTGTTCGGTTAATCTCATCCGCCAGCAGAATATTGGTGAATACCGGACCCTCGACGAATCGAAAGGAACGACGTCCCTGCTCGTCTTCTTCCAGGACCATCGTTCCCGTGATGTCGGAGGGCATCAGGTCCGGGGTGAACTGAATCCGCTTGAAGCCCAAATCCAGAATCCGGGCCACCGTGCTGACGATCAGCGTTTTGGCCAGGCCGGGGACGCCTTCCAACAGGGCATGGCCTCGGGTAAAGATCGCCGCCAGCAGCTGTTCAATCACCGCGTCTTGGCCCACGATCACCTTGGCCAGTTCCTGGCGAATCGTCTGCTGGTGCTGAGAGAATTCCCGCAGCAGGTCGCCGAGGTTCCGTGGTTTGGAAGGTGATGTGCTCATAGGATTCGACGAGGCTAAGATGGGAACAACGGTTGAAGAGGCGCCGCCGGCGTGGCAGTCGGGATGAACCAAAGCCGGGCAATCGGGCGTAGCCGTTGGGTAGTGAACGATCCGAAATCAGGAGACTTTCGGTTGCATCGTGCCGGCCCCACCACCGCCTGGAGGCGATCTTTGCGACCGCACTCGGGGGTTCGCCTCCTCCGTACCCCGCTGGCACGTATTGTATGGATCGCGCCGATCCTGCTGGTAGTTGCAGGGGGGATGCACCCGGCTTCCGCCCAGCCGGCAGTTCCGTTGGACGCGGCGTCCGTGGAGCGGTCGATCGCGCGCGGCGTGCAATATCTCCGCAGTCGCCAACTGCCAGAAGGGGGCTATCCCGAATACCCCGGGCAATCATGCGGTCTGTCGTGTTTGGTGGGCCTGGCACTCGTTTCCAGCGGTGTCTCACCGGACGACCCCACCCTGGTCAAGTTGCTGGATTACGTGCGGGGGTTTGAACCCAAACAAACCTATGCGGTCTCACTGCAGACGATGCTCCTGTGTCAAGTTGGCGCGCGCGAGGATCTACCGCGGATCCGCAAGAATGTCCAGGTGCTTGAAGACATTCAGCGCGAGCGCGGAACCAACGGTGGCTGGACCTATTCGCTGGATTTCATCGCCCGCGCCAGTGACCCGTCGAATACGCAATTCGCATTGCTCGCATTGGACGCTGCTCAGGAGGCCGGTATTCCGGTCAACCCGGAAGTCTGGCAACGGGCGAGCCAGTACTGGCTGGATTCGGGGGTCCGCCGCGGGTCGGGTGCTTGGGCCTATGCTCGAGTTGAACCTCCCAGCGGCAGTATGACCTGTGCTGGGATCGCGTCGCTGGTGATCGTCCGTGGGCGGTTGGGCGTCAATGACGCGAGTGTCAACGGGGACCAGGTGGAATGCTGCGGCCAATCCGTCGAGCAGAAAGACGACGCGATCGCCACGGGCTTGCAGTGGTTGTCGAAGAATTTCTCGGTGCAGCGAAATCCTGGCGCGCAAGGTGACAACCTGTTGTATTACCTCTACGCCCTGGAACGGGTCGGGCGATTGACGGGGCTGCGTCTGATCGGCGGCCATGACTGGTACCGCGAAGGCTGCAGCGTCTTGCTCTCGATCCAAAATGCGATCGATGGCAGTTGGAAAGGGATCGGTGTCTTCGAAGATAACCCTTTGGTCGCGACCGCATTTTCATTGCTGTTTCTTTCCAAGGGCAAACGGCGGGTCGTCGTCTCGCGGGCGGAACTGGCCAGCGATCCGCAGTGGAATCGGCACCCCGAAGGACTCCGCCAGTTAACACGGCACGTTGAACGCGCCTGGCGCCAGGATCTGACTTGGCAGACAATCGCCCTGCGCGACGCCACCGCCACCGATCTGCTGCAATCGCCCGTCCTGGTGATCAGCGGCTCGGCCCCCTTGCAACTCACCGAACAGGAAGTGGAAGCACTCCGCCAGTACATCGACGGCGGAGGTTTCATCGTCCTGGAGGCCCTTAGCGGCAGTGGCTGCGGCCCGTCCGATTCGTTTGTCGAATCGGCGCAGCGCCTCAGCCAGCAGCTCATAGGACAACCATTGGAGCGATTGCCGCCAGATCATCCGGTTTGGTTTGCCCAGCGGCCGGTCGACATCGATCGGCTGCCCAACGACGCATGGCTGTATGGAGCCCAGGCATGCTGTCGCACGCCGATCGTCCTGGCCCCGTTCGCCATTTCCTGCGAATGGCAGCTGAGCGACCCGATGGGGCGGGCGCCTTACGCGGCCGAGCCCGCCCGGCGGATCGATGCAGCGGTTGCCATCGGCGAGAACCTGATCGCGTATGCCACCGGACGTGAGTTGAAAGACAAGCTCGATACGCGGATTGTGCTCACACCCCAGTCGGACAACGCGCCGATGGCCCGCGGTGAATTGGCCGTTCCTCGCGGACTGCTCAATGCGGGGGAACGCGATGCGTCTCGGGCTTTGCCTAACTTGCTGGAGGGCATGCGGCAAACATTACCGGTCGAATTGAGCAGTCGACCGCTGGATGTGTCCCTGGACAGTTCCGTCCTTGAGTCCTATCCAATCCTATTTCTGCACGGGAGGCTCGATTTTTCACTCGATCAAGTGCAACGGGCCGCGCTGCGCGACTTCATCGCCAGTGGCGGAACGATCATCGCGGACGCAATTTGTGCCAACCCAGAATTCGCAAAGGCATTGCGACGGGAACTGCAAGCGGTGCTGCCGGAATCGAACTGGGAGTCACTGCCGCAGGATCATGAACTGCTGACCAATCGCTACCACGGCTACGACATACGGCAGGTGACCCTCCGCCTTCCTGCCAGCAATACCGGCAGCGCGCCCCAGTCACGGACTACCGCCCCGATGCTGGA
>Ga0114939_10000860_pt1 | contig 24786 bp, 15 predicted proteins | sample AshMeaCrysSpring_FD_87196 | JGI IMG/M metagenome (GOLD analysis project Ga0114939, IMG submission 87196) | Groundwater microbial communities from Big Spring, Nevada to study Microbial Dark Matter (Phase II) - Ash Meadows Crystal Spring | ecosystem: Environmental > Aquatic > Deep subsurface >...
ATATCCCCAAAAAAAATCTCTAAATCCAACATTATCAACACCTGTGTAAAGATATTCAATGACAACCTGCATCACCAAACCCGCAACAAATAAGAACTTCAGAGTTTTCTTGCGGACACTAAGTAGGAATGAGCTTCATGCGGAAGGGGATTTTTTTTGTAGTTCTTATTTAAAAATTTGATTGTGCAATCAGGCATTAATCAACTCAATAAATATTAATGTTTAAGCTGGGGTTTAGGAAGTCTCTTTTGAACTCATTCTTCTGCTTTGTATGTCTGCTCATCCCAACTTATCACCCTACAACTTCTGCACCGGTACCCAAGCGCTCGTTTTGCCATTGTACATCAGCTGCACATAATAGGCGCCCGCCGGCAATGCAGCTATGTTGATGCTTTTGGTGGTGGCGCCCTGCTGCATTTTTTCCGCAATACCCCGCAGTACGGGCCTGCCGTTGGCATCGCACACGGCATAGCTTGCCTGCCCGGCCTGCGGCAGCACAATGCGCAGGGTAAGCTGGTCTTTGGCAGGATTGGGGTACAAGGCCAGTTGGGCATGGCTGTTGTTTTGGGCTTTTATCCATAGCACCTGGCTGTAGCGTGCCCGCCCATCGGTGTCTATTTGACGCAGGCGGTATTGCACGGCGCCATCTTTTAACGGGCTGTTGTCGTCAAAAGCATAATCTGCAGGCAAGCTGCTGCTGCCCTTGCCGGGCACAAAGCCAATGCGCTGCCAGGTGGTGGCGCCGGCAGCCAGTCGCTCTACCTCCCAGCCTTTGTTGTTGGTTTCGGCCGAAGTGCGCCAGTACAACGCCACGCCGGCATGGGTGCTGCGGCCGCCAAACTGCAGCAGGCCTGCAGGCAGGGCCACATCGCTTTCGCGGTAGCCCAGGTCGGGGCCGGCGCCGGCAAAGGGTATGCCCACGTTGGTGCCGGCATCTATCATATCGCTGCCAGGCGCCAGGGCCAGCAGGTTTATATTGGGCAGGCTGCCATCGGCATTGCGCGGCGCCCGCAGCAGTGCCGTATCCAGGCTCACAAAATCGGCGGCATCTACTACAAAAGGCGACTGCCAGCTGTTGGTGGTAAATACGGCTGCAGCGGTAAAACTGTTGTTGCTGGTACGGTTGATGTAGCTGATATTGTTGGCAAGCACCATTACCTCGCCGGCGGCCAGGGTAGTGCTGCTCATGCCGTAGTTTTGCCCGTTCCAGTAGCCGGTGCAGTTGTACAGTATCATCGAGCCTTTGTTGTTGTTCTGGTCAAAGCCTTTTACACGATTGTACACGGCCAGGCAGTTGCGCAGGGTAGCATCGTGCCTTTCCTGGTTGCCGCCCATTTTAAACCCGTTGCCGTTGCCCGTGCTGGCCGTGCCGTCTTTGCGGTAGCCGTTTCTAAAGCACCAGCAACTATCGTAGGTAGTGGCAGGGTTGGTACCCAGCCCGGTGGTGAGCAGGCCATCCCATCCATCGTCGCTGTTTTGCCAGGCGCGGCAGCCTCTAAACGCGTTGCCGGTGCCCACATCCAGCTTGGCGGCAAAGCCATCGGCATTGCCTTCACTTGGGTCAATATTGTTGTACGAATCGCAGTTGATAACCTGGTTATTGTTGGCCCCGTTGGATAGCTGCAGGCCGGTATCGGCATTTTCAAAAAAACTGCAGAACTCTATAATGTTGAATGCGCCGCTGAGGTGCATGCCATTATCGCCGGCTTTAAAAAAGTCAATGCCCTTTATGGTCCAGTAGCTGCCGCTCAGTTCCATACCGCGGTTGCTGCTGGATACGGCCATGCCCGAAAAGTTGAGCTGCGGCCTGGCAGCATCGCCGGGGTAAGCCAGCAGTTGAATGCGTGCCGCCGCGGAGCCGCTTTTCGAAATGCTGATTTTAGTATTGTAAGTATGCGTTTCGCCACGCAGGTAAATAATGTCGCCTGCTACCGACACCGACACAGCCCTCGTAATGGTTTTAAACGGCAGGCCCAGCGAAGTGCCGGGATTGGTATCGCTGCCTGCTGAAAAAGAAACATAATAGATGGCAGCAAAGAGCGGCACATGAACAACGGCTAAAAATGCTGGTAGCAGCGATCGGGCAAAGCGTATCATGTTGGCAAGTTCTGCCAAAAGGCTTTTAAGAATTGTTAAGAGGCAAGGATCTTTTGCGCAAACGATTGCAAAACCCTCAGCAAAATCTGCAGCCTTTCCAACGCTTTTCACCTGCCTTGCCTCGCCCCACTGGCTGGCATGACCGGCCTACGACCCCAGGCGCTTCACGCTTACTGCCGCAGCATCTTCATAAGCCAGTTGTTCAGCGCTTCGTTTTGCTCGGGGTAGGTCCAGTGGCCGGTATCCTCGTACAACGTAAGCGATTTGGGGGCCGTAATGACGTTATAGGCAGCATACATGCTGGTTGGCGGACAGGTTTCATCGTTGAAGCCCCAGCTGTACCAGCCCGTTGCCTTTACCATGGGGGCAAAGTTGGCCACATCGTAATAGCCCATGGTGGCAATGGCGGCTGGGGTGGCCATGGTGCGGCCGTTTGTTTCGTTAAACATATGCGGCCATCCGCCGGCGCGGCCGTTTAGGTAGCCCGTTACATCGCACAGAGCCGGATACAGTGCCGCCAGGTACTTTACCCTGCTGTCGAGGGCGGCCGCTACAATGCTGAGTGCGCCACCCTGGCTGCCACCTGTAACGGCAAGATTTACTCCGTCAAACTTGGGATGCTGCACCAGGTAATCGTTTGCCCTAACGCAGTTGGCATACACTCGCTTGTAGTAGTAGCGGTCTTTATCGTCGAGACTGTAAAAGAAATAACTGCGCAAACCGCCCACCACCAGGTCGTTGTACACGCCGGGGTCTATGGTAACGGGTATGCCATGGATGCCAATGATGAGCACGATAAAACCCTGGTCGGCCAGCGTCAAGTCGGGCCCGTAAGGCCGTATGCCGGCGCCGGGCACTTTTAAAATAGCCGGGTAGCGCCCCTCTTTGCGCGGCACACACAAAATGCCATAGAGGCGCGAGCCGCCATAGCCCTGCATATTGATCTCAAACACTTCGGTGAGCGCCGAACTTCTTTCGGGCAGTGGTCGCAGCCTTGCGTCTATGGGCAGTTGCTTCAATTCATTTTTGGTGCGTGTCCAAAAGCTGTCAAAATCAGCAGGCTTTTGTATAGTAGGCCGCAGGTCCAGTGGTTTGTAGCCCACAGTAGCCAGCTGCGTGTATTTTTTGCCCCCCACTTCGGCCGTTACCGTGCAGCGCAAAAAGCCGGGTTTGGCCATGCTGCCTTCCAGCATCATGCTGCCATCGGCCAATTGCTTTGTGCCCGATACAGCAGGTTTCATGCGTTCTTCGGCCACGGCATAGGTTACCGTTGCACCATTCAGCGGCACGTTGTTTTGCAATACGCGTACACTAAACTTTGCCTTTTCGCCGGGCTGGTATTGCCAGTTGGTATGGTCCGGCGCTACCATAATTTGAACCGGCTGGCGGGTGGGCTGGGCGAATACGATTGCAGGAAACAGCAGTATCGTGGTTATGCTCAAAAGGCTGCCCATCGCTATGGACAGCAGGCGTTTCAATGGATTCATTTTCATCGATGCTTGTAGTGGCTTTGTTACCTGCTTTCGAAGGTAGGCTCCGTTTACCCCCGCACAAAATTGAAAGCCAGCCATCTCCAAAAAACTTAAAAGCCACCCCTTGCGGAGCGGCCTTTAAGTACTAAAAAACTACCTGCTTATGAAAAGTTCAATATCCCGGATTTTGGTAGGCGGCAATATCGGCGGCGCTCATGGGTTTGCCGTTGATGGTTTGGGCCACCATTTGCAGGTACGGTATGGGCCGCAACTTGTGGAAGGTGGCAAACGAGGGGCTAATATCCGGGTTATACAGCTTGGTGCGGTCAAATAAGGTTTCGGTGCGCACCAGGTCGTCCCAGCGGTAAAATTCGCCGCAGAGCTCGCGGGTGCGCTCGTTGAGCATAAAGTGTATAAAGCGGTCGGGGGTTGACGTTACGCTGGGCGGGTACAGCTCGCTGGGCGCGTTGGTGGTAAACAGGGTGGTGGTGGCCTGGTTGCTGCTTACGGTGCTTGCCGTGCCGGTGGGGCCGCCCATGTACAGCCATATTTGCGGGCTGCGGGCTTCGCCGGCTTTATAGGCCCCCCTGGTGCGCAATACGTTTACATCGGCCAGCGCACTGGTGTAGTCTCCTTTGCGGCCATTGGCTTCGGCGCGTATCAGGTAAGTTTCTGCCAGGCGGGCATAGGTGCCGTTGCGAATGCCACGGGCTTCGTTGTTGGTATTGGTAAGCCTGATGGGGTCGTTCATCTTTATCATGGCCAGGTACTTATTGTTGCTAAAGTCGGTGGTGATGGGCCCGCCCGTGGTGGCTTGCCGGTAGCGCAGGTACACCGCAAAGTAGCGCATGGCCGATGCTGTGGCGCTGGAAATGGGCATGTTGGATGGGTTAACAATAAACAGCCCCGAGGTATCGCCCACGCCAACGCGTGGCTTTCCCACCAGGCTGGGGTTGGGTGCGTTGGCAGCCGTCCAGGTAGCCAGGCCACTGTTGGAGGTTACGTTGCGGTAATACACAGTTTGAAAGGTTTTGAAGAAACGCGAGTCGTTTATTTTATCGAAGATGTCGATTGTGTAATCGGTGGGGCGCAGGCGGCGGAAGGGGCGGCCGTTAAAGAAATCGCGGGCCATGCCAGGTATGCCGGCATCGTACTGTGTGCCGTAAAAAAGGTGCGTTTGGTTGTTGAGGCCGGCCAGGTTGAGGTTGCTGCTAAACTGCGCGGCAAATATGATTTCGTTGCTGGCATTGTTGAGATCAATTTTGGCTTTGTTGCTGGCCGGCGGGGTACCATTTTCGCCCAGTGGGGGTATTACACCATCGGGGTAAGCCGCGTTAAACAGGCCTCCATAATCCACTTCCAGGGTGTGGCCGCTGTTGGCAATTACATCGTTGGCATAAAAAATGGCGCTGTCCATGTCGGTAGGCTTTTGGCCGCGCTTATCAGTAACGGCGCTGCCGCGGGTAAGGTAGGCTTTGGCCAGAAAGTGAAAGGCCATAGCCCGCGATGCACGGCCGCGGTTGGTGGCGGGGGCGCGCCACGGCAAGGCAGGGCCCGCATCGCGCAGGTCAGCAATTATTTGGTTGTACACCTGCTCTACCGAAGCCCGCGGAAACTCGTACTGAGGCTCAGCCGGCACCTCGGTTACCAGTGGCACACCACCCAACTGCTGCACCAGCACAAAGTAGTAGAATCCCCTGAGTGCTTTTAGTTCGGCTATCCGCAGGTTTTTTTGCGCTGTGGTTCCAAGCACGGTACTGCCGGGGTTGTTGTACTTGCCTATGAGATCAATGCCCTGGTTGCAGCGGCGAATACCTGCATAGTTGTTAATCCACAAGTCGTTTACAAAGGCATCGTTGGCATTCAGGTTGGCATCGTAGTCGTTGTAGCGCACGTTGTTAAACTGGTCGCCTTCGCGAAATTCATCGGTACCAAAGTTGTTCATGCAATAGCTCTGCTCGCCGATAAAGCGCCATTGCAAAGGGGTGTAGGCCGACTTCACCAGGTCTTCCAGGCCTACATCGGTTTTGTAGTAGTCTTCGGTAAGCGTTGTTACCAGTTCTTCTTCAATAAATTTTTTGCACGACGATGCAAGCAGTAATGCAGCACCGGCCAAAACATATGCTGTGTTCTTAAATATCTTATTCATATTGATAATTTTTTTGTTCATGATTTTACAGATCAACCCTTACGCCCACAATCCAGCTTTTGTAGCTATACGAAGTGGGGCCCACCTGGTTGGTAGTATTGCCCGCAAACTCGCGGTAAGGCGCTGTTTCGGGGTCGTAATCGGAAGCGCTGTGCCACAAAATGGGGTTTACGGCACTTACGTAAAAGGCCAGGTTGTTCATGAACATTTTTTGCGATATATTTTTTGGTAGCTTATAGGTGAGCGTTACGTTGCGCAGGCGTACGTGGGTAGCCTCGCGGTAGGTGAGCCCTTCCCAAAACGAAGGGATATCGCTGGTTTGTGTAGGCTGCTGGTACTCGTTGCTGGGGTTGCTGGGTGTCCAGTAATTTACTTTGGGGCTTTGGTAGCGCCCTACCAGGCCAGGGCGTGGCACACGGTACAGGCCACCCGCACGGAAGTAAAACATAAAGTTCAGTTCCCAGTTTTTGTAAGTGAGCGTATTGGTAAGGCTGGCTATAAACCTGGGGTTGTGCGAGCCCAGCACCACTTTGTCGGAAGGGCTAAACGAGCTGTCGCCGTTGGTGTCCACAATCTTTATGCGGCCGGGCTGATAGTTTACATTGGTGCGGCCGTTCTTTACCCAGTACACGGTGGGCAGCGAGCCTTTGCCGGCAGCCGTATCGCCGTACTGGAAAATGCCGTCTTTTTTGTAGCTCCAATACACTTGCAGGGGCTGGCCCAGTATCCACAGGTTGGCATAGTTGCTGTTGCCACTGCCGTCTATATCCACAATTTCTTCTTTGTTGGCGCTAAACATCCAATCGGTACTCCAGCGGAAGTTTGGCTTAATCATATTTTGTGTGGTAAGGGCTATCTCAATGCCCTTATTATCTACCCTTCCCAGGTTGAAGTAAACTGATGTAACACCATTAGCTGCCGGTATAGAGCGGTTTTGCAACTGATCGGTGGTTTTAGACTTGTACACATCAATGGTGCCGCTAATACGATTTTTAAGCATGGCAAATTCCAGCCCTATGTTGGTGGTAGCCGTTTTTTCCCAGCTCAGGTTAGGGGTTTTAAAGGTGGTGGGCGCGGTGCCTATGGCAGCGGTACCGTTGCCCCAGTTGTAGTTGGTAAAGCCCAGGGGGCCTGCCGTTTGGTAGGGCGCTATAGATGCATTGCCCACTTCGCCGTAGCCAGCCCGCAGGCGTGCGCTGGTAAACAGACTTTGGCCGGTAAAAAAGTTTTCGCGGTCTATTTGCCAGGCTACTGATGCAGCGGGGAAGTAAGCGCCTTTGCTGCCTTCGGCCAATACCGAAGAGTTGTCGTAGCGGGTGCTTAGGGTAAGCAGGTATTTACTTTTAAATCCATATTCAATTCTACCCATGTAGCTTAAATACTGCGATGCCGAGTATGTGCCGGACCCGGTAACGGTAGCATCGGTATTGCGCTGTAGAGAGTACCATTTTTGTTGTTCAAAAATCAGGTTGTTGGCGCTCATGGTCAAGGAGCTGCTGCGGTTGAGGCTTTGCAGTTCCTGTAGCAGGGTTACGTTTATGCTGTGGTCTTCTTTAATTCGGGTGTTGTAGGTAAGAATATTGTCCCATACCCAAGAGGTAGCCTCGTTGGTGGTTTGGGTGGCATTGGCAGCGCTACCCAGGCGTATGCTCGACTGTGCGCCATTGAACTGACCGCGTACTGAAGTGCGGCGGTCGAGGCCATACATCGTCTTAAACTTGAGGCCTTTGTACAGGGTGAACTCGGCAAAAATGTTGCCAAACACGCGGTCGGCAGTGGTTTCATCAAACACCGTATGCCGGTCGTTAATGGCATTAATTACCTGCCTGTCCTGGTTAGGGAACATCATCCAGTTGCCATTGCTGTCGTAAGGTTGTACCAGGGGTATCATGCCCGATGCATTGGCGTAGGAACTGGTGCTGGAGTTGGTAATAGCATGTGTATAATTGATAGTAGTACCAAAGTTGATGAATTTAACAGGCTTAAAGTCCACAGAAGTTCCAGCTGTGTAGCGGGTATAATCCTGTGCATATTCAATACCTCGTTGTTTAAAATAACCCAGGTTAAGCGATGCTTTCAGTTTTTCGGTACCACCGGTAACCGATACGTTGTGGTTGTCGGTGCTGCCGGTACGCAGGCCCACCTCATTTAGCCAGTCGTAGCTTTTTACTTTAGAGGGGTCGTAAATATCCACGCTGTCCAACTGGCTTGTAACACCCAGTGCAGCCATCAGGTCTCTTTCGGCAGAGGTTGTGGCTCGTTTGGCCGCAATAAATGTGTTGGTAGCGGGGTCATATACGCGCCATTGATAAGCATCCTTAATGGAGTTCCATTGCTCCAGGCTGCCAAAGCGTGTCCAAAACAGGGCTATGTCGGCCGAGGCAGTCGGATAGTAGTACAGCGGGTTGGAAACTGTGGCCACGGCACGGGTATTGGTGTAGCTGCGGTCGGCAAAAAATGCCTGGCGCCAGGCATCGGCTATTTCGGGTCCGTTGAACACGGGCAGCGGTCTGATAATTTCATCCCACGATCGGCTACCCTGGTAGCTTACGGCTGTTTTGCCGGCTTTGCCCTTGCGGGTGGTTATTTGCACCACGCCATTGGCGCCACGCACACCGTAAATAGCGGTGGCGGCAGCATCTTTCAGCACATCTACTGTTTCAATATCGGCGGGGTTCATATCGTCAATGGTATAGCTTACCGGAAAACCATCTACCACAAACAGGGGCTCGTTGCTGGCGCTTAGCGAGCGGTTGCCCCGAATACGAATGGTAGACCCGGCACCTGGCCTAAAGGTGTTGGCCGTTACCAGCACACCGGGTATTTGGCCTTGTAAAGCCTGGGTAAGGTTGGCGGTTTGTACGTTACGCAGTTTTTCGCCAGTAACAGAGCTGGTGGCGCCGGTTACCTCGGTGCGCTTGCGGCTGCCATAGCCCACCACCACCACATCGGTAAGGGCGCCGACATCGGGCACCAGGCTCATATTGAGCTCCGTATTGCTGCCCACGGCTGCTTCGCGGGCCGTGAAGCCTACAAAACTGAAGGCGATAGTTTCGGTACCGGTCAGGTTTTTAAGCACATAGAGCCCATTGGCGTCGGTGGTGGTTTGGTTGCCGGTTCCTTTTGCCCCAACCGTAACGCCCTGCAACGGCTTTCCTGCATCGTCGGTTACTTTGCCGGTTATCGTTTTTTTGGCGGCTTCCTGGGCGTGAAGCGTGTTTAGAGGCAGCATAACCGCTGTTATGGTGCCGGCAAACAGGCACACGGGCAAGACCCATCGTGCCATAAGGCATGTTTTCATAAAGCAAGAAATTGTTGGTTGTTAAACGAATGCCAAGTTTGCGCAACGCGCAGGAGGTTCTGTCCTGTACTGTGCTGATGGCAGTGCTTTTTGCAGATTTGTCATGAATGAAGAATCTGCATTCTAGGCATTGATTTTGAGATAATTATGAAGATTCGAAATTGCAGCGCATACGTTTGCATAAATTGTTTTTTGCATGTTAGCTGCGCTATATCTACAAAGGGGTATTTTGGGCAAGGCTGCCTGTTGGGCAAGTGCAGACATTGGGCGGCAATGGGCTCGTTGGTTAGGTAATCCCCGAACAAAATGAATAGTAGAAGGGTTTATTCAAAGTACCTTAATTGCCACAAGCCTCAGTATATTTTGGCGTCAAAGCAACATCCAATCTCAGCTGAAACAATTTTAATCATGCCTGTTTTTAATCTCAACATCAACGGTAAGCAACACACGGTCGATGTTGCTGCCGATACGCCACTGCTGTGGGTGCTGCGCGACCACCTGCGCCTGTGTGGCACCAAGTACGGCTGTGGCGTGGGGCAGTGTGGCGCCTGCACTGTACATCTCAATGGCAGTGCCACCCGCAGTTGCCTGCTTCCCGTATCATCCGTTAAAGACCGCGCCGTTACTACCATCGAAGGCCTGAGCCCCGATGGCAATCACCCCCTGCAGCTTGCCTGGGACGAAGTAGATGTGCCCCAGTGCGGCTACTGCCAGGCCGGGCAACTCATGGCAGCCGCCGCCTTGCTAAAGCGCACCCCAAAGCCCACCATGCAGCAAATAGAAAACACCATGCACGGCAACCTATGCCGCTGCGGCGCCTACCACCGCATACGCCAGGCCGTATTGGAAGCCAGCAAAAAAGCATAAGCCATGTCACAACCATACAGCAATAAACGCAGAACCTTCCTGAAGCAGATAGCCCTTACCGGCGGCGGCCTTATGCTGGGCTTTAAGTGGGATACCGCCCGTGCCCACATGCCAACTATATTAGACGCAGCGGACCCCATGGCGCTGCCGTCGTTCAACAGCTACCTGAGTATAGCTACCGATGGCACCGTACATATTTTTAGCCCCAACCCCGAGCTGGGTCAGAATATCATGACCAGCTTTGCCCAAATAGTGGCCGAAGAATTGGACGCCGACTGGACCAAGGTAAAAGTGGAACAGGCGCCGTTGGATACCCTAAAATACGACCGGCAGCTAACCGGCGGCAGCGGAGCTATACCCCACAGCTACATGCGCTTGCGCAAAGCCGGAGCCTCGGCACGCTGGCTGCTGATGCATGCCGCGGCCAAACGTTGGGGGGTGCCGCCGGAAGAATGTACGGCCGACACCGGCTACATCCTCCATAAGCCGAGCGGCAAAAAGCTGAGCTATGGCGAACTGGCTACCGAAGCCGGCACCCAGGAACTGCCCAAAGAAGTGCCCCTGAAAGATCGCAAAGATTTTAAGCTGATTGGCAAGCCTATCCGCAACGTGCGCAATAAGGAAATTGCCACCGGCAAGCCCATCTTTGGCCTCGACTTTTACCGCGAGGGCATGGTATATGCCGTAGTGCAGCGTCCGCCGGCTTTTGGCACCAAAATAAAAAGTATAGACAGTTCAGCAGCCAAGGCAAGCCCGGGCGTGATGGATGTAGTGCAGTTTCAGCAAAATGTGGCCGTGGTAGGGCGCAGCACCTGGGAGGCCATGAAAGCCAAAAAACTGCTGAAAGTAGAATACGAAGGGCAGGAAAAAACGGAAAGCACCACCGACCACGAGGCGCTGTTTACCAAACTGATGGATGCGCCTAATGCCACCGTGCAGCGCAAAGACGGCGATGTGGAAGCGGCTTTTAAAAGCGCGGCTAAAATTGTGAAGGCCGAGTACCAATGTCCCTTTTTGCCACACAACCCGCTGGAACCCATGAACTTTTTTGCCATGTGCGCGAAGATGGTGTGGAGCTGGTGGGCTCGCTGCAAACACCGCAAAGCGCCCGGCAGGCGGTGAGCAAGCTGCTGAACATACCGCAGGAACAAATAACGGTGGAAATCACGCGCCTGGGCGGAGGCTTTGGACGCAGGTTAAAATTTGATTATGTAACCGAAGCAGCCGAACTGTCTTCCATCATAAAAAAGCCGGTGAAAGTGATCTGGAGCCGCGAAGATGATATGATGGGCGGCAGCTACCGCCCGGCTGTGCGCTACCGCTTTGAAGCCGCGCTGGATGTGCAGGGCAACATCACAGGCTTCAAATGCCGTGGCGTGGGTATTAATGCAGGCAACAGTACAAGGCCCGGCAACTTTCCCAGCGGCGCCATCGACAACCTGCTGATAGAGACGATGGACCACAACTCGTCCATTACCACAGGCGCCTGGCGTGCCCCCACCAGCAACTTCCTGGCCTTTGCCGAGCAAAGCTTTCTGGACGAAGTGGCCGAGGCCGCCGGCAAAGATCCTGTGCAACTGAGGCTCGACCTGCTGCAGCGGGCACGCACCAGCCCCGTGGGTAAGTTTGGCTACGATATAAGCCGCATGGAAAACGTGATAAAAGAAGTGGCTGCCAAAGCCAACTGGGGCGAAGCCAAACCCGGCGTGCACCAGGGTTTCAGCGTGTATTTTTCGCATGCCTCATATGTGGCACAGGTAGCCGAGTTGGTAATGAAAGAAGGCAAGCCTGCGGTGCAAAAAATATATGCCGTAAGCGACTGCGGACAGGTGATAAACAGCAGCGGGGCACTGCAGCAGGTAATGGGCGCCATAGTAGACGGCCTTGGCCACGCTATGTATGGCAAACTCACCTTTGCCAAAGGCATGGCCGAGCAAAACAACTTCAGCAACTACCGCCTGATACGCATGAAAGAGATACCCGAAATAGATGCCAGCTTTGTAGACAACAGCAAAGACCCCACCGGCCTGGGCGAACCTGCTCTGCCACCCACCGGTGGCGCTGTGGCCAATGCCATGTATAAGGCTACCGGCAAGCGTATCAGGAAGCAGCCGTTTGTGGATGCGTTGGGTGATGCGTGAGATAGTTGCGAATCGAGAATGTTTGGTGGCCCGGATGCTATGGCCGGCTGCTAATATGATAATATCCGATATGGAAATTACAATAAGTATCTACTTCAACTTGCACATACTTGCAGATACACCAACCTGAGTGCAAAGCATAGTTCGGGTGACCCGCCAGAAATGTAAGTAGCCATAAACAGGTAAAATATACCCCTTATGTCTACTTATAATTTTGAACAACTCTGTGCAGATAATTCAATCGAACCGCTTAAAAAGCATCAGGACCGATGAAATAATCCATAACCACTGCCGCGAAACTCAAACGCTTGGCTGAAACCAAAATTCCGGATTTGTAACTTTTTACAAAAATGGAATTGCTCTCCGAAATTGTATATTTTTACAAAAATGGAATTGGATGATTCAACGTCATATTACAGCTCATGCAAAATTCAGCCTATCCCAATTCAGGGCTTTGTGCATTACCGGCCCGCGCCAAAGTGGTAAAACCACATTGAGCAAACAACTGTTTAAGGGTAAACCCTATGTGAACTTTGAAAACCCCTCGGTACAGCATGAGGCTGAGCAGGATATGCATTGCTTTTTGAAGACTTACAAAGGCGGCGCTGTTTTCGACGAATTGCAACGCGTGCCGGACATATTCCGTTATCTGCAGGAAATACTGGACAAAAACAGAGCAAGGGGACAATTCATCCTTACGGGCTCCAACAATTTTTTGCTGCACGAGCAGGTATCGCAGTCGCTAGCCGGCAGAGCAGGGTACCTTTCCCTTTTACCGCTCAGCTACGCCGAATTGAAAGATGCAAAACTGGCTACAGATGACTTACATTCCCTGATGATTGCCGGCGGATATCCTGAGATATGGAATGAGCATCTTTCGCCGGGCACCTGGCTGAAAAGCTATATAGAAACCTATGTGCAGCGCGATGTGCGCCTGATTCGAAATATTTCTAACCTGGCGGCATTCACCCGCTTCATTCAGCTATGCGCCAACCATGCAGGGCAAATACTGAACCGCGATGCCATGGCAAAACTTGCCGGCGTGGACGGCAAAACCGTTGTGGCATGGTTGGGTGTATTGGAAAGCAGCTATATTATTTACCTGCTGCAACCCTGGCACAACAATTTGAATAAGCGACTCATCAGAAGTCCCAAACTATATTTTTACGATACAGGACTCCTTTGCTTCCTGTTGGGAATAAAAACGCCTGCTGCCTTGAAAAAGCAACCGAACTATGGCGCATTGTTTGAAAACTGGGTAATAACCGAAGTAAAAAAGAACAACTATAACGCCGGACAAAATAACGGCATGTACTATTTTAGAGACAATACCGGCAACGAAATAGACCTCATTTTGGAACGCGATAGCGAGGCCATGGCCATTGAGGTAAAGGCTGCTACTAAAACGGAAGCCTCCATGCTGCGCGGCCTGCAGTTTTGGAAAAAATACCAGCCCGGCAGCCAATGTATGCTGCTTTATGGCGGCAAAAAAAGTGAAGCGATAAGCGATACGATGCATGTGCTGCCATGGATGGAGGTGGCGAATTTGTGACAAGTAGACAGGAGCCCCTAGCTACAGGAGAGCAAGCGGCAACCGGCCAAAGAACTGAAATCCGATGATGCCGGATTTGTGCAGAAGCTGACGAGGGATGGATCGAGCAACTTTACACCATGCGCTACCCTTTGCCCTGAAAACCTACCCCAATAAAAGAAACCACGGCAGCCAACCCTACTTGATTAATCCGATCCGGCCAAATCAGTTGTAATTCAATGAATTAAGATTGGATTTTGTTACTTGAAGATTGCAATCCATCAATATTCAAGTTTTCGTGAAAACCAAGCCACAAAAATGATATAAAAATGTCAAGTTGCTGATATTGAAAAGTGTTACAAACTCACATCCGTTACGCTATCATCACGAAGTATTGTTACTTTTGAGAAAAAGGAACTATGACGCCAAAAAACAAATTGCATGCACTGGTAGATGCTTGCAATGACGATTTGCTTGTTGAGGAAGCAATAGCGCTATTTACAGCGGAACCGGCAGATTGGTGGGACGCCCTTACGGAGCAGGAGCAACAAAAAACGCTTACTGCAATTTCTCAATTAGACATGAATCAGGGAATTCCTAATGCCGATGTAATGCAGGAAGCATGGAAGAGAATAGGGAAATAATCTGGTCGGCACAAGCAAGAATTGACCTGCTTGAATCCCTGGATTTCATTAAAATGAGCTGGAACGAATACATTGCAGAAAGGTTCCTGATAAACGTACAGCGCAAACTTATACTCCTTGAAACTTTTCCACTCATCGGCCGACCGGTTAAGTTTCCTAAGCATTGCAGAAAAGTATTGATTAAGCCATACCACATCTTGTTTTACCGGACTGTAAATGAAAGCATTGAAATCATCCGACTTTTTGATGGCAGGCAAAATCCCAATCTGTTGAAATAACATAACACTTTGGTAAGGGCAAGAAACAGAGCCATCACCGCATTCTAGTTAAGGTGAGATCCACTTGCCAAAGCAAGAATTTTTCAAATCAAATACCGACATGTACGCGTCCACAGAAAAGTGCGTGATTGACAGGGATCACTATCGCCTCTGAAGCATCCTCTTCAAGCATTAATGAGTAAATAAAAATACATAAAATGGGGCATAATAGACATTTTACTTGGATAATCGACACCACCTTGCCTTACAGTAGTATGGCATATTCAATGTGAACTTGTCAGGCTAAAACTCCCATTGGCTTGAAATTTACCCAACACCAACCCAACTGGGGAATTTACAGCGCTATTGAAGACGTAGCCACTACTCAAAACCTGGAGGTATATACCGGCAACGACGTTTACTCCTTCAAAAACGGGTTGTTGTTCTGCCCGTTGCCTTATGTGCTGCAGCAAGTGGCGGATGCATAAATACAGATCCACCAGGTATTACCATCCCCCGCCCAGCGCCTTGTACAAAAACACCAGCGAGTTTATTTTAAGCTGCTGCGTGGTACTCTCGGCCAGTTCGGCATCAAACAGGTAGTTCTGCTGTATCAGCACTTCGTAATACGACGAGTAGCCGTAATTGTACTTTGCTTCGGTAAGCATCAGCGACTTGCGGGCAGCCACTACCTGCGCTTTGCGCACTTCCAGTTCTTCGGCATAGGTGCGGTACTGAGCCAGGGCATTGTCTACGTCGGCAAAGGCAGTAAGTACGGTTTGCTCATACTGGCGCGTTACCTCCTGCACCTGGTATTGAAACTGGCTGATGCGGCGCTTGTTGCGGTTAAACTCAAAAATGGGCCCTACCAGGCCACCAAAGCCGTTGGCCACAAAGCCGCCTGCCCCAAGCAGGGCGCCCAATTCGGGGCTGGCAAATCCGAGAATACCGGTAAGGCTTAGCGAGGGGTACAAGCCCGCCTTGGCTACCCCCAGCCGGTTGAATACTACTTCCAGGTCGCGTTCTGCCAGGCGTACATCGGGGCGACGCTCCAGCAGCTGGCTGGGCAAGCCCGCCGGTATGTTGGGGTTTACTACCTGGCTAAACAGCGCATCGCCGCGATTAACAGGTCCAGGGCCCATACCCATCAACACCCGCAGGGCGTTTTGGGTAATAATGATCTGTCGCTGCAAATTGGGTATCAGCGCTGCTGCCAGGGCTTCCTGCTGCTCGCTCTGTAATTTGTCTATCTCTGCCGTAAACCCTTTCAAAAAGCGCTGGGTAATAATTTCGGTACCACTGCGGCGTGCCGCCAGGGTGCGTTCGGCTATGGCAAGCCGGTTATCGAGGTCGCGCAGCAAAAAGTATTGCGTGGCCACTTCGGCTACGAGGCTTACTACCAGGGCATTGCGGGCTTCAATATCGCCCAGGTACTCGGCTACGGCAGCCTGGTTATTGTACCGCAGTTTTCCCCACAGGTCTATTTCCCAGTTGAGGGTACCGTACATTTTAAATGATCCCCCATCCACGCCTCCACCAATCTTTCGCGCCTCATTGCCAGCCGTACCGCCGCCGGCGTTGGCAGAATAGCCAAACTGCGGGTACAGGTTGGCTTTTACAATGCCGGCTATCTCCCGCGATTGCTCAATTCGTGCCGCAGCCGCCAAAAGGTTACGGTTGCTGTCGAGCGCCGTGCGAATAAAGCGTTGCAATACGGTGTCCTGGTAAAGCTCAAACCATTTAATGGCCGTAATGCTGTCGGCTGTATTGGAAAGCTGCGGGTACTTATCGGGTGCTTGCGACAACGGTGCCGGCTTGCTGTACTTGCCTCCAACCATGCAGCCCGTGCCAAGTGCAAGTGCTGCTGCCAGTACAATAAATATATAATAACGCGTATAATGCATGTTGCGGTTAGTTATTAAGCGGTGGGAGTATGTTGGTCGGGCGATGCCGGTAGCGCGGCCGCTACTGCAGCTTGCACCTGCTTGTCTTTTTTCTTTTTCCGCTCTATGAGTACAAAAAACGATGGGATGAGAATAACGCCGATTACCGTGGCGGTTATCATACCTGCAAACACGGCCATACCCATCACCTTGCGGGCTTCGGCGCCGGCCCCACTTGCAGTAAGCAGGGGTACTACACCCAAAATAAATGCGAACGATGTCATGAGAATTGGCCGGAAGCGCAATTTGGCGCCATCAAGGGCGGCCTTCATTACCTCCTCCCCTTCTTCCATTTTCATTTTGGCAAATTCCACAATCAGGATGGCGTTTTTGGCGTTGAGGCCTATCAGCATCACGAGGCCTATTTGGGCAAACACGTTGTTTACATAGCTTTCGCCCAGCAGCAGCCTTGCCAGCCACAGGCCCAACATGGCGCCCAGCACCGCCCAGGGTGTACCCAGCAATACGCTAAATGGCAACTTCCAGCTTTCGTATTGTGCGGCTAATATGAGGAATACAAACAGCAGCGCCATGGCAAAAACGGTAGCGCTTTTGCCCTCGGCAGCCTTTTCCTGGTAGCTCATGTTACTCCATTCATAGCCCATGTTAGCCGGCAAGGTTTGATTGGCCACCTCTTCCAGCGCGGCAAGTGCCTGCGAAGAGCTGAAGCCTGGTGCCGGGGTGCCGCTTATTTCGGCGCTGCGGTACAGGTTGAAACGGTTGGTGTACTGCGGACCGTTAATGTCGCGAATAACAGCCAGGGTGCTCAGGCTTACCATGTTGCCCCTGCCATCGCGTATAAAGATGGATTGAAGATCGTTGGGTTTCATGCGGTAGGGCGCGTCGGCCTGAATATAAGTGCGGTACTGCCTGCCAAAGGCGTTGAAGTTGTTTACAAAACTGCCGCCCAGCAATGCTGATATACTGCTGTTCACTTCATCCACTGTAAGGCCCAGTTTTTCTACTTTTTCCTTATCTACTTCTATGCTTTTTTGGGGCACATTGCTGCGGTACATGGTGTACACGCTGCCTATTTCGGGGCGCTGCCTGGCGGCCATCACAAACTTTTGGGCCTCTTCCGACAGGTATTGCGGTGTATTACCGCCGCGGTCCTGCAACTGGAGTGTAAAACCAGCTGCGTTGCCCAGGCCGGGTATTGGCGGCGGGCCTACCGCCATTACCATTGCCTCGGTTACTTCAAAGGTCAACTTGCCATTAAGTGCCCGAATGATTTCCTTGTCGGTACGCTTTCTTTCGGCCCAGTCTTTGAGCTGCACAAAAATGGTGGCCGAGTTGGGGCTAACGGTGCCATTCAGAATGCTGTAGCCGTTTATGAGTGTAAAGCTCTCAATGCCATCCGTTTCGGCCAACATTGATTCCACCCTTTTTGCCACAGCATCGGTGCGCTCAAACGATGCTGCGTCAGGCAAAATGATACCCATCAAAAAGTAGCCATTGTCTTCCTCGGGCACAAAGCCCCCGGGCACTGATTTGATAAAATATCCAGCGCCAAACACAATAACGCCCAGAACAATCAGGCTAATGATAACCTTGCGTGCAAAAAATCCGGCCACGCGTACATAGCCGCCGGTAAAGCGATCGAACCCACGGTTGAAAGCGCCAAAAAACCGGGCCATCAGGCTACGGTCATTTGCCTTTTTGGGTTTAAGCAAAATGGCGGCCAGGGCAGGGCTCAGCGTTAGGGCATTAAAGGCCGATAGCATTACCGACACGGCAATGGTGATGGCAAACTGCTGGTACAGGCGGCCGGTGATGCCGGGCATAAGGGCCACGGGAATAAACACCGCGGCCAATATGATGGCAATAGCCACCACAGGCCCCGCTACCTCCTTCATGGCTATTTGCGTAGCCTCTCGCGGGCTTTTGCCATGCTCCATATGGTGCATTACAGCCTCCACCACCACAATGGCATCGTCTACCACCAGGCCAATGGCTAACACAAGGCCCAGTAGCGAAAGCACGTTTACCGAAAAACCCAGCAGGGGGAAAAAGATAAATACGCCAATGAGCGATACAGGCACCGTAAGCAGCGGTATGAGCGTGGCCCGCCAGTCTTGCAAAAACAGGAACACAACCAATATTACCAGCAGCACTGCTTCAAACAAGGTGTGTATGATTTCCTCAATACCTACTTCAATGGGCGCAGTGGTATCGAGCGAATAGCGGTAAGCCAAATCCACGGGAAATTTAACTTCCGACTCCTTCATCACCTTGCGAATGGCCTCGGCCACATCAAGGGCATTACTGCCAGGCACCTGGTAAATAGCCATAGCGCCGGCATTTTGCTTGTTGAGGCGGCTGGCCTGCAAAAAGTTTTCCGTACCCAATTCTACCCGTGCAATATCCTTCAAGCGCACTACGGCGCCGGTAGCATCAGACTTTACTATAATTTCCTGAAAGGCCTCGGGGCTTACCAGGCGCGACTGCAACTGCGCTGTATAAGTATTTTGAACGCCGGGAAGAGCAGGGTTGTTACCAAAAGAGCCGCCAGGGTATATTTGGTTGTACTGGTTCAGGGCTTTTTTTACATCGTTTACGCTAATGCGCAGCGAACCCATCCTGTCGGGCTTAAGCCAAATGCGCATGGCATATTCCGCTCCTCCAAATACCGACACATCGCCAACGCCATTAATGCGCTTTATCTGGTCTACAATATTGATGAAGGCATAGTTTACAATGAACCTGGCATCGTAAGTGCTGTTGGGCGAATATAGCGACACAATCATGAGCGGGAACGCGAGGGCCTTTTTGGTACTTACTCCAATAGCCTTCACATCGTTGGGCAAAAAGGGATTGGCCATGGCCACCCGGTTTTGGGTGAGCATATTGGCATTGTCCAAATTGGTGCCTACTTCAAACGAAACCTGGATGGTGGTGGAGCCATCATTGCCGTTGATGCTTTGCATGTACAGCATGTTTTCCACGCCGTTTACCTGCTGCTCAATGGGTGTAGCGGTGGTTTGCTCCACGTTTACCGCGTTGGCGCCATTGTACGATCCGGTGATCTTGATCATGGGCGGCGTTATTTCCGGGTATTGCGATACCGGAATGCCCCGTAATACCAACAGGCCCAGCAGCACGGTAAAAATGGAAATAACCATAGCCACGATGGGCCGCCTTATAAAAAATTCACTCATAAAATGAGATTGCTAGTGTTTTGGATTGGTGATGCTTAGTTGCGGCTGGTGGAATCGTAGTTCCAGGTCATCATCACGGGCTTTACAGGCATCTTGGGGTTGATAGCGGCACTGCCCACTAAAGCTACTTTTTCGCCCGGTTTCAGCCCCGAGGTAATGATCCAATTACTTCCTACTCTTGCTCCTGCCTGCACCATGCGCGGCGCCAGCTTGGAACTGTCGCCCAGCACAAATACCTGGTACACACCCTGCAGTTGGTTTACGGCTGCCTGGGGTACCACTATCGCATCTTTGAATTCGTCTGTCTTAAAGCGCACTTTCACATATTGGCCTGGCCTGAGCAGGCTCATTTTGTTAGGAAATACAGCCTGAAGCAGCAGCGAGCCGGTTTCAGGATCTATCTGGCGGTTTGCCAGGTCCATACGGCCTGTTTCGTTAAAAATGGAATTATCGCTCAGTACCAGTTCAATGGGCAGCGTAGCCCAATTTACTTTATCACCATTATCGCCCCGGGCACGGCGTGCAAACCGCAGGTACTCCGCTTCCGACACCGGAAAGCGCACCCGCACTTCGCCCAGCGCCGATACCGTATTAAGTGCCTCGCCCATATTGCCCTGGTTTACAAAGTCGCCCACCAGCAGTTTGCTGATGCCGATGATGCCCGAAATGGGTGAAGTAATGCGGGTAAATCCCAATTCAATTTTACTATTGCGCAAGGCGGCCTCCGCGGCAGCTACCTGGTTGCGCTTGGCATCGTATGTGGCTCTTGCTGCATCCAAATCGCGCTGGCTCAGCGCATTCATGCGGGCAAGCGGTTCTACTCTGTCCAGGTCGTTTTTGGCCTGCACCTGGTAGGTTTTGGCTTCGGCCAGCCTGGCCTCGGCGGCATCTATATTGGCCTGAATGGTGCGGTCATCTATTACATACAGCAACTGCCCCTTTTGTACCTGCTGCCCTTCTTTAAAGTGCATGCTCATGATGTAGCCGCTCACCCTACTGCGGATGCTTACATCGGAAACACCAAAGGTTTGCCCCACAAACTCGGTGTACACCGGAATGGTGCGCTGGCCTGCCTCGGCCACATTTACCTTGGGTATTATGGCTGCTTTCTTTTCTTCCTGCTTACAGGAAATGCCAAATACCACAGCTGCCGCCAACAGGGGCGCCAGGGCAAAAGATCTGTTCATGTTGGTTGTTTTGTGAAAAAAAATGTTGTGCCACCTAATGGATAATTCTTGTTGAATTTTTTCCGGAGTAGCATAAAGAAATTGTAATTCTGCCATAGCAGCGGCATGGCTACTTAGTGGTGTGTGTTGGTTTCGCCATTTTGGCGGAGGGCAAATGTACAAAGTTTCTGCACGCAGGCGCCAGGCATATTCAGGAAGATGATGGCGTTTGATACCTGCCCAAATAACATTACTGCTTACCTTTCAACCATGCGATTAAGCTTCCCGATTCCGCCTTCCTGGCCTGTCCAATTCTTAAAGCTGTTTGGAACTGCGCAGTGGTTACGCCTAAATGCTTAGGCTGAATAACGGCGCCAGCTTGGCATAGCTAATGGCCCGGCACCCGGTGGAACCGGCAGCCCCCCTGTGGTGCCTGCTTTCCACGTGCCGTGATACTACACCTATGAGGAATCAATGGGTCGGGGGTTGCATAACGAAATGTCACATTTTCCATGGTGCACAATTTGCCTGATCGTAAAAAAACATATTCAGGATTAATTTGAGTGGCTTCATATTCCGTTTTATAGCGCACATCATTTACATGTGTCACTAAAGTTTTGCCGCAGTCCGGCACATCTTCAGGATGATTACTTTTTACGAGCTTGCCTGAATGTTGTTTCGTAGCAAGTCACCCAATCCTGCACGGTCATTTTATTCATCATTTCGCCAATCAGATTGTAGGGTATATCCTCGGGCTTCTTAAAGCGTGTGCAGCTTTTGCCCATATCAAGCTTTTTTTTGCTTTGTTTGGCAAACTCATTGATATACCAATCCATCAACTCGGCATTGGCATAAATACCCATATGGTAAAAGCTGATGGCGTTTTTTTGCGAGGCAAGGCCTGCAAAGGGCAGCGGCAGCTTTGGGTCGCAATGATAACCCGCGGGGTACAGGCTATGTGGTATCACGTACCCAATCATGCCGTAGTTCATGCATGCTTCAAAACCCTTAGGCAGGTTTTTGAGGATGGTTTGGTGCAGTTTGGTTACTGCTGCTTTGCGGTCTTCAGGTAATTCATCAAGGTACTGCTCTATGGTAGTAGCGGCGCTGGTCATGTGTGGTTGCTTTATTTGGAAGCTTAAAAATGGTGATCTTTCACGGAATTTCATTAAGCATGATTGGTTTTGTTTTTGCCCTGCTCAGCGCTTTCTCCTTCGGCATCAGCAATGTGTACTGGAAAACGGCGCATAAGCAGAATGCCTTTGCCCGCATTGTGTTTTACCGGGGCATCATAACCACATCATGCTTTGGGCTTGCCTGGCTTGCCTTAAGGTGGTTTCCCACGCAGCAGGCTTCGCTGGTGCAGGTGTCAGCCACTACCGGGCAATACCTGCAAACGGTGGCCCTTTGTTTCGTTTGCTCCCTCGGCCTCATATTCTATCTGTTATCGCTCCACTATGCGCCTGTGAGCATTTCGGTGCCGCTTTCTTCCGTCAACATTTTTGGTATTACTACTGCGGTGGTAGTGCTGGGCGAAGCATTCAAAACGGTGTACGCCTTTGCTTTCGTGCTGGTGATTGTGGGTGTATGCCTGGCACAGTCGTTCAGGCCCGGCAAGGAAAAGCTGCAGTGGAACCGCGGCGCTACCTACGCCATCCTGGCAGCCATGTTTTGGGGCACTACTTATGCCCTGTTTAAGTACCCGGTGGGTTGGCTTGGCGCCGTGCCGTTATCCTTTACGCTGGAGGCGTGTGTTACCAGCAGCGCTTTTGTATGGATGCTGGTTACCAAAACGCCGGTGCGGCATGCCACATCGGGGGCGGCGGCTATCGCATTCAGGCACTACGGGGTATTGGCCGCCTTGCTGTTGTGTGGCACTTTGTTTTACAACCTGGCCATTCAGCGGGTGCCGATGCTGCTGCTCAACATCACAGGCTACTTTACCACCATCACCTCCGTTACGCTGGGGGTATTGCTGTATAAAGAAAAGCTGAAGGCCGACCAGGTAGTGGGTATTCTTTGCCTGGTGGCGTCGATTGTGATTGTGCAGGTATGGGGGTAACAAAGTCTATTAATGTTTACACGTTATGCGTAGCGCCTTTGCCTTGGTTAAGTGCAGCGTCTTCGGTTATGTGCAGCGTCCTCGCTGCACTTAACCGGGTTCCGGCCACTGGCCGGTGAGAAAAGTTGCTGTGCGTTAATACTCCCAACTCATTGCCGAAGCTCACAATCATCTGAATTGAGTTCAGACGCTCAATTCAATGCATGAGTATTGATAATCCCTTTTTTTTTATGAGCATATCCCCGTGCAATCACCAACACCCTTCGAATGCTTTACCCAGCTTAAATCCATGCCAATTCAAAAGCAATAGAATATTCTAAATTTTAGAATTCGGTTCTGTAATTAAGAACTTCTTAATTTCGCATGCCAAGTCTATGGTAGTCATTTCCAAATCAACCTTGCGCGAGTATGCCCAAAATAATCCCCGGGCTGCAAGCACTATTGAAAAGTGGTATGAAGAAACCAAGGCAGCAGATTGGCAACATTTTGCAGACCTGAAAAGAACGTTCAACACTGCAGACAGCGTTGGCAACAATCGTTATGTGTTCGATTTGAAAGGCAACCATTACAGACTCGTTGCGCTTGTTCTTTTCAGTATCCGCACCGTATTTGTTCTTTTTATTGGCACACACAGCGAATATGATGGCATAAACGCCTCGACCATTGAGTATAAAAAATGAATTCAAATGGCTTACAAGATCAAATCGAAAAAGCACTACCATGAAACCATGGTGCTCATATACGAAAGGATGAACAAGGGAGAATCTGGCCTTTCTGCCGACGAATTGCAGCAACTGGCTGAAATGACCCGTGCCGCTGAGCAGTATGAAGATGATGTGCTTGGCCTGGTTTCAAAGAATAAGCCATCCACCATCCCCGAATGGGTTCGGCTGGCACTTTTTGAAAAAGACATGACGCAGGCAAAGCTTGCCGACGAAATAGGCATGCCGAGGTCAAAGGTCTCCGAAATTATCTCTGGTAAAAGAAGGCCTGACCTGCCTTTTCTCAAAGGCTTGCACAAGGTGCTTCATGCAGATGCTGATTTCTTGCTTGAAAACGCATGAAGACTTGCTCACCCAGGTTTTGTGCAGCGTCTTCATTTAAATGCAGCGTCCTCGCTGCTCTTAACCGGGTTACGGCCTCTGGCCGGCACGCTGCTTCCAAAACATCCTAATCCTTAAACTCTATCTCAACCTCAAGCTCTACCTCTGCCTCAACCTTAACCTCAACCTGAATTCTCATTTACCAGCTCTCTCACCTCCGCCAGGTCTTCTTGCATCAGCCGGTATCTAAATACATCAAACAAGTGCGGGTCTATCTGGTCCAGCAGGTTTTGCGCGGTGGTGTTCTCGCCCTGCAGGTGGGCTGCGTAGGCTTTGTAAATAAGCAGTTCATTATGGAGGTTGCGGGTCCAGTGCATGATTTCATTTGAGGCCCTGCTTCGCTGCAATTGGGAAAAGGTGGTTACCAGCGGCAGCAGCCAGTCGGGGCGCTTACCACGGAAAAGCTCGCGGCACAAAAACACCAAGAAGTTTACCGCCTCGTCGTAGCGGGTGGCGTGGAAGAAACGCATGATAACAGCGTAGAATGGCGATGCGGTATCATACACATAGTCGGGCTCCTCGGCCAGGCAAATACCCATATAGCGGGCGGCCAGGATGCTGTATATGTTTTCCCGTAGTGGAAGGGCTTTTATTTGCCGGTACCAATTGTTGCGTCCTGTCATATCGCTCGCAAGCTGACTTTGGCGGTACTTGAGGGCGAAATAGAATAGCCTGTCTTCGAGTTGTTCTTGCTTGTGTATATGATAGGCATCCAGCAGCCTGCCATAGTACCCGCCCAGGTAATCTTCGTCTACAAACCACTCTACAAAATAGCGTTGCGCATTGGGCTTGGCAGCCAGCGGCCTGATGAGGGCATCGGCAAGGGCATCATGGTTACGGAGCAGCAAACCCATGGCCTGCCCAATGTAGTATAGCTGCACGGGGTCGTGGGTGC
>Ga0114939_10000863_pt1 | contig 24744 bp, 16 predicted proteins | sample AshMeaCrysSpring_FD_87196 | JGI IMG/M metagenome (GOLD analysis project Ga0114939, IMG submission 87196) | Groundwater microbial communities from Big Spring, Nevada to study Microbial Dark Matter (Phase II) - Ash Meadows Crystal Spring | ecosystem: Environmental > Aquatic > Deep subsurface >...
CGATCTTCTCCCGGAGCTCGCGGTAGCGCGCGTCCACCTGAGCTCCGAACAGGGTGTCGGGTACCGACGAAACGGCTCGGCCGACCTCGGCCCAGTCCTCGGGCGTCAGCAGCTTGGCGGCGAGTGGCATGATCCCCTGGTCCTCGGCAGAGATGTGATGCCGGTAGTAGACCAGGAACGTGGAGGCCGCGGCCTCGAGCAGGCTCCGCTCGACGATGGCGTCGCTCACCACCTGCTCGAGCAGGTCCTGGATCTGGGCCCCGGCAGCCGAGATGACGCGGTGCTCCTGCAGCAGACGGTTGATCGTCGCCTCGAGCGAAGGGTCCTTTTCCATCATCCGCTTGAATGCTACGTCTTCGCGCGGATGATGCGTGCGCTCCGGGAAGTAGCGCAGGTAGGTGACGATGTCGAGCATCAGCTCGTAGTCGGGCCGCTCGCCCATGTGGAAGCGGTCCACCTCCCGCTGGAAGACGTCGAGAAGGAGCGAGAAGTTGTCGTGCTCGGCCTTCCAGCCGCTGATCGGGTCTTTCATGGCTGCTCTCGTCGGTGCGCCCTGTGCGAAGTTTAGCCCAGAGGATTGCCCCCGCCCTAGCGGTGCATGCACCAAGCCCCCGGGCTGCACCTTCCCGGCAGCCGCCCGCATGCTCCTTGACGGTCGGGCTTGACGGGAACGGCGCGGCGGCGGGAATCTCGGCGCTCGGGTCCTGCGCCTGGCGGGAACAGCCGCCAGGAAGCGTTCGGCGAATGGGGCAGGACCCGGCGCAGGTTACGCTCGCGATGGGCGCACCCACTCCTGGAGTGGGCTCGGCGGTGCCTTTGCGACGCGCCCCTCGGGCGGCTTGCGATCCATCTTTCCTGGGACACCGAGTCCTCGCCGCATCAGCAGACGGAGGAGCGACGCATCATGGAACTTCTCGTCGAACACGTCGACGTCTGGGCCGCAACGATCCCGGACAAGCCCGGCGCCTTGTCCGAGGTGCTCGGCCACCTGTGCGACGCGGGCGCCAACCTGCAGTCGATCATCTCCCGGCGTGCGCCTGACGCCCCGGGCGACGCGGTGGTCTTCGTCACGCCGCTCGCCGGCGACGCGGAGATCGCGGCGGCGGCGCACGTCGGCTTCAACGTCACGCACACGCTGCATTCAGTGCGCGTGCTCGGTCGCGACCGGCCGGGGATCGCCGCCGACCTGCTCGCCAGGGTGGCCGACTGGGGCATCAACCTGCGCGGGTTCTCGGCCTCGACGGTCGGCGGGCAGTTCGTCGCCTACGTCGCCGTGGACTCGAAGCACGACGCCGAGCGTGTGGAGGAAATCCTGAAGCGAAACTAGTGGTTCACGATCCGGGGCGGGCCCCGGGGCACCGCGAACTCGGGAGCCGACGGCCGCGATCTTCACCCCGGAAACGCCGTACGCGCGTCAGACCCGCAGCGCCACCGCCGCCTGGTTGTAGCCGACACCCGAGCCGAGCAGCACGACGAGGCTGCCCGGCGCGACCCGCCGCTGCTCCAACGCGTCGTGCAGTGCCATCGGGATGCAGGCCGAGCCAGTGTAGCCCCACTTGTCCATCACCATGTGGGTGCGCTCGAGCGGCAGGCCGAGATCGGCCATGACGTGCTCGATGCTGTCGCGACGCACCTGCGTGAAGACGATGAAGTCGACGTCCCCGACCGCGAAGCCGACGTCGGCGGCGAGCTTGCGCACCAGTCGCGGCCAGCCGGCGTCGTTGATGTCGTTCGGGTAGCGGTCGCGCACCTGCACGCGCGCCCGGCCTGCGGCGAGCGAAGCCGCGGTGGTGGGCTCGAAGGTGCCGCCGGCGAAGATGCCCCAGTGCCGGTGGAAGGATCCGTCGGCCGCGAAGGCGGCGCCGAGGAACCCGGGCGCGCCGCCCGTCTGCAGCACCGCCGCCCCGGCGCCGTCGCCGTAGAAGAACGACATGGGGTCGTCGGGGTCGGCGAGCTTGTGCATGAGGTAGGCGCCGACGACGAGCACGTTCCTGATGGCGCGGTTGGTCGCCATGATGCCCGCGGCTGCGGCGATGCCCGTCGGAAAGGACGCGCAGGCGCAGCCGACGTCGAAGGTGCCGGCACGCGTCGCGCCCAGCTTGTGCTGGAGCACGACGGAGGTCGCCGGGGTGACGTAGTCGGGCGTGTCGGTCGCGAGCACGACGAGGTCGAGGTCCGCGGGGTCCACCTCTGCACGCGCGAGCGCCTCCAGCGAGGCCGTGAGCGCGAGATCGGACGTCACCGCGTCCTCCGGCGCGTGCCAGCGCGTGCGGATGCCGGTCGATCGCTCCATCTTCGCCACGAACTCCGGGAAGCGCGCGGCGAAGCGAGCATGGATCGCGGCGTTCGGGACCTCGATGGGCGGCACGTGGCAGCCGGTGGCGACGAGGCGAGCGTGGTGGGCCATGTCAGCAGATCACCCCAAAGGACACCCGGCGGGTCACGGCGGCTCCTCGGTCATCCCCTCGTCCGCGCGCGCGGCTTCGGGGGCGCCGGGACCCCCCGCGAGAGATCGCTCGCGCCGATGCCTCGAAGCCGGCCGGCTGTTGCATCGGCCGCTGCGGGCGTCCCGGGCGCCGCGATGGGCGGCACCGCGGCGTGAAGCGACGCGTCGAGGGTAGCGCATCCGCCCGGATGTGCCACACCGGTCGTCAAGGGTGCCGGACGATGCCGGGCGCTTGCCGTTCGCAAGGGCGCGGACAGGCGGGCGGGCCGGCGGCCTTCCCCGCCGCGCCGGCATATCATGTTCCGGTGGAGTGCCCGCGCGCGTCGACCGGAGGGCCGGGCCGCGCGCACCGACCGGTCGTCGGGCGAAGGCACGAGGAGGAGGACATGACACCTGCAGAACGCTTCGTCGCCGCGCGCGACTTGCTCATCCGGCATCGCACCGACTACGAAGCTGCCTACCGCGAGTTCGCCTGGCCACAGCTCGACGAGTTCAACTGGGCTCTCGACTATTTCGACGCGCACGCAGCCGGCAACGACCGCCTCGCGCTCTGGCTCGTCACCGACGACGGCGCCGAGCACCGGGTCACCTACGCCGAAATGCGTGAGCGCTCCAATCGCGTCGCGAACTGGCTGCGCAAGCTGGGCGTGCGGCGGGGCGACCGTCTGCTCGTGATGCTGCCGAACATGGTGCCGATCTGGGAGCTGACGCTCGCAGCGTTCAAGCTCGGGGCGGTGGTGAGCCCGGCCACCACCCTGCTCGCGAAGCAGGACCTGGTCGATCGCATCGCGCGCGGCCAGCTCCGCTACGTGGTGACCGACGAGCCGCGCGCGGCGCTGCTCGAAGAGGTCGCGCAGGACTGCACTCGCATCTTGATCGGCAGGCCGAGAGCGGGGTGGCAAGCGTACGCCGACGCGGAGCGCGAGAGCGCCGAGCTCCGGCCCGAGGGCGTGACGCGCGGCAGCGACCCGCTGCTGCTCTACTTCACCTCCGGCACGACCGCCAAGCCCAAGATGGTGCTGCACTCCCATGTGAGCTACCCGGTCGGGCATCTGTCGACGATGTACTGGATCGGCCTCAAGCCCGGGGACATCCACTGGAACATCAGCTCCCCGGGCTGGGCGAAGCACGCATGGAGCTGCTTCTTCGCGCCCTGGATCGCAGGCGCGACCATCTTCGTCTTCGAGCAGGCCCGCTTCGACCCGAAGCGCACGCTCGACTCGCTCGTGCGCTGCGGCGTGACGAGTCTTTGCGCCCCGCCGACGGTGTGGCGTGCGCTCATCCTGCAGGATCTCAAGTCCTATCCGGTGACGCTGCGCGAACTACTGAGCGCCGGCGAGCCGCTCAACCCCGAGGTGATCGAGCAGGTGCGCGCCGCGTGGAACCTCACCATCCGCGACGGCTACGGCCAGACGGAGACGACCTGCGCCATCGGCAACTCGCCCGGGCAGCCGCTCAAGACCGGCTCCATGGGGCGGCCCATGCCGGGCTACCGCATCGCGCTCCTCGACCTCGAGGGGCGCGAGGCAAAGGAGGGCGAGGTCGCCATCTCGCTCGATCCCGCGCCGGTATCGCTGCTGCAGGCCTACGTCGGCGACGAGCAGCGCACCGCGAAGGCGCTCGGCGGGAAGCACTACCTCACCGGTGACGTCGCGGTGCGCGATGCGGACGGCTACCTCACGTTCGTCGGCCGCACGGACGACGTGTTCAAGAGCTCGGACTATCGGGTGAGCCCGTTCGAGCTGGAGAGCGCTCTCATCGAGCACGAGGCGGTTGCGGAAGCGGCGGTGGTGCCCAGTCCCGATCCACGTCGCCTCACCGTGCCGAAGGCCTTCGTCGTCCTGAAGCCCGGCGTGCCGCCGACGGAGGCGACGGCGCGCTCGATCTTCACGTTGCTGCGCGAGCACGTCGCGCCCTACAAGCGCATCCGCCGCCTGCAGTTCGCGGACCTGCCCAAGACCATCTCGGGCAAGATCCGCCGTGTGGAGCTGCGCGCGAAGGAGGCCGAGCGTCCGGGCGACACGCGCCAGCCGGACGAGTTCTGGGAGGAGGATTTCCTGCCGCCCGCCGCGCGCTGATCGCGCCTCTCGCGATCTCGCGCCGCGGCGAGGCGGGCGCCACGCCTGCGGTTGCCCGCCCCCTGCTTCCCCCGATAGCATCCCGGTTTCCCCGCGGGCCGGGCGCCATGCCCCGCCCGCCCTGCTTGCGTCCCCGATGGACCAACCCCGACCAGGAGCGAACCCATGGGCTTCGGTGCCCGCGTGAGTTACGCATTCCGCAGCTTCTTCGCGCTGCTCTTCTCCGGCGAGCTGCCGAAAGACATCCTCGCCGCCGTCGGCGGCACGTCTGCTGCCCCCGCGGCGGCCGTCGCGACGCCGACCCCCCCGGCCATCGACGAAGGCGACCGTGCCGTGCAACTGCTCGCGATCCTGCAGCGCGACGGCCGGCTCGTCGATTTCTTCCAGGAGGACATCTCGCCGTACACGGATGCGCAGATCGGCGCAGCGGCGCGCGACGTGCACCAGCAGTGCCGCGCCGTGCTTGCCCGCTACCTGAGCCTCGAGCCGGTGATGTCCGACGCCGAGGGTGCGCGCGTGCGCCTCGAGGGCGCCGATCCGGCGCGCATCAAGCTCGTCGGCGCGGTGTCGGGCGGTGCCCAGGAAGGCGTGGTGCAGCACCGCGGCTGGCGCGTGACGCGCGTCGCGCTTCCGCCGCTCCCCCAGGAAGCCGAGCGCCGCATCGTCGCGCCGGCGGAGATCGAGGTGGCCTGAAGTGAGCGAAGCACGCTACGTCGTCGGCATCGACCTCGGCACGACCAACTGCGCCGCCGCGAGCCTCGACCTCGCGGACGAGGGCGCGCAGGTCGCGCTGGAGTCGATCCCGCAGCTCGTGAATCCGGGCGAGGTCGCCGCGCGCGACCTGCTGCCGTCGTTCCTCTACTTGCCCGACGAGAAGGACTTCCCCGCCGGCAGCACCCGGCTGCCATGGGATGAGCAACCCGCGTCGGTGGTCGGCGAGCTCGCGCGGAAGCGCGGCGCCGAGCGCCCCGGCCGCCTCGTCGCCTCGGCGAAGTCATGGCTCTGCCACGGCGGCGTAGACCGCACCGCGCCGATCCTGCCGCAGGCGGCGGCACAGGACGAGCCGCGCGTGTCCCCGCTCGCTGCTTCGGCCGAGTACCTGAAGCACGTCGCGCGCGCGTGGGAGCAGTCGCACGCCGGCGCGCGCCTCGCCGATCAGGACGTTCTCGTTACCGTCCCCGCGTCGTTCGATGAAGGCGCGCGCGAGCTCACCGTGCGCGCGGCCACCGAAGCGGGGTTGCCCTCGGTGCGGCTGCTCGAGGAGCCGCAGGCCGCGTTCTACGCCTGGCTGGACGGCCTGGGCGACCGCTGGCGCGACCGTGTGAAGGTCGGGGACCTCGTGCTGGTGTGCGACGTCGGCGGCGGCACCACCGACTTCAGCCTGATCGCGGTCTCGCAGCAGGACGGCGCGCTCGCGCTCACGCGCGTCGCCGTCGGCGACCACATTCTGCTGGGCGGCGACAACATGGATCTCGCGCTGGCGCGCCTCGTGCAGCAGCGGCTCGAGCAGCAGGGCCATCGGGTCGACGGGTTGCAGTTGCAGTCGCTCTGGCTGCAATGCCGCGCGGCGAAGGAGCGTCTGTTCGAGGACGAGACGCGCGATCGCGAGCAGGTGACGCTGCTCGGCCGCGGCTCGAAGCTCGTCGGCGGCACGATCACCGGCGAGGTGCTGGTCGAGGACATCGGCCGCGTCATCCTCGAAGGTTTCTTCCCGCGCGTGCCGGTCGATGCCGAGCCGGCGCGGAGCCGCCGCGTCGGCCTGCAGGAGCTGGGGCTGCCGTACGCCGCCGACCCCGCGGTGACGAAGCATCTGGCCCGCTTCCTCATGCGGCAGGCGGCGGATACCCCCGGGCTCGAGGCGATCCGGCGCGGCAAGCGCGGACTCGCGGCGCCGACGCACATCCTCTTCAACGGCGGCGTGATGAAGGCACGGGCGCTGCGCGAGCGCGTGCTCGACACGCTGAACGACTGGCTCGCCGCGGAAGGCTGCGCGGCGATCCCGGAAGACGGCGTGCTCGAAGCGCCGGACCTCGACCGCGCCGTCGCGCGCGGCGCGGCCTTCTACGGTCGCGCGCGCCGCAGCGACCGCGGCATCCGCATCCGCGGCGGCTCGCCGCGCACCTACTACATCGGCATCGAGAGCGCGATGCCCGCCATCCCCGGCCTCGACGCGCCGCTCAAGGCGCTCTGCGTCGTGCCGTTCGGGATGGAAGAGGGGACCGAGCACGCGATCGCCGGGCGCGAGTTCGGACTCGTCGTCGGCGAGCCGGCGGAGTTCCGCTTCCTGAGCTCCAACGTGCGCAAGCAGGATGCTCCGGGACAGCTCATCGAGGAGTGGGGCGACGACATCGAGGAGCAGGAGCCGCTCGCCGTCACGCTCGAAGGGCAGGGCACGAAGGCCGACGAGGTGGTGCCGGTCAAGCTCGAGACGAAGGTCACCGAGGTGGGCACGCTCGAGCTGTGGTGCGTTTCGCGCGACGGCGCGAAGCGGTGGAAGCTCGAGCTCAACATCCGCGAGCGACCGGCGTGAGCATCGGCGCGGCCAGCGACCGACGCCGGGCGCGCGCGCGGGCCTTCTCAGCGCGCTCGCCGCGGAGCTCCACCTTCCCCCTCGCAGGGGGAAGGTCGGGATGGGGGTTCGGCGTCCAAGCGAAAGCCGCGGTCCCTCACGCCCCCGACGCCTGACCGTCGCTCATGACGTCTGCCGCGCGCTTCGTCGTCGGCATCGACCTCGGCACGACGAACTCGGCACTCGCGTACGCCGACCTGGCTGCGATCGAGGCCGGCGGGACGCCGCGCGTGGAGCGCTTCGCCGTGCCGCAGCTCGTCCGCGAGGGGGAGGTGGCAACGGCGGAGACGCTGCCGTCCTTCCTCTACTTCCCGAGCCCCGAGGAGCGCAGCCGCGGCCGCCTCGCGTTGCCTTGGTCGCCGGACCCGGATCGGATCGCCGGCGCCTGGGCGCGCGACCACGGCGCGCTTCTGCCCGGTCGGCTCGTGTCCTCCGCAAAGTCCTGGCTCTGCCATTCCGGCGTCGACCGGCGCGCGGCGATCCTGCCGTGGGAGGCAGAACCGGCGGATCGCGTCATCTCCCCCGTTCGGGCGTCGGCAGAGTACCTCGGACATCTGCGCGAGGCGTGGAACAGCATCGTCGCCGCGGGCCGCGACGAGCTCCGGCTCGAACGCCAGGACATCGTCCTGACGCTGCCGGCGTCCTTCGACGAGGAGGCGCGCGAGCTCACGCTGGAAGCGGCGCGCGCCGCCGGCTTCGCGCAGCTCACGCTGCAGGAGGAGCCGACCGCGGCGCTGTACGCATGGCTCGCTGCGCATCGCGAGCACTGGGCCGAGCACCTCCGCGGCGGGGACGCGGTGCTCGTGGTCGACGTCGGCGGCGGCACCAGCGACTTCACGCTCGTCGCGGTGCAGGAGCGGGACGGCGGCCTCGCGTTCGAGCGGGTCGCGGTCGGCGATCATCTGCTCCTCGGCGGGGACAACCTCGACCTCGCCCTCGCGCGGCGCGCGGAGTCGCAACTCTCCGGCGCGCTGTCGCTGCGGCAGCGAAACGCACTGCGTCACCAGGTCACTGCTGCAAAGGAGCGCCTCCTCGGCGAGAAGCCGCCGGACGAGGTGCCGGTCACGGTGCTCGGCAGCGGGCGAGCCGTGGTCGGCGGTGCGCAGACGGTGACGCTGCGAGCCGAAGACGTGCGCAGACTTCTGCTCGAAGGCTTCCTGCCTCTCGTGCGCGTGGACGAACGCCCGAAGCGCGACACGCGTACGGGGCTGCGCGAGCTCGGGCTGCCCTACGAGCCCGATCCGGCGGTCACGCGCCACCTCGCGCGTTTCCTCGTCGAGGCCGGCGAGGGCACCGCCGTGCGCCCGGACGTCGTTCTGCTCACCGGCGGCTTCTTCGCGCCGGCGATTGCGCGCGCGCGCGCGATCGAAGCGATCCGCAGCTGGTTCGCGGCAGCGGAGGCGGGCTGGTCGCCGCGCGTGCTCGTCAACGAATCGCCGGCTACGGCGGTCGCGGAGGGCGCTGCGCATTTCGGGCTCGCGCGTCGCAAGCTCGGCGTGCGCATCGGCGGCGGCAGCCCGCGCGCCTACTACCTCGGCCTCCAAGCACCCGGCGCGGGCGATGACGGCGCACTGCCCGGCATCTGCATCCTGCCCCGCGGCACAGAGGAGGGCACGCACGAGCCGCTCTCCGACCGCGTCTTCGAGGTCGTCGCCAACCGGCCACGCGCGTTCTCGCTGTGGAGTGCGCGCACGGGTCATCATGCCCTCGGTGAGCTGACGACGCTCGACCCCGAGCTCATGCATCGACACGCGCCCCTCGTGACCGAGCTGCGCTACGGCAAGCGCACACGGGCGGCGACCCTGCCAGTGCAGCTCGACGTCCGCTACACCGAGCTCGGTACGCTGGAACTATGGCTCGCGGCCCGCGACACGGAGCATCGCTGGCGGCTCGAGTTCGCACTGCGCGGGGCGGGTCGCGAGAGCGACGAGGGCAGCCACCCTGCAGCGGTGACCGAGCCGGCCGCGGTGGTGGACCCGCAGGCGGTCGCAACGGCGGTCGCCGAGATCGCGAGCGCTTTCGGTCCCAGTGCAGCGGCAGCGGCGGCCGCACCGCTCGACCAGATCGGCTCGCGCCTCGAGAACGCCCTCGGCCTCGGCCGCCACGCTTGGCCGCTTGCCGCGATCCGTCCGCTCGCCGACGCGCTGCTCGAGCATGCGGACGGTCGCCGTCGCTCGCCACGGCACGAGGCGCGCTGGGCAAACCTGCTCGGCTTCTGCCTGCGTCCGGGCTACGGCGCCACGACCGACGATTTCCGCATGACGCAGGTGCGGCGGATCTATCTCTCGGGCATCGCCTTCCCGGCGGACGTGCAGTGCCAGGTGGAATGGCTCGTGCTCTGGCAGCGGCTCGCCGGCGGCCTCAGCCCCGGGCAGCAGCAGGACCTGCAGCAGCGCTACGGGCCGCCGCTGGTCGCGAGCGTCGAGCGCAAGGGAAAGCGGCTCGCGCCGCAGGTCGAGCGCGAGAGCTTCCGCCTGCTCGCCGCCCTGGAGCGCCTGCCGCAGACCACGCGCGCCACCGCCGGCGAGCTGGTGATGGGGCGGCTCGAGAAGCAACCGGGGGACGCAAGCCTCTGGTGGTCGCTCGGGCGCATCGGTGCGCGCGTACCGGTGTACGGACCGCTCAACCACGTGGTCGCGCCGGGCCGCGTCGCGAAGTGGCTGGAGCGCATCGCCGGCCTCGAGAAGATCTCGACCGAGGCCTGCGCCGCGGTTGCGGATCTCGCGGCGCTCACCGGTGACGGCGCGCGCGACGTGAGCGTCGAAGCGCGCGATCTGGCTTCGCGGCTGCTTCGCGACGCAGGCGCGTCCGCTTCGGTGCTCGCCCGGCTCCAAGAGCCGCAGGACGCTTCGCGCGCCGAGCTGCAGCGACGGTACGGCGAATCGCTGCCGGAGGGACTCACGCTCGCGGCTCCGCAAGCGCGTTGAAGCGCGAAGCGGCGCCCCGGCGGACGAGAACCCCGGGCTCCGCGCTTCAGCGCTCGGCGTCCTTCGCGGGACGCAAGGAGGCAGCGCGCTTGTCGATGGCGGTCGCGGTCTCCATCGGCGCGCGGGGCTGAACGAGCAGCACGAGCGAGCGTGGCGCGAGCGGGTAGATGTCCCCGGGCGCGTGGCGTCCTGTGTCGTAAGGGCGCGTGCCGCGCGCGGTATCGATCGCGATGCGCCAGCGGCGATTGGCGCGAAAGCCCGGCAGGATGAACGGTACGTCCGCGTGGTGCGCGTTGAGCAGCAGCAGCAGGTCGTCGTCGACGACGGCCGATCCGCGCGCGTCCTGCTCGTCGATCGCATCGCCCGCCAGATACATGCCGAGGCAGCGCGCGAAGCCGTGCTGCCACTCCGCGTCGCTCATCTCGAGTCCGTCCGGGCCGAACCAGACGACGGAACGCTGCTCGTGGCGCCGCCGCCGCTCGGGGAAGAAGCTGCGCCGGCGTAACGCGGGATGGCGGCGGCGCAGGCCGGCGACGTGCGCGACGAAGTCGAGCAGCTCGCGGTCCTCCTCGCCGAGCGCCCAATTCACCCAGCTCGTCGCGTTGTCCTGGCAGTACGCGTTGTTGTTGCCTCGCTGCGTCCGGCCCATCTCGTCGCCGGCGAGCAGCATCGGCACGCCCTGCGAGAAGAGCAGCGTTGCGAGGAGGTTCCGCTTCTGGCGGGCGCGCAGCGCGAGCACGGCAGTGTCCGCGGTCGGACCCTCCTCGCCGCAGTTCCAGCTCAGGTTGTGGTTGTGGCCGTCGCGATTGTCCTCGCCGTTCGCCTCGTTGTGCTTCGCCTCGTAGCTGACCAGGTCGTGCAGCGTGAAGCCGTCGTGTGCGGTGACGAAGTTGATGCTCGCGGCGGGGCCTCGGTTCGCGCGCGCGTAGAGGTCGCTCGAGCCTGTGAGGCGCGTGGCGAGGTCGCCGATGAGACCGCCGTCGCCCTTCCAGTAGGCGCGCACCGCGTCACGGTAGTTCGGGTTCCATTCGCTCCATCCCGCGGGGAACCCGCCCACCTGGTAGCCGCCCTCGCCGAGGTCCCACGGCTCGGCGATCAGCTTGCGCCGCGAGAGCACCGGATCCTGCCCCACCGCGTCGAGGAAGGCGGACGAGGCGTCGAACGCAACCGGGTCGCGCGCGAGCGCGCTCGCGAGGTCGAAGCGGAAGCCGTCCACGTGCATCTCCTCGACCCAATAGCGGAGCGAATCGAGCACGAGGCGCAGCACCTGCGGATGCTGGGTCGCGAGCGTATTGCCGCATCCCGTGAAGTCCCGGCAGTAGCGCGGGTTGTCGTGCATGAGCCGGTAGTAGACGGCGTTGTCGAGGCCGCGATAGGCGAGCGTCGGGCCGAGGTGGTTGCCCTCGGCGGTGTGGTTGTAGACGACGTCGAGCAGGACCTCGATGCCGGCGCGATGCAGCGCCTTCACCATGTCGCGGAACTCGCCGACCGCATCGCCGAGAGCGCTGTAGCGTGGATCGGGCGCGAAGAAGCCGAGGCTGTTGTAGCCCCAGTAGTTCGCGAGGCCGCGGCGCATCAGCTCGCGGTCGTCGACGAAGAAGTGGATCGGCAGCAGCTCGACCGCGGTCACGCCGAGACGCTGCAGGTGGTCGATGACGGCCGGTTGGGCCAGGCCGAGATACGTGCCGCGGAGCTGCGGCGGCACCTGGGGATGCTGCGCAGTGAAGCCCCTGACGTGGAGCTCGTAGACGACGGTGTCGCTCCACGAAGTGTCCGGATGCCGGTCATCCTGCCAGTCGTAATCGGGCCGGACCACGCGGCATTTCGGCATCGCGGGCGCGTTGTCGCGCCAGTCGAACGTCAGGTCGGCGCGGTCGGCACCGATGCGGTAGCCGAAGTTGGCGTCGGTCCAGCGGACGCGTCCTGCGAGCGCGCGCGCGTAGGGATCGAGCAGCAGCTTGTTGGCGTTGAAGCGGTGTCCCTGCTCGGGGCGATAGGGGCCGTACGCGCGATAGCCGTAGAGGAGGCCGGGCGCCGCACCCGGGAGATAGCCGTGCCAGACGAAGCCGCTCCGCTCGGGCAGCCGATGCCGCGCCAGCTCGCGCCGTCCACGGGCGTCGAACAGGCAGAGCTCCACGAGCTCCGCGTGCTGAGAGTAGACGGCGAAGTTGACGCCCTCGCCGTCCCAGGTGGCGCCGAGCGGGTACGGGCGGCCCGGCCAGATTGCAACCCTTGACTCGATCATCGGTCCGCACCATGCTCAGGGGAGTCGTCGGCGGTCCGTTCGCCGACGTTGACGGTTGACCGCGAGGTTGGCCCGAGTTTGCCGACCAGACTCGATGTGCGCCAGCGAACTGCACTCGTTGCGTGCGCTGCGCCTCGCGCGGCTTGCGTTTCGGGTCAGTCCGCCGCGGATCGAGAATCGACACGCCTTGCCTTCGAAACCTTGCGGCACATCAAGATGACCTCGTTTTTCCCCGCCCGCGTGGCGAGCGCGCGATCCGGGGGGCGCGGGCATCGCCCGACATGCCGCCCGTCTCGTCCCGACGCGCGCGTCCCTCGTGCCGCGCCGGGCGGGCTTCACCGCCGCCGAGGGCGGCCAGGGATGTGGCAGCCATGAAAACGCTAGAACAGGAACGCGAAACGACGACGGTGCAGCCGATGCTCACCGAGGACGAGCTGCGCATCATGTCCGCGCGCCACCACGACCCGTTCGCGGTGCTCGGCCGGCATCCGTCGGAAGAGGGCATGGTCACGGTGTCCGCCTTCATCCCCTACGCGACGGAAGTGTCGATCGCCGAAGGCGGGCTGTCCATGCGCCGCGTCCGCGACACGGACTTCTTCCGCTGGCGCGGCCCGGCGAGTGCGGTGCCGCCGCGCTACCGCTTCATCTGGCGCGACGACGGGCGCCACGAGCACATCGCCCACGACCCGTACTGCTACCCGCCGCAGATCTCCGACTTCGACCTGCACCTCTTCTCCGAGGGCAAGCACCGGCGCGCCTACGACATCCTCGGCGCGCACGACCACGAAGTGGACGGCGTCGCCGGCGTCATGTTCGCCGTCTGGGCGCCGAACGCGGAGCGCGTGAGCGTGGTCGGCGACTTCAACCGCTGGGACGGGCGCCGCCACTCGATGCGCGTGCGGCCGGGCTCGGGCATCTGGGAGCTCTTCATCCCCGATCTCGAGCCGGGCGTGCTCTACAAGTTCGAGGTCCGCAACCGCAACTCGGGCGAGATCCTGCTCAAGACCGATCCGTACGGGCAGCAGTTCGAGCCGCGGCCTCGCACGGCGTCCGTCGTCACGCCGAAGCCGGCGTACGTGTGGGGCGACGCCGACTGGATGCGCCACCGCACCGAGTGGGACTGGCAGCACCTGCCGATCTCGGTCTACGAGGTCCACCTCGGCTCGTGGCAGCGCGGCGAGGAGGGCGAGTTCCTCAACTACCGCGAGCTCGCGAAGCGGCTCGTGCACTACGTGCTCGAGATGGGCTTCACGCACATCGAGCTGCTGCCGATCACCGAGCACCCGTTCGACCCGTCCTGGGGATATCAGGCCACCGGCTACTTCGCGCCGACGAGCCGCTTCGGCACGCCGGACGACTTCCGCTTCTTCGTCGACTACTGCCACCGCCACGGCGTCGGGGTGATCCTCGACTGGGTGCCGGCGCACTTCCCGAAAGACGCCTACGCGCTCGCGCGTTTCGACGGCACCGCGCTCTACGAGCACGAGGACCCGCGAAAGGGCGAGCACCTCGACTGGTCGACGCTGATCTTCAACTACGGCCGCAACGAGGTGCGCAACTTCCTGCTCTCGAGCGCGCTCTACTGGATGCGCGAGATGCACGTCGACGGCATCCGCGTCGACGCCGTCGCCTCGATGCTCTACCTCGACTACTCGCGCACGGAGTGGATCCCGAACAAGTACGGCGGCCGCGAGAACCTCGAGGCGATCGAGTTCCTCAAGGAGCTGAACGCGGTCACGCACGCCGAATGCCCGGGTTGCCTCGTCATCGCCGAGGAGTCGACCTCGTGGCCGCTCGTTACGCGGCCGGTCTACCTCGGAGGCCTCGGTTTCGACATCAAGTGGAACATGGGCTGGATGAACGACACCCTGCGCTACATGCACAAGGAGCCGATCCACCGCCAGTACCACCACGACCTGCTGACCTTCAGCATGCTCTACTGCTTCACCGAGAACTTCATGCTGCCCTTCTCGCACGACGAGGTGGTGCACGGGAAGGGCTCGATGCCGAACAAGATGCCGGGCGACGAGTGGCAGCGTTTCGCCAACCTGCGCGCGCTCTACAGCTACATGTTCACGCACCCGGGCAAGAAGCTGCTCTTCATGGGGCTCGAGTTCGGGCAGGGGCTGGAATGGAACAGCACCGCCGTGCTCGACTGGTACGTGCTGCAGTACCAGCACCACAGCGGACTGCAGCGGCTCGTGCGCGACCTGAACGCGCTCTACCGCCGCGCGCCGGCGCTTCACCAGCACGAGTTCGAGTGGCAGGGCTTCGAGTGGATCGACTGCCACGACTCGCGCCAGTCGATCCTCTGCTTCCTGCGGCGTGCGGGCGAGCGCTTCCTCGTCGTGGTCGTGAACTTCACGCCGGTGCCGCGCACCGGCTACCGCATCGGCGTGCCGCAGGGGGGCGGGTATCGCGAGGTGCTCAACTCGGACTCCGAGTTCTACGGCGGCAGCAACCTCGGCAACGGCTACGAACCGACCTTCGCCGAGCCGATCGAGTGGATGCAGCGGCCGTACTCGATCACGCTCACCGTGCCGCCCCTCGGCTGCCTGGTGCTGGAGGCGGTCGGCGGCTAAGCCGCGCTGCGCATCGACACGGTGCCGACGGTCGCGCTGCAACCGCATCCGGGACACGGATGCGAGGCCGTCGACGCGATCGTCGTCGCAGTGGAGCGGGAGGGCGCGGAGCGACTTGCGCTTGCCTACACGCTCCGCGGCGACACGTCGCGCCTGCACATCCGGTCGCCTACCGTTCCCGCGCGGCGTGACGCGCTGTGGCGGCACACCTGCTTCGAGCTCTTCGTCGGCGGCGGGGAGTCCTACACCGAGCTCAACTTCTCGCCCTCGGGCGAGTGGGCTGCCTACGCGTTCGAGGGCTATCGCCGGGGCATGACCACGCTTGCGCTGCCTGAACCGCCGCAGATCGAGGCGCGGCGGACGCCGAATGAGCTCGTGGTCGAGGTGCGGGTGCGGCTGCCCGAGCCGCGCGACGCGCCCGGTACGCCCAAGGTCGCACTGTCGGCGGTCGTGGAGGACGCGGGGGGCAGGCTGTCATACTGGGCACTCGCACACGGTGGCGAGCGGCCCGACTTTCACGCGCCCGAGGGGTTCGTGCTCGCGCTGCCCGTGCCCGCCGGACGCATCGGCGAAGAAAGCCGCGCCCGGGAGCACCGTTGACCCGCTTCGGCCTCGACCGCCTGCTCGCCGATCCGGCGCTGCGTGCGCCGCTCCGCGGGCGACGCGTGGCGCTGCTCGCCCATCCGGCCTCGGTCACCACGGATCTCGTGCACGCGCTCGACGCACTGGCGGCGCTGCCCGACATCCGTCTCAGCGCGGCGTTCGGGCCGCAGCACGGGCTGCGCGGCGACAAGCAGGACAACATGATCGAGTCGCCGGATTTCGTCGACCCGGTGCATCGCATCCCGATTTTCAGTCTCTACGGGGAGGTGCGGCGGCCCACGGCAGCGATGATGGACACGTTCGACGTGCTCCTCGTGGACCTGCAGGACCTCGGGTGCCGCATCTACACGTTCATCACCACGCTTCGCTACGTGCTCGAGGAGGCCGCGCGCTGCGGCAAGTCGGTGTGCGTGCTCGACCGACCTAACCCGGCCGGCCGGCCGGTGGAGGGCCTCACGCTCCGCCCCGGCTGGGAGAGCTTCGTCGGCGCCGGCGCGATGCCGATGCGCCACGGCCTGACGCTCGGCGAGCTCGGCCACTGGTTCGTGCGCGCGCTGGCGCTCGATGTCGACTACGCGGTGATCGGCATGGAGGGCTGGCGGCCGAACGCGGGACCCGGCTTCGGGTGGCCGCTCGGCGAGCGGGCCTGGGTGAACCCGAGCCCGAACGCCCCCAACCTCTTCATGGCGCGCTGCTACGCGGGCACGGTCATGCTGGAGGGGGCTACGCTCTCGGAGGGCCGCGGCACCACGCGGCCGCTCGAGCTCTTCGGCGCACCGGACCTCGACACGCGGGCGCTGCTCGCGGCAATGGAGGCGCTTGCGCCGGCGTGGCTCGCCGGCTCCCGGCTGCGCGAGTGCTGGTTCGAGCCGACGTTCCACAAGCACGCCGGCAGGCTTTGCGCGGGCGTGCAGATCCACGTCGAGGACGGCGCGTACGACCACGAGCGGTTCAGGCCGTGGCGGCTGATGGCGCTCGTCTTCAAGGCGCTGCGGCGACTGCGGCCCGACTACCCGCTCTGGCGGGACTTCCCGTACGAGTACGAGCACGAACGGCTTGCCATCGACCTCATCAACGGTAGCCCCTTGCTGCGCGAATGGGTCGACGACGCGGAGGCGGAGCCGGGCGATCTCGATGCGCTGGCGGCGGCCGACGAGCAGGCGTGGCGAGAGGAGCGCGAGCCGCTGCTGCTCTACCGCTAGCGCTGCTCCTGGTGCTGCAGAGAAAAGCGCGGCGGTCGCGGTCTTCCCTCGGATCGGGCAGCGCCAGGGGCCTCCACAGGGGTCTCCCCGTGGGAGCGTGGAAGGCGTCCGAGGCGTTTCGGCCTTGTCGGTAGAGGTTCGGCATGACGCGGTCTCCGCTTGCGGGGAAGGCCGCGTCGCCTCGCTCGGGTTTCGGCCTGGTCCGATCCATCGACGGCAATGCGCGAACGGGAGTAGTCTTTTGCCGAGCGACGTCTGCGATCCTTCCTCGGGCGCGCAGGATCGGACTGCCGGGAAGGGCGCAGCATCGACGTGTCGGCGCGCGCCGCCCCGCGTCGATCAGCGCGGCGCCGAGCTTGCGGACTTGGGAGAACGCGGGGCGGACGGAAGCAGCGATGGGCGGGTCCTCGGGAAATCCGTCGCAGGGGAGCCGGGCCGCGGAGAGCTCGCGGGCCGCCCGCGTCATGCAGATGACGACGCCCCTTGGCGAGGACGTCCTCCTCTTCCACACGCTCGCCGGCAGCGAGACGATGAGCCGCCTCTTCGAGTACGAGATCGGCGCGCTCGCCGCCCGCAACGACCTCGATCCGGACAAGCTGCTCGGCAAGACGATCACCTTGAAGCTCGAGCTGCCGCAGGGCGAGCCGCGTTGCTTCAACGCGCACGTGACGCGCTTCGGCATGGTCGGCCTGGTGGGCCGTTACTACCACTACCACCTCAGTGCGCGGCCCTGGCTCTGGCTGCTGACGCGTAGCTCCGACTGCCGCATCTTCCAGAACCTGACGGTGCCGGAGATCGTCAAGGAGATCTTCGCCAAGTATCCGGCTGCGAGCTTCGAGCTCAGGCTGACGGACTCGTACCGGTCCTGGGACTACTGCGTGCAGTACCGCGAGACCGACTTCAATTTCGTAAGCCGGCTCATGGAGCAGGAGGGGATCTACTACTACTTCGAACACGAAGACGGCCGGCACAAGCTCGTGCTCGCCGACTCCGAAACCGCGCACTCGCCCTGCGCGGGCTACGAGCAGCTTCCGTACATCCCGGCCGACACCGCGCCGCGGCTCGGGCAGGAGTACGTGCGCGACTGGTCCTTCGCGCGCGAGATCCAGCCGGGCGCCTTCGTGCTCGAGGAGTTCGACTTCACCAAGCCCGGCGTCGACCTCAAGGTGGAGCGCAAGCAGACGCGCGGCCATGAGCTGTCGCAGTTTGAGCTCTTCGACTATCCCGGGGAGTACGAGCAGCGCGACGACGGCGAGCACTACGTACGTGCGCGCCTGGAGGAACTGCAGTGCCGCCACCACCTTTGCCGCGGCACGACCAACGCCCGCGGCCCGGGCGTGGGACACGTCTTCAAGCTCACCGGGCAGGGCCGGCAGGACCAGAACCAGGAGTACCTGCTGGTCTCCTCGGAGTACGCGCTCGAGTACAGCGAGTACGAGGCGATGGAGGGGCCGGGAGCGACGTTCAGCTGCCGATTCAGCGCCATGCCCACCAGCGAGCCGTTCCGGCCGGCGCGAACGACCCGCAAGCCGTTCGTGCAGGGGCCGCAGACCGCGATCGTGGTCGGTCCGTCCGGCGACGAGATCTACACCGACCAGTACGGTCGCGTGAAGGTGCAGTTCCACTGGGACCGCTACGGCAAGAAGAACGAGAACAGCTCGTGCTGGGTGCGAGTGTCGCATCCGTGGGCGGGGAAGAACTGGGGGATGGTCGCCATCCCGCGCATCGGCCAGGAGGTGATCGTCGACTTCCTCGAGGGCGACCCGGACCGGCCCATCATCACCGGCCGGGTCTACAACGCCGACCAGATGCCGCCCTACGAGCTGCCGGCGAACAAGACCCAGACCGGCGCGAAGTCGCGCTCGAGCCTGGGCGGCAGCGGCGCCAACTTCAACGAGATCCGCTTCGAGGACAAGAAGGGGTCGGAGCAGCTGTACATCCACGCCGAGAAGAACCAGGACAACATCGTCGAGAACGACGAGACCACCGACGTCGGCCACGACCGCACCGAGAACGTCCACAACAACGAGACGATCACGATCGGCGTGGATCGCACCGAGACGGTCGGCAACAACGAGACGATCACCATCGGCGTCAACCGGACGGAGATGGTAGGTGCCAACGAGACCATCACCATTGGAGCGAATCGCACCATCTCCGTCGGCGCAAGCGAGACGGCCACGGTGGCCCTGCAGCGCACGCACGCGGTGGGCGTCAACGAAACCATCGCGATCGGTGCTGCGCAGGAGGTCGGCATCGGTGCGTTTCAGGCGATCGCGGTCGGCGCTTACCAGACCGTCAACGTCGGCGCATACCAGAGCGTCAACGTCGGCGCCAGCCAGTCGACGACCGTCGGGGCCAATCAGAGCGTCAACGTCACATCGAACCGCTCGGTCGGTGTCGGCGGGGGCTTGAGCACCAACGTCGGCAAGGACGAAACGCACGGCGTGACCGGCGGCCGGAGCACCAACATCGGCAAGGACGACGCGCTCGAGGTCGGAAAGAACTACGTCCTCGATGCGGGCGACTCCATCACCATCAAGACCGGCAGCGCCAGCATCACGATGAAGAAGGACGGGACCATCGTGATCAAGGGGAAGGACATCAGCGTGCAGGGATCGGGGAAGATCAACGTCAAGGCGTCGAGCGACGTGGTGATCAAGGGCAGCAAGGTCGGCATCAACTGAAGCCGGGGGAAGGCATGGGAAGGATCGAGGATCCGTTCGTTTCGCTCGAGCCTGAGAGCTTCGGGGAGCCCGAGGCGTTGCTGCGGACCGGCACCGCCGCGCTTTCGGACGGCACAGGTCCCGCAAGGGCTGGCTTTGCCACGGGCCGATTTCACGGCTTCGACCTCGACGACCGACCGCTTGCCTCCGGCCTCGCCGAGCTGCCCGGCGAGGTCGTTCCCGCGAGGACGACCGTGCGCCTCGCCCGGTCGATGATCGGTGCGGAAGTCGTGGTCGTCTACGCGGGCGGTGACGCACGCCGGCCGATCATCGTCGGTGTCCTGCACGACACCGTGCAAAGACTTCCGGGGGAACCGGCGGCGCAGCGGCAGGAGGTGGCGATCGAAGCCGACGACGAGCGCTTCGTCGTCACGGCCGAGCGCGAGATCGTGCTTCGCTGCGGCGAGTCGAGCATCACCCTCACGCGCGCGGGGAAGGTGATCATCAAGGGCAACTACATCCTCAGCCGCAGCACCGGGTACAACAAGATCAAGGGCGCGGCGATCGACCTCAACTGAGCGTCGAGCGATGTGGCAGGTCGACAACCGTACGCCCTTCGCCGCCGAACGCGGCTGGGTGCGCGACCGCGACGGCGCCGAGGTGTGGCTGGTCGCAGTCAAGGCGACTTTTGCCATCCGGCCCGACGGCACCACCGAGATTGCGAAGGAACAGCCGCCGGTTCTGCGCCTGCCCGAGCATTACGGCGAGCCGGGCAAGAGCAGCGTCAAGTACGACGCTGATCTGGTGCTCACGAAGAAGACGACCGATGTGATCGTCGTGGGGCACGCTCATGCGCCGGACGGTCGGCCGGTCACGCAGCTCGATGTCGGTTTTCGCGTCGGGCCGGTGCAGAAGGTGCTGCGGGTCTTTGGCGACCGCACTTGGGGCGCGTCGGGCCCCAGCGCGCCGCAGTCGTTCGAGAAGCTGCCGATCGTCTACGAGCGCGCCTACGGGGGCGTGGACCCGAAGTCCGAGACACCGGAGAAGCACTGGGATTGGCGAAACCCGGTAGGCACCGGCTTCGTGGCGTCCGGCAGCCATGCCGACGGAATGCGGCTGCCGAACATCGAAGACCCGAAGAACCTGATCGGCTCCCGTCGCGACCGCCCGGCGCCGGCCGGCTTCGGCGTCATCGCCAGCCATTGGCAGCCGCGCGTCGGCTTCGCGGGCACCTACGACGACCACTGGATGAAGACGCGCCAGCCCCTTTTGGCCGAGGACATGGACGACCGCTGGTTCCAGAGCGTACCGGCGGACCAGCAGGCGCCGCAGTTCCTGCGCGGCGGCGAACCCGTCGTGCTGCTGAACCTGACTCCGGGCGGCAATACGCGCTTCGCGCTGCCCAGGCTCTACCTCGGCTTCGAGACGCGCTTCTACGACGGCAGCCGCGAGATCCACAGGAAGCGCGCGCTGCACACCGTCCTCCTCGAGCCCGATCACGAGAGCGGCCCGCGCGTGAGCCTGGTGTGGCACAGCGCGCTGCCTTGCCACTTCAAGGTGCAGAGGCTCGAGCGCACGGTGATTACGCTGAAGACCGACCTGAGCAGCGGCGCGCCGCTGAATGGCGACGCCGAATTGGAGTTGGCTTGAGCGCCTCGAGCCCGAGATGAGCACCGCATGAGCGAGCGCGTCTTCATCACCGGCCTGGGCGCGAATACGGCGGTGGGCCGCGGCGCGTGGGCGAGCGCTGCCGCCGTGCGCGCGGGGATCAGCGGCTTCACGCAGCATCCGTTCATGATCGACACCGCGGGCGAGCCGATGCGCGCGGCGATCGCCCCGTGGCTGGACATCGGCCTGACGGGCGTGGAACGATTCGAGGCGCTGCTCTTCCCGGCCATCGACGAGGCGCTGTCGGTGCTGCCATCGGCACCCGCTTCTGCTTCGCGCTGGGCCATTGCGCTCGGGCTGCCGAGCCCCCGACCGGGTCTGGCAGAGAACATCGGGCCTGAGCTGACTGTGCGGCTCAGGCGCCGCTACAGGTCGATGTTCGGCAGCGAGGCCGTTTTCGCGGCCGGTCATGCCGCGGCCCTGCTCGGACTGCAGGCGGCGTGCAGGAAGCTCGCCCAGGGCGCGCTCGATGCGTGCGTCGTGGCCGGCGTCGAGAGCTGGCTCGAGCCCGAGACTCTGGAATGGCTGGAACGGTGCGACCAGCTGCACGGCGCCGGCCCGTTGAACAACGCGTGGGGCTTTATCCCTGGCGAGGCGGGGGCGGCGTTGCTGCTCGTCAACGAAAGCATGGCGCGCACATTCGACCTGCACCCACTTGCGGTCGTATTGGGCGTCGGCAGTGCGCACGAGCCCAAGCGCATCAAGACCGAGACGGTGTGCATCGGGGAGGGCCTCACCGAAGCCTTCCGCGCGGCGCTCGCCACGCTGCCCGCCGGCAGCAAGGTCACCGACATCTACTGCGACATGAACGGGGAGCCCTATCGCGCCGACGAATTCGGCTTTACGGCGCTGCGCACGAAAGAGCATTTCGAGTCGGCATCGGACTTCGTCGCGCCGGCCGACTGCTGGGGGGACGTGTCTGCAGCCGGCGGCTTGCTGCATGCGGTGCTGGCGTGCGCGGCCGCGCGCAAGGGATACGCGGCGGGCCCGCTCGCATTCGTGTGGGCCAGCGCGGAAATCGGCGAGCGAGCCGCGGCGTTGCTTGCCTGCGGCCAGCCGGGTCGGCCGTACGCCTCAGGGGCTTGAGGCATGCCGGTCACCGTCAAGGTCAACGGCGTCGCCAACTCGCTCGTCCACGAGGGCAGCAATGGCATCTCCGCCGCGACGATGCCGGACGTCTGCAAGACACCGTCGCCCGGCGGCCCGGTGCCGATTCCCTATCCGAACATCTCGCAGTCGATGACGCTGGCCAAGGGCACGACGACCGTCAAGGCCGACGGCGGAATGATGATCGCCAACAAGGGCAGCGAGTTCTCGCTGTCGAATGGCGACAACCCGGGAGTGGCTGGCGGGGTCAAGTCATCCACCTTCATGAAGGAGAGCACGTGGATCACGTACTCGTTCGACGTGAAGATGGATGGGAAGGGGGCGGCTAGGCTAACGGACAAGAAGTTTCAGAATCATGAAAACACGGTCGACTTGGCAGGCACGCTGCAGCCCATCGTTGGCCTGCAGGAATGGGAGGCGCGTTTCCTCTGCGAAATCTTCTGCGCCTGTTTGGCTGCGTCAAGGGCGAGCAAAGTGGAACGACCTTTACCCGATCTCACTGCAATCGAGGAGCCCGACTTCGATCCGTTCGAGAAACCAGATCCATTCGGCAACCAGCGCTGTGTTGAACGAGAACTAAGGGACGCTAACAACCCGACAATGCGGCCCGAGCAGGCGTACAACATGCGTACCAGCCCTCCAAGGCCAGTTCCTGGAGCGCAGCGCGGCGGTTCAGGTACCCGACGGCCCGATGTCACGATTCTTGCTGCACCCGGCACCGCATCCGGAGCCAACATCGCTGCCATTGTGGAGATGAAGTTCCCTGGGGACAGCTGGCGGCCTGGACAAGAGCAGGCTTATCGCCGTATCGCCCAAGAGAACAACCCGGACGCAGAGGTCGTGGAACTCAATCAGGACAATTGCAACTGCGCCGGCGACTGAGGCCCCGGGGGAGAACGATGTCGGAGAACCAAGACCTTGTTCGGCGCCTCGCCGAGACAGTCGAGCTTGATGACGAGGGCCGAGTGGTCATCTGCTTTGGAGTGCTGCTCACAGTCTACTTTCACGACGGTTGGCGACGAGACCGGAGGGAAGCGGTTCTTTCGTGTTTCGAGGAGTTCGAACCGCGCTTTCGTTCCCGGCTCAATTGGTGGGTGAAAGAAGGAGGCCACCCGTCGCCGACCGCCAAGCTCCGGAGCCGGAGCATGGCACCCTACCTATTGTCCAACCGTTTAGGCTCCCCCGACTCCGCAATGAATTGGGCGTTCCGCTGGCACGGAGGGCGCACGCCAGCAGACGCATCGCCCATTCGCATCGAGGGCTTCGGGGCGTCCGCGGTCGATTGCCGGAATCTCGATGCCCTCTCCTACCTATCGGCCGTCGTGCCCATGCCGGAGAAGCCGTCCGAGTTTGATGAGCTCGTCGCGCTTGCGAGGCGCTGGTCAGAACGCCTTTGCGCCTTTCATGGCTACGGGGGTGCGGCAATCGTGGAGTCGCCAGATTCGAGTATCGCATCACGCTATGAGGGACGTTGTCGCTACTTCCTGCAGCGCCACGCCGGTCTCGAACTGGACTTGCCGTTGCAGCACGCGTTATGGACAAAGGCCGGCATCAAGGGCGCCAACTCCATTACTGTGCTGTCATCGCAGTTTCTGGAGCGCGTGGGGGGCAACGCGAGACTTGTTTCGACTATCGGTGATCATTGCCGAATCGAGCCGCTCTCGACAGGTGGCATCTTGATAGCCGCCCGGGGGTTGGAGATTGGTGACACCTATACCCAGACCACGACACCTGCCATCGAAGTTGTCAGTAGAGCGTTAGCACCAATCCGCATCCAGATTCATCCGTCCGTTAGGAGATCACCGGCCGGGATGGACCGTGCGTCGTTCGAAGCTTGGTTGGCGCGTTTCGACGCGAGATCCTAGGCCCGAGATCCTCATGGGGATTCCCTATTTTTTGTCGCTCCTTGACGTTAAGTGGGATCGGTCCATGCTTGCCGATGTGCGTCAGCCCATACCGACCGTCGTTTCCCAGCACGTCGAGGAAGCTGCGGCGCTGCGCAGCACGCGCACGCATCTGGTGTCCGCGCCCCATGTCGACCGGGTGCATCTCGGCCGGTGGGATGAAAGGCTCGCTGCGCATCTCGACGGCGTCGCGGTAGCGGGAGACCTCGGCGCGGAACTGGCCGACGCAGCGCTCGAGTCGCCGGGGACGGGCGAGATGTTTGTCGCCACGGTCGGCGCCATGCAGGCTGGGAACTCGGAGCGTCTCGACCGTTTGTTTTCGATCGCGGAGGCCGCGCCCGGCGCGCAAGCGGGCCTCATCTCCGCTTTTGGCTGGGTGTCCGCGCCGTCCCTCAAGGGAATCGTGAGCGAGCTCCTCCGTGCCGACGCGCCTTTTCGCAAGCGCCTGGGGATCGCCGCGTGCGCGCTCCACCGGGTGGATCCGGGTCAAGTCCTCGGCGCGGTATTGTCCTCGCCCGACGCGCTTCTGCGCGCGCGGTCCCTGCGCTGTGCGGGCGAGGTCGGACGCGTAGATCGCTTACCGACGTGTCTCGCGCATCTCCGCGACAAGGACACGGCGTGTGCGTTCTGGGCCGCGTGGTCTGCCGTCCTGCTTGGCGACCGGGGCGAGGCGTTCGACAGCGTGAGGCGACTCTGCCTGTCGCTCGGCCCGCATCGGCAGCGCGCGGCGCGGATCGTGTTGAAGAC
>Ga0114939_10000864_pt1 | contig 24730 bp, 21 predicted proteins | sample AshMeaCrysSpring_FD_87196 | JGI IMG/M metagenome (GOLD analysis project Ga0114939, IMG submission 87196) | Groundwater microbial communities from Big Spring, Nevada to study Microbial Dark Matter (Phase II) - Ash Meadows Crystal Spring | ecosystem: Environmental > Aquatic > Deep subsurface >...
CAACGGCATCAAGTACACGCAGCCGGGTGGCGTTGTCCGGCTTAGCCTGGGCAAAGATGTGCGACAAGCCACCCTTCGGGTAAGCGACACAGGTATCGGCATACCCGCCGAGGATTTACCGCATATCTTCGACCGCTTCTATCGGGTGGATAAGGCGCGCAGCCGGGAGCAAGGGGGTTCGGGCCTGGGTTTGGCCATCGTCAAGTGGGTTGTCCAGGCCCACGGCGGGCGGATACAAGTTGAAAGCACGGTTGGGGCGGGCACGACGTTCACGATCACTCTGCCCCTCGCCCCCACCGCCGCGACAACCGCCGGGCAAAATGGCGACTCGGCGGAAGTCACCGTCAAACCCAAGACTGGCCTGCGGGCGCGCGCCCGCCCCGGAAATTTACGACGGCCGCAGAAGGTAAACGAACCCTGACCGGAAAACAAAAAGCGGGTAGTCTGTCCAGGCTACCCGCTCGCTTTTCCGATACAGTACTTACTGTGCTCGCCGGATCAGGTAAAAGATACCTGCACCGATGAGAACGATAGGCCAAAGGATGTTGGGAACCCAACCCATCTGATTCAGCAAGAAAAAAGCACCGAGCAGGATCAAAATCACTCCGATGGTTGCGGCCGGGCTGAATCGATTCTTGTAAACCGACGGATCGTTCTCGCTTGATTCGGACAATATTTTGATTTCCGCCGGGACTTGCGAGGCCGCGGGCATGATGATCCACAGGATGATGTAGATCGCCAAACCAATGCCACTCGCCAGTAGCAGAATGACAAATGCCAGCCGCACCAGGACCGGATCGATCCCTAAATAAGCGGCCAAACCGCCACAAACACCGGCGATCATTTTATCGGTTTCACTGCGCGCCAATCTTTCTTGTTGCATGGCGACAACCTCCACAATCTAACTTTACCCTCTATACGACCTGAATTCGGGCAAAGTTGCACCCCGACGCCGAAATGAGAAGGGGATTACTGGGACCATCGGCCTATGGTAACCGGTTTGCTTTTTGTTATACTGATCCGTTGAAAACGTTATCCGAATCATTGTGCAGCGGCACGAAGGCAACTAATTATCTTGTGGTTATCGAAATGGCCGACAAATGGAAAGAGGGGCTGGCCCGTCTGGTTGGTTGGCGGCCGTTAAATCTATTGATGGTTTGGGCCATCCAGCTAATTGTCCCGCGACAGCGAATCGGCGTGGCGTTGGTGGGCTTCAACCACAAGTCAGAGATCTTACTCCTACGCCATGTCTTTCATGGTCATGTGCCGTGGGGATTGCCCGGAGGATGGCTGGGGCGCAACGAGGCTCCAGCTGACGGCGCTATCCGCGAATGCCGGGAAGAAACGAACCTGGAGGCGGTCCTTGGCCCGGTGGTCCAGGTTGTTCAAGTCGATTGGCCCCAATGTGTCGTGATCACCTATCTCGCTTGGCTATACACCGGACCCATCCATGTCAGCCATGAGATCATGGAAGCCCGATGGTTTGACCCGGCCGATATCCCGGTCAAACTCCACGACTCTACCCACCTGGCAATCGCCGCCGCGGTCGAGCAGTATCGAACACTGCCTGATCCCCGAATTCCCACGGTCGAGGGTAAGGCCAAGATCGGTTACGGCGAGCCACTGCTGAAATGAACCGCAATTCATCTCCCGGTTTAGGCCAATGGATCACTGTGTCTCTCATGGTGATCGTGTCCTTTTTCCTGCTCTACAAACTCTATCAATACTCCGGCACCCGGTCGTTTTATCCCACCGGCTTGACGATCGGTGGTGTCGATGTCGGTCAGATGACCAGGGAAGAGGCGACCGCCGCCCTGACGGCCCGCTATCAGGAGACACCAGTCATCCTTTACCGCGAACAAGAGTCTTTTGATCTGGAACCCGCGCAGGCTGAATTTGTCCTCGACTTCGAGGCCATGCTGGCCGAGGCTGATTATCAGCGAACCAGACAGGATTTCTGGTCCGGTTTCTGGGGATTTCTGTGGGGCCGTCCGGTAGAAGTTGACCCGGTCGGCCTGGTAGCCACGCACAATCGCGAAGCGCTTCGCGCCGCGTTGGAAGAAATTAAAGACCTGACCGACCTGCCCGCCCAGCCGCCGCAACCGGTGCCAAGCAGCATGAGTTTTCAATATGGCAGCGCCGGAACGGAAACTAACATAGAAGCCAGCTTCGCCGATATCGAAGCGGCCCTTTACCGGCCAAACCTCCGCGAGGCAAGGCTGAGTATCCAACCCAAGGACCCGGAACGACCCAATATCAATTTGCTCAGCCGGCTCCTTGTCAACCGCTTGCAGGTCTTTGAACAAGAAACCGGCGGTGTCGCGTCGGTATTTATCATGGATCTGGCTACCGGCGAGGAAGTGAATATCAACAGTGGGGAACCGTTTTCAGGCATCGACTTGATGAAGTTGCCCCTGGTCCTGGAGACCTATCGTTCCATTGATCAACTACCCTCACTGACCCAGCGGCAGCTTATCTCCGATACATTGGTCATTAACCCGGAAAACACGACCGCAAACGAACTCATGGCGATAATTGGCGGGGAAGATGGCGATCCCTATCGCGGTGCTCTGGCGATCACTGAGACGATGCGCCGGCTGGGCCTGGCTAATACTTTTATCCTGGCTCCCTTTGATGGCGGCATGCCCGCCGGGCAACAGGTTCCGGAGACACCGGCCAACACCGCCGAAGTCCTGCGCATGAACCCAAGCCCGACCATGCAAACGACGGCCGAAGATATCGGCACGCTCCTATCCATGATCTACTACTGCGCCAAAGGCGAGGGAGGCGCCTTGGTGGCGGCTTTCCCGAGCGAGGATTGGCAACGGGATTGCCTGGAGATGCTGGACTATATGGAACAGAACAAGATCGGCAGCCTCCTCGAAGACGGCGTGCCGGCCGAGACTGTCCTCGCCCACCGCCATGGTTGGACGGGCAACACGCATGTCGATGGCGGCATCGTGTTCAGTCCCGGTGGAGACTATGTCATTGTCGAGGTTCTTTTCCGGCCGGATTGGTTGGAGTGGGCAGTCAGCGCGCCGATCATGAGCGATGTTTCCCGCGCGGCATATAATTATTTTAATTTCGACGCCCCCTACTTGGATGGGGTCAGCGCCGCCAATAATTAAAGGCGGTTGTTTGATTCAATGTTGAAGGTATTGCGCCGCATTCTCTTGATTTTACTGGTCGTCCTGGGAGCCGCTTATTTGCTCTATCAGGGCTTTTTATTCTGGCGGGCAATGGATAAATTGCCGCCAAGCACGGTGATCGCCGGGGTACCAGTGGGCGGAATGACGCTGGATGCCGCCCGCGACGCGATCAACGCCAAATATCTGGCCCCCATCGCCATCTACAAAGGTGAAGAGCGAGTTGCCGAGCTTTTTCCAGAGCAGGCCGGTTTCGCCATTGACACCGAGGGCATGATCCAGGAAGCCCGCGATCAATGGCAAACCCAGGAAATATCCTGGCGTTATCTGGAATTCGTGCTCGGCCGTTCGCCCAAGCCGATCACGATCCACACACGCGCGCGCCATGATGAGGCGATACTGAGCCAGGAACTGAATCTGGTCGCCGAGTTCGTTGACAGCCCGGCCCAAGGACCGCAGTTGCTCGCCGACACCGGCGAGATATTACCCGGCAAAGCCGGGATCATCACCGATCGACAGGCCAGCCTGGTACGACTGCGCAGCACACTCTATGATCCCTTGACCCGGCAAATCGAATTAATCTTGATCGATGAACCGGCGCCGGAATGGGATATGCGGGTCCTGGAGGAGGCTATCCAGAACAAGCTGGCCTCGTTCGAAGGTTTTGCCAGCGTTTACGTGCTCGACTTGCAGACCGGTGAAGAAGTTCGCATCAATTCGGACGTAGCCGTCTCCGGTTTGAGTATCCTGAAGATACCGATTTTTATTGAGGCTTACCGGGCGATAGACGGGGCATTGACCGACTATCAGCGCGAATTATTCATCAACACCGCCACCGCCTCCAGCAATCATAGCGCCAACTTGTTGCTGCACGTCATTGCCGGTCAGGATAACACCTATCAGGGTGCCCAAGTTCTAACCGATGAAATGCGACGCCTCGGCATGGTCAACTCGTTTATGGCGATTCCCTACGATGCGGCCGTTGTGCCGTCGCGACCCAGCACCTACGCCACACCCGCCAATCAGCGGACGGATATCAGCACTAACCCTGATCCGACAATGCAAACAACCGCCGAAGAGATCGGCTATTTGTTGGCCATGCTTTACTATTGCGCCCAAGGTGAGGGTGGTTTGCTGGCCGTCTATCCCGGCGAGATCACCCGCGACGAGTGCCAGGCTATTGTGGACCTGATGGTTCAAAATGTCGAAGGCAACTTGATCCGCTTTGGCGTGCCGGAAGGCGTGGCGGTATCCCACAAGCACGGCTGGAGTTTCAGAGAGCATGGTGATGCCGGCATCGTTTATTCTCCCGGCGGAGACTACGTCATCTATACTCTACTGGCTCAACCTGACACCGATTGGCTATCCTCGGATTACACTTTCCCGATCCTGCGTGAGATTTCGCGAGCGACCTACAATTACTTCAATCACGATAATCCCTATGAGGGCATCCCCGATGAAGAACTGGAGGCCCTGGCCGCTGAAGATGACGCCGGAATAGAGGCACCAGTCGATAACGAAACCGGCAGCGGTAATTAAACCTTAACCCGGCAGGCCCAGGTTTTTTTCAAAGTCGAACCCTGTATCACAATTGCCGGTTAGGGTTATTTCAACAACCTGGTCATGATTGTCATTTCGAGCCGTCCGCGGCGCGAAATCTGTTGCTTGTCTGACCGGATGATGCTTCGGCGTAGCGCCAGATGCTTCGGCGCAGCGCCTCAGCATGACAATTGACTCTGGAATATCCACGCCGGCAGGCCGTTCGTGATTGGCAACCGGCGACGATAGACCTACAATTAGTCAACCTTTTCGAAGAGGGATAAACCGATGGACGATCTTCAAGTTCGATTTGATGCTGCCGCCCAGGCCGCCACCAGCCTCTCATCCCGCCCGGACAACGAAACCATGCTTCAGCTTTACGCCCTCTTTAAGCAGGCCAAGACCGGCGATGCCAGCGGAAACCGGCCGGGCATGTTCGACATGGTCGGCCGCGCCAAATATGATGCCTGGGCTGCCAAAAAAGGCATGGCCAAGGAAGCCGCCATGCAAGCCTACATCGATTTGGTGGAATCGTTAAAGTAGTTATAACCGGCAAACACGGAGTCAAAAATGGAATACCGACGCCTCGGCCGAACCGGCCTGAAAGTAAGCACCATTTGTCTGGGGACCATGCAGTTTGGATGGACGACCGACGAGCCGACCGCCCATGCGATCATGAGCCGGGCTGTAGACCACGGCGTGAACTTCTTCGACACCGCCGATGTCTATTCACGCTGGGTAGAGGGCAATCCCGGCGGCGTATCCGAGACTATTATCGGTAATTGGCTCGTCGACGGCGACGTTCAGCGCGATCAGATCGTCCTGGCCACGAAGGTTCGCGGCAAGATGGGGGACGGGCCAAACGATGAAGGTCTCTCGCAGGGCCACATCTTAAATGCCGTCGAAGCCAGTTTGCGCCGCCTGCGAACAGATTACATCGATCTGTACCAGGTTCACTGGCCGGATGAAGAAACGCCGCTGGACGAGACGCTGCGTGTCTTGGACGATCTGGTGCGTGCCGGAAAGGTACGCACCATCGGCTGTTCCAATTACCCGGCCTGGCTGCTGGCCAAGGCTTTGTGGATCAGCGACGTGCACAAACTCGCTCGCTTTGACAGTTTGCAGCCCCATTATAGCTACGTTCATCGAGCCGAATTTGAGCGAGAACTCCAAGACCTCTGCCTCGATCAAGGAATTGGCGTCATACCCTATAGCCCGTTGGGTGGCGGTTTTCTGACCGGTAAGTACCGTCCCGAAACCCGGTTGCCTGAATCAGCACGGGCCGACGGAGTCAAGCGCCGCTACTTGAACGAGCGCGGCTTCGCGGCCCTTGACAAGCTGGAGGAGGTTGGCCGCGCCCATTACGCGACGATTGCTCAGACTGCCATTGCCTGGTGCTTGGCCAACCCGGCCGTCACCTCAGCCATCATTGGCGCGAACTCCACCGAACAACTGGAGGACACGATCAAAGGCACGGAGGTGAAACTATCGGCTGATGAAAAACAAGCCTTGGATCTTGTCACCGATTGGTCAAAGGACGACGAATAAAGCGCTTGTCATTTCTGAAGCAGGTAAGCCGGAATCCCAATCAGGTGTAATAAGGTAGCGCATGGATGCGGTTCAATTCGTGCCCGAATGGGCAAGAGGGATTGTTTGGTATCAGATCTTTCCTGAGCGGTTCCGCAACGGCGACCCGGCTAATGACCCGACACCGGCCAGCCTGTTGGGAGCCTGGCCACATGACGCTGGAGAGCCGTGGCAGGTTCATCCCTGGACCGCGGATTGGTATGCCCCACAAGCCTATGAGCAAGCGAAGGGTGGCTCCATCTGGTTTCATTTGCAGCGCCGGCGCTATGGCGGCGACGTACAGGGCATTCTGGATAGCCTCGATTATCTGGTCGATCTGGGCGTCGGCGCGGTCTATCTGAACCCGGTCTTTGATTCGCCCTCAGCCCACAAATATGACGGGCGAACCTACCACCATATCGATGTCCACTTCGGCCCCGACCCGCAAGGCGACCGAATGTTGATCGCCACCGAATCCCCGGCCGATCCAACGACCTGGACCTGGACCGCGGCCGACCGGCTTATGCTGCGCCTCATGGATGAAGCCCACCGTCGCGGCTTGCGGATCATTTTTGATGGGGTCTGGAATCATGTCAGCCTCGATAGCTGGGCATTCCGCGATGTCGCCGAGCGGCAGCAGGCTTCGCCTTACGCAAATTGGTTCAAGATCAAGTCCTGGGACGACCCAGCGGCCGGCACAACATTCACCCATCAAGGTTGGTTCGATGTACCCGAGTTGCCGGAATGGCGGCAGGACGAGAACGGTATCGTCGCCGGACCACGAGATTATATCTTCGCCGCGACGCGCCGTTGGATGGATCCTGACGGTGACGGCGACCCGCGCGACGGCATCGACGGCTGGCGGTTGGATGTCGCCTTCTGCATTGAGCATCCGTTTTGGAAAGCGTGGCGGCGGTACGTGCGGAGCATTAACCCCGAGGCTTATCTGGTGGCCGAGACTGATCCTCTCATTGACCAGCGGCCGTTCCTGCAAGGGGACGAGTTCGACGCAGTGATGAACTATGGTTTCACCTTCGCCGTCAGCGAATTTTTTATCACCCGTAAATTTCGCATCGCGGCCACCGAGTTTGACCGGCGACTCCGCGAATTACGCGACATCGCCCCGGCCCAGGTCGCCCACGTCATGCAGAATTTGCTGGGCAGCCACGACACGACCCGTCTCGCCTCACACACCGTCAACGCCGACATCCATCCTTACCGGACCTGGGGCGAATTTCACCGCCACTCGATGCCGCAGTACACCCCAGCCTGTGTCACCCGCAAACCCACCGACGCCGAGCGCGTTTTGCAGAAGCTGGCCATATTATTCCAAATGACCTACATCGGCGCGCCGATGATCTACTATGGGGATGAAGCCGGTATGTGGGGGGCGAACGATCCCTGCTGCCGCAAGCCGATGGTCTGGCCCCATCTGGATTACGAACCGGAGACGATGGGTCCCGAAGGACTGCCGCGGCCGGAACCGGACGAGGTCGCGTTCGACCGGGATATGTTCGCCTATTACCAGAAGTTAATCGCCATTCGCCGGTCGTCCGATGCCCTGCAACGGGGGGAATACCGGACATTGCTGGCCGACGACGACCGGCGGTTATTCGCCTTCATGCGCGAAGCGCCGCGCGATCTGGCTCTGGTGGCGATCAATGCCGGCGATTCAGCCTGTACCTTTGAATTACCAGTGGCTGCCCGCGATCGCTGGATCGATGTGTGGAACGGCGGACACACTTACACCGTTGGGAATGGGCGCTTGACGGTGGAACTACCGTCACAAGCCGGGGCGATCTTGCGTCCGGCTGCTTAGGAGTTTGGTTTGCCAGGCACTTGGAGTAAGTGCCTGGCAAAGTTGACTATCTAGGCCGGGTCCTGGGAAAAGATCAACCCGGCATACGGCCCGATCGCCAAGCGACCACCGGCCGGCTGGCCGTCATAACCACTCTGATCGGCGGTCACATCGCCGCTCACCTGCCCGTCGTAATCCGCGCTATAGTCGGCCGCATGGCTGTCAAAGCGCAATCGCCACTGCCCGGCCGCCGGAAAACCGACCTGGTAATCTGTCAGGGTCTGGTTGGTCATATTCAGAACCACAACCGTGCTGTCACCCGGACCACCGTCATTCCAGCGATGAAAGGCCATAATCTTCTGATCGTGGTTCATGTGATAGATATCGATGTGCTGGCCGGTTAATCCGCGCGTCGTTCCGTGGGCATTGCGCCGGAGGTGGATGAGATCACGGTACAGGTAGATGATGCTCTCAAACTCCTTGGCGTGGTCCCAATCCAGAGGCATCGTATCGCTGAACCACTTATCGGCCAGGAATTCCTGTCCCTGGAAGATCATGGGGATACCCGGTGCGGTGAAGACGAGAACCGCGCCCAGCGTCGAGCGTTTTTTGGCGAACCAGTGGCGGCTGTTACCCGGCCAGATCTCTTCCGGAACGCGCGCCTTGCCGTTGGCCACTTCGTCATGGGATTCCGTATAGATGACCCGCGTAAAGGCATTGCCATTATAGCGAGCCAGTAGGGCGTCACGAACGGCATTGAGATCGCGGAAGGCGTCATCATTGGAGATGATGGCTGTCCGGATGGGGTGGACGAAATTGGCATCCCACTGCGCCCCAAAGCCGGCACCGCCTGCCCCCGTATCTTTTACGAGCCATTCATTATTCTTCAGGTCCTCAGCGATCGAGATATTGTTGGGGGCCAGGTCGCGAACCTCGTTGTTGACCCATTGCATTAAAGCCCAACCTTCGGGCAGATCGCCGGCCGGATCATTGTCGTTACCGTTCACATTGCGAATATAGGCTGTGGCGTCCCAACGCAAGCCGTCAATTTTGAACTCGTGGAACCACATCAGCGCATTGTCGCGGATATACTGGCGTACCTCGCCGCGGCCATAGTCAGGCCGGGTATGGCCCCAGGGAGTCTGGCCGCGATGATCGTTGTAAAAGTAAACGCCGCCGCCATCGCCTTCGCTCCAGCCGTCAAAACGCCACAGATCGAGGTCGCTCGGACCGAAGTGGTTATAGACGACATCGAGAATGACGGCGATGCCATTTTCATGAGCGACCTTCACGAACGTTTTGAAGGCTTTGTGGCCACCATAATCACTCTCCACGGCGAACGGTAAGGCCGGGTTATAACCCCATGATCGGCTGCCGGGGAACTCCATTGGCGGCATCACCTGAACGGCATTGATCCCAAGGCTTTTCAGGTAATGCATTTTTTGAGCAGCGCGAAAGAAGGTTCCGGGACGATCATCGGAGACGACGTTGAACGTGCCGACGTGCATCTCATAGATCACCAGTTCATTCCATAACGGGCATTCGAAATTGGCCGCCAGACCCCAGTCAAACACGGGGTCGTGAATTACGCTATTGCCGACTGAGTTCGTGACCTGGCGCGCATAGGGATCGATGCGATACAGTTTCTGCTTGCCGTTGACGATGATGAATTTGTATTTGTCGCCGGGTTTGGCCTTGGCCACATCGGTTGCCCAGTAGCCATCGCCTTCATGGGTAAGCGCGTTGGCATTTTCGTCCCAGTCATTAAAATCGCCCGTGACGAAGACTTTTTGGGCATTTGGCGCCCAAACACGGAAGGTGGTCCCCTTCGTGTGGGGGACCGGTCCCATACCCGGGCGTACTTTAGGTTTCATCGAAGCGGATAATGCTTTGAACATTTCAACAAATTCTCCTTTGCGGATGCAAGCAACAATAAGCGTTGATCGCCAGAGAGTTGATATTTTTTGATTTTCTAAATGAGGCTATCGGTTGTGTACCAAACTTGGCTACACTATAGGGCAACCACTAGGAAGCGGCAAGTGAACAAAGCCTGTTTTTTGTGTATATGCTCATAATAACGATAGATAGGCAGGAGATACAGGGCTAGGACGTTCACTGAGAAAGGAATAAGTAAAAATGGACCAAGCGCTATCAGCTTGCAACCGGAGACCTTCACGATGACAGCAGCGATTGAACCAATCATCGAACGCCTGGAAGCCCAGCGCGACCCTGAGGCCGCGGCCGGCATGGCGCGCTATGGGATTGTGGGTAAGGAAGTGTTCGGTGTCAAAGTCCCGGTTTTGCGGGCTTTGGCCAAGGAGATTGGCCGTGACCATGAACTGGCCGGGCAGCTTTGGACTTACCCCAGCCGCGAGACGCGCGTTTTGGCGTCAATGGTCGACCGCTGGCAATGGGTCGATGAAGGCCAGATGGAAGCCTGGGCGGCCGATTTCGATAGTTGGGAAGTATGCGATCAGGTCTGCGGCAACCTTTTCGCCTACACGCCTTACGCCTACCACAAGGCGATGACCTGGAGCGCCCGGCCGGAGGAATTCGTTAAGCGCGCCGGGTTTGTGCTCATGGCCGATCTGGCCCATAAGGATAAGAAGACAACGAATGAAGCATTGGCGGCTTTCCTGCCGGTGATCGAACGTGAAGCAGGGGACAATCGCAATTTCGTCAAGAAGGCGGTTAACTGGGCATTACGCGATATCGGCAAGCGTAACCTGTGGCTTAATGAACGGGCAATCACCGCGGCCGAACGGCTGATCGCCCGATCGGAACCCAGCGCTCGCTGGAACGGCCAGGACGCTCTGCGGGAGTTGAGGAGCGAAGGTGTCCGGTCCCGGTTCCGCGATTAGGTCTGTCACGCTGGCCTGTCTTTACCGGTATTCGCCAGAAATTCTTACGCATCTCTGATGTGAATCTATCGATTTGCATATAGTCTCTATCTAGAATCCCTAAACCGCGTTCCGTCTTAATATGTAACGGCGAGGCTTCTCGATGCCGACCGCCGGGACGGACGCGAAAAGGACTCATCATGAACGATTTCGCAGAGATAAAACCCATACCCGTCGTTCCCCTGCGCGGCGGCTCGGTCTTTCCGGGCATCACAACCACGGTATCGATCGGCCGTCGCTCCTCCCTGGCGGCCGTGCAAGGCGCGCTGGAGCGTGGTGGCGAGCTGCTGATCGTCGTCCAGCGCAACGCCGAGGAGGAATCGCCGGGCATGGAAGATGTTTTCCCGATCGGTATCCTGGCCACGGCCCGCGACATGTTACGCACTCCGGTCGGCATCCAGATGCTAGTTGAATTGCACCGTCGCGTGCGCGTGACGGGCATTGAGCGGATGGACCCCTTTTTGATCGGTCGCTACGCTGAGCTGGAAGAAAAGGATGCCATCGACGATGCGCTGAAGATTGAGACCATCGCCTATCTGGAGAAGTATATCGAACTTGTCGGCGAGCAGAATCAGCAGGTCATAGCCACCACCCGCGCCGCCGAGACGGCCGGCGCACTGGCCGATTTTGTCGCCGGCCTGTTAAAGCTACCCTTCGAAACCGAAGCCGATCTGTTGGTTGATCTGGACGGCCTCTCCCGGCTGGTGAAGGTGCTCGAGTTTCTGCGCCAGGAAGTGCGCATCGCCGACGTCCGCAGCAAGATTCAACAAGAAGCCCGCGACGGCGCGGAGAAAGCCCAGCGCGATTTCATGCTGCGCGAACAGTTAAAGGCTATCCGTAAGGAATTGGGCGATGACGGCGAAACCGGGCCGGATGACCTGCGCGAGAAGATCGAAAAAGCGGGCATGCCGCCCAAGGTGCTGGAACGTGCCCTGAGCGAACTGAAGCGACTGGAGTACCAGGGCCAGCAATCGGCCGAGGCCAGCGTCATCCGCACCTATCTGGAGTGGCTGGTCGAACTGCCGTGGAGTAACGAAACGGAAGACAACCTCGACATCGCCCATGTGCGCGAGGTGCTTGACGAGGATCATTACGGCCTGGAAGATGTCAAGGAGCGAATCGTCGAATATGTCGCCGTGCGCAAACTGGCCGGTAAGGAGATGAAAGGCGCGATCATCAACCTCAACGGACCGCCCGGCGTTGGCAAGACGTCGATCGCCACATCGGTGGCGCGGGCGATGGGCCGCGAGATGGTGCGCATCAGCCTGGGCGGCGTGCGCGACGAGGCCGAAATTCGCGGCCACCGGCGCACTTACATCGGCGCGATCCCGGGCCGGATCATCCGCGCCTTGCGCGATGCCAAGACACGCAACCCGGTCATCGTCCTGGATGAAATCGACAAGGTTGGCACCGATTGGCGTGGCGACCCGGCCTCGGCGCTGCTGGAAGTGCTCGATCCGGAGCAGAACCATAGCTTCACTGACCACTACCTGGAAGTGCCGTTCGACCTGAGCCAGGTGATCTTCATCACTACTTCGAACCAGCTTAGCACCATTCCGGGGCCGTTGCTGGATCGCATGGAGACTATCACCATGCCCGGCTATATTGAGGATGAGAAGCTGGCCATCGCCCGGCAATATCTGCTGGCCAAGCAGCAAGATGCAAACGGCATTGCCGGCGTCGAAGTGACGCTGGGAGACGAAGCGTTGCGCGGTCTCATCCGATACTACACACTGGAAGCCGGCGTGCGCCAGTTAGAGCGCAACCTGGGCAAGGTCGTGCGCAAGCTGGCGGTCAAGGTCGCTTCCGGCGAGAGCGGGCCGTTCACCGTCACCGAGGCCGACATCGAAGAGATCATGGGGCCGAAACGGTTCACCTACGGTGTGATCGAAGAGCAAGACGAGATTGGCCTGGTAACCGGCCTGGCCGTTAACAGCTTCGGCGGTAACACGCTGCCTATCGAGGTCAGCCTGAGCGAAGGCAGCGGCAAAATCACGCTGACCGGATCGCTGGGCGAAGTGATGCAGGAGTCGGCCCAGGCGGCGCTAACCTACGCGCGGGCGCATGCCCGATCACTGGGTCTGGAGCCGTCGCTATTCGACAAGGTGAATGTCCATATTCACGTCCCGGACGGAGCGACGCCGAAGGACGGCCCCAGCGCGGGCATTGCCATGGCGACGGCCGTGATCTCGGCCTTCACCCGGCGGCCGGTGCGACGCGACGTGGCCATGACCGGCGAGGTGACGCTGCGCGGCAAAGTCTTGCCCATCGGCGGGCTGAAGTCCAAGACCATCGCCGCTCACCGGGCGGGAATCAAGACCGTCTTGCTGCCGAAAGACAACGCCAAGGATATCCCGGAGCTACCGGAGCGCATCCGGCAGGACCTGGAACTGGTGCCCGTCGCCCACCTGGACGAAGTGCTGGCCATCGCCCTGCAAGAGGCGACCGAGCCGCCGCTGAAGGTCGGCGGTAACGGGTCCGGGGGAGATTCGGTTATCGTGCCGCCATCACCGTCCAACGGCAACGGCAAGCAAGAACCGTTGGTGCGAGCCGAACAATAAGGCCAAGGTAAAAAGAAAAAGAGCACGCCGCTGCCAGAATGACAGCGGCGTTTTTTTTTATTCAATCCGGATGTGGTCGCTTCTGCAGGATTGGCTACAATTAACCTTGCTTCACACAACCATAACATCCGGAATGATTCATGTCGTCTTCCAGGAGTGAATAGCATGGAGATGAATACCAGCAAGGTTCCTCATTCACCTTCGATCACCATCCTCGATCTGGATGGCGAACTGGACGCATCCAACTATCTCGATGTCATCGAGCGGGTGCGGCAACTCTACCAGAGCGGGACGCGTCAGCTAGTGATCGACCTGTCCGACCTCAGGTTTCTGTCCAGTTCCGGTCTGGTTTCGCTCCACAGCGCGGCGCTGATCATGCGCGGCGACGAACCGCCCAGCCCCGAACTCGGGTGGAGCGCGTTTCATGCGATTGCCACCGATGTCGAGAAGGGCTTTGAAACTTGCTGCAAACTGGTCAATCCCCAGGGCCGGGTGCGTAAATCCCTGGAGATGACCGGCTTCAACAACTTCCTTGAGATTTTTGAAGACACCAGCGCGGCTGTCGAATCCTTCTCTCAACCAACGGAATAATTCGTTACCTACTTGTTGCCTGATCGCAACTTCACCATCAGTCAGCCCACCAACCAGACCGGCTGATCATTGGAGGGGCAGCCATGTTGATCGAGACCTCGGCCGAATTGCAGTCGCTTTTGCGAACCTTGGATGAATTCGCGCAACGGGAGATTTTCCCCCTCGAATGGCCGTTTTTGCATCACGATTTCGATACCCTCCTGCCGGCGCTGGAGGCCAAGCGCCAACTGGCCAAGAGTCTTGGCCTGTGGTTACCTCAAATTCCGGCTGAACATGGCGGGATGGGACTGACACTTGTCGAGCATGGCCTGGTCAGCGAAATGCTTGGCCGGACGCCTCTGGGCCACTATGTGCTCAATTGCCAGGCACCCGACGCAGGCAATATGGAAATCCTGATCGAGCACGGCACGCCCCAGCAAAAGGACAAGTTCCTCCGGCCGCTGCTGGCGGGAGAGGTTCGCAGTTGTTTCTCGATGACCGAACCGGAAAATGCCGGCTCCAATCCAACCTGGCTGAGCACCACAGCTGTTAGGGACGGGGATGATTATCTCATCAACGGCCACAAGTGGTTCAGTACCGGGGCCGACGGCGCGGCCTTCGCCATCGTGATGGCCGTGACGGACCCCGGCGCGCCCAAACACCGGCGCGCCAGCATGATCATCGTCCCGACGGACACGCCCGGCTTCCAAATCATCGAAAATACCTCGGTCATGGGCGAGCGCGGTCAGGGCTGGGCCAGTCACGCCGAGATTCGCTACGATAATTGCCGCGTCCCGAGGGCAAACCGGCTAGGCGAGGAAGGGATGGGCTTTGCAATTGCCCAAGAACGACTGGGTCCGGGGCGCATCCACCATTGCATGCGCTGGCTCGGCATCTGCGAGCGAGCGCTTGATTTGATGTGCCGTTACGCGACTTTGCGCGAGATCGCGCCGGGGCGACCGCTCGCTGAGCTTGGGTCCGTCCAGAACTGGGTGGCCGAAAGCCGGGCAGAGATAAACGCCGCACGCTTGCTCGTGTTACACACCGCTCACAGGATCGATCGTGAGGGGGCTTATGCCGCCCGGGATGATATCTCGTTGATCAAGTTCCACGTTGCCGGTGTGATGCAGGCAGTGCTCGATCGGGCCATCCAGGTGCATGGGGCGATGGGCATGACGGATGAGACTCCGCTGGCCTTCTGGTATCGCCACGAACGAGCCGCGCGTATTTACGATGGGCCGGATGAGGTGCACAAGTGGAGCGTGGCCCGACGGATTTTGGGCCGGTATCAAGAAAAATACGCCGGAGTTAAGCTATCGTAGGTAGACCACTATTTCAGTAGCTGCAAGGAGACTATGACAACTAACAACCCCGACGTTCCACCCCAACAACAAAAACCGCCCCAATCGCGTATAACCATCGACCTGCCCAAGGACCTGACACCGGCTTACGCCAATGTCGCCTTCATCAATTACACGCCGGCGGAGGTCGTAATTGATTTTGCGCAGGTCCTGCCCCGCATGCCGCGCGGCACGGTCACCGCTCGGGTTATCATGAGTCCAATCCACGCCAAGCTGCTTCAGGCAGCGCTGGCGCAAAATGTCGCCAACTTCGAGCGCCAGTTTGGAGAGATCCGAATTCCCCAGCGCACGAATCTGGCCGATGACTTTTTCCGCTTTCCCCACGAGGGTGGCGAGGAAGAGGAGAAATGACATGGACCAGTTAGATCAAACAGCTGAGGCGATTCGCCGCCACATGGAATTGATTGACCAGGCCCGCGACCAGGCTTACCAGCGCTCGCGCAGCCTCATCGCGCTCTGCGCCCGGTCCATACGCGCCATACACCGCGAGGAATGGACCGCGGCTGAGGCGTTGCTGGCTGAGGCACGGCAAGCAACGGACGATCTGGTGGCCGGTGTCCGCGACTATCCCGACCTGTACTTTGCCGGTTACACCCAAGACGCCGTTAAGGAATTCGTCGAGGCTAACCTGGTATATGCCCTGATTCGTAACCAACCGATCCCCTCCCCGGAAGCGCTTGGCGCGGAAAATAACACCTGGTTGAACGGGCTGGCTGAGGCGGCCAGCGAGCTGCGGCGTCGCATTCTTGACATTACCCGCCGAGGTTACGGCCCGGAGACGGAACGCCTGCTGGATGCTATGGACCACATTTACAGCACGCTGGTGACGTTTGATTTCGCTGATCAAATCACAGGCGGGCTGCGCCGGCGAACGGATGCCTTGCGGGCTGTGTTGGAGCGCACCCACGGCGATGTCGCCGCAACGTACCGGAGTGCCCAGCTGGAGATGGCACTCCAATCTTTGGAAGCGCGACTTGCAGACGTTAAAGACGAGCAATAACAAGACAAGCGGGTCCGGCTAAAGCGAGACGGTCCGCAGGGATTCCGCCGCCTCAACGGCTTCATCGACCGTCACCCCGTGTTGCCACGAGAATTGATCCGCGAATGGATGCCACAGACAGATGATCCGGCCGCTGATCATGTATGGTCCATTCATCGCCGGGCTGGTCGGCCCATAGATCACCAGGGTTGGGCAGCCGGTTGCGGCGGCGATGTAGGTCGTGCCGCTATCGTTGCCGACGTACATAGCCGCCAACTCACATAAAGCGCCCAGTTCGCCCAGACCGATCCGCCCGGCTCGATTTACAACCGGATAAGAGACAAGCCCTGCTATTTGATTGGCGAGTGACGTTTCTTCGGCCGTGCCGACGATCACCACCCGCGCGCCATGGTTACGCACAAGGTAATTGGTTAGCCGGGCAAAGCGTTCGACCGGCCAGCGGATATTCAGGTCGACGCGTTCCGGGTTATCGCCGCCGCCGGGGTGCAGGACGACGAGCGGCGCGTCCCCCAGCCAGTCATACTCCTCTACCAACCAGCGTGTGACGGCCATGCGATCGTGGTCAGGCGGTACGAATTCCATTTCGACCGATTGGATGATCGCCGGCTCAACACCGGCGGCCGTTGCCAGGGATAGATAAGTTTCGGCCAGGCGTTGTTCGCCTGGCAAACGCCCTTTGCTGTGAGAATTCAAGCTGATCCGTTGGGGTATCCGGGCGTCTTTGGCCAGCTTTTCAAGGATTCCCGAACGGCTGGGGATAAAGCAGGTATCGTATGCTTCCTCGCGAAGGCGTTCCACCAATGCCTGGTTCGCTTGCGGGCTGTTGTGCTCGATGTCGCCCGGTCCGGTCAGGATGACGCGGGTCAGCCGCCGGTTGGTTGCTACCGACTGCCTGGCCCACTCGCTCACCGCCCAATCAAAACGCGCCGTGGGGAAGCCGGCGCTGAGGGCAGCCAACAATGGGGTGGTTTGCATCACTCGTCCCAGGCAACATGGCTGAAGAATCAATGCCTTTTGTGGCGGGTTGTAAGGACGGCGGCCGAGCAGTCGCGCCATGAATGACGATGAAGCTGCCGCGCCCGACATTTCATGTGGTGCCATCTTTGCCGAATGCGCCCTAGCCTTTTACGACGGCCACCGGCACGAGGCGAGCCACCTTGCGGGCGATACCTGCCCCATGCACAACTTCGATCACCCGATCAACGTCCTTATAGGCCGCGGGCGCTTCCTCGGCCAGGCCGGCCAGACTTCCGGCTCGCACTCGAATCCCTTGTTCTTCCAATTCCCGGCGGAGTTCACTCCCCTGAATCTCTTTCTTGGCGCGAGAACGGCTCATCATTCGTCCGGCGCCGTGGCAGGTTGAGCCGAAGCTCTGGGCCATCGAGCCTTCGGTACCGACCAAAACCCAACTGGCCGTGCCCATGGAACCCGGCACGAGGACAGGCTGGCCGATGTCGCGATAGACCTCGGGCAAGACCGGCGATCCCGGGCCGAAAGCGCGGGTCGCGCCCTTGCGATGGACGCAGACGGTCATCTTCCGGCCATCCACCTCGTGTTGCTCAATCTTCGCCATATTGTGAGCGATATCGTAGATCTGGTACACCTGATGCTCGTGGGTATGACCGCCCAGGGTATCGCTAAAACTGCGGCGAATCAGGTGTGTCAGCACCTGACGGTTGCAAAAGGCGAAATTGGCCGCGCCTTTCATGGCTGACAGATAATCCCGACCTTCCGGCGTATCCAGCGGGGCGCAGACGAGTTCGCGGTCCGGCAATTCGATACCGTACTGGTGAACGACCCGCTGGAAACGGTTCACGTAGTCGGTGCAAATTTGGTGGCCAAAGCCGCGTGAGCCACAGTGAATCTGGGCTACAACCTGGCCGGGAAACAAGCCCATTCGTCCGGCCGCGGTTTCATCGAATATGCGGTCAACAACATCGACCTCGATAAAATGGTTGCCGGCGCCCAGCGTGCCCAGTTGATCGCGGGCGCGTTCATAAGCTCGCTCGCTTATCTTGCCTGGTTCGGCCCCGTCGATACAGCCATTCTCCTCGGTCCGCTCCAGGTCGGATGTCGTCGCGTAGCCTTGTTCAAGCGCCCAGCGCGCGCCGTGCCTTACGATGGCCTCCATCTGCTTGCGGGTCAGCAATATCCCCCCGCCTCGCCCAACTCCATGGGGACAGTTGCGTTGGAGTTGGGTTGCCAATTCATCCAGGTAAGGCGCGACATCTGACCGGTGCAGATTTGTGCCCAGTAATCGAACACCGCAATTAATATCGTAACCGACACCTCCGGGCGAGATGACGCCATCCGGTACGCGGGTGGCGATCACGCCGCCGATGGGAAAGCCGTAACCCTGATGGATATCGGGCATGGCCAGCGCATAGGCGACGATGCCCGGCAAGGTTGCGGTATTGACCAGTTGGTCCAGGCTTTTGTCGCCCAGGGTGGCCTGCAATAACTCCGCATCGGCATAAAACCGGGCCGGTACGCGCATATCCGGCCGGTGTGCCTGGGGAATTTCGTAGAGATAAGGTGAAAGCCGCTTAAAATCACCGGTTTTCATTTGTTGACCCCCTTTGAATGGACGGCCGCATCCGGCGTATCAGACATCAAAGACGATTGTTACCTCCAGGCCTTCCCCGGCGGACCGTATAGCCAGGTCATGATAAGTCACCGCTTTAATGTGTTTTTGCAAATTTTCCACGCGGCTTCCGCGCACGATGGCCGCCAGAGCGGTTGGTGTCATCTCGCGTATATCGATATCACGAAAAACCAGGCCATCCCGTTCCGCCCAGTAAACTAGCTCACTGAGCCAACCTACCAACAGGCCTTCGGTGTCATAGGCATCGATTCGAACGGTGCGTTCTTCGTCCGTGCCGACGGGTAAATCGCCGGTCAACAAGCCCGCCAGGCCCTGGGCCGCGTGGTGAAGCAACTCGGCCAGGTCGCGCCCCCTGATCTGCAGCGCCCAATCGGCGGTGTGTTCAACGACTTGGATCGGTCCGTTCGTCTCATCATGGCTCATAACTTGATTATAACGCCAATCAATGCTGGAGAAGCTGAAAACTGTCGAGAATATTATCCAAATCGCGGTGAACCGACGCGAACCGATCTTGAGGCGCACAAGCCGCGACCAGATAAGCCGCATTCTGACTTTCAGCAACGTAGAGATGGTGGCATTGAAATCCCCGTTCAAGATCGAGCATGCTGTAACGAGCTTGCGGCTGTCCCGTCAGCCGGCGGTCTATGGTTTGATCGGTGACGGCCAATGGCAGGTTGGTCGCCAGGTCAAGCACCTCCTGTGGGGTTAATGTACGGCCGAGTTCGCTGCGGCCGACGATCACAAACGGTTTCGGCTTGATATCCTCAAGCGTTGTGGTCTCGAGGGCAGCGGCGATAGTCTCGATATCGCCCAGCCCACTCCTCAAGGGACGCAGGGCTTGATTCACGTACGGCTGCCGGCCGAGGGCGCTTGGCATGGATACACCCTGATCCCGATAGGCCAGGTCAAGCCACTGCCAATCATCCGGTAAACTCAGCGTATAACGAAGCTCGGCATCGGTCACGGCCATCCAGTCGCTGCCCAAAGCCAGACTGGCGCTGCGTACCAGGATGGGATAACGACCCAAGACGAGCATGATCGCCAACAGGATGATGATGACCATGAAGGTCAGCGCTCCGTAAATGGCGATGGCTTGCAGATCATAATCGGCATGACGCGTCGCGGCGGGCTGGGATAACCGATCAGCCTGTCGAGCAGAATCGCGCGAACCAGTCGCATTTCCGGTGGTCTGTTTCGTTTGCCGCGGTAGGGCATTGCCGCAGTGCCAGCAGGTGGTATCGGTTGGTATAACCGGGCGTCCGCAATTTTCACAGGTGTTCATCAGCTTGGGCCTGGCGGCTACCCGCTCTATCGGCTCCAGACTGTATAATGATTTACAGCCGGCATGTAGCGCGGTTGCGTGATTCGCAAGCTCATGCCGTTTATCATAGCGGCATAGTCAGGCAAAACAAATAGTCCTCCTTTTTCTCCTCTTCCCGCCGAGAAGCCCGCTAATCCCAGCCGGGCTTCTGGGCTTTTTTGGGCGTGAATCCTCGGTTTCAAAGCTCTTCCGGTGACGAAATTGGCCCTTCACACCGGCAGCAACACCCTAATGGCGGGATGGCGGTACAATCCCGTTCATGACTGATTATTTGGAATTCATTCGCGCTCGCCGATCCATTCGCAGCTATGATCCGCGGCCTGTCGCACCCGACGTAATCGAGCAATTGCTGGTCGCGGCGACATGGGCTCCGTCCGCTCACAACCGCCAGCCGTGGCGCTTCGTCGTCGTCACTCTGCCGGAAACCAAGATGCAACTGGCGACCGCCATGGGCGAACAACTGCGGCGCGATTTGACCGCCGACGGCTTGCCGCCAGAGACGATCGAAAAAGATGCCGCCCGTTCCTACCGGCGAATCACCACAGCGCCGCTTCTGATCCTGATCTGCCTGACATTGGCCGACATGGATAGCTACCCTGATGAGCGCCGCCGCCGAAACGAGGCGATCATGGCCATCCAAAGCACAGCCATGGCCGGCCAAAACCTGTTGCTGGCCGCTCATGCCCTTGGGTTAGGAGCTTGCTGGTTGTGCGCGCCGCTCTTTTGCCCGGCGATTGTGCGCCAAACGCTGGATTTGTCCGAAGACTGGCAACCACAAGGACTGATCACAGCCGGTTACCCGGCCGAGACAAAAGAAAAGACGCGCTATCCGGTGGATACGCGCGTCTTATATCGCTAACAAGCAAGCCCGCTGGAAATCAGCCCCATAGCTCCGGGCAGTTGAAAGGCCGGTTTTAATTATGTACAACCACCTCAATCACCGGCCGTTTGCGCGTTTCGTCATATAAATAGCGATTGAGCGCTTGTTCGATCTGTCCGGAGGTGACCGGGCGGTCGTGTTGGTGAGCGTCGCGCACCACTCCGGCGATAACTTCCTCCGCGCCGGCCAGAAGTTCGGCCGAGTCTTTTTCGTTGACAAATCCGCGCGTGCTCAGGTGTGGCCGTCCGGCCAGTTCGCCCCGGCCGTTGGTACCGACAACGGCGAAAAAGTAACCGGCCTGCGCCAACCGGTCGCGGTCGCGAACTTCCGACCAGCCGATATCCCCGACGCCGGAGCCGTCGACAAACACATAGCCGCCCGGCAGCCGTTCGTGGACGGTCATGCTATATGGTGTTAATTCGATGGGTGTTCCGTTTTCGACGACGGCAATGCAGTCCGCGGAGATACCCAGGGTCTGTCCCATATCGGCGTGTAGTTTTAGATGGCGCAATTCGCCATGGACCGGGATGAGGAAACGCGGCCTGATCAAGTTGATAAGGAGCTTCATCTCTTCGCGGCTGGCGTGGCCGGAGACATGAACATCGGCGATTTTGTCATACAGCACCGTCGCGCCGCGCCGGTATAGCTGATTGATGGTCCGATAGACGAGTTCCTCGTTGCCGGGAATGGGATGGGCGGAGAAGATGACGGTGTCACCGTCCTGGATGCTGATCTGATTGTGACGGCCGCGGGCCAGCCGGCCGAGCACGGCCGAAGGCTCGCCCTGGGAACCGGTCACCATGATCACAACCTTGTTGGGTGCCATTTTGACAGCCTGGCCCACATCGATAATCAAGTCGTCGGGCAGGTCGAGATAGCCCAGCTTCCGGGCGATCTTGACGTTATCGCGCATGGACCGCCCGGCAATTGCCAATTTGCGATCGAATTTGAGCGCGACATTGGCGGCGATCTGGACGCGCGAGATCAACGAAGCGAACGTTGCGACCAGAATACGGCCGGAGGCATGGCGAAAGACTTCCTCAAACCCCTTGGCCAGGTTTGTTTCCGATTCGGTCCAGCCGGACCGGTCGGCATTCGTGCTGTCGGCCAGCAATGCCAGCACGCCGCGTTGGGAGAACTCGGCGAGTTTGGCGAAATCCGGTGGCCAGCCGTCGATAGGCGTATGGTCGAATTTATAATCGCCGGAATGAATGATCAGTCCTACCGGCGTTGTTATCCCGAAACCGACGCAATCCGGGATGCTGTGGGCTACATGAAACGGCTCAACCTTCAAGGCGCCAAACTGGAGCGTCTCCCCGGCGCGGAAAGAGACCAATTCGATATCCGGCAGCAGCCGGGCTTCACGTAACTTGCCTTCGATCAACCCGATCGTTAGGGGCGTGGCATAAATGGGCGCGCGAATTTCCTCCATCAAGTGAGGTAATGCGCCGATGTGGTCTTCATGCCCGTGGGTGATGAGAACCGCGCGAATTTTATCGATTCTGTTTTCTTCTCGGAGGTATTGAAAATCGGGGATGATGAGGTCGATGCCGAGCATGTCGTTTTCGGGAAACATGACCCCGGCATCGATGATGAGGATATCATCCTCATACTCGACAACGGTCATGTTTTTACCGATCTCGCCCACGCCCCCCAAAGGAATAATGCGTAATGGAGATGTCATAGTCAATTTGTAATTTTAAGGGGATTGGCTGGTGGCGTCAAAAGCTCTGGTTGCGCGCTCATACCATCATGTCTCTAGAGCATGGTCGAGCGCTGGATCACCAGCCAGAGAATGAAGATCAGGATAATCATCATGAAGGTCAGGAAAATTGTCAGCGGCCACATACTGCGTACCGGCGTTCCCACCGCCACCCGCTCGGTCGCCGGGCTGCTCGCCGGGGCTGGCTGGGCAGTGGCGACGGCCGCGGCCGGCACGGGAATCTGTTCGTCATGGCGGACGATCGCCACGGTGATGTTGTCTTCACCACCCCGTTCGCGCGCTATCTGGACCAGGGTTTCCGTCGCCTGGGTGGGCGATTCTCGACCGATGATTTCGCTGATCTCCCCATCACTGACATGACGGGTCAGGCCATCGGAGCATAGCAAGAGAAAATCACCCGCTTCGAGAGCGATCTCATAGAGATCGATGGGCGGTCGTTTTTCCGAACCAATACTATAAAGGATGATGTTTTTATAAGGGTAGTTCGCGGCTTCTTCGACCGTCAACGCACCCTCCTCAACGAGCTGGGCTACCAGGCTCTGGTCGCGGGTGATCTGGGTCAGTTCGCCCGCGTGCCACCGATAAGCCCGGCTATCGCCGACGTTCCCGATGAAAGCCTGATGATCGTCGACAACGGCCGCCACCATCGTCGTCGCCATGCGGCGACTGTCATCGCGCCCCATTGCCATTTGCCGCAAGTCAGTGTTGGCGGCCTGCATGGCCTCCAGCAACCGTTCGCCTCGACTGGGTGTGTCGGTGGCGGCCAGGTAGTGGTGGAGCATTCGCTCGCTGGCATAGCGGCTGGCGACCTCACCGGCGTCGGCTCCGCCGACGCCATCCGCCACAATATAGAGACGACCGTGGCGTTGCCGGTCCGACGCGGTGGCCGGTTCATACACGGCGACGAAATCTTCGTTATGCCTGCGGACAAGGCCGGGGTCGGTGCGCCAGGCGGTCGAGGCGAAATCGGATTCCATTCAAGGCACTATAGCCAGATCGCGGACTCGCGGCAAGGTCTTTTCCTGACGATTGCCTGACGAAGCGGGCCGGGTGAAGACCTGGGGTTCCCCTGATTCGGGAAATAGCCTTCTCCCGGCCGCTTACGATGATACACTAAGGCGTACAGAAGGTTGCGGTTTGGTTGTTGAAATAGTTGTAGCTGAAGAACGGCCCGCCGACTTCCTCGGTCCGGATGGTGATCTGGTCCAGACCTTGCAGGCCTACAGGAATGGGGTAGGTTCCGCTCACGACGCCGGTCGGGCCGGTGTTGAGCGTCCCGACGACATAGCCGTCGGTCCCCAAGGTGCCCATGAAATTCATCATCACGATGAAGTTACGATTCGGCCGGAAGGTCGGATCGGTGCGGATGGTGACCGAAGTGTCGCGCACAACACCACAAACACGGAAGGTCGGTGTCTGGATCACCTCTACCGGCTGGTTATCGAACCAGTTATAGGCGAAGAAGGGACCGCTTTCGGCGCGAATGGCGATGCGCTCAAGACCCTTCAGAGACTCAGGAATGGGAAAGGTGGCCTGAAGCGAGCCGCCAATCCCGGAATCAATGGTGCCCACCGGCGTGCCGTCGATTCCCAGGGTTCCATTCGGCCCCATCCTGACGAGGAAAGTACGCCCGGCCGGAAAGTTAAAGGTTCGCACCGTTACCGATTCGTTGATGATGACCGACTCGATCGCCATCAGGGGAACGGGCACAGGCGCGGGTTCGGCCAGGTTATTCCAGAACCAGTTGTAGCTGAAGTAAC
>Ga0114939_10000867_pt1 | contig 24704 bp, 15 predicted proteins | sample AshMeaCrysSpring_FD_87196 | JGI IMG/M metagenome (GOLD analysis project Ga0114939, IMG submission 87196) | Groundwater microbial communities from Big Spring, Nevada to study Microbial Dark Matter (Phase II) - Ash Meadows Crystal Spring | ecosystem: Environmental > Aquatic > Deep subsurface >...
GGCAGCGCCAACTGCCTGATCAAGTCCTCGGGCAGCGCGTTCTTCCAGGGCGAGGCGTCGCTCGGCTTCACCGCGGTCTTCTGACCGAACAGCGGGCCGTTCACAGCAGCACGCGCTCGATGCCGCCCGCGTTCGCGCGGGCGACGTAGTCGGCGAGCCAGTTCTCGCCGAGGACGTGGCGCGCGATCTCGACGACGAGGTAGTCGGCCCGGGTCCCGGCGTCGTCGTCGTAACGGCTCAAGCCCTGCAGGCACGACGGGCAGGACGTCAGCACTTTCACGTCCCCCGAGAAGCCGTCCGCGCGCAACCGGTCGGCGCCGCGCACCATTTCCCGCTCCTTGCGGAAGCGCACCTGCGTCGCGACGTCCGGCCGCGAGATCGCGAACGTCCCCGACTCGCCGCAGCAGCGGTCGTTCTTCTCGATGCGGTGCGGGCCCGTGTTCATCAGCGCATTGACCACCTTGAGCGGGTCGGCGGTGCGGATCGGCGAGTGGCACGGGTCGTGGTACATGTAGCGCGTGCCGGTCACGCCCTCGAGCTTCACGCCCTTCTCGAGCAGGTACTCGTGGATGTCGATGACGCGGCTGCCGGGGAAGATCTCCCCGAAGCGATAGTCCTGCAGCTGGTCGTAGCACGTGCCGCAGCTGACCACCACCGTGCGGATGTCGAGGTAGTTGAGCGTGTTGGCGACCCGGTGGAAGAGCACCCGGTTGTCCGTGATCATCTTCTGTGCGACGTCGAACTGACCCGAGCCTCGCTGCGGGTAGCCGCAGCAGAGGTAGCCCGGCGGCAGGACGGTCTGCACGCCCGCCTGCCAGAGCATCGCCTGCGTGGCGAGGCCGACCTGGGAGAAGAGGCGCTCCGAGCCGCAGCCCGGGAAGTAGAACACCGCCTCCGCGTCGGCGGTGGTGCGAGCCGGGTCGCGCAGGACCGGTACGTAGTGCCGGTCCTCGATGTCGAGCAGCGCGCGCGCCGTGCGTTTCGGCAGTCCACCCGGCATCTTCTTGTTGACGAAGTGGATCACCTGCTCGCGCAGCGGCGGCCGTCCGCCGGTGGTCGCAGGCGGGCGCCTGGTCTGCGCCGCTCCGAGCGCGCCGAGCGTGCGGTGCCCGAGTCGCTGCGCACGGTAGCCCCAGTCGATCATCAGCCTGCGCGAGAGCCTGATCGTGTCGGGGTCGGTGGCGTTCAGGAAGAACATCGACGCCGCCTTGCCCGGGTCGAAGCGCTGCTTGTCGAAGCGCCGCAGCAGGTCGCGCATGGCCATCGAGACGTCGCCGAAGTCGATGTCGACCGGGCAGGGCGTCTCGCACTTGTGGCAGACCGTGCAGTGGTCGGCGACGTCCGAGAACGCGTCCCAGTGCTGCAGCGACACGCCGCGCCGGGTCTGTTCCTCGTATAGGAAGGCCTCGATGAGCAGCGACACGGCGAGGATCTTGTTGCGTGGCGAGTAGAGCAGGTTCGCGCCGGGGACGTGCGTCGAGCAGACGGGCTTGCACTTCCCGCAACGCAGGCAGTCCTTGATCGCGTCCGAGATCGACGCGATGTCGGACTGCTGCATGATGAGCGACTCGTGCCCGAGCAGGTTGAAGCTCGGCGTGTAGGCGCGGCTCACGTCGGCGCCCGGCATCAGCTTGTCCTTGTTGAAGCGTCCCTCGGGGTCGATGCGTCGCTTGTAGGCACGGAATTCCTCGAGCTCGGCTTCCTTGAGGTACTCGAGCTTGGTGATGCCGATCCCGTGCTCGCCGGAGATCACGCCGTCGAGCTCGCGCGCGATGCGCATGATGCGGCCGACGGCGCCGTTCGCCGCCTGCAGCATCGCGTAGTCGTCGGAGTTGACCGGTATGTTCGTGTGCACGTTGCCGTCGCCCGCGTGCATGTGCAGGGCGACGAAGACGCGGCTGCGCAGGATCCGGGCATGGATCGCCTCGAGGTCCGCGAGCAGCGGGACGAAGGGGCCGCCGGAGAACAGGCGGCGCAGCTCGCGCCGCAGCTCGGCCTTCCAGGACACGCGTATCGTCCGATCCTGCAGCAGGTCGAACACGCGCAATCCCGGCTCGCGCGCGAGCCGCTCCTCGATCGCGGTGCGCAGCGAATCGAGCCCGATCGCGTCGAGCTCCGCCAGCGACCCGCGGACTTCCCGGTCCTTGCTCGCGTCGAGCCACGACCAGCGCCGGCGCACGTCGCGGACCAGCGCCAAGGCCAGTGCGGGCCGCTCGCCGAGGACGTCCTCGTGCGGCAGCCGGTCGACGTCCGGGTCACCGACCTTGCCTACGCGCGGACTCCCGCACAGGTATTCCTCGAGCGCATCGAGCAGCGCGAGCTTGTTCGCGAGCGAGAACTCGATATTGATGCGTTCGATGGCGTCGGTGTACTCGCCGAGCCGCTCGAGCGGGATGACGACGTCCTCGTTGACCTTGAACGCGTTCGTGTGGCGCGCGATCGCCGCGGTCTTCGCCCGGTCGCGCCAGAAGGTCTTGCGCGCGTCGGCGCCGACTGCGACGAAGCCCTCGCCCGAGCGCGCATTCGCGATGCGGATCACCTCCGAGGCGCACCGCGCGACGGCGGTCTCGTCGTCGCCGACGACGTCGCCGAGCAGCACCATCTTCGGCAACGCACCGCGCTTCGACCTGGTGGCGTAGCGCACGGCCTTGAGGTAGCGCTCGTCGAGATGCTCGAGGCCGCCGAGCAGCACGCCGCGCGCGGCACCCTCGGCGGCGAGGAAATCGCGGATCTCGACGATCGCGGGTATGGCCTCGCGCGCCTGCCCGAAGAACTCGAGGCACACGGTCCGGGTGTGAGCCGGCATGCGATGCAGGACCCAGCGCGCCGAGGTGATGATGCCGTCGCAGCCTTCCTTCTGCACGCCCGGCAGGCCGCCCAGGAACTTGTCCGTCACGTCCTTGCCGAGGCCCGCCTTGCGGAAGCGGTGGCCGTCCATCTCGATCCGCCCGGTGCGCAGGACGCGGGCGCGATCCGCGGCGTCGCGGCCGTCCTTCCACACGAGGTCGAAGACGGCCATCGGCGCGTCGTGGATCTTGCCGAGGTTGTGCCCGACGCGGGTCACCTCGAGCCAGTTCCCGTCCGGGTCGACCATGCGCCACCAGGCGAGATTGTCGAGGGCCGTGCCCCAGAGCACGGCCTTCTTGCCGCCCGCGTTCATGGCGATGTTGCCGCCCACGCACGAGGCGTCCGCCGAGGTCGGGTCGACGGCGAAGACGAAGCCCGCGGCGTGAGCCGCCTCCTCGACGCGCCGCGTGACGACACCGGCACCCGTGAGCACGGTCGGCACGGGCACGTCGACGCCCGGCAGAACCGTGGGCGCCACGGGACCGACCTGCTCGAATTTCTCGGTGTTGATGATCGCGGCGAAGGGCGTGAGCGGGACGGCGCTTCCCGTGTACCCGGTGCCGCCGCCGCGCGGGATGATCGTCAGGCCGAGTTCGATGCAGGCGCGCACGAGGCCCGGCACCTCGTCCTCGGCATCCGGCGTCAGCACCACGAACGGGATCTCGACGCGCCAGTCCGTGGCATCGGTTGCGTGCGACACCCTGGCGTACGGGTCGAAGCAGACGTTGTCGCCCCGCGTGTGACGTTCCAGCGCGCGACGCGACTTGCGGCGCAAGGTCTCGACGGTCTCGAACGAGCGCGCGAAGTCGAGGACGGCAGCGCGCGCGGCCTCGAGCAGGCGACCGACGCGTTCGTCCCGCACGGCGTCGCCCCGGTCGCGTCGCCGCTCGATCTCGGCCAGCCGGTGGTTCAACGCCGCGATCAGCAGCCCACGGCGCCGCGGATTGGCGAGCAGGTCCTCCTCGAGGTACGGGTTGCGATGCACGACCCAGATGTCGCCGAGCACCTCGTAGAGCATCCGGGCGGAGCGGCCGGTGCGGCGCTCCGAGCGCAGCTCGTCGAGCAGGCGCCAGCCCTCGTCGCCGAGGAGCCGGATCACGATCTCGCGGTCCGAGAACGAGGTGTAGTTGTAGGGGATTTCGCGAAGGCGGACCGGCGCCTCGGGGGCGCCGGTCGGGGCGTCAGGTTCGATGTTCTCGGGCAGGGCGCTCACGGCTGGCGGCAGGCTCGGGGATGACGTCGCGCATTCTCCCCCGAGGTTCCGCCAGCGTGAACTGCGGGTTGCCGCGAGTGGGGTCGGCACCCCTCGCGGCACTCAGCGCTCACGCGCGCTCGTCCGCCAGGACATCCTCGTCCGCAGCCGTCTCCTTCGAGACGCCCGTCTCGTTCCGACGTCGCCCGAGGCGGAACGGCAGTCGCGTGCGCGCGGGGGCCGCCGTCGGGGCCCTGGCAGGACCGACTTCCCCGATCCAGCCGCCCGGCAATTCGAGGGCGTTCACGAGCGAGACCAGAACGGTCGCCGCGTAGGGCAGCGACTGGATCAGCAGCATCGCCACCCAGACCGTGAGGTCGGGACCGCCGATCAGCCCGGGCAGGTCGCCGTCGAGGCTCGGGATCCGGCTCACCGCGAAGGCCGAGAACCACAGTCCCGCCATCAGCGCGGCTTCCTCGCGCGCGGCCGCGAGCGCCTGGCCGACGGCGTGGCGCTTCGCCCTCTTCGGCGTGCGGAAGAACGGACGATCCTTGCGCACGAGGCCGCTCAGCATCGCCGAGCCGATCGTGTGGGACAGGCTCAGGCCGGCAATCGCCGCGGCAATCGTCTGGGTGAAGTTCGCGCCGACCCGCGTGCGGTAGAGGTGCAGCAGCTTCACCATCTTGAAGACGAAGAGCGACAGGGGCAGCAGCGAGAAGATCACCAGCGGCGCCTGCACGTGCCGCGGGAACGCGACCATCGCGAGCGACCACATGAGCGCCGCGCAGGTGAAGATCACGTTGAAGCCGTCGGCGAGCCACGGCAGCCATCCGGCGAGGAAGTGATAGCGCTGACCGGAGGAAAGCTGCTCTCCCTGGCCGCGCACCAGCAGGCCGAAGTGCCGCCGCATGATCTGCATCGCGCCGAACGCCCAGCGCGAGCGCTGCTTCTTGTAGTCGAGGAAGCTGTCCGGCATCACGCCGCGGCCGTAGCTGTCCGACACATAGGTGGCCTCGAAGCCGGACTCGAACACCCGCAGCCCGAGCTCGGCGTCCTCGGTGATGCACCACTCGGCCCAGCCGAGCTCCTCCATCAGCGACCGGCGCACCATCGTCATCGTGCCGTGCTGGATGATCGCGTTGCGCTCGTTACGCGTGATCATTCCGATGTGGAAGAAGCCGCGGTACTCGGCGTGGCACATGGCCTTGAACGCGTTCTCGCCGGCATCGCGGTAGTCCTGCGGTGCCTGCACTACGCCCGTGCGCTCGTTCGCGAAGGCCGGCACGAGGTCGCGCAGCCACTCGGGCCGCACCACGTAGTCGGCGTCGATCACGGCGACGACCTCGGCCCCGGGCGCCGTGTGGCGCAGCGCGAAGTTGAGCGCGCCGGCCTTGAAGCCCGCGAGGGGATCGACGTGGAAGAAGCGGAAGCGCGATCCGAGCCGCGCGCAGTGCTCCTCGACCGGACGCCAGACGGCCTCATCCTTCGTGTTGTTGTCGATGACCAGGACCTCGAAGTCCGGGTAGTCGAGCCGGGCGAGCGCGTCGAGCGTCTCGATCAGCATCTCGGGCGGCTCGTTGTAGGCGGGCACGTGGATCGACACCTTGGGCAGCGCCGCGTCCGGCAGGCGCCGCGGGCGGAACAGCCGGTGGTGACCGGTGACCCAGTGCGCCTCGGCCCACTCGTGTGCCTCCGCGAGCAGCACGGCGATCACGCCCACCATGCCGACCAGCAGCACGGCGCTCACGAACACGCTGGTGACCGTCAGGTACTGCTGCGACATGTCGTAGATGATCCAGACGACGAGCGTCGCGGTCGCATACACGACGAGCGCGAGGAAGCTGCGGCCGCGGTTGCGGAGCGACTCGCTGTGGAAGAAGAAGAGCCAGAGCAGCACGGCTGCCGTGATCACGGACGCGGCGGCGAGCACCTGCCACTGCGGGACGCGCACGATCGGCTCGCGGAACTCGAACTTCTGGTCGCGGTCCGCGTCGTAGACGCCCCAGTAGGCGCCGACCGCGCCTTCCGTGTCGGCCTTCCACGGCTGGTCGAAGGCCTCCATCAGGTAGTAGGTGTAGCCTTCCTGCCGGGCCCGCTCGAGGAAGCGACGCAGGAAGAGCGCCTGGTTCGACTGCGAGGCCACGGCCTGCTCGCGCGTGCGCCCCTCGCTCGGCCAGCCGACTTCGCCGATGACGATCGGCTTGCCCGGGAAGCGTTCCTCCAGCAGGCGCATCTTGGCGACGACGTGTTCCACGCCCACCTCGACGTCGAGGCCTTCCCAGTAGGGCAGGATGTGGACCGCGAGGTAATCGACGTGGTCGGCGACCTCGGGGTTCTTGAGCCAGCCGTCCCAGGTCTCGGCCGTGCTCACGGGCTTCTTCGTCGCGGCGCGGACGTGGTCGAGGTCCGCGATCAGGTCCTCGACCGACAGGTCGCCTCGCCACAGCACTTCGTTGCCGACGATGACGCGTTCGACGTTCTTGTGCCGGTTGGCGAGCTGGATGACCTTCTCGATCTCGCGGTCGTTCAGTTCGCGGTCGCGCCCGATCCAGGCGCCCACGGTGACGTTCAGGCGGTGCTTCGCGGCCAGGGCCGGCACCTCGCCCAGGGTCCCGAGCGAGCTGTAGGTGCGGACCGAGAGTGCCTTGCCGGCGAGCAGCACCAGATCACCCTCGACCTGCGCCGGGGTCGGCATGTCGCCGGCGACCGGGTCCTGGTCCTTCTGGAAGGGCTGGAACGCGAAACCCTGCACACGGCTGGGCCACGCCGGCTCCGGCGTCGGCCGGTTGGCATAGCCCCAGACGGCGATGGTCAGCACCGCAAATGCCGCGGCGATCAGGAGGCTCGGAGTCTTCCGCATGGAGCGCGCTCAACCCTTTGAATGCAAAGGACGGCGCGGATTCTAGCGGCGGCGCAGCAGGAATCTGTGGCTGCAAGTGTCGGGGTTTGGCGACAGCCGGGGAATCAGTTCCAGAAACGCCACCAGCGCTTGTCCGGGACCTTGCCTTCGTTGGGGTCGGACAGTGGGGCATTCTTGCGTCGGACGTCGTCGGCGATCAGGGCGAGGTCTTCGATGCCGAGTTCCCGGTAGCCCGCCGACATGATGCCGAGCGCCTCTACGGCGGCTGGCGAACCGTCGTAGACCTCGATCAGTCCACGCGCGCGATTGAGCGCGCCCACGTAGGCGCCGCGTTTCATGTAGTACCGGGCGACCGCGAGCTCGTAATCGGCCAGGCGATTGCGCAGGTAGATGACCCGCTGACGCGCGTCGGCGGCATAGGGGCTCTTGGGGTAACGCTCGAGCAGCAGCTGGAACGCCTGCAGCGACTTGCGGGCCTCGCTCGGCGGACGCTGCGTGACGTCGGCATTGAACACGCGCTCGAGCCAGTTGGCGCCCGACTCGAAATAGATGAGGCCGCGCAGGTAGTAGGCGTAGTCGACGCGCGGGTGCGCCGGGTTCTCGCGGATGAACTGGTCGGCCTGGTCGACGGCCGACTCGAGCTCGTAATTCCTGTAGTACGCGTAGATCAGGTCGAGCTGGCCCTGCTTGGCCGCGTTACTGAAGGGGTAACGCGCCTCCAGCAACTCGAGCTTTTCGGTCGCGCCCTTGTAGTTTCCAGCCTTCAGGTCCTTCGCGGCCTGGGAGTAGATCTCGTCGGGGGCCCCGGCCTGGTCCTTGTTGTCCTTGCCCCACCAGCCGTTGCAGCCGCCGAGCGACGCTCCGGCCACGATCAGGACCAGGGCAGTCAGGAGGGGTCGGGCGCGATGGAGGGTGGTCATCGGTGAGGACGGGCAGGCCGGACGTCCGGCGGCGGGGCGAGAGTATATAGAAACGGGGCGCCGGGCAGGGGGCGGTACACTCGCCGCCGCGCTTGCGCCAGAATCCCGGGCCTCATGGGCGCTTTGACACTGTCACTCACACTGGAAGTTCCCTCCGGGCAGGCGGGGCAGCGTCTCGACCAGGCGCTTGCGGCGCTGCTGCCCGACTATTCCCGCAGCCGGATCAAGACCTGGATCGAGTCCGGCGAGGTTCGGGTGGACGGCGAGGTCCGGCGCCCGCGCGACAAGGTCGCGGGCGGCGAGACCGTCGCGATCGAGGCGTCGCTGCCCGAGGAGACCGGGGCGGCCGCGCAGGACATCCCGCTCGTGATCGCGCACGAGGACAGGCACCTGTTCGTCGTCAACAAGCCGCCCGGGCTCGTGGTGCACCCCGGCGCCGGCAATCCGGACCAGACGCTGCAGAACGCACTGCTCGCGCTCGACCCGAAGCTCGCGGTCCTGCCGCGCGCGGGCATCATCCATCGGCTCGACAAGGACACGAGCGGGCTCCTCATAGTCGCGCGGACCCTGCCGGCGCACACGGTGCTGGTGCGGATGCTCGAGGAGCGCGACATCCACCGTGGCTACGAGGCGATCTGCCGCGGCGTGATGACGGGCGGCGGCACGGTCGACGCGCCGATCGACCGCCATCCGACCGACCGCGTGCGCATGACCGTCCGCCACGGGGGCAGGGAGGCCGTCACCCACTACCGCGTGATCAAGCGGTTCCGCGCTCACACGCACGTCCGCGTGCAGCTCGAGACCGGGCGCACGCATCAGATCCGCGTGCACCTCTCCCACGCCGGGTTCCCGATCGTCGGCGATCGCGTCTATGGAGGACGGCTCGCGATGCCGCGGGGCGCGACCGACGAGCTCAGGGAGGCGCTGCGCGATTTTCCGCGGCAGGCCCTGCATGCGGCGCGACTCGAATTCGCCCATCCGGTCACGGGCAAGGACGTGGAGTGCGTCGCACCGCTCCCGGCCGACATGCAGCACCTGCTGCTGCTGCTCGCGCGGGATGCCGCTGCGGCATGAGTTCCGGCCTCGAATGGATCGAGCCGGACTGGCCGGTGCCGGCGCGGGTGCGGGCCATTTCGACGCTGCGCACCGGCGGCTGCAGCCTCGGGCACTACGCGTCACTCAATCTCGCGGCGCACGTGGGTGACGATCCCGAGTGCGTGGGCGAGAACCGGCGGCGGCTGTGCGAGACAGCCAGCCTGCCGGGGGAACCGCTGTGGCTCGAACAGGTCCACGGCACGGCGGTCGCGCTTCACAACGGTGACGTGGCCGCGCCGCGCGCCGACGCCTCGATCGCCACCTCGGCGGGTCGCGTTTGCGCCGTGCTGACCGCCGACTGCCTGCCCGTCGTGCTCGCCGACCGCGCGGGCACGCGCCTCGGCGTGGCGCACGCGGGCTGGCGCGGGCTCGTCGGCGGGGTCGTGGAAGCGACGATCGCCGCGCTCGGCTGTCCGGCTGAGGAACTCGTCGCCTGGCTCGGGCCGGCGATCGGACCTGCCGCGTTCGAGGTGGGGCCCGAGGTCCGCGAGGCGTTCGTGACGCGATTGCCGACGCTCGCCGAATGCTTCGTCGAGAACGCGCGCGGTCGTCTACAGGCCGACCTGTACGGGCTCGCACGGCGCCAGCTGGCGGTCGCCGGCGTCACCGCCGTGTACGGTGGCGGATGGTGCACTGCGAGCGATTCGCGGCGCTTTTTCTCCTTCCGGCGTGAGGGGACCACCGGGCGCATGGCGACGCTCGCGTGGCTCGCGTGAGGCCCGTGCTACTCTCGCGCCTCGACAGCCGGCACTGAATCCCCGTTGAATTCACTCGTCGCGATCGTCCTTCTGACCGGGCTGAGCGGCCTCGCGAGCGCGCTCGCGGCGTCGTGCTTCCTCATGCTCGGCGAATCGCGGCGTTCGGCACTGCTGCCGCACCTCGTGAGCTTCGCGACGGGGGCGCTCCTCGGCGCGGCCTTCCTCGGGCTCCTGCCTCACGCGATGGGCACGATCGGGGCGGGCGGCGAGCACCGCGTCGGGCTCGCGCTGCTCCTTGGCATCCTCACATTCTTCCTGCTCGAGAAGTTCGTTCTCTGGCGGCATTGCCACGACGATCCCTGCGAGATGCATGCGCCCAGCCACTCGGCGCGCGACGCGGCGTCCGCCCGCATGATCCTGGCGGGCGACAGCTTTCACAATGTGCTCGACGGCGTTCTGGTCGCGGCGGCGCTCATGACGGACCCGAAGCTCGGGCTGGTGACCGCGCTCGCGGTGTGCGCGCACGAGATTCCCCAGGAGGTCGGCGACGTCGCGATCCTGCTGCACGGCGGCTACGGCCGCGGCCGCGCGCTGGCACTCAACCTGCTCACGAGCCTCACTTCCGTGATCGGTGGCGTGATCGCGTATTTCGCGCTGGCGACGGCCATGCACCTGCTGCCGTATGCGCTGGCCTTCGCCGCCTCGAGTTTCATCTACGTCGCGGTCGCAGACCTGATTCCCGGCTTGCACCGGCGTGTCGACGTTCGGGCCGGTGTGGGGCAGGTGATCTTCATCGCGCTCGGCGTGGCCGTGGTGTACCTGACGCACCAGCACATGCACTGAGGGAGTGCGGTTGCACGAGCGTTGCAGCGCGCCGGTTCTGGAGTCCAGCCCTTTCCGGCAGTAATTTCGCCTATATTTCGTCCAATTGTTGCGAAAATGGCGACAAATTCGCCGAACCACCACGAGCCGGGTCAGGTTTCGGAGAGATCCCGGGCAAACGGGACAAGCGATGACAGGCTCGATCCCGGCAGTGACTGACCGCCGGCGCCCGACGCGACCTTTATCTCCGCCATCCCGCCCCCAAGTAAGGCGGCAACACCGCCCCCTCCGGGAGCCGCAGACCCCATGCGCATGGATAAACTGACCAGCAAGTTCCAGATGGCCCTGGCCGACGCCCAGTCACTCGCGCTCGGCCGCGACCACCAGTTCATCGAGCCCGCCCACGTGATGCTCGCCCTGCTCGACCAGCAGGGTGGCTCGGTGCGTCCGTTGCTCGACAAGTCGGGCGCCAACGTCCAGCGGCTGCGCTCGCAGCTCGGCCAGGCGATCGACCACCTCGCGCGCGTCGAGGGGGCCGGCGGCGAGGTCCATTTCTCGAACGACCTCGCAAGGCTCCTCAACCTCACCGACAAGCTCGCGCAGAAGCGTGGCGACCAGTACATCTCGAGCGAGCTCTTCGTGCTCGCGGCCCTCGAGGACAAGGGGCCGCTCGGGCAGTTGCTGCGCGAGGCGGGCGTGGTGAAGGGCGCGCTCGAAAAGGCGATCGAGGAAGTGCGCGGCGGCGAGAAGGTGAGCGACCCGAATGCCGAGGAGCAGCGCCAGGCGCTCGAGAAGTACACCATCGACCTCACCGAACGAGCCGAGCAGGGCAAGCTCGACCCGGTCATCGGCCGCGACGACGAGATCCGCCGTACCGTGCAGGTGCTCCAGCGTCGCACCAAGAACAACCCCGTGCTGATCGGCGAGCCAGGCGTCGGCAAGACCGCGATCGTCGAAGGTCTCGCGCTGCGCATCGTGAACGGCGAGGTTCCCGAGAGCCTGAAGGACAAGCGCATCCTCGCCCTCGACATGGGCGCGCTCATCGCCGGCGCCAAGTTCCGCGGCGAGTTCGAGGAGCGCCTCAAGGGCGTGCTGAACGACCTCGCGAAGCAGGAAGGCCGCGTCATCCTCTTCATCGACGAGCTGCACACCATGGTCGGCGCCGGCAAGGCCGAGGGCGCCATGGATGCGGGCAATATGCTGAAGCCCGCGCTCGCGCGCGGCGAGCTGCATTGTGTGGGCGCCACGACGCTCGACGAGTACCGCAAGTACGTCGAGAAGGACGCCGCGCTCGAGCGTCGCTTCCAGACCGTGCTCGTGGACGAGCCCTCGGTCGAGGACACGATCGCGATCCTGCGCGGCCTGAAGGAGCGCTACGCCGTCCACCACAAGGTCGAGATCACCGATCCCGCGATCGTCGCGGCCGCGACGCTCTCGCATCGCTACATCACCAACCGCCAGCTGCCGGACAAGGCGATCGACCTCATCGACGAGGCGGCCTCGCGCATCCGCATGGAGATCGACTCGAAGCCCGAGGAACTCGACCGGCTCGACCGGCGCATCGTGCAGCTCAAGATGGAGCGCGAGGCGCTGAAGAAAGAGACCGACGATGCCTCGAAGAAGCGGCTCGAGGCGCTGACCGAGCAGCTCACCGCACTCGAGCGCGAGTACGCGGACCTCGAGGAGATCTGGAAGGCCGAGAAGGCCACCGTGCAGGGCGCGGCGCAGATCAAGGAGGAGCTCGAGCGCGTGCGCTTCGAGCTCGAGACCGCGAAACGCGCCGGCGACCTCACGCGCGCCTCGGAACTCCAGTATGGCCGGATTCCCGAGCTCGAGAAGCGGCTCAAGTCCGCCCAGGAAGCCGAGACCAGGGCGCCGACCCTCGTGCGCAACAAGGTCACGGACGAGGAGATCGCCGAGGTCGTCTCGAAGTGGACCGGCATCCCGGTGTCGAAGATGCTCGAGGGCGAGCGCGACAAGCTCCTGCGCATGGAGGAGGCGCTGTCGAAGCGCGTGGTCGGCCAGCAGGAGGCGGTCAAGGCCGTCTCCGACGCGATCCGGCGCTCGCGTGCGGGCCTGTCCGACCCGAACCGGCCGAACGGCTCGTTCCTCTTCCTCGGCCCCACGGGCGTCGGCAAGACCGAGCTCTCGAAGGCGCTCGCGGAGTTCCTCTTCGACACCGAGGAGGCCATCGTGCGCATCGACATGTCCGAGTTCATGGAAAAGCATTCCGTGGCGCGGATGATCGGCGCGCCCCCGGGCTACGTCGGGTACGAGGAGGGCGGCCACCTCACGGAAGCCGTGCGTCGCAGGCCGTACTCTGTGATCCTGCTCGACGAGGTCGAGAAGGCGCATCCCGACGTCTTCAACGTGTTGCTGCAGGTCCTCGACGATGGCCGCCTCACCGACGGGCAGGGCCGCACGGTCGACTTCCGCAACACCGTGATCATCATGACCTCGAATCTCGGTTCGCAGCTCATCCAGGAGCTCTCGGGCGAGGAAAACTATGCGCGGATGAAGTCTGCCGTGATGGAGGTCGTCGGCCAGCATTTCCGGCCCGAGTTCATCAACCGGGTGGACGAGGTCGTGGTGTTCCACCCGCTCGGCAAGGAGCACATCCGCTCGATCGTCGACATCCAGGTGGGGTATCTCCGCAAGCGGCTCGCGGAGCGGGACCTCGGGCTCGATCTCGACGACTCGGCGCGCGACCTGCTCGGCGAGGCGGGATTCGATCCGGTGTACGGCGCGCGGCCACTCAAGCGCGCGATCCAGCACCAGCTCGAGAACCCGCTGGCGCAGGCGATCCTGCGCGGCGACTTCGGCCCGGGCGAGAGGATCGCGGTCACCGCCCGCGACGGCCGCCTCGCGTTCGAGGCGGCTTCCGTATAATCACCCGTCCGCCCGACCCTGAACGACCGCGACATGCCGATCTACGAATACCAGTGCGACGAGTGCGGCCATCACCTGGAGGCCCTGCAGAAGATCTCCGACAAGCCGCTCCGCGAGTGTCCGGAGTGCGGGCGCCACACACTGAAGCGCCTGATGTCGGCACCGCTCTTCCGGCTCGCCGGCAGCGGCTGGTACGAGACCGACTTCAAGTCGGACAAGGAACAGAAGCGCAATCTGCTCGAGAAGGGTGAGAAGGAGCCTGCGAAGGCAGAGGACAAGTCCGAGTCCAGGGCGGCGAAGACGGAGAAGGTCGATGCGAAGCCGGCGGCCTCCGAGGCGAAGTCGCGTACCATGGCGGCAAAGCCGGTGAAGGCGCCGGCGCGCAGGAAGCCGGCAGCGAAGCCGGCCGCGAAGCCGGCCGCCCGTAAACGCAAACGCTGAGGTCACCCCCGGTGCCCGACGATCCGCCGAGCCCGACCGCAAACCCTGAAATGCGGGAACGGCATCCCGCGCGAACGGTGCGCAACTACCTGATCGCGGGCCTGCTGGTCTGGATCCCGATCATGGTGACCGTCTGGGTGGTCCGGTTCCTCTCCGGCATCCTCGATAACTCGCTGGTCCTGCTGCCGCCGTCGTGGCGTCCTGAGAACCTCGTCGGCCAGTACGTCCCCGGCGTCGGGATCATCCTTTCACTGCTGCTCCTGTTCCTGACCGGCGTGCTGGTCAAGAACATCTTCGGCGGCCGCATCGTGGCCGGCATCGAGTCGCTGGTGCGGCGCGTCCCTGTGGTCGGTCCGGTGTACAGCGGCGCCAAGTCCTTCAGCGAGACGGTCTTCACCGACAAGGGCCGTTCGTTCAAGCAGGTGGTGATGGTCGAGTTTCCCCGCAATGGCGTGTACAGCGTCGGGTTCATCACGTCCGAGGAACTCGAGGAAGTGCAGTACAAGACGGCGGAGGACGTGGTCTGCGTCTTCGTGCCGACGACGCCGAATCCCACGACCGGGTTCATCGTGATGGTCCCGAGGGAAAAGGTCGTCCGGCTCGACATGTCCGTGGACGAGGCCTTCAGGATGCTGCTGACGCTCGGCGTGGTTGTCCCCAAGTGGCGGGGCAAGCCGGACGACGCTCGTCTTGCGCCGCAACAGGCCGAACCGTAACATCCCGTCCCTTCTGGAAATTCCGGCCACGGGGCGCCGGCACGACGGCCCCGCCTACCATGCCCATGCGCACCCACTACAGTGGCGAGGTCAACGAGCGCCTCGTCGGTTCCACCGTTTCCGTCGCCGGCTGGGTCCACCGCCGCCGCGACCACGGTGGCGTCATCTTCGTCGACCTGCGTGATCGCGACGGCCTCGTGCAGGTGGTCTTCGACCCCGACGCCCCGGAGGTCTTCGCCGAGGCGGAGCGCGTGCGTGGCGAGTGGGTGATCAGGGTCACGGGCCTCGTGCGCCCGCGGCCGGCCGGGACGGCAAACGCAAACCTCGCCTCCGGGCAGGTCGAATTACTCGCCCGCGAGGTCGAGGTGCTGAACCGGGCCGACCCGATCCCGTTCCAGCTCGACGAAGAGGTCAAGGAAGAGACGCGCCTCAAGTTCCGCTACATCGACCTGCGTCGCGACGAGATGCAGAAGCGCCTGCGCCTGCGCCACGCCGTGACGCGCGCCATGCGCGAATACCTCGACGACCATGGCTTCGTCGACATCGAGACGCCGATGCTCACCAAGGCGACGCCGGAGGGCGCCCGCGACTACCTCGTGCCGAGCCGCACGCAGCCCGGCAAGTTCTTCGCGCTGCCGCAGTCGCCGCAGATCTTCAAGCAGCTGCTGATGATGGCGGGCTTCGACCGCTACTACCAGATCGTGCGCTGCTTCCGCGACGAGGACCTGCGCGCGGATCGCCAGCCCGAGTTCACGCAGCTCGACGTCGAGACGTCGTTCCTGACGCGCGACGAGATCACCGGCCTGATGGAAGGGCTGGTGCGCGGGATCTTCGACAGGGTGCTTGGGCTCAAGCTGCCGGACCCGTTCCCACGCATGACTTACGCCGAGGCGATGCGCCGGTATGCCTCGGACAAGCCCGATCTGCGCATCGCGCTCGAACTCGTCGACGTCGCGGACCTCGTGAAGGACTGCGAGTTCAAGGTGTTCGCCGCGCCGGCGGCGGACAGGGATGGCCGCGTCGCGGCGCTGCGCGTGCCAGGAGGCGGCGAGAAGCTGTCGCGCAAGCAGATCGACGACTACACCGCGTTCGTCGCACGCTACGGCGCGAAGGGCCTCGCCTATGTGAAGGTCAACGACGCGGCGAAGGGGCGCGACGGGCTGCAGTCGCCGATCCTCAAGTTCCTGTCGGATGACGCGGTGGCAGGCCTGATGCAGCGCACCGGCGCGCAGACGGGCGACCTCGTGTTCTTCGGCGCGGACAAGGCGAAGGTCGTCAACGACTCGATGGGCGCGTTGCGCCTGAAGGTCGGCCAGGACCTCGGCCTGGTCGAGGCGGGCTGGCGGCCGCTCTGGGTCATGGACTTCCCGATGTTCGAGTGGGACCCGGACGGCAAGCGATGGGCCGCGATGCACCACCCGTTCACCTCGCCGGTGAACGACGACCCGGCCGCTCTGCAGTCGGACCCGGGCGGCGCGCTCGCCCGCGCCTACGACATGGTGCTGAACGGCTCGGAGATCGGCGGCGGCTCGGTGCGTATCCATCGCAACGAGATGCAGTCGACGGTGTTTTCGCTGCTCGGCATAGGACCGGAGGAAGCCGAGAAGAAGTTCGGCTTCCTGCTCGAGGCGCTGCGCTACGGTGCGCCGCCGCACGGTGGCATCGCGTTCGGCCTCGACCGCCTCGCGATGCTGATGGCGGGCGCGGAGTCCATCCGCGACGTGATCGCCTTCCCGAAGACGCAGAGCGCGACCTGTCCGCTCACCGACGCCCCCACCGAGGTGTCTGAGCAGCAGCTGCGCGAGCTGCACATCCGCGTCCGGGTGCCTGAGAAATAGGAAATTCGGTGCCAGGCACCGGATTTCCAGAATGTCCCCCAAATCTCCCGAGCCCGTCGTTCTCGTCCACGGCCTGTGGATGAACGGGCTGGTGTTCGGCGCGCTTCGCCAGCGGCTGCAGGACCACGGCTTCGAGCCGCACACCTTCGCCTATCCCACGCTGCACGGTGACCTCGCCGACGTCGCCGCCGACCTCGGTCGCTTCGCCGCGCGCGTCGCGGGCGACCGTCGCGTGCATCTCATCGGTCACAGCCTCGGCGGCGCGCTCGTGTACCGCGCGCTCAACGATGGTGCACTGCCGACCGACGGCAAGGCCGTTCTGATCGGTTCTCCGCTGAACGGCAGCCGGGCGGCGCGCGACGCGTCGCGCTGGCCGATGCTCCAGCCCCTGCTCGGGCCGCACGTGCTCCGTGAGTTCGCCGCACCGTGTGAGCGCTGCCACACTGGCCCGGGCGCGCTCGGTGCCATCGCCGGCACCAGGCGCATCGGCATCGGCCAGTATTTCGCGCGCTTCGACGAGGACAACGATGGCACGGTCGGCGTCAGCGAGACGATCATCCCGGGTCTCGCCGACCACCTCGTGCTGCCGCACAGCCACATGGGTCTCCTGTTCGCCGACGACGTGGCTCAGCAGGTCGCGCACTTCCTGCGCGAGGGGCGATTCCGCAGGTAAACTCGAGGCGTCGATTCATTTCCGGTGCGCGCGACCGGCGCAGCGCCGGCTTCAGGAGAGCAGGCAATGGACATCAACGGCAAGGTCGCGGTGGTCACAGGCGGCGCATCGGGCATCGGCGAGGGCATCGTGCGGACGCTCGTGGCGAAAGGGGCGAAGGTCGCCATCTTCGATCTCAACGAGACGGCCGGGCAGGCGATCGTGAAGGAACTCGGCACGGCGGTGATCGTGGCGGGCGTGAACGTCGTGGACGAGGCCTCGGTGGCCGCGGGCGTCGCGAAGACGATGCAGGCGTTTGGCGCGATCCACCTCTGCGTCAACTGCGCGGGCATCTCGAGCGCGCACAAGACGCTCGGCAAGGAGGGACCGTTCCCGCTCGCGGCGTGGACCAAGGTCATCGGCGTGAACCTCACCGGCTCGTTCAACGTGCTCAGGCTCTGTGTCGAGCAGATGGCGAAGAACTCGCCGCTGAACGAGCACGGCGCGCGCGGCGTCGTGATCAACACGGCCTCGATAGCGGCGTACGAGGGGCAGATGGGCCAGGCGGCCTACAGCGCGAGCAAGGGCGGCATCGTCGGCATGACGCTGCCGATCGCGCGCGACCTGGCCTCGGTTGGAATTCGCGTCAACACGATCGTGCCCGGCCTGATCGACACGCCGCTCTTCGCGGCGCTGCCGCCCGAGGTGGTCGAGACGCTGGCGAAGTCCGTGCTCTATCCGAAGCGTCTCGGGCGCCCGGCCGAGATCGCGCAACTGGCGGTGAGCATCGTCGAGAACGACTACATCAACGGCGAGTGCATCCGTATCGACGGCGGCATCCGCATGCAGCCGCGCTGAGGCCGCATGGGGCCGCTGCAGGGATTGAGGGTGGTCGAGCTAGAGGGCCTCGGCCCGGCGCCGTTCTGCGGCATGTTGCTGGCCGACATGGGTGCGGAAGTCGTCTCGATCGCGCGGCGGTCGTCGCCGGCGCCGCGCACGACCCAGGTGAGCGAGCGCGGCAAGCGCACGATCGCGCTCAACCTGAAAGCGCCCGAAGGCGTCGAGGCGGTTCTCAGGCTCTGCGAGCGGGCCGACGTCCTGATCGAAGGCTTCCGGCCCGGCGTGATGGAACGACTCGGGCTCGGCCCCGAAGCCTGTCTCGCGCGCAACCCGCGCCTGGTGTACGGGCGGATGACCGGCTGGGGCCAGACGGGACCGCTGGCCGAGGTGGCGGGTCACGACATCAACTACATCTCGCTCTCCGGCGCACTGCACGCCATCGGGCGCGCCGGCGAGCGCCCCGTGCCGCCGCTCAACCTCGTGGGCGACTTCGGCGGCGGCGGCATGTTCCTCGCGTTCGGAGTGATGTGCGCCGTGTTCGAGGCGCGACGGTCGGGCGCGGGGCAGGTGGTCGATGCGTCGATGGTCGAGGGCTCGGCCGCGCTCATGCACATGATGCACGCGATGCGTGCGCAGGGCCTCTGGAAGGACGAGCGCGGCGTGAACCTGCTCGACGGAGCCGCGCATTTCTATGACACCTACGAGACCGCGGACGGCAAGCACCTGTCCGTCGGCGCGATCGAGCCGCAGTTCTACCGGCTGCTCGTCGAGCTTGCGGGCCTGGACCCGAAGGAGTTCGGGCCGCAGCTCGATCCGGGCTCCTGGCCAAGGCTGAAGGCGCGTCTCGCGGAGGTCATCCGCAGCCGGACGCGGGACGAGTGGGTCGCCATCTTCGAGGGGGCGGATGCCTGCGTTGCACCCGTGCTGTCGATGAACGAGGCGCCGCAGCATCCTCACAACCGCGCCCGCGGCTCGTTCGTCGAGATCGCCGGCGTGTCGCAGGCCGCGCCCGCGCCGCGGTTCAGCCGGACGGCATCGAGCCTGCCGCACGCGCCGCGACCGGCCGGAAGCGACACGCTCGAGGTACTGCGCGAGGCGGGCTACGACGACGTGGCGATCGAGGCGCTGCGGAGGATTGGGGCGCTGACGTAGCGGAAAAATCCGGTGCCAGGCACCGAATTTCGGTGCCTGGCACCGGATTTTTCCGCTACGGTGGATTGAGCGGCTGCGGAGCCCGGGCGGCCGCCTCGTCCACCCATCCGCCGCCCATCGCTTTATAGAGATCGACGTGCGCGAGCAGCCGGTCTCGCTGCCCCTGGCTGTAGAGCAGCTCCGCGTTGAAGAGCGAGGTCTCCGCGTCGAGCACCTCGAGGTAACTCGAGTAACCGCCTTCGAAGCGCAGACGCGACAGGCGCGCGTAGTCGCGCAGTGCGTCGACCTGCGCCTGCTGCGCCCGGGTTCGCTCCGCCGTCTTCTGCGTGGCGATCAGCGCGTCGTCCACGTCGGCGAAGGCGCGCTGCACGGTCTTCTCGTAGTTGGCGAGGAGCTGCGCGCGCTGCGCGTCGGCCTGCTGGTTCAGGCCGACGTTCGCGCCGCCCTGGAAGATCGGTCCCGCCAGCTGGCCCGCGTAGCTCCAGGTGTCCGAGCCTCCCGAGAACAGCTTGTTCAGGTCGCCGCTCGCCACGCCCAGCAGGCCGGTGAGCGAAATGGACGGGAAGTAGAGGGCGCGCGCGGCGCTCACCCGCGCGTTGGCCGCGATCAGGGACTGCTCGGCCGCGACGACGTCGGGTCGCTGCGTGAGGATCTCCGACGGCAGCCCCGCGGGCACCGCCGGCGTGTCGAGGTCCAGCAGCGCACGGTCGCGCTCGATCGGACCCGGATTGCGGCCGAGCAGCAGCGACAGCGCGTTCTCCTGCCGGGCGATCTGCTGCTCCAGCACCGGTATCGCCCCCGCCGCGACCTCGTAGGCGGATCGCGCCTGCGAGAGCTCGACCTTGGAGATCACGCCACCCTTGTGGCGCTTCTCGAAGACCGCGAGCGCCTCGCCGCGGCTCTTCAGCGTGCGCCGTGCGGTGACGAGCTGGTCGTCGAGCGATAGCAGCGTGACGTAACCCGAGGTCACCGCGCCCACGAGCGACAGCACGGTCGCGCGCCGGTCCGCCTCGGACGCCTCCCAATCCGCGTTCGCAGCTGCCGTGAGGTTGCGGACCCGGCCCCAGACGTCGATTTCCCAGCTGGCGGTGAGGCCGGCCGCGCTAGCGTTGCGGACGTCGTCCGAGCCGGGGCCCACGACCTGCGTCGACGGGCGCTCCTGCCCGCTGCTCGCCGTGTAGCCGATGGCGGGGAAGATCGGGGCACGGGTCGTGACCCTCGCGCCGTTGAACTCGTCCACGCGGGCTGCGGCGATGCGCAGATCCTCGTTGTTCGCGAGCGCCTCGTCCACGAGCCCGTCGAGCACCGGATCGCCGAAGCTGGTCCACCATTGCGTGTCGGCCGCACCCGCGGTCTCGGCGAGCGCAAATCGGTACTTCGACGGGATTGCGAGATCCGGTCGCTGATAGGGATCGCCGAGGCATGCGGCGAGCGTCAAGGTGACGAGGACGAGTCCCAGGCGACGCACGGCTCAGGTGCCTCCCTGGTCGCCGGGCGCAGCCGCACCCGTACCCGCGTCTGCAACGTCCGCGGCTGCCGCGGACGGCTGCGCCTTCGGCGGGAAGAACCGCTCGCTCAGCTGGCTGATCAGCACGTAGAAGAGCGGCACGAAGAACAGGGCGAGCGTCGTCGCGCCGACCATGCCGCCGATCACGCCGGTGCCGATCGAGTGGCGCGACGCCGAGCCCGCACCGGAGGCGAGCGCGAGCGGGATGGCGCCTGCGGTGAAGGCGAGAGAGGTCATCACGATCGGTCGCAGGCGCATGCGCGCCCCCTCGACGGCCGACTCCACGATCGACAGGCCCTTCTGCCGCTCCAGCACCGCGAACTCGACGATCAGGATGGCGTTCTTCGCCGCGAGACCGATCAGCGTCACGAGGCCGATCTGGAAGTACACGTCGTTCTCGAGGCCGCGCAGCCAGACCGCCACGAGCGCGCCGAGCACGCCAAACGGCACGGCCGTGATGACGCTGCCAGGCAGCGACCAGGACTCGTACTGCGCCGCGAGGATCAGGAACACCATGACCAGGCCGAAGACGAACACGAGCGCCGAGGCGCCGCCGGACTGTTTCTCCTCGTAGGCCTGGCCTGCCCACGCGATGCCGTAACCCTCCGGCAGCTCGGCTGCGAGGGCCTCCATCGCATCGAGCGATTGCCCCGAGCTGAAACCGGGCGCCGGACCGCCGTTGATCTTGGCCGCAGGGAAGCCGTTGAACCGCGGGATCAGGTCGGGGCCACGCGTGAAGCGCGCCTGAGTCACGGCGTCGAGCGGGACCATCTCGCCCGAGCGTCCGCGCACGAAGATGTTGCGCAGGTCCTCCGGGCTGTTGCGGAACTCGGGCTCCGCCTGCAGCACCACCTGCCAGACCCGTCCGTAGCGGTTGTACTGGCTCACGTAGAGCGAGCCGAAGAGCGACTGCAGCGCGCCGTACACGTCGGCGATCGGCGCACCGAGCGTCTCGGCCTTCTCGCGATCGACTTTCACGCTCAGCTGCCGGGAGGAGGGGTTGAACGTCGAGTTGACGCCCGCGAGTTCGGGTCGCTCCTTCGCCCCGGCCACCACCTGCTGCACCGCCTGCGCGAGGCGCGCCGGCTCGCCACCCGTGAGGTCCTGCACCCACATCTCGAAGCCGCCCTGCATGCCGAGGCCGGGAATCGGCGGCGGGTTGATCGGGATCACGATCGCGTCCTCGATGGCCGCGAACTTCGGACGGATGCTCGCGATCACGCCGTCCAGCGAGAGCGCGTCACCCTCGCGGTCCTTGAAGTCCTTCAGGCTCACGAAGACCGTCGCCGTGTTCGTCTTGTACTGGCTGTCGAGGATGCTGTAGCCGGAGAGGACCGACGCGTACTCGACCGCCGGGTGCTCGAGCGCGATTGCGGCAATCCGACGCGCGACCGCATCGGAACGGTCGAGGCTCGCGGAATCCGGCAGGATCGCACCGACGAGCATGAAGCCCTGGTCCTCGGGCGGGACGAAGCTGCCCGGCACTGTGCGGAACAGAAGAAGGATCGCGCCGATGAACGCGACGAACACGCCGAGCGCGAGCGCCGCGCGCTTCAGCACCCAGCGCACGCCGCGGGAATAGCTCTCCGTCAGCTTGTCGAACCACTCGTTGAACTTCTGCAGGATCTTCGGCGGGTGGCCGTGCGAACCGTCGAGCAGCAGCGCCGCGAGCGCCGGCGTCAGCGTGAGTGCGACGAAGCCGGAGAGGATCACCGAGATGACGACCGTGATCGCGAACTGCTTGTAAAGCACGCCGGTCGTGCCGCCGAGGAAGGCGGTGGGCACGAACACGGCCGCCAGCACCAGCACGATCGCCACCACCGGGCCCGACACCTCGTGCATCGCGGCAAACGCGGCGTCGCGGGCCGACAGGCCCTTGGTCTTCATGTTCGCCTCGACGGCCTCGATCACCACGATGGCGTCGTCCACCACGATGCCGATCGCGAGCACCATGCCGAACAGGGTCAGCAGGTTGATCGAGAATCCGAGCATCGTCATGCCGACGAACGTGCCGACGATCGACACGACCACGGCGATCGTCGGGATCAGCGTGGCGCGCAGGTTCTGCAGGAACAGGTAGACCACGAGCACCACGAGCACGACGGCCTCGAGCAGGGTCTTCACCACCTCGTCGATGGACGCGGTGACGAACTTGGTCGTGTCCAGCGAGACCTCGTAGTCGATGCCTTCGGGGAAGTTGGCCTTGAGCTGCTCGAGGGTCTTGCGCACGCCCGCGACGACCTCGAGTGCGTTAGAGCCCGGCTGCTGGTAGACGGCGATGAACACGGCCGGCTTGCCGTTCAGGCTCGGCCGGATCATGTAGTTCTGCAGGCCTTCCTCGGCACGCCCGACGTCGCCGAGGCGCACGATCGCCGCGCCCGCAGAGTCCGTGCGCAGGATGACGTTCTCGAACTGCTGCGGCTCGTTGAAGCGGCCCTCGGTGACCACCGGCACCGTGATCTCGACCGGCGCTGCGGTCGGCGACTGCCCGATCGCGCCACCACCGAACTGCTGGTTCTGCTTGGCGATCGCCCCCTGGATGTCGGTCGGCGTGATGCCGAGCGCGGCCATGCGGTCCGGCCGCAGCCACACGCGCATCGCGTTGTCGGCGGCCCCGAACAGCGAGGCCTGGTTGGCGCCCGGGACGCGCTTCACCGCGTCGAGCACATAGAGGTTTGCGTAGTTCGCAACGTAGTTGACGTCGTAGCGCCCGTCCGGTGCGTAGACGGCGAGCAGCATCATGATGCTCGAGGAGCGCTTCTCCACGCGCACCCCGGTCTTCTGCACCACGTCGGGGAGCTGGGGCAGCGCGATGTTGACGCGATTCTGCACCTGCACCTGAGCCGTGTCGGGGTCCGTGCCGATCTGGAAGAAGACCGTGAGTGTCATCTGCCCCGTCGACGAACTCGTCGACTGCATGTAGAGCATGTTGTCGGCGCCGTTCACCTGCGTCTCGATCGGCGCGGCGACAGCCTGCGCGACGGTGGCGGCGTCGGCGCCGGGGAAGCTGGCCGACACCGTGACCTGCGGCGGCGCGATGGGCGGGTACTGCTCGATCGGCAGGCCGACGAGCGCGGCGAGGCCCGCCAGCGTCACGACGATCGAGAGGACGCTCGCGAAGATCGGTCGGCGGATGCAGAAATCGGAAATCACGACGCAGCCTGCGCCTCGTCCGTAGCCTTCACGGTGACGCCCGGCGCGAGCTTGAGTGCGCCGTCCACCACGATGCGCTCGCCGGCCTGCAGGCCTTCGTCGATGATCCACCGGTCGCCGACCAGCGGCCCGACGGTCACCGGCCGCGGCTCGGCCTTCGACTCGGCGTTAACCACCCAGACGAAGTTGCCCTGCGGGCCCTGCTGCACCGCGCGCTGCGGCACCTCGATCGCATTCACCCAGGTCGCGCCGCCGAGCAAAACGCGCACGAACTGTCCGGGTCGCAACGTACCGTCCTTGTTCGGCAGCTCGGCCCGCACGAGGAACGTGCCGGTCTCCTTGTTGTAAGAGGCGTCGCCGAAGGTGACGAGCCCTGGGGCCGGCACCACGGTCCCGTCGGCGAGCACGATCTTGACCGCATAGCGCCCGTCCTCCGGGCGGCGCAGCTTGTTCGCGTTGATGAGCTTCGTGAACCTGAGTTGCTCGTTCTCCGAGACGCTGAAGTTGACGCGCATCGGGTCGAGCGCCGAGACGTAGGTGAGCAGGCTGTCCGGACCGGGCGCGATGAAGCTGCCGGGCTGCCTGCGCGCGAAACTCGTTACGCCGGAGAGCGGGGCGCGGATCGTCGTGTAGCTCAGGTCGATCTCGGCCTGCTGCACCCGGGAGCGCGCGCTCTCGACTGCAGCGGCTGCCGCGTCACGCGAGCCCGTGGCGTCGTCGAGATCCTTCTGGCTGAGCGCGTCTTCCGCGGCCAGCGGGCCCACCCGCCGGAGGTTGGCCGCGGCCGTGGCGAGCCGGGCCTGCTGTGCCTCGAGTTCGGCGCGCGCGGCGGCCAGCGCCGCCTCGAAGGGCTTGCGGTCCATCTGGAATAGCACGGCGCCTTTCTTGACGACACTGCCTTCCTGGTAGTTGATCGACTCCAGGAAGCCCTCGACGCGCGCGCGGATTTCCACTTCCTGTGAGCTCTCGGTCTCGCCGACGAACTCGGCTTCGTAGGGCGCGTCCGTCCCGGTAACGGTGATCACCGTCGCAGGCACGGCGGGCGGTTGCGCTTTCGCGGCAGGCTGGTCGCGCCCGCAACC
>Ga0114939_10000868_pt1 | contig 24679 bp, 27 predicted proteins | sample AshMeaCrysSpring_FD_87196 | JGI IMG/M metagenome (GOLD analysis project Ga0114939, IMG submission 87196) | Groundwater microbial communities from Big Spring, Nevada to study Microbial Dark Matter (Phase II) - Ash Meadows Crystal Spring | ecosystem: Environmental > Aquatic > Deep subsurface >...
CAATGCCGCTCGGTTTGTTGAATTGTCCATTGCCGCCACCGGTTGCGCCCCATTGAAAATTAAAAACTTGCGCATCAACATCCAATACAAACACAAGTGTAATTAAAATCCATAAATAATTAGTTAAACATATTATTTTAAACATTTTTCTTTTCATAACAGCCTCCTTGTGCTAAGAGAAATCGTTACAGGGTAGCATTTTCAATTTGAAACTCGTGGAATCAATGGGTGTCTCATTGTGGCAATATTAAGGATAGAGACCCTCATCATCATACCTCCTTCTACCTTTAGGTTTGTTCAAAAGAAATAAAGGTCTTGTCAAAACGATGCAAACAAGCAGGGTCGGTTCAGGGCCTCCCAGTCAGTATAAATGTACATTTTCGGGTCGGAGAAGATGCTTTTATTGATTACAACTATATCTTTTTAACACAATGAATACGTACCAACCGCAATAGCTCTTCACACCTACTGCTAAAATAAAAAAACCCCTATTGGATTTTCTTCCAATAGAGGCACTTTGAGTCCCTGATTTCATGGCGCACCTCCTTGTGCACCAATCAGTTAGGACTCCATTTGCTAACTAGTTAAAATTTTGAATAAACTTTACACTAACACGGCTCTCCTGTCAAGAAAATTATGAAGGCTGAAATTATTCAGTCTCGTCAATCAAATAGTTCGCCAATATCACATGCTGGGCAGTTTAGTGTTATGTCGGATGATCTGTCAGCTATCCAACAATTTAAATTTATTCCAGATTAGTCCTGCATAACAAGCGCAGACTCCTTCCCACCAGTTCATACCAAACACCGACCGGAACAAAAATCCTTTCTTGTCTGGGATAGATGCCGTCTACCGCACGATTTTTGTAAACTGATATGGTGCCCAAAGCTGTCACTGTATCGTGGCATTCATCGAGGTCGAAGTTACGGTGATCTATTCAACGTGGGCATCACCGACAGAAATGGAGCGCAGCGGAATTACCGTCCGAGTGCATGGCATTGTTCGGCTGAGTTATACGTCCGGTTACCTTTGCTCGATCCCTGATCCTATAGCCTGATTCCTCAATCTTCGGAGCGAAAGGTGGCGACTACGGTTCCACGGTTGAGCAGTTCCAGTTCGTTGCCGTGCACATGGAAGCCGTCCACGGAAGACAGCGCCTTCGTGAAGTCGTTTTCCAGCTCCATTAGGGCCGGATTGCCCGCCATCTTTGTGCTGGTGATCTCGCCCATGGTCACGCTGTCACCGACCAGCGCGTAGGATCCGCCTATGCGATTGACACCGCCGAAGATGGACAGCTTGCCATTGGCAAACTTCATGGTGGGGGGCTTCTCGATATTGACCTTCTTGCCGTTAAGCGTCGTCAGCGTCCAGACTTTGTTGGCGGCCTGGTTCACGTCAGCCATGTCGCAGACGTGGGGACTCCACGAGTAGGTCTTTCCAGACTTCCTGGCCGAAGCGATCGCCGGCGCCTTGGCGTGGGCTGGCGCTGGGTAGATGGTGACGCCTTCCTTGATCGTTTCAACGACCTTGATGTCCTTGATGGCCATCGGCTCGACCTTGAGCGGGTCCTTCTCCAGGATGACGAGATCGGCGAGCTTGCCGACTTCAAGGGTGCCCTTGGTGGATTGTTCGTCGTACTGCTCGGCCACCCATTCGGTCATGGCCTTGAGGCCCTCGAACGGAGTTACGCGCTGGTCGAGACCGATCTCGCCCTTGGCGCGGGAGACGCGGTTCACTGCCGACCAAAGCATCATCATTTGGTCGAGCGGGGCGACGACGAAGTCGGTATGGTTGCTCGGGCGGAGGCCGGCATCGATCGCATCGCGCATCGGGCTGATGTACATAGCCTGTTCCTTGCCGCGGTTCGCAAGGTGTGCCTCGGCGAAATAGAAGGTGTGCAGGGTGTAGAACGAAGGACGCACCTTATACTTCACGAACTTCGGGATCTGGTCCTTGCGGATGAACTGTGTGTGAATGGTGGTCACGTTCCACGGACGACTGTAGTCGCCGGAGCGGGCGTATTCGTAGGCATTGAGGAAAAGGTCGATGGCGGCGTCTCCATTGCAGTGCGCGGTGAGCGGCACTTTCATGTCGTAGACCTTCTTGAACATCTTTTTGGCGAATTCCTGGGGGAAGGTCGGTTCGCCCTTCCAGTACTTTTCGCCGCCAGGTCCACCGGTGAGGTAAGGGGTGGAGAAGAGTGCCGTCCGGCCCTGCGGTGAGCCGTCCAAGGTGATCTTGACGCCGCCGACCTTGAAGCGGTTCTTGTATTTGCCCCATTCGGTTAGAGGAAACTCGGCGAGCAACTTGTTCACTTCGGTGACGAAGGGATAGGCCACGACATCGATGATGTTTGCTCCGGCATCGGTGGCTCGTTTCATCGTCTGAAACTGCGGAAGGTGGGTCGCACCTTCATGGGCGGTCGTGACGCCCGCTTCCGCGTAGAGCATCTGACCCGCGCGGGTCCAATCGACTTCCTGCTGCGCAGTCATCGGCTCGGCTTGTTCGAAGACCGGGAGAAACGCCGTCTCCATGATGAGGCCCCAGGGTTCCTCGGTGCCCGGCTTGCGAACGATCACGCCTCCCGGAGGAGTCTTGGTCGCCGCGCTGATGCCGTATTTCTTCAGGGCCAGGCTGTTCATCACGCCGCCGTGCATTGAGACATGGTCGATGCGGACTGGGTTGTCTGGGAATGCCGCGTCCAAGTCGTCGCGGTTTAGCAGGCGTCCGCCAGGCATCACAGAGTCATCGTAGCCGTAACCCATGATCATCTCGCCCTTGGGGGTCTTGCGTGCCGCGGCAAATTTCTTCAGTTCGGCGATGATGCTGGGCACGTCTTTCCCAGGGCCGGAAGGCGGTGCGTAGAGCTTACACTGGTTGGCGACGAGAAGCGAGTTGATGTAATGGCTGTGCGCATCGAGAAAACCTGGCAGCAGGGCTTTGCCGTCGAGGTCAACCACCTTCGTCCCTTCGGCCTTCATGGCGAAGGCCTCGTCTTTGGTGCCCGTGAAGACGATCTTGCCATCCTTCACCGCCAGCGCTTCGACATAGATCGGCTCCTTGCCAGCCATAGTGAGAATGGAGCCGTTGTGGTAGATCGTGTCTGCCATTTTCTCTGCTGTCGCTGAGGTGTTCCAACAAAACAGAACAGCTAATACAGCAATCATTGTGTTTTTCACGTGTCTTGCCTCCGTAATCCGTGAAGAACCTTAATACATAATAGATTTTTCAGCTGCTGAAAAATTATGTTGGAAAATTGAATGTTCAATTCCACTCCTCGTTTTTACAGTATCGCAAACTTTTTTTGTTGGTGATACGTCGGATGATCTGTCAGCTGTTCAACAATCCAGAATCATGACAGATTATATCTGTGTATCAGATTCTTTCGTCGATTAACCAGCTCGTGTCAAATCCTGACTGGTGGGGGCTACGCTATCTCGGTTGATGTACAGGCTCCAGCCGTGGTTGATTCAAACGACCAGCGTCTATCCGGTCAGGCACGCAAGAATTATCACGAGATACACACGAAATGCAGCCACTTGTTTTTCCTTCATTGGTTAGTTGTCGAAACTGACGACACGCAACGACCAGGGTGACGTGCGGAGTTTACCCCCGTCGCCTCCACCCTGCAGGGTTGTTTTGCTCATATGGCATCTCTTGCCGGTACAAGCGAAACGCGAGTCGATACCGCATGCAAAGCGATGTTGTGGATCATCTCATCCACGGTGGTGCAGCATTCCGGCAGGATTGAGACCTTATACTTTTCGGCAGACTTTGAAATGGCGGTATGTGTCACGCAGTTTTGCGTCATCATGCCGCAGACAAGAAGTTCATTCACGCCAAGACTTGATAGCGTTGCTTCAAGCTCTGTGCCGACAAAACTGTCAGCGTACTCCTTGACTACAATCGGGGCATCGGGAGCAGCCGCCAGAACGCGCGGGTGAATCTTTGCGCCGTCCGTACCCTTGTTAAAGAATGGCGCAATTCCCATCATGGGATTGGCGATATGCTGGATTTGAATGACAGGAATACCTTTCGCACGAGCCGCTTTGATGGCTTGCTCAATGTTAGCCAACACTGCATCCGTGTTCCATAGCGGGAACTTGCCGCCCGGAAAATAGTCGTTCTGCAGATCGATCACAAGTAATGCCTTTTTCATTTTTTATCCTCTAAACTCAAGTGCGCCCACTCGATATACTGTGGCTGTTAGCCGAAGAGTGACCGCCTATTAGCGGTCGGAAAATCTTTTCCGAATACCGATTTAAGAGGTTCAGAAACTCAAGCCTCCGACCCTTCGATTAGTCACCAACTTCGGAGTTACAAACAATATGATGTTATTATACCATTTTTGCAAAACCCAAGAAATAACAATAATCAGAGGCAAACAAACTGCTGCCAGGTAAAATATTTGCAATATTTCTGATTGAGGAAAATATAATTTTTTCGATACCTCATAGATTGGTCTGTGGGAAAGATACACAAATAAGCTTGCATAGCCAATATGCCCCACAATCTTTAATCGTTCTATCGATTTTTCTTTTCTTACAATAATAAAAAAACAAAATAGAGGACCAAACACGATAAGCGGTATCCAGAAAAACTCTGTTACATTATCGATAAACGTGACCATTATAGATGCAATTAATAAAATCGAGATAACACTTAACCGTAGATTGTTTATTAATTCTTTGTACGAAGCTAATAGAATACCAACTGCGAATGTTGGGAAAAATAAAATAATCCTGTCATTTAAGATGTCGAAAAAATGATTTAATAGGATTGCAAAAAAAAATAAAAGAGCACAAAATAAAAAATAATTCATCTTATTTTTAGACGTTTTGATTAACAGCGGTGTAATTAAATAAAATACAATAATCATTGCGATAAACCATAGGGTATTTGCTGCTGGAGGGAAAACCATGGTTATGAGAGCTGCGGTCTTGAATAACTTTTTTCCGCTACCGACATTTAGCAAATAGAAAATAAGAGAAAATAAAATGAACGGTGGATAAATCCGCAATAACCTCTTCACATAGAAGACTAAAAAGCTGCTCTTTGAATTACTATCAGCCTTTGCTCCTATCAAATATCCAGATATCAAGACAAACAAGCCGAGTACAACCATAAGAAGTCGGCCCGTAACAACATTTTGGTATAAAGGAAATGCTTTTGTGTAATTAAACAAATGCCAATATCCCGCAATATAAAAGATGCTTATGCCTTTTAGAAAGTCGATAGCAAAACTTCTTGTTTCCAAATCAATTCCGATCATGTAGGGGTTCTAGGTCTTTGTAAAATTTTGATGAAAAATCGCCACTCGGCTGGATCACGGGGGTAAAGACTATATTAAAAAATAACGTTGCTTGGAACTAGAGTACTCAATTTAATCAAAACTACCACAGCTCCATCTCGATGAACAGGCAAATAAAATATTGAGGCACATTTTTTATCAGAAAAACGCTTGGGCGATCCGTCGGATTATACCTTTCTTGCGGCTGCTCGCAGAATCCAACTTTATTATTCTGAGATGGATTTCTTTAATGTTGAGCCATATCGCAGGTTCAGCGTAACGGTGATATGTCGGACGGTATTTAGATGGACCAAAAACTTTTATCATTATATTTGTGTACTTCACTGAATAATTTCCCCTGTAAAACGGTCCCGGATTGCCCAGTATGAGCACTTTGGGCATTTTTCTCCTTCAGGGTAGTCTTTTCCTTCTTCGTGTGGGCAGCCGAGTATCCGATCAGGCATGACTACAGACTTTGCACCGTGTTTGCTGATAAATCGCAGGATCTCTTCGTCGGTTTCCGTGTCCAACCGTATATCCTGTTTTTCGTTGGACCATCTTTCGAGAAACGCTACAGCGCCTCCCTCTTCGAGAATGATCCCGACAGAAACTTTACTTGCCTGTCTATCGTCGGGGCCATAGTAGGTGATCGTTGCGATCGGATAACCCTGGAAGGCTCGCTTGGCCTTCTTTTTCAGTTTGTCTCGGAACCAAGTTCTCTTGAGTGACATGGCAACGTCCTAATTTTGAAATCATTGCTGATTAACTCCGCATAGAAACACATTTCCCCAAGAGTCAGGCGCCTCTTCAGGCGTTGCCGGATCTCTCTTGGCGGCCATCCGCCTTGAATCCCTCATGGAACGTGACTTCACCCTGTGGAACATGGCCGTCGAAGGACATAGCGAAAAAAACCTCCGGTGGCACGCCTTTAAGTACAAGACCGGGCATGTTCTTGAAACCGAATTTCCTGTAATACTCCGGATGACCCACGAGGCAGCACCCTTGGGCATTCCGGCCTTTTAACCGTGATAGCCCTTCCTCTATCAGCGCTTTGCCGATGCCCATGCGCTGGCACTGCGGCAAAACCGAAACAGGTCCAAGTCCGTACCAGTTTCGGGTTCCGTCCGAAATTGTCACGGGCGAAAACGCGATATGTCCGATCACACGGCCATCCAGTTCTGTGACCAGCGATAAACTGAGCGCTTTGGCGGCGCGAAGTGCCTCGATGATAAATTGCTCCGTGTGGCTGCTGATTTCCAGCGTCTTGAATGCAGCAATTGTCACCACGGTTATCGCGCCCGTATCGGAACTCGTCTCGCTCCTTATAACGATCTTCGGCATCATGCGTTTGGGTTCCATTTACTCGCCTTCCACGCTTTTCCAGCCAGCCCGGCGTGGGCCAGCCGGTTCACGAAAAACAGGTTGAATGGGAGAACCAACAGGAAATACAGCCGCCCGGTCCAGCGCTTGTAATGGACGATCGTGACGAAGTGAAAGCGTTTGCGGGGCGTCTGCAGGGGTTCGACCACCACGCCCATGTAGGCAGTCAGGTGGGATTCCTCCGGGCAGCAGCCGATCCAATAGCGGTCCTCCTGCGCTAGGGCAACCGAGAAAAACCAGATGTTCCCGCAGGAAAGCATGGGGACTTCCGCGGGGAGCCACTCATCCATCTCCGGGAGCGGCTGCTGGCGGATGCCGAGGAACCGGACCAGAGCGGCCCTTATAAAATACAGAAACCGGATAAGGTCAGGACGGTAAGCGAACATGCCCGCCAGAAACTCTTGGAGGGTGACCTCGCCCTCGAAAATCTTGACGCCCACGTAGTCGGCGCCTTCCAGGAGCACCCGGAGTTCTTCAACCTGGTCGATGTAGCGCATCCGGCCACCTTTTGGAGCCGCCCTGCTCCGATCTTCGGGAATGAGAAGAGTTGGCATTTTAGCCGAAGGCGGTCAAAAAGCCAACGGCTGGCGGCAGTTGCAGCCGCCCCGGTCGAGACTGCGTCTGCAATGCCCTTAGCACACCGCTTCATAAATACGGCAGCGTATGAAACCTGCTGTCAAATCCCTCCCGGCCTCCCTTTGCCAAAGGGAGGAGAAGATTTCCCCCTTCATTAGAGGAAAGGGGGGTGGGGGGGATTTTTGCGTGACCATATTTATGAAATCCAGTACTTAGGTTGAAATGCCCTTTGCTTTCTGGTAGTCAGGTCGCTCCGGTGATGATTCTAACCGAAAAGCGGACCTCAGGGGTCGCGGGGGAGGGTTCATTTGGGATCACAGGAACTGACCCGAGAGCAGTTGGACACAATGGCGGCTGAATTTCGTTATGTGGTAACGGACGCCATCTGCCGGTCCGGCGTGGGGCATATCAGCGGGGTGATGAGCCTGGTGGAGATCGTCATCACTCTCTACTATCGCATCATGAAGGTCAAACCGGAGGACCCCCACTGGCCGGAGCGCGACCGGCTGGTGCTCTCCAAGGGCCATGCGGGCCCCGTCGTTTACACGGCGCTCGCCTACAAGGGTTTTTTCCCCAAAGATTGGCTCACCACGATCAACAAGAACGGAACCCGGCTGCCCAGCCACATGGACCAGATTCTGACCCCCGGAGTCGAAATCACGGCCGGTTCGCTCGGCCAGGGGCTTTCCTGCGCCTGCGGATTGGCGCTGGCCGCCAAGCATGACGGTAGAAAGCATCGGGTGTTCTGCATCATTGGCGACGGTGAGAGCGACGAGGGCCAGATCTGGGAAGCCGGCTTGTTCGCGGGGCATAACCGGCTGGACAACCTGATCGTCATCTGCGACTACAACAAGATGCAGATCGACGGCCGCACGGATGAGATCATCGGCCTCGAGCCGCTGGCGGACAAGTGGCGCGCTTTCGGCTGGGAGACCTTTGAGATGAACGGCCACGACTGGGATGCCATCTACGATACGATCCAAAAGGCCGATGCTGTCAGCGGTCGTCCGTCCATGATCGTCGCCCACACCATCAAGGGCAAGGGCAACCGCGAAACCGAAGGCCTGGTCGACTGCCACAACGTCAAGATCCCGGACGAAACCACCTACCAGCGTCTCATGTGCGGCCTGGAATGCAAGTTCGACCTTCCCTACTAATAATTTCCAGGCCAGGCAACGAGCTGAAAATCATTAATAATTGTTCAGCAAAGTGGAAGAAGCAAAAATGGGCAACTACCATGAGATGGAAATGCGGGTGGTTTATGCGCAGACATTGAACGAGCTGATCGAGCGCAACCCCGACGTTTTCTGCCTTGAAGCCGATCTGGGCAAGGCCGACGCCTCCATTCCCGTCGTCTCCCAGCGCCACCCTCGCAACTTCATCAACTGCGGAGTGCAGGAGGCCAACATGATCGGCGTTGGCGCTGGGCTAGCCCGAGAGGGCAAAATTCCCTTCTGTTCCACCTTCACCGCCTTCGCCACCCGCCGCTGCTACGACCAGATCACCGTCAGCGTGGCCTACGCCAACAACAACGTGAAGATCGTCGGTACCTCTCCGGGCATTACCCAGGGCCCCAACGGCGGCACGCACATGTGCTTCCAGGATCTCGCCATCATGCGCGCCATGCCCAACATGCACATCTACAGCCCGGCCGACGCAATTGAGCTGCGCGCGGTCCTGTACCATATGGCTGACAGCAGGCAGCCCACTTACATGCAGCTCGTGCGGTCGAAGATGCCCAAGCTTTTCGAAGAAGGAGATCCTTTCGATCCGCATCAGGCAAAGCGCCTGCACGATGGCAGAGACGTCACCCTGGTCGCCACCGGCTTCATGACGAGCTTTGCCCTTGAGGTCGCCCGGCAGCTCGAGAAAGAGAATATTGCGGTCGATCTGCTGCACTACCCGTCGATCAAGCCCTTCGACGCCCGGACGCTCGTCGATTCCGCGCGCAGAACCGGCGCCGTGGTCACGGTGGAGAACCAAAACATCCTCGGCGGCCTGGGCAGCGCGGTTTGCGAGGTGTTGAGTGAACACCACCCCGTCCGAGTCAAACGCCTCGGAGTCCCGGATCGGTTCGGCGAGGTGGCCGACCAGGATTACCTATTCAACAAGCACGGGTTCGGCCCCGATCACATCGCCCGCGCCTGCCGGGAGTTTTCCAACTCCAAGTTTTGATGTCCGATAAGCTCTTTCCGGCCGGCTTGCCTTCTGCGGCCCGCCCATGCCCTAAAGCCGAAAGGAACCCGTCGAACCTTCCGAATCGGAAGCCGGTCCCCTCCTCAGGCTGCGGCAGGCCGGTTGACGAGAAAGATGCCGCTTGCCACCAGCGCCAGCGCCAGCATCAGCATCCTGGTGAGAGGTTCGTTCAGCAGCAGCCCTCCTGCCATTACGCCGAAAAGCGGCGTTAAAAAAGTGAACGACGCCAGTTGCGACGGCGGGTAGCGGCGAAGCAGCCAGAACCAGGTGAGGTAGGTCAGGAAAGCCACCCAGATGATTTGATAGGCCAGGCTGCTTAGGATCAGCGGCGACAAGAGGCCAATGCCGCCCTCGCCCTTGAACAGAGAGCCCAGGGGCAGGACGAGCGCGGAAACCAGCAGCTGGTAGAGCAATGTCTTGGCGGCCGGTATGCTGGCGAGCGGGGTCGCCCGGATCATCACCGTGGTCGCTCCCCAAAGCAGGGCCGCCCCCGCCAGCATGCCATCCCCGATCAGCATGCGCCAGCTGGGGTGGCTCAGCGACTCGCTGAACGCCACCACGATGCCTGCAAACGCACAGCAAAGGCCGAGGGCCTGAATCAGGCGCAGCCGTTCGCCGGGTATGAAGATCTTTGCGCCCAGGGCGACCACAAAGGGTGACGTGTACAAGAACACGACGGCGCGAGATGCGCTGGTGAATTCGAGCCCCCAATAGATCAGCAGAAACTCACCGGCAAAAAGGACGCCGGCCGCTATGCCCCACCCGAGCGTTTCATCCCTCTTCAGAAAAGGCTCGCGGCGCAGCCTCATCCATGCCCAGAGCAGGGCTGCGGAGCCTGCCGATCGAATCCCTGCCTGGAGCAGAGGCGGAACAGCCGGATTGGTCACCTTGATGGCCACCTGTTGCAGACCCCAGCTGGCGCATAATACAACCAATATCGCCATGGCAAAAAAATCCAACCCTTGCTTATTGCTCGTATGCTCGGCTTCCATCAGGAGATCGGATCTTGGAAAAAAGGGTGTTCGGGCTGCGTCCGGTCACCACTCATAACGTTACAGAATCCTCAAGTAAAGCCCTATCGCCGATTCCGCTTGGAGGCGACCGGCCGGCGGTAGCGCCGAGAATCGAGTGGCGGCAGGGGTTCAGCGCTTTGGGATGGCGTGTTTGACCGCCCTGCGATAAAGGCGCAGGGATAGGGTTATGGACGCTTGGGTTTCCTCAATCGAATGGAATGGTGGGTCCGGTGCGGATGCCGACTGAAATTCAGAATTGAATAGATCGGCATCGAATCCAAGCCTGGAATCCTTCGAAAGCGGGCGATGGAGAGATCGATTTCAGGAAAACGCTCGGATGCAGGTTTCACTCAGACGAAGGATGGGCGCATGGTGGTGACCATCCGCACCGGCACCTTTCGAGATGGCCCCGAGCTCCTACGAACGGTTGACTGAGACGTGCGTGCAGTGGCTCGGACCTTTACGCGGTCAACGCCTCAAGGCGCTGCTTCGCCACCTGCCGAACATGCTCGTCCTTCTCATTCTGAATGACCCGCTTGAGAAGCTCTTTGTCCTTGCATTTCATGACAGCCTGCTCGCGAATCTTGGGGTCGGACCGCGCGATCTTGGGAATGAACAAATCGCTGAGCTTCATAGGGCCTCCTTTCCGTGATCTGAAGAGTGAAGGAAAGTGTTGCCGACACTTTCGCTCTTACGATAACGGAATTGTTTTTATTTGTCAACGTTAACTTATACTTTATGCCTCTTTGCCTCCCCGTAAGAAACCGCGCATCAGACCCATACGATGATACCTGCTTGATTTCAGCGGACAATTCTCCTATCCTCAAGTCAAACCATAAAGGAAGGAAGGCAATGACGTGTCCGTGTTCAGGGGTGATACTCGCCGGCGGTTTGAGCACGCGGTATGGGGGCGAAAACAAGGCCTTTCTGCGCGTCGGCGGGATGCGAATTCTGGATCGCCTTTTTGCGGCCTACGAGGGGCTATTTGAGGAGATCATCCTGGTGACCAACACCCCGCTGGAGTTCCTGGATTGGGATGCAATGATCGTCAGCGACCTTTTTCCCGTCCGGAGCTCGCTCACCGGAATCCACGCAGGGCTTTTTTACGCCAGCCGTCCCTTTGCGTTCTTCTCCGCCTGCGACACCCCCTTTTTAAGAAAAGAGATCATCGAGACGGTCCTTGAGCACATCGAGTCCACGGCGGATCTTGTCATCCCGCAGACGTCGGAAGGCTTCGAACCGCTTTGCGCCGCCTATTCCAAGCGCTGCCTCAAGCCAATGGAGGACCATTTAAAGGCGAATAAATTGAAGATTCAGATGGCGCTGAAGAAGTGTCGAATCAAGAGGGTGCCAGAGGAGCGGCTGCGCGCTAAGGATCCGGAACTGGTTTCCTTTTTCAACATCAATACCCCGAAAGACCTGCTGCGGGCCGAGCAACTTCTGGCGGCGCGAAGCGCAGCGGAGGGCGCATGGACATCGCAGACATGATCGCCGGGATCCGTAGGAACCCTGAAATCCGCAAGGCCGGCATGCTGCTGGCACACAACGGCATCGTGCGCGCGACCTCCCGCGACGGGCGCCGGGTCAAGGGGCTGCGCGTCGAGGTGGATCATGCCCGCTTGGAACGCATCCTCGCGGAGCAGCGCAACCGTCCGGGAATCATCGATATCCGCGTGGCGATTGCCGAAGACCGCGATCTATCCGTCGGCGACGATGTCATGATCCTCATCGTGGCGGGCGACATCCGTGAAAACGTGATCGCCGTCCTTACCGACACTTTGAATCTGATCAAGACGACGGTGACTCAGAAGACCGAATACTTCGTTTGAATTCCAGACTTCTTGACAAGACCGGCTGCATCCACGATATTAATTTTTTGCCATTTGGAAGCGGGGTCGGGCCTTTCCGGCGTGAAGTCGCCCATCCGGCAATTCCATTTCCCTATGGGAAAGCAGGCAAGAGGCAAAAGGCAACCAACAGCCAATCACGAGGTCATTTCCATGCCTATTTTCGAATTCAGATGTCTGTCCTGCAACGATTGTTTCGAGATTCTCGTCCTCAAGAAAAAAGAGGAGGTGGAAGCGCGCTGTCCGAAATGCGGCTCTGAGGAATTCGAGCGGGTGCTGAGCAAAACGTGCTATGCGATGGCCCCTGGCTCGGGCAAGGACAGCGGCGCCTCCGCCCAGACCCGGACCTGTTCGGGCGGTTCATGCACCACCTGGGAAATTCCCGGACATTCCCGATGACGACGCCCACCGGTTGACGGCCTCCATGACCCTGCTGCACACCCAGGAGAAGGAACAGTTCCGCAAGCTTTTCCAGCAGGAGCGCGTCGAGAATTTCGAAGACCGCTTCAAGGTGCTGGAAGCCTTTCTGTCGACCGAAAAACACGTCACCGTCGAGGAACTGGCCGGGATCTTGAACGGCCGAGGCTTGAAGCTTTCGGCCGAATTCATCCGGGATACGCTGAAGATGCTTCACCGTTTAGGGTTTGCCCGCCAGAGCCGCTTCGACAACGGCGTTGTCCGCTATGAGCATCACCACCTCGGTGATCACCATGACCACATGATTTGCACCAAGTGCGGCCGGATCATCGAGTTTAAAGAAGATCGCCTCGAAAAATACCAGATCCAGATTGCCGCTTCCCACGGGTTCCACATGCTGCGGCACAAGATGGAGATATACGGGATTTGCGCCGAATGCCTGAAGGAGCGTTCCCGGCTGATGCCGCTGACGATGGCCAAGGCCGGAGAGCGGATGGTGATCCGCGAGATCAGCGGAGGCGCCAGTGCGCGCCTCCGGCTTTTGACCATGGGCCTGCGGCAGGGCGATCGTATCGAGGTCATCACCAACGATGGTCAGGGGCAGCTGGCCATCGCCGTGGAACTCAAGCGCTACGCTCTGGGGCGAGGCCTGGCTCAGAAAATCGTGGTTGAGTCCTTGGAACGTTGATTTTTTCAAGGGCATCTACCCCCAACCTGCGAAACATACCATGACCGAAGCCGAACCCGCCTACCTCCAGGCCCACCGCAGCGGCCGGCTGTTGCAGGCTGCCAAAGAGGCTCTATCACGGGTGTCGAGCTGCGAGCTGTGCCCGCGGATGTGCCGGGTGGACCGCCAGGCCGGGGAACGCGGCGTCTGCCGGACCGGACGACAAGCATGGGTGTCCAGTTTCAACGCCCATTTCGGTGAGGAAGCGCCGCTGGTCGGGGTGAACGGTTCCGGGACTATTTTCTTCACGCACTGCAACCTGCTCTGCCTGTTCTGTCAGAACTTCGAGATCAGCCACGAGGGCATGGGCGAGGAAGTCTCCGACGGCCAGCTGGCCGGAATCATGCTATCACTGCAGCGGCAGGGATGCCATAACATCAATTTCGTCACTCCAAGTCATGTCGTTCCGCAGATCCTGGCCGCATTGGAGCTGGCAGTGCCTGCCGGACTGAAGATCCCGCTGGTCTACAACTCCAGCGGCTACGACCGCGTCGAAACCCTGAAGCTGCTCGACGGCGTGATTGACATTTACATGCCGGACTTCAAATTTTGGGAGCCAGAGGTGGGACGAAAGGTCTGCGGTGCGCCCGACTATCCCGAAGCGGCGCGTCAGGCGCTGCGGGAGATGCACCGGCAGGTGGGCGATCTCAAGCTGGACGAAAGCGGCATCGCCCGGCGGGGGCTGTTGGTCCGGCACCTGGTCATGCCGGGCGGACTATCCGGGACCCGGCAGGTCATGCGGTTTATCGCTCAGGAACTATCGGTGCGAACATATGTCAACGTTATGTCCCAATACCGGCCCTGCGGTCGGGCAGCCGAGGTTTGCGGGCTTGATGCGGCCGTGTCAGCAGACGAATACCGCCAAGCCTTGAATGAAGCGCTTGCGGAGGGACTCACCCGGCTGGATCAGCGCCACGTTCCTCTGCACCGAAGGTAAAGAGCGGAGTGGAACGTATTTTCGCCATAGGCGATATTCACGGCTGCTACGACCCGCTGGTTCGGCTGCTGGAGCGTATTCCCATCGACTGGTCTCGGGACGGTCTGGTTTTCATGGGCGACTACATTGACCGGGGGCCGCAATCTTTCGAGGTCATTCAACACTTGGTCGAATTGCAGGTGAGGCATCCCGACACGGTCTTTCTAAAGGGAAACCACGAGCAGATGCTGGAGGACTACCTCTCGGGTCGTGACCGCTTGACCTATCTCTACAACGGCGGGCAGCAGACCCTGGACAGCTACTTGCGGCATGCGGGCGGTCCGGGACGCTACCCCATTCCGGATGCACACAAGCGGTTTTTCGAGTCTTTGCGGTTGATGTTCGAGACAGATAGCTATATTTTCGTGCACGCCGGCTTGCGCCGGGGTCTTCCGCTGGAGAGCCAACGGCCGGAAGATTTGCTCTGGATTCGCGAAAAATTCATCGATAACCGGCACTCGTTCGGAAAACGGGTTATCTTCGGCCATACCCCTTTCAACGAACCGAGGGTGGAGCCAAACAAGATCGGGATCGATACCGGCGCCGTCTACGGCAACAAGCTCACCTGTGTGCAATTGCCGGAAGAGACTTTTATTTCCGTTTGATACCGAGAGGTAATGAACCATGTGGTGGTTGGCGGTGTTGCTGGCGGGAATGATTGTGGCAAGCCCGGTCGCACATGCGGCGGAGCGGATGGCGGTCAGCGCCACCGATGCCAACATCCGTTCAGGCCCGAACCCCAATCAGGATGTCCTCTGGAAGGTCGAAAAATACTATCCCATCGAAGTCATCGAAACCTCCGGAGCATGGCTGCGCTTCAAGGACTACGAAGGCGACAGCGGCTGGATTCACAAGTCGCTCGTCGACAAGACCGTGACGGTGGTCACCAAGCAGAACGGTTCCCAGCTGCGCGCCGGACCCGGAAACGACCAGCCGGTCCTGGCCAAGATCGACAAGGGTATCCCGTTTAAGGTGCTCAAACGCGAAGGGCACTGGATCCAGGTCGAGCACGCCGACGGGGACAAAGGGTGGCTGCACGACTCGGTGGTCTGGTAGTCGCCGGATCGGAAAGGGTGCACGTGGATTTCAACCGCAGGCGGGTGATCGTGGGAGTCGGTTCGGCCCTGGTGGACATTTTGGCGCAGGAGAGCGACGAGTTCCTTGCGAACACTGGGGCCGTCAAGGGCGGGATGGTGTATGTGGACAACGCCCACATCGACAAAACGCTTTCCATGGCCTCCAGCACGCCTGCGATTGTGCCCGGCGGGTCGGCATGCAACACCGCCGTTGGGGTCGGCCAGCTCGGGGGTGCGGCACGCTTTGTAGGCACTTGCGGTCGGGGACCGATGGGCACCTTTTTCGAAAACGCCCTGCGAAGCCGATGCGTGGACACTAGGCTGGCTCGTTCCAGCGCACCAACCGGACGGGTCCTGTCCATCATCACCCCGGATGCCGAACGTTCGATGCTGACATTTCTGGGGGCGGCCTCCGAAACCCGGCCCGAAGACCTGCGGGAGGATTACTTTGCCGATGCGGCTGTCGTTCACATCGAGGGCTATCTCCTTTTCAACCCGCAACTGATCACGGCCGCATTGCGGGCGGCCCGTTCGGCAGGCGCCCTGGTGTCGCTCGATCTGGCGAGCCATAACGTGGTGGCAGAGTCTCGGGACTTCCTGGCAGACATCGTGCGCAACTACGTCGACATCCTCATCGCAAATGAAGACGAGGCCCGGGCTTACACCGGTCAATCCGATCCGGAGAAGGCGCTGGCGGCACTGGGCCGCGAGGCCCAGGTGGTAGCGCTCAAGCGTGGCCACCTTGGTAGCCGGATCATCGCCGACAAGCGATTGGTGGACGTGCCGGCCCAGGGGGACGGACGGGCGGTAGACACCACCGGGGCCGGGGACTTGTGGGCAGCCGGGTTTCTTTTCGGCCTGGTGTCGGGGTTCTCTTTGGAAAAATCCGGGGCGATCGGATCGGCCTGCGGCTACGAGGTCTGCCAGGTCATGGGGGCCAGCATCCCCGCGGAAGGCTGGCAAAGGATCCGAAAGCTCCTGGAGCCGACCGCTGCGGCCAACGGCGCGGGGGTCCAGGCAGCGGGCGAGGCCGCCTCGCCGCGACAGTATCCCGCGGCAGGCTGTCCGACCAAGTGAAGGATACAGCCGATCAAGGAGGTGCAGGTGGCGGCAGCGGCGAAAAAGACACGCAAGGAACTACTGAAGGAGCCGGATGAATTCATAACATTTTCATCCCAACTGGTGGGTTTCATCGCAGACTATAAAAACGCGATTGCCTATATTTTTTTAGGCCTGCTGCTGTCGGCCGCCGCGGTATCAGGATATATCTGGTATTCCGGGGCGCAAGAAGCCGAAGCGGCATCGCAGCTGAGCCAGGCGCTGGCGCGCTATGAGCGCCTCCGGTCGGAGAGTTCTCCGGACAAAGCCATTCAGGAGGTTGGGGGGGAGTTTCGGCGGATCATTGTCGATTACGGCGACCGCTTCAACGGAAACATGGCGCGCATCCTGTTTGCGAATCTGTCCTATCAAGCTGGCGAGTTCAAGCAGGCCGCCGAGCTTTATCAAGCGTCCCAGACGGGTTTCAGGGGCGACCCGCTGATGCGCTTCCAGATTCTGAGAAGCCTGGGATACGCTTATGAGGGCCTCAAGGACGACGCAACGGCCATCAGCTATTTCGAACAGGCCCTGTCAGAAGGGCAAAAGAATCTCCAGGACGACGTGCTTTTCCATCTGGGCGAGCTCTATGCACGCCAAGGCAACGCCCCGAAAAGCAGCGAGGCCTTCAACCGTCTTGTGACCGACCACCCGGATTCCATATACAACAATATGGTTCGGGAGCGGATCAGAAGCTGACATCGGTCGGTTGCGATCAGCTCCGGGCGGTCGTATCCAGATTGTATCTCTTGATTTTCTGGTTAAGGCCGCTTTTTCCGATTCCCAGGATGGCCGCGGCGTGGGATTGAACGTTGTTGGCCATTTTGAGCGCGCGCTCGATCATCGTTTTTTCGACCATTTCCAGCGTTTCATAGAGCTTGGCGTTGGCGGGGATGCCGTCCAGGTGCAGGGCATTGTCCAGGCTGCTCTTGAATCCCCGCGGAAGGTCGGCGCCAGTGATGATTTCATGCGGACACAGGATCATCACGCGCTCGATGACATTTTCCAGCTCACGCACATTCCCCGGCCAGCTGTAATCGTAGAACAGCCGATCCACCTCCTGGGCCAATCCCCGAACGGGAATGGCCGATTTTCTTTCGGCTGCATATTTTTTTAGGAAATGATTGACCAGCAGACGGATGTCCTCGGGTCGGTCTCTCAGCGGCGGAATGGCGATATGGACGACGTTCAAGCGGTAGTACAGATCCTCCCGGAAGCGGCCGGCCCGCATCTCCTGGCCCAGGTTTTTGTTGGTGGCCGCAATCACGCGGATGTCCACCGCGATCGAGCGCACGCCGCCCACCCGCTCGAATGACTTGTCCTGCAGGACCCTCAGTAGCTTCACCTGAAGGTTCGCCGACAGCTCGCCGATCTCGTCCAGAAAGAGCGTTCCAGCGTGGGCCAGCTCAAAGCGGCCCTTTTTGCTCGAAACCGCACCGGTGAAGGCACCCCGCTCGTGGCCGAACAGCTCGCTTTCGAGCAGGCTTTCCGCCAGCGCGGAGCAATTGACCGCTACAAATGGATTGTCCCGCCGCGGGCTGTTGAAATGGATCGACTTGGCCACCAACTCCTTGCCCGTTCCGCTCTCGCCTTCGATCAACACGGTGGCGTTGGAAGGGGCCACCTTTTGAATGAGTTGAAAGACATCGCGCATGGCCTTGCTCTTGCCGATGATATTGCCGAACTGGTACTGCGACTCGACGGCATCCCGAAGGCGGCGGTTTTCCTTTACGACTTTATAGGTCGCAATGGCCTTCTTGACGAACAGCGTCAGACGTTCGTTGTCGAAGGGCTTCATGATGTAGCTGTAGGCGCCCTTTTGCATGGCCTCGACCGCCTTATCGACGGTGCCATGGGCGGTCATCATGATCACCGGCAGCTCCGCATCCCGGGTCTTGATCTGTTCGAGCAACTCGATGCCGTCCATGCCGGGCATCTTCATGTCGGTGAGCACCAGGTCGACATCCGATGCTTTTAGGATTTCCAGGGCGTCCAGGCTGCTGGCGGTGGTCAAGACCTCGTACCCCTCCTCTTCCAACAGGGCGCTGAGAACCAGTAGGTAGTTCTTCTCGTCGTCGACAATCAGGATGGTTTCCATGGTCAGACGTTGCCTTCCGGTGTGCGGACCGGCAGTTCGATCGCCACGCGCGCGCCTTGCGGTTCACGATTGGCGATGCAGATGCTTCCGCCGTGGGCTTCAATAATGTTCTTTACGATTCCAAGCCCAAGGCCGGTGCCTTTGTCCTTGGTGGTGAAAAACGGATCCCAGATTTTCTCAGCAAGACCCGCCGGGATCCCCTGGCCGGCATCGTCGATCTCGATGCGCACGCGACCGGCCTCGGCACGAAGGCCGACTCTGATATGCCCGCCGTTCGGCATGGCCTGCATGGCATTGATGAACAGATTGAGGAGCGATTGATGCAGCATGGGAGTGTCTCCCATGATTTCTGGGATTGGGTTCTGGTAAGCCCTTTCGATCGTATACCCCCGGCCTTCGATCTGTGGCGCCAGGAATGTCAGGGTTTTTTCGATCACGTCGTCCAGTCGGCAGGGATTGAGTTTGGGGCTGCGGGGACGGGCAAAATTGATAAAATCAGTGATGATGCCGTTCAAGCGGTTGGCCTCCTCCACAATGATGTCGGGCAAGGCGTTGGACGGATCGATCTTGGCAACCTTTTTCTTCAGCAACTCCGCCGAACTGCGGATGATCCCCAGTGGGTTGCGGATTTCATGAGAGATACCGGCGGCCATCTCACCCATGGCTGACATCCGCTCGACTCGGCTGAGCTGCTCTTTCAAGCGCATGCGTTCTTCGGCTCGCTGCTCGATGATCGACTCTCCGCGCTTGACCACAAACACCAGCACCACAAACAGCGCACCCATCAGCACCGTACAGGTAATCACCACCAGGATTTGGATCCGAAAGATGGTCTGGTAGTCTTCGGACAGATCCTGAACCACCTCGACCACGCCCAGCACGGTGTCGGTGATGCGTCCCAGTGGTTCCTCCCACCGCAGCGGCGAGAACGTGACCAGGTGCACCTCTTTAGGAAACCCCAGCAGTATCTCCATGAAACTGCCGCGCTGAACCAGCTTGGATGAGGACCGCCCGCTTTTGGCCTGTTCGAGAGCCGTGCCTCCGAAGGCATTGACACCGATGCGGGCCTCATCAAAGCTGTAGGAAATGGTGTTGTTCATGCTGTATATATTCAGGTCTTCCACCTTGAAGCTGTGCAAGGTGCTGCGGACCACGTTGTCCATGCGCTCGAACTGCTCCTGGTTGCGCAGCTGGACCTTGCCGTATTTCATGCCGATCGGCAGAATAAACTGCAGAAAGACTTGATGGTTGAGGTTTTCGATCAAGGCGTGCGCATAATCTTCGCTCTTCTTGCGCTGCATGGACTTGACCCAGTGGGTGTTCAATATGGTGAGGATGAGGGTGACCAGAAAGATGACGACCAGCCCGCTGAAGGTGAAATATTTGACGAGCCGAAATGGCTTGATTCGCTCTTCGGATATATTTCGGTCCATTGTAAGTTTCTTTTGAAATGTTGGCGGTTTGGAAAAGTATAGAAGTTAACCCGGGCAGTTTCAAGGCCGCAAGGAAAAAGCGTCAACTTCGAGTTAAAGTTTTAGGTTCGGGGGCCGATATCCCAGTCATCGGCGGCAGCGGATGCGGTTTTGGCAATAATGCAAAAAGCCCTGGCCTGCGTGCATCGCCCCTGGAGTTGGATCCATATGCGCCTGAATTACAAAATTTTGACGGTAGGTCGACGAAAAGGCACACCGGTTGGCAAAAGGTCGCTGGCTGCGTCTCCCACGCTCCGGTCCATATATGCGTTTCCGGCGTTAACCTTCTGATATCAAATCGCAATGATGATGAAACCGTTGATGGGATGTTGGGCAGCTTTGCAGTGGCGCAAAATTTGCTTCGATTTGCGGTCAAACCTGCGGGCGATCGAAAAAACTATTCAATTGAGCATAATTAAATTTAGTTAACAGACGAGATATATAAATACATTTTAATACGATAAATTAATATCAATTGCCGTATTTGTCACCCTCAACGTTCTCGCTTGAACGATGGCTAAAAACAATCTCAGAACCGTACGTGAAGCACTTCTCATGAGCAAGACCGAACTCGCCAGACAGGCCGAACTCTCGCCGATCACCATTTCGCGCATCGAGAGGGGCTTGCCATGCCGGATGGAGACCCAGCGCAAGATCTTGCTGGCGCTGGGCTTAGGACTGTCGGACAAACCCAAAATTTTCAAGGATTGAGCGCCTCCCATGCTATTCGCAAAAAAAGATTCCCTCGTAGGCCTGGACATCGGATCGCGTTCGGTAAAAGTCGCCGAGATCGTGGATTCCAAGAGCGGCCCCAAACTGAAGCGGTTCGGAATGGCGGACCTTCCGGCCGGCGCCATTGAAGATGGCGCGATCAGCGATCCGGCCACGGCGGCTGAAACCATCCGCCAGTTGTTTAAATCGAGCAAGATTGGGGAAACCAACGTCGCCGTTTCCATCGGCGGCTATTCGGTCATCGTCAAGAAGATCAATGTCCAGACGATGGCAGAGGAGCAGCTTCAGGAAACCATTCATTTCGAAGCCGAACAATACATTCCTTTTGACATCAGCGATGTGAACCTGGATTTCCAGATCCTCGGCGAAAATGAAAACAACCCCAATCAGATGAGCGTGTTCCTGGTCGCTGCCAAAAAAGAAATGGTGAACGACTATATCAATGTGGTCACGCTGGCCGGGCTCAACCCGTGCATCGTCGACGTCGAGGCCTTTGCGCTGCAGAACATTTTTGAGGTCAATTACGACATCACGAATGAAAACGTCGCCCTGATCGACATCGGCGCCAGCAAGACTTCACTGAACATCCTCAAGGGCAATTCCTCCGTATTTATGCGTGACGTGGCGCTGGGCTGTCTCCAGGTCAATCAAAAAATCATGTCGCTGCTCGATTGCTCCCACGATCAGGCGGAGCTCCTCAAATTCGGCGAGTCCTCCAACAAGATGTCCGCGGATGAGCTCAAACAGATCACCACCTCGGTGGTGACGGACTGGTGCACCGAAATCCGCCGCGCGCTGGACTTCTTCTACACCAACTATCCCGAGGATCCGATCAAGCAGATTCTTCTAAGCGGCGGCGGAGCTCATATCGCCGAGTTTCGCAAGCTGCTTGCCGCGGAATCCTCCGCGCAGGTCGAAACGCTCAATCCATTCAAGAACATCGTCATGGATGAGAAGACGTTTGAACCGGATTTTATCCGACAAATCGCTCCCCAAGCCGCTATCGCAATGGGACTGGCGCTGAGGAAAGTTGACGACAAATGATACGCATCAACCTATTGCCGTTCCGGTCTACCCGCAAGAAAGAAAACATCCGCCGCCAGCTGTCGGTCTTTGTGCTGTCGCTGATCCTGGCCGTTGTCGCGATTTTCGGGGCCAACTTGTTGTTGGGCAACCAGATTGACGATCTGAATTCCCGGATCACGACCACACAGTCCGAACTGGTAAAGTACGATAAAATCAACAAGGAAATCGAAGAGATCAAGAAGAAGCTGGATAATCTGAACAAAAAATTGGCGGTCATCCGGGAACTCGAGGCCAACCGCTATGAGCCGGTGCGGCTAATGGACACACTGTCGCAGGTGATCGTTGAGAAACGGATGTGGTACACCGCTCTGGACATGAAATCCGAGCTGGTCACCATCAGGGGGATTGCCATCGACGACAAGACCGTGGCGGACTTCATGCTCCGTCTGGAAAGCAGCGGCCTTTTCTCGACGGTCAATCTCAAGACGCTCAAGCAGACTGACGTCCAGAAAACTGCGGTCAAGAGCTTTGAAATCAGCTGCCGCAAACAGGCGGTTCATACAGCCGAAACGAAAACCACGGAAGGGGCTGGGGTCAAGAAATAATGGATACGAAAGAGTTCAAGAAATCCGGAAGCGCCATCCTGGAAAAAATTGAAAAGCTCGTTCTCTGGCAACGGGTGGCTATCGTCGCCGGTTTTTTAATCCTGCTCTGCGGGTCGGCGGTGTGGTTTCTGCTTCTGCCGAAGTACGAGGAGATCACCCAGCTGGATGAGCGTCTGCAGGGCTTAGAGAAAAAGCTGGCTACCGCCAAGGTCAACGCGGCCGAACTCGGAAAGTTTCAAGCCAAGATGCAGGAAGCCGAAGCCCAATTCAAGGTTGCCATGCGCGCTCTGCCGGAGAGGGAGGAAATCCCCTCCCTGCTCACGAGCGTATCGAAGTCGGGGCAGGAGGTGGGTCTGGATTTTCTGCTCTTCGAGCCCAAGGGGGAAACCCGACGCGAGTTTTACGCGGAAATCCCGGTAGCGATGAATATCCGCGGAGATTACCACAACCTGGCTATCTTCTTCGACAAGGTGGCTCGCCTGTCACGAATCGTGAATATTAACAACATCACGATCAATCGCGACAAGGATCCTAAAGAGCTCAGCACGGCCTGCACGGCGGTCACTTACAAGTTCGTGGAGCCGGCCCCACCGGCACCGCCGAAGCAAGGGCCGGCCGCCAAACCAGGAACGAAGGCCCATCCCGGCAATAACGATGCCAAGACCAAGCCGAACGCCAAAAACATGAACCTGTAACCAACCCGTGATGCGCGTATGAAAAACTACCCTGATCGTATTCGATTTTTCGTCAGCCTGTTGGGGATGGCGCTGCTGTTGGCTGGTTGCGCCGAATCGGACCTGGCTGCGGTTCACCCGCAAGTCGTGCGCAAAAAAATCAGCAGTCCGGCCGAGGCGGTCCCCACGCCTGCACATGTCGCCGCCCTTTCGCTGCCGGCCGCTCCCGTCGCGCAGACACTCCCCACTGGCGTCCCATTGCCAGTGGCCGCGGAGTCGGCCGCGTCGCGCCCATCGGGCAGCTCGCCGCCTTCCGCTTCCGCCCCGGCAACGATCGTCGAGCCGGTCCGGCCCGTCGTGGCGGCCCTGCCGCCAGCGCCGGCACCGACCCCCGAACCTCAGACGAAGAAGCCCGAGACAGCCCTTCCTTCCACGGATTCGCAGGTGGCGGCATTGCTCAACCTCCAGACCCAGGCGCCCTACAGCCCCAAAGGCAAGGCGGACCCTTTCGAAGCGCTGCTGCGGGATGAGCCTGCGGCGGCCGCCGGGGCCAAACTCATGCGCAAGAAGCGCGACCCCCAGAGCCCCTTGGAAAAGATCGACCTGGGCCAGCTGAAGCTGGTGGCTATCGTCGCGGCGCCCAGCGGCAATCGGGCGCTGGTGGAGGAATCCTCCGGCAAGGGATACATTCTCAAAGAGGGGACCTATGTCGGCCTCAACTCTGGGAAGGTCGTGAACATTGCCATCGACAAGGTCCTGGTCGAGGAAGAATTCGAAGACGCTTACGGTAAAACCATAACCCAGAATAAGGAAATAACCCTTCCGAAGCCTCCTGGAGAGCTGTAATCATGATGACCAATCTTAAGAACCATCGAAACGTTTTAGGTCCTGTTTTCGTCGCTGTCCTGCTGGTTGCCGCCCTCCTGGCGGTCTGGGCGCCCGCGAGCGTCGCCCAGATGAAAGGCACGGATCCCGAAACGCCGCTTGAACCGGCCGCTGCCTCCACGCGCGCAACTCCGGCCACGGCGCTCAAAGCCGTCAGCACGGCACCCATGAGCGATGGCATTGTGATTATGGTGGAAGCCGACGGCACGCTGCGCGAATACCAGGCGTTTACCATTGCAGAGAATCCGCCGAGGATCGTTTTGGATCTGCCGGGCCTTCGCAGTCCCTACAAAGGCGAACAGCGAACAGTGCCTGTCTCGGGGCCCGTTCAGCTGGTTCGCCACATGGCCTATCCGGATAAGGTTCGTCTGGTGATCGATACTCAGAAGCCGTATCTGAAGAAATTTTCGGTCGAAGCCGTTGATAAGGGTCTAATCGTTAAAGTTGCGGATTCCTTGGCGGCAACGAAGGCATCGGGCCTGAAGTTCGGGTCGACAGAGGCGCCCGCGCCGGTCAAAGCGGCTCCGGCAGCGGCGGGATCCTTGGCGTCCGTGAACCGCGTGGAATTCGCCGATGAACCTGACGGCAGATCCA
>Ga0114939_10000869_pt1 | contig 24643 bp, 22 predicted proteins | sample AshMeaCrysSpring_FD_87196 | JGI IMG/M metagenome (GOLD analysis project Ga0114939, IMG submission 87196) | Groundwater microbial communities from Big Spring, Nevada to study Microbial Dark Matter (Phase II) - Ash Meadows Crystal Spring | ecosystem: Environmental > Aquatic > Deep subsurface >...
CGGCGCGGCTGCGGCCGGTGGACACGGTGCGCGTGAAGGGCAAGCACCAGTCCGTGTCGCTCTACACGCCCTGCGACGATCCGGCGCTGGTCGAACGGACCCTTCCGGCGCTCGACGCCTGGCGGCGCGGCGACTGGCCCGCGGCGCAGGCGCTCTGGCAGGCGCTTGCACGGGACTATCCGGACGACCCGGTGTGCGCCGTGTTCCTCACGCGGCTTTCGGCATGGGCCGCGGAGGGGTGGCCGTCGGCCTGGGACGGCGTGTGGACGCTGGGCACGAAGTGACGGGCGCGCTCACTTCCGGGCCAGCGAAGCCGCCCGGATGGCCTCCAGCGTCGTGTTCGGCGTGATCGCCTGCGGGTCGAGGCGCAGCTCGATCAGCGCTGGCTTCCCGGACGCGACGCAGCGCTCGAAGGCGGGCCCGAACTGCGCCGCTTCCTCGACGATCTCGCCGACGGCCCCGAAGGCGCGCGCGAAGGCCGCGAAGTGCGGGTTGGCGAGCTCGGTGCCGTGCACGCGGCCCGGGTAGTGCTTCTCCTGGTGCATGCGGATGGTGCCGTACATGCCGTTGTTCACCACGATCACGATGACCGGCGCGTCGTACTGCACGGCGGTCGCGAGCTCCTGTCCCGTCATGAGGAAGCAGCCGTCGCCCGCAAAGGCCACGACGGTACGCTGCGGCTCGGCGATCTTCGCGGCGATGGCGGCCGGCACGCCGTAGCCCATGGCGCCGGAGGTGGGCGCGAGCTGCGTGCGCAAGCCCGTGTAGCGGTGGAAGCGGTGCACCCACGTGGTGTAGTTGCCCGCGCCGTTGGTGACGATGGCGTCCTCGGGCAGGTTCGCGTCGAGCCACGCCATCACCTCGCCCATCTGCAGCCGGCCGGGAATCGGGCGCGGCTTGCTCCACGCCTCGTAGTCGGCTCGCGCCTCCGCCACCTCGGCCTGCCACGCCGACGCATCCACCGGCGCCATCGCCGCGGCCGCGCGGGCGAAACGGTCCATCGAGGCGAGGATGGGCAGTTCGGGATGGTAGACCCGGCCGAGCTCCCCGGCCCCGGCCATCACGTGCACCAGCTTCTGGCGCGGCACCGGCGACTCGAGCAGCGTGTAGCCGCTCGTGGTCATCTCGCCCAGGCGCGCGCCGACGACCAGCAGCAGGTCCGCCGTGCGCACGCGTTCGGCCAGGATGGGGTTCACGCCCACGCCCACGTCGCCCGCGTAGCCGGGAAGGCGGTTGTCGTAGAGGTCCTGGAAGCGGAAGGCGCAGGTGACCGGCAGGTGGTTCGCTTCCGCGAAACGCCGGATGTCCGCGCACGCCTCGCGCGTCCAGCCGCTGCCGCCCAGCATCATCAGCGGGCGCTGCGCCGCGGCGAGCAACTCGCGCAGGCGCGCCATTTCCTCCACGCCGGGTTCCGCCTTCACCGGCGGGCAGGGGATGGCGTCGTCCACGGCCGCCTCGGCCGAGAGCATGTCCTCCGGCAGCGCCAGCACGACGGGGCCCTGGCGTCCGGACGTTGCCACCGCATGGGCCCGGGCGATGTACTCCGGTATCCGCTCCACCGAGTCGATGCGCGCGGCCCACTTGGCGAGCGGCGCGAACATCGCGGCGAAGTCCACCTCCTGGAAGGCCTCGCGGTCGCGGAAGCGCGCGCCGACGTCGCCGATGAAGAGGATCATGGGCGTCGAATCCTGGAACGCCGTGTGCACGCCCACCGACGCCTGCGTCGCCCCGGGGCCGCGCGTCACGAAGCAGAGGCCGGGGCGGCCGGTGAGCTTGCCGTGCGCCTCGGCCATGTTGGCCGCACCCGACTCCTGCCGGCACACCACCAGCTTCAGCCGGTCGCTGTGCTCGTGCAGCGCGTCCAGCACCGGCAGGAAGCTTTCCCCCGGAACGCAGAACGCCAGGTCCGCCCCGTGCGCGACGAGCTGGTCGACGAGAACGCGCCCGCCCTGCCTGGCCTTGCTCATGGCTGCCTCACCGTATAGCCGCGCCTGCGAAGCATCTCCACCAGGCCGCGCGGGCCGGCCAGGTGGAGCGCGCCGACGGCCACGAACACGCGCTCGCGGCCCTCCATCAGGTACGCCTCGATCTTGCCCGCCATGGCCTCGTGGCGCGACCAGATGAACTTCTCCTCCAGCTCCCGGGCGCCCGGCACGTTCTCGTTGTACTTGCGCGCGACCTCGAGGAGCTTCGCCGGGTTGCCGGCCTGCCACGCCTCCACCATGCCGTTGATCTGGTCGCGGGTGAGTCCGCTCTCCAGGGCGGCGACGGTGCCCTCGAAGGCCTGCCGCGACTGCTCCGGCGTGAGGGACGCGATGAGGTCGGCCTGGACCTTCGCGCCCTCCAGCTCGACGATCTTCTTGCCGGTCTCGCGCGCCTTCAGGATCAGGTTGAGGTCCACCCCGAACTGCGGCAGGTAGCCGAGGCGCCCCCACTCCGAGAACGCGAGGATCGACGCGGCCGCGAAGGGCGTGAGCTGGGCGAGCTGCGGCTCGGGCACCCCGAGGCGGTCGGCCTGCTTGCGGAAGCGTTCGTACGCCGCCGCCGGCACGTGCTTGTCGAGCCGGTCGGGCGGGACGAGGGACATCGCAGCCGCGCCCTTCTGCATGGCCGCCGCGTCGGTGATGTCGGCCTCCACGGCGAGGACGCCGGCGTCGGCGAAGGATTTCTCCACCCGCTCGGGCAGGGGATAGAAATTCCGCTTCCCGGCGTGCACGGTCCCGAACAGGTACACGGTGTTGGTGAGCGAGGACACTTCCCAGAAATAGGCCCGGCCGGCCTCGGTCTGCGGGCTGGCGAACTGCGCCGCGGCGAGCGGGGGAACGGCGAGGAGGGCGATGAAGGCGAGGAGTCTTCGCATGGGCTTCCGCAGGGGGATCGCAAAGCTCGATTCTAGCCCCGCCTCCGCCCTGCCTGCCGCCGACCTGTCGGGCGGCGGCGCGACGCCCGCTCGACATCCGCGGGGTGTCTCTCCCGGGGTATCAGGCCGACGCGAGCTTCAGGTCGGCCAGCGTGAGCGTCTCCAGGCGCCACAGCTGCGCCAGCAACCCCCGGGCGCGCGCCTCGCCGAGCACGGGCGTCACCAGCTCGCGGAACTTGTCGTCGATCTCGGCGTCGGTGAGCGGCGCCTCGGGGTCTCCCTTGCGGCAGGGCGCGTAGTGCTCGAGCGTTCGGCCGGCCTTCGTGACCACCCGCACGCGCGCCTGGCGGCGTCCCGGAAACGCCGCGGTGAAGCCCGCGTCCTCGCGGAGCACGACGCGCTTCATGAGCGCGCGCACGCCGGGGTCGGCAAGCCGCTCGTCGGAGAAGGCCTCGAGGCGCACGGCGCCGTGGAGCAAGGCGTGGGCGACGACGTACGGCGCGCTGAAGCGGGCCTCCGCGGCGGTCTTCGGGTCGGTGTTGCCGCACACGTCCAGGGTCGCGCGGTAGCTCTCCACCTCGATGCGCTCGACGTCCTGCGCGCCGAGCCCCTGCGCCCGGAGCGCCAGGATGCCGTCCACCGGCGCGAACGTGTGCCCGCAGCAGCCGTGGTTCTTCTGGGTCATGCGGGCGATGTTGTAGTCGCGGCCCAGGCCGTCGAGCGCGCGGTCCCACTTTCCGCCATCGGACAGCGCCGCGCCGAATCCGGCTTCCCCCTCGAGCAGGTCCAGCGCGCCGGTGACGCCGCTTGCCGCGGCCCGCGCGGCGAGCACCCCGACCTGTGCCGCGTGCCCCGCGTGCAGCGGTTTCGTGTGCGAGTCGGAGCGGAAGGCCTGCTGCAGGCCGGAGGCGAAGGTGCCCGCGGTGGCGAGCGCGTGGCCCATCGCGGTGGCATCCCCGGGCGCGAGGATCGCCGCGCCGGCCGCCGCGGAACCGAAGACGCCGGCCGTGCCGGTGGTGTGGAAGTACCGGTAGTGCGAGGGCTGGACCGCCGCCGCGATGCGGGTCGAGACTTCGTAGCCGACGATCACCGCGTCGAGGAACGCCGCGCCCGATGCGCCGGCGTCCTCCGCCATCGCGAGGGCGCCCGCGATGGTCGGGCACCCGGGGTGATAGGCGCCGTCCTTGAAGATGTCGTCGAACTCGACCGCGTGCGAGGCCGCGCCGTTGATCCAGGCGGCGAGCGCCGGGAAGGCCGTGGTGGCGAAGCCGGGCAGGCTCGAGCGGCCTACCCCCAGTTCGCGGGCGTGGGCGGCGACGAGGTTCGTGGCGGGCGCGACGCGCGTGCCCGGGTAGAGCGTCGAGAACCAGTCGACCACCGCGCGCTTGGCATGGTGCAGCACCTCCGGGGCGGGCGTCGCGAGCGCCTCGCGCGCCCCGTACGCGGCGTAGCCTTCGAGAAGGGTGGCCACGGCGTCGCTCAATCCACGGTGACGCCGGGGACTCCCCGGCGAAGGATCGATGTCATTCTCGCTTTCCTCCTGGCCGACAGCATAGCGCCTGCGCGCTTCGCCGGGAGACGGATACACTGTCGCCATGCAGATCGGACTGGTTGGCCTGGGCAGGATGGGCGGGAACATCGCCCGGCGGCTGTGCCGGGCGGATATCCACGTCGTGGGCTTCGACACGGGCGCGGGGGTTGCGGAGGCGCTGGCGGGCGAACCGGGCTTCGTGGCGGCGTACTCGGTCGACTCGCTGCTGCTGGCGCTCAAGGCGCCGCGCATCGTCTGGGCCATGCTGCCCGCGGGCGAGCCCACGCGGCGGCTCATGGACGAACTGTTCGCGAAGCTGGCGCCCGGCGACCGCGTCATCGACGGCGCGAACGGGCACTACCGCGAGGCCATGGCGCGCGCGGAGAGGTTCGAAACCGTTGGCATAGGCTTCGTCGACGCCGGCGTTTCCGGCGGCGTCTGGGGGCTCGCGAACGGCTACTCGCTGATGGTGGGCGGGACGGAGGACGACGTGAAGTCCCTCGAGCGCGTGTTCCAGGCGCTGGCACCGAATCCCGGGCAATGGCTGCGCTGCGGCCCCGCCGGCGCCGGCCACTTCGTGAAGATGGTCCACAACGGCATCGAGTACGGCCTCCTGCAGGCCTACGCCGAGGGCTTCGCGCTGATGAAGGACCACCCGGACTTCGACCTCGATCCCGGCGCCATCGCCGGCACCTGGATGCAGGGCAGCGTCGTTCGCTCGTGGCTGCTGGAACTCGCGCGCGACGTCCTCGCGGCGGACCCGTCCCTCGCGGGCGCGGCCCCCGTGGTCGCCGAGTCCGGCGAGGGGCGCTGGACGGCGCAGGAGTCGATCGACCGCGCCGTGCCCACGCCGGTCATCACCGCCGCCCTCATGCAGCGCTTCGCGAGCCAGGGCCGCGACGACTTCGCCAACCGACTGCTCGCCACGCTGCGCAACCGCTTCGGCGGCCACGCCATTCCCCCGATAAAATAGCGGCACCATGAGCAAAATCCTCCTCTCGCTTCCGAAGGGCGAGCGCGTCGGCATCGCCTTCTCCGGCGGCCTCGACACGTCCGCCGCGCTGGCCTGGATGCGCGCCAAGGGCGCCATCCCCTACGCCTACACCGCCAACCTCGCGCAGCCCGACGAGAGCGACTACGACGACATCGCGCGCCGCGCGAAGCTCTACGGCGCGGAGCGGGCCCGCCTGGTCGATTGCCGGGAGGCGCTGGTCCACGAGGGCCTCGTCGCCCTGCAGTGCGGCGCCTTCCACATCCAGACCGCGGGCCGCACCTACTTCAACACGACGCCCCTCGGCCGCGCGGTGACGGGCACGGTGCTCGTGAAGGCGATGCAGGAGGACGACGTCCACGTCTGGGGCGACGGATCCACCTACAAGGGCAACGACATCGAGCGCTTCTACCGCTACGGGCTGCTCGCCAACCCGGCGCTGCGCATCTACAAGCCGTGGCTGGACCAGGACTTCGTGCGCGAACTGGGCGGCCGCAGGGAGATGAGCGAGTTCCTGCAGGCGAGGAACCTCCCCTACAAGATGAGCGTGGAGAAGGCCTACTCGACCGACTCCAACATCTGGGGCGCCACCCACGAGGCGAAGGAACTGGAGTTCCTCAACAAGGGCCTGCGCATCGTGCAGCCCATCATGGGCGTGAAGCACTGGGACCCGGCGGTGGAGATCAAGGCCGAGGAGGTCGCCGTCCGCTTCGAGGAAGGCTTCCCCGTGGCGCTCAATGGCCAGACGTTCGCCAACCGCGTGGAACTGGCGCTGGAGGCCAACCGCATCGGCGGGCGCCACGGCCTCGGCGTCTCCGACCAGATCGAGAACCGCATCATCGAGGCGAAGAGCCGCGGCGTGTACGAGGGGCCCGGCATGGCGCTGCTGCACATCGCCTACGAGCGGCTCCTCTCCGCGATCCACAACGAGGGCACCCTCGACAACTACCGCACCCTGGGCCGCAGGCTCGGGCGCCTCCTCTACGAGGGCCGCTGGTTCGACCCGCAGAGCCTGATGCTGCGCGACACGCTGCAGCGCTGGGTGGGCCGTGCCGTCACGGGCGAGGTGGCGATCGAGCTGCGCCGCGGCGACGACTACACGATCCTCGACACGACGAGCCCCAACCTCACCTACCACCCCGAACGGCTGTCGATGGAAAAGGTCGAGGGCGAGGCCTTCTCGCCGGCGGACCGCATCGGCCAGCTGCAGATGAGGAACCTCGACATCCTCGACTCGCGCGACAAGCTGGGCATCTACGCGAAGGCCGGCGTCCTGCCGGCGGGAACGGGCGCCGCGGGGCTTCTGGAGTCGGAAGGGGACAGGACGAAGCCCTGAGGGCGCCGGTGGCCTCGACCTCGCGGGATCTCGGGAAGCAACCATCCCCCGGCAAGTGCCCGGGTGCATGCACGGGCAGCCATTGCGTGCTCCCGGCGCGATGGGGGTAGCGATCGTGAACCGAGCGGCGCCCCGACCTGCGCCGAGACCGCCGCGACGGCCTACTTCGCCCTCCCCTTCTTCCCCCTTTCGGCCGCGGCATTGAGGGCGACGGCAGCGCGGACGAGCGCCTTGAAGGCGCCGGCGTCAACGGTCTCCCCCTCGCGGATATCGATGGCGCGCCTCGCGTTGCCCTCGAGGCTCGCGTTGAAGAGCCCGGCCGGGTCCTCGAGCGACGCGCCCTTCGGGAAGGTCAGCTTCACCACCGACCGGTAGGACTCGCCGGTGCAGATGATCCCGCCGTGGGACCAGACGGGAGTGCCCATCCACTTCCACTCCTCCACGACGCCCGGGTCCGCCGTCCTGATGAGTTCGCGCATCCGGCCCAGGGTCCTGCCGCGCCAGCCACCGAGCTCGGCGATTCGACGGTCGATCAGCTCCGATGCCGACGATCCATCGGTCGCACCTGGCTTCCTCATGTTCTCCTCCCGGGGTCCTCGCCGCGCCGCGCTACGGGGCGCCTGCCGACGACGCGGTGCCGGCGAAGCGCCCGCCGACGTCCCGAGGGCGTGGGCGAGGAACGGGAAGACGAAGTGCTTCGGCCCAGGGCCGGGCGCCGACGGCGATGATGTTCCGGAGGATTGCCATGGATTCAACCCCCGCTCAATGCCTGGAAGATGATGACCTGGTCCGTCGGCCCGACCGGCACGTCCAGCGCGCGCGCCTCGTCCTGGTTCACCCAGATGCGGATGTGCCGGCGGACCGCATCCTGCTCGTCGATCATGCGGAAGCGGATCCCCGGAAAGTGCCGGTCCAGGTCGGCAAGGACCTCGGCGATCGTGGTGCCGGCGGCTTCGACCTCGCCGCGATCGCCCGTGTAGGCGCGAAGCGGCGTCGGGATGAAGACCTTCACCGCGCCAGCTCGACCGCTTCGACCGCGTAGATCTCGGGCAGGTGGCGCGCGATGCAGGCCCACTTGCCGCCCTCGTCGCGGCTCGCCCACAGCTCACCGCCCGTGGTACCGAAGTACACGCCCGCGGGGTCGTTGGCGTCCGCGCACATCGCCTGGCGCTTCACGGTGAACCAGCCCTGGCTCTCGGGCAGCCCGGCGTCCTGGCGCCGCCAGGTCCGGCCGGCATTGCGCGTCACGTAGGCCGCGGGCTTGCCGCCGGGGCTCGTGCGCGGCCACACGGTGCTGCCATCCATCGGAAACACCCACGCGGTCGCCGGGTCGCGCGGGTGCAGGGCGATGGGAAAGCCGACGTCGCCCACCTTCCTCGGCATGCGGGTGCCGATGCGCTGCCACACCGTGCCGGGACGCTCGAGCCGATAGATGCCGCAGTGGTTCTGCTGGTAGAGCACGTCAGGCGCGGCCGGGTGCAGGCGCACGCAGTGCGCGTCCTGCCCGTACTCGGGGTACTTTTCGGGCAGGAAGTCGGCCAGCACGCCCTGGTTCAGCGGAGTCCAGCTCGCGCCGCGGTCGAGGCTTTCGAACACGCCTCCGCTCGACATGGCCACGTACAGGTGCCGGGCGTCGCGCGGATCCACGATGACGGAGTGCATCTTCGGGCCGTCGGGGGTGCCGTCCTGTTCTCCACCGGTCCACGCCGCATACATGGGGTTGTCGTTGAATCCCGCCACGGACGACCAGGTAGCGCCGTCGTCCTCGGACCGGAACAGGCCCTGCGGCGAGGTACCCGAGTACCAGACGCCCGGCTCGGCGGCATTGCCGGGCGTCAGCCAGAGGCTGTGGTCCACCACGCGGCCCTTCTGACCCGCCGGCACCTTGGGAAAGGCCGGTGGCCTGGATGCCTCCTTCCAGGTGCGGCCCAGGTCGGTGGAGCGCATGATCGTCGGACCCAGGTGCCCCGTCCTCGTGGCGGCGAGCAGCGTGCGACCGCCCTGCGCGTTGGACCGCGGGTCGAGAACGACGTGGTGGACGGTGTGGCCGAAGAACATCGGCCCCGCGACGCGCCAGGCGCGCCGTGACCTGTCCGCGCGGTAGATGAAGGCCCCCTTGCGGGTCGCCACGAGCAGGGCGACGGTTCCGGCGGCGGGCTTCGTGGAACGGGACTGCGCGGTGCGGGCGGCGCTCATCGGTTCCCTCCCAGCGCGGATCGGGAAGGAAATGTTACACCCGGCGTTACGCGCCGCGCGAGCGTGCCTTCACTCGTCGCGCCTCTCGCGGGACTCGACCAGGTCGGCAAGCCGCCGGCCGAGGATGCAGCTGATGTTGAAGTTGAGCCTGGCGACGATGCCGGGAAAGAAGCGCAGGTCGTTGGCGAGCTTGTCGCGGTCGAAGCGCAGGACCGAAACCGGTTCCAGCGCGCGCACGTCCGCGGTGCGGCGCGTGGCGCGGATGAAACCGATCTCGCCGAGCACGTCCCCCGGCCTGAGCAGCGCCAGCCTGCGCTCGCTGCCCTCGTCGCGGCGCACGACCTCCAGCTCGCCGCTCACCACCAGGTACATGCTGCTGCCCAACGTGCCCTGCTCGATGAGCCGGGTCCCGGCGGCGACCTCGTGCCACTCCGAGATCAGGATCGCCTTGCGCACCTGGTACGGCGTCATGCCCTGGAACAGCGGGCTGTTGTCGAGCACCTCGCGCTGCACCGGCATGGCGAGGATCTCGTACAGGCCCACCAGGCGGATGCGCGACATCACCATCGGCGTCACCAGCAGGTTGGCGACCGTCGACAGCAACACCGTGGCGGCCGCGAGCGCGCCGAACTGCGCCACGGGCGCGAAGTCCGACAGCAGCAGCACGCCGAAGCCGAGCGCCAGCGCGAGGCTGGTGGCCGCCACCGGCGCCGCCCCCTCGCCGAGGGTCTCGCGGATCGCCTCGTCGTAGTGCGGCGTCCTGCGGCACAGCGCGTTGTAGCGCAGGAACAGGTGGATGGTGCCGCCCACCGCGATGCCGATGGCGACGACCGCCACCAGCGCGGTGCCGGCGTTGAGCGGAATGTCGAGCAGCGCCATCAGGACGAGCATCAGCGCGACCGGCAGGACGCTCGGCAGCAGCGCGATCAGGCCGCCCTTGAACGAGGTGAACATCAGCGACATCACGAGGAATATCGCCGTCACCAGGATGCCGATCGCCGCGACCTGGCCCTTCAGCAGGCGACCGGCCGCGGCGTTGATCATCAGGTTCTCCCCCGTCACGGCGCTCGTCATGTCGGGCCCCGCGATGTGGCGCACCACCTGGCGCAGTTCCTCGACGTGGCGGTTGAGCGTGGTCGAGTCCCTGACGTCGTGGCGCACCACGATGTTCGCGCGCCGGAAATCCTGGCTCACGTAGGGTTCGAGGTCGCGCCGCTGGAAGAACAGCAGGCTCTGCGCCACCAGCCTTCGCGTCGCCGGCACGCGATGGGCCTCGGGTCGGCCGTCGTTCAGCTCGCGGTTCGCGAGCGAGAGTTCGTCCGCCAGCGACTGGCTGCGGTCGAACACGCCCTGCTTGGCGACGAAGGCCTGGATGTCCGCGAGCTTCTGCAGGTTGGGCGGGTCCTCGAACGCGCGGCCGCTGGCGGACTCGAGCGTGATGTAGAACACCTTCACCCCGGCGAAGTCGCGCTGGATGCGGCCGGCATCCGCCACCAGCCCGCGATCGGCGCGAAAGTAGGCCAGCGGATCGTTCGTCACCGGGAGCCGCGGCACCTGGTAGACGAGCACCGAGGCCAGCGCCGCCGCGAGCGCGAGCACGCCGATGGTCACGTGCCGGCGCATCAGGCCGAGCGCCCGCAAGGCGACGGCGGCCACGGGATTCGCTCCGTCGGCGCCCTGCGCGCGCCGCCTGCGCCGCCCGGACAGCGCCGGCAGAACCGGCACCAGCAGCAGCGTGGCGGCGCCGTTGGCCAGGATGGCGAACGCGGCCGCCACCGCGAAGTCCCGGATCGGCGCGATGCCGGTGAACGCGTTGCCCGCGAAGCCGATGGCGATGGTGGCCGCCGCGAGGATCGCCGGCGCGCCGAGTTGCGCCACCATGGCCGGGATGGCGGCCGTGCGCTCCCCTGCCGCGGAATCGGCGAGTCCCTTGAAGTAGCCTTCCGCCAGGTGCAGGTTCCCGGTCGCGCCGATCGCCACGACCAGCGAGGGCAGCATCGCGCCCAGGACGCCGAGCGGAATGCCGGCGTGGCCGAGCATCCCCAGCGTCCACAGCAGGCTGAGCGCGGCGGCCGCCAGCGGCACCACGGCCGCCACCAGGCTGCGGAAGAGCGCGAGCACCACAAGAACCGGCAGCGCCGCCGACACCGGCAGCAGCACCTTCAGGTCGCGCATCACGCTGCGCTCGAGTTCGACGCCGATGCGCGGGGGCCCGACCTGGAACGCCTCGGCGAACGCGTCGCGCGCCGGCGCCAGCGCCTGCTCGATGGCGTGGTAGGCGGCGCGGTCCGCCTCCGCGTCGGCGCGCTCGCGCAGCGAGACCGTCAGCGCCACGGCGTTGCCGTCGGCCGAGATCAGGTCGCGCAAGGCGAGCGGATCCTCGAGCGCATGGCGGCGGGCGCTCGCGGCCGCCTCGGCGTCCGCCGGCACGCCGGAGAGCAGCGGGCCGGCGACCACGCTGTCGTCGATGCTGCGCAGGCTGCGCTGCGTGTAGAGGTCGTCGATGCGCTCCACCGCGGGCAGCGCCGCGAGCGTGCGGTGCAGGCGCTCGAGCACCGCCAGCTTCTCCGGCGTCCACAGCGCGTCGTCGCGCACGTAGACGATGGTCCGGTTGTCCGAGCCGAACTCGCGCGTCACCCGCTGGTAGGTCTGCCGGTCGGCGCTGTTCTCCAGGACCAGCCGGCCGAAGCCGGTGTCGACGCGCACCTTGGGCACGCCCATCGCAGCCAGCACGGTGAGTGCCAGCAGGCACAGCGCCAGGGCGAAGCGGCGCTCGACGCCGGCCAGGAGGAGTTTCTGCAGCATGCCGCCGGGCCCCTGCCTACGGCCCGAACGGCGCGTCGCCGCCGACGAGCAGGTGCCGCCCCTCGACCAGCCACTGCCGGGAGAAGATTTCGGCGGGCACGTAATCGGGCGAGAACACGCGCCGCTCCACCTTGAGCAGCGTGCGGTGCCGCTCGCCGAAGTCCTCCATCAGGATCATGTCGGCCTGCCAGACGCCCGGCTCGACCTGCCGGGGGTCGCGGAAGGTCTGGCGGCGCGCCAGCACGCCCTGCACGTCGTGAAAGTCCGTGCGCACGAGGAAATGGTCGCTCTTGCGCACGAAGTGGCGGCGCGGGCCGCCGCCGGCGCGCGGCCCCGCGCCCGGGACGGGCGTCGCGAGCACGACGTAGTGCATGCTGCGGTCGATCTCCGCGTCGGCTTCGCGCGCGTAGGTGAAATCGCGCGGCGCCCCCCGGAACAGGTCGGCGAGCTTGAAGTCGCTGCCGACCAGCGACATCGCACCCGCGGTCCGGGCAGCCAGGTCGAGCGGCCGCCCGAGCGCGGGCAGGTAAACCTCGCCCCGCGGGGCGCCGGGGGCCTCGCGCGTCACCAGCACCGCGGCGCCGCGCACGTCGGCCGGCGCGACGAACACCAGCAGCAACCGGCTGCCGCCGCCCGGCTCGTGGCGCTCGAACCAGCGGATCCTGCGCACCCCGCTCTCGCCCGCGGGCTCCGACAGGATCATGGTCAGCTCCTGGTAGATGCAGCAGGCCTGCGGACGGTGCGCGCGCACCTGCTCCATGATCGCGGCGCCGTCCGGCGCGGCGAGCGCCGACGCCGGCGCGGCGGCCAGTGCCGCCAGCAAGGCCAGTGCCGCGATCGCCCGGCTCATCGCGCCGCCTTCTCCGCGCGCGGGATCGCCTGCGCGATGACGCGCGAAAGTTCGCCGTAGAGGCTGCTCATGGCCGCGACCGTGCGCTCGGCGCCCGCCGCCGCGGGCAGCGGCTCGCTCGCGAGCGCCGTCGTGGGGCTGGCGAGGGCGGCGCCGTCCGCGCCACGCTGGAGCGACCACTTGGCCGCCAGGTGCACCCGCCCGTCGGCGGCGCGTTCGAACCGCAGCATCTCGATCTCGACGCGGTAATCCGGCCGCGTGCGCCGCGTGTGCGGCGCCGCGACCACCGCGTCGCTGCCGAGCAGCAGGGAGAGGTTCTCGGCCATCACGCGCGTCAGGTCCCTGGCCAGGTTCCCGCCCCACTGGTGGAACTCGTCCAGCAGCAGTTGATTGTCGCCGCTGCGCGTGACCAGCTGCGGGCGCTCCAGGTACTCGGGCAGGCGCACGGCGGCGACCACGACGGCGGGGCCGGGCGCCCGGGCGGCCGGCCCGGGGCCCGCGAGCGGCGTGACGACATAGAAGCGCACCGGCGGCGCCGAGGCGCAGCCCGTCGCGAGCGTCGCGGCAAGCGCGAGCGCAGAGGCGGCTATGGCGATCTTGCGCATCACGGGTCCCTCTCCGGCGGCGCCTTCCTGCCGAACACCGCGGCCTGCGGGTCGCGCTGCAGCAGGTCCACCAGCGCGCGGATCGAGCGCGCGGCCTCGCCCAGCTCCTGCGCAAGGCGCAAGCCGCTCTCGTGCAGCGGCGAGTCGGGCGCGAGCACGCCGTCGAGCAGCGCGAGCGTCTCGCGCGCCGCCACGAGCGCCTTGTCCAGGTTTGCGGCGATCGGCTCGGCGCGCTGGTCCACCTTGTGCAGGATGCTGCGCAGGCTGGCGAGCGAGGCGGACAGGTCGGCGATCGAGCGCTGCAACTCCGGCTCGTTGGCCAGCTTGCGGGTGCCGGCGAGCGTGCCCTGCAGGTCCGCGCCGATCGCCTCGAGGTCGATGCGGTCCAGCTTCGCGAGGATGCTCTCCACCGATACCGTCATCTGCCCGATGCTTCCCGGGAGGGTCGGCAACTCGGGATAGGGCCCGGGAACCTGTGCCAGCCGGATCTTCGACTTCGGGTGCATGTCGAGCTCGACGAACAATTGCCCGGTAAGGAGGCTGCCGGTCTGCAGGCGCGCGCGCAGGCCGCGCTTGACGAGCGCCTGGAAGGTCGCCTGCGGCGCCGCGCGCAGGCCCTCGCCGCCCGCGGCCGAACGCTCGAGGACGCGCTCGGGCTCGATCTCGATCACCACCGGGATCCGGAAAGTCCCGCTCTTCGGCTCGTACTCGAGCCGGATTCCGGTCACCGCGCCGATCTTGATGCCCCGGAACTCCACCGGCGCCCCGACCGCCAGGCCGCGCACCGATTCCTCGAAGTGGAGCACGAACCGGGCCTTGCTCGTGTAGGCGCGGTCCTGGATCGCGCGACGGTCGTCGAACAGCGTGAACACCAGCCCGTCGGTGTTCTCGCCCGCGCCGTCCTGCGCATCGGGCGTGTCGAAGGCGATGCCGCCGAACAGCATGGCCTGCAGGGATTCGGTCTGCACGCGAAGGCCGTCGGCGCCGAGCGCCACCTCGACGCCGCTGGCGTGCCAGAAGCGCGTGCTCGCGCGCAGCAGCCGGTCGAAGGGCTCCTTCACGAAGGCATGCACCAGCACGCTGCGGTAGTCGTTGGCCATTTCGTAGCCCAGCACCTCCCCGGCGAGTACTCCCTGGTAGTAGAGCGGCGAACCCCGGTCGATCGAGCCGAGCCGCGTGGTCACCAACTCGATCCTGCGCCCGGCCTCGTTGGCGGCGACCACCGGGGGCACCTCGAGGCCGATGAAGTCCGTCTCCGGCGCGCCCTGTCCGGGCTCGATCTCGATGAAGGCGCCCGACACCAGGGTGCTCAGGCCCGAGACGCCGCGCACCCCGAGGCTCGGCTTGACCACCCAGAAGCGCGTGCCGCGCTTCAGGAAGGGTGCCGCCTCCTTGTTGAGCCGCGCCAGAACCACCACGCGCGCGAAATCGTCGCTGAAGCGCAGGCCCTCCACCACGCCGATGTCGAGGTTCTTGTACTTGATGCGCGTCTTGCCGACCTCGATGCCCTCGGCTTGCATGAAGCTGATGGTGAGCGCGGGCCCCTTCTCCGAGAACGTCTTGTAGACCAGCCAGCCGCCGATCAGCGCGGTGAGCAGCGGGATCAGCCAGACCAGCGAGGGCCCCGAGCGCGGGCGCAGCACCGGCTCGGGCGGCAAGGGGTCGCGCATGTCGTGCGGCTCGCTCACCGCGGGCGCTCCGCGCGGTCCCAGATGAGGCGCGGGTCGAAGCTCATGGCCGCGAGCATGGTGAGCACCACCGCGGCCCCGAAGAAGACCGCGCCGACGCCCGGGCGCACCGTCGCGATCGCGCCGAGGTTCACCAGCGCGGCCAGGATGCCGACGAGGAAGATGTCGATCATCGACCACGCGCCCACCACCTCGGTGACGCGGTAGAGCAGGGTACGGTCGCTCCGGCGCCAGGCGGAGCCCCGGTGCACCGTCACCAGCAGCAGGACCAGCACCGCGATCTTGCTCAGCGGCACCACGAAGCTCGCGAAGAAGACCAGCATCGCCAGCGGCCACATGCCGGAATCGATCAGGTGCATCACGCCGCTCAGGATGGTGTTCGGCTCGCCCTGGCCGAAGCGGATCACCGTCATCACCGGATACAGGTTTGCCGGGATCAGCATCACTGCCGCCGACAGGAGCAGCGCCCAGGTGCGCGCCTCGCTGGCGGGCGGGCGCACGCCGTGCACCGGGCTGCCGCAGCGCGGACAGCGCGCCCGGCCGCCCGGCGGCGCGGCCGGCACCAGCAGGTCGCAAGCGTGGCAGGCCGTCAGGCCGAGCGCGGCCGCCGTGGCCGCCGGCGCCGTGCCGCGCCGTGCAGGCGGGGGACCGGCGCGCGGCCATACCGCGCCGGGATCCAGGTTCGCGTTCGCCGCGGCGGTCGCGAGCAGCAATCCGGCAAAGGCATAGAGCCCGGTGCCCGGCACCACGTCGGCGAGGTCCAGCAGCTTCACGATCGACACCAGCACGCCCAGCATGAACACGCCGACGAGGCTCCACGGGCCCAGCAGCCGGACCATGCGCCAGGCCGGCACGGCGCCGGGGAGGCGGCGGCCGAAGCGCAGGGGCAGCAGCACGTAGAGCGAACCGGCGATGGTGAGCAGCGGGAACAGGATGCTGGTCAGGAATACCAGAAGGCCCAGCTCGGGCATTCCCTCGCGCGCCAGCGCCAGGGGGCCGGACAGCATCACGTTGTCCTCGACGCGGCCGCCCACCTTGAGGGACACGAACGGAAACGCGTTCGCCATCACCCACAGCATCAGCGCGGCGAGGTAGAGCGCGGAAGCACGGTCGAGGCTGTCGGGCACGTGGCGGTAGAGAGGCGCCGCGCACCGGGTGCACAGCGCCTTGCCTCCGGGCGGGAGCGGCGTGATGCGGTGCAGCAGGTCGCACTCCCTGCAGGCCGTCAGCCCGCCGTCCTCCGTCGCCTGCCCGCCCCCCTGGTTCACCCCGTCCCCCCGCGCGCCGGGTGCACCCGTCGCCGGATGCGCAGCTGACGATGATAGCGGATCGGGGACCGGGCGCGCCGCGAATGCGCGTCCGGCCCGCGCGGCTATTTCGCGTTGGGTGCCCAGGTGCCCTGCGGCGGCACGAAGGGCGCGATGGCGATCTCCTCGTAGCGAACCTCGAGGATCTCGAGCGCCTCGCGCCCGCCGGGCGTGACGAGGGCCACCGTGTCGCCTTCGCGCGCCTTGATCAGCGCCCGCGCCACCGGCGAGATCCAGCTGATGTAGCCGCGCGCGAGGTCGGTCTCGTCGAGCCCCACGATGCGCACCGTGGTCTCCTCGCCCGCCGCGTTCGCGTACAGGACCGTCGCCGCGAAGAAGACCTGGTCCGTCTCCTCGCGCGTGGCCGGGTCCACCACCTCGGCGTTCTCGAGCCGCTTGGTGAGATGGCGGATGCGGCGGTCCATCTCGCGAAGGCGCCGCTTTCCGTACTGGTAGTCGGCATTCTCCGAGCGGTCGCCGTTGGCGGCGGCCCACGACACGATGTTCGTCACCGCGGGCCGCTCGGTCTTCACGAGGAAGGTCAGCTCGTCGCGCATGCGCCGCCAGCCGTGCGGGGTCATGTAGTTCTTGCTGCCGGCCGGAATGGGACTGGCCGCCTCGAGATCGTCGAGGTCGTCGGCGTCGTCGCTTTCCTTCGTGAACGCCCTGCTCATCAAAGCCCCTTGATGAACTCGCGGATGCCCGCGAGCAGCATCTCCACCGCGATCGCCGTGAGGAGCAGGCCCATCAGCCGCTCGATGGCGTGCATCACGGGCTCGCCCAGCAGCCGGTGCAGCCGCGTCCCCGCCAGCAGCACGACGGTGGTGATGGCCATGGTCACGGTGATCGCCGCGGCCCACATGCCCATGCGGGAGGGGTCGCGCGTGGCCATGAGCATCACCGTGGCGAGCGCCGAGGGGCCCGCGATGAGCGGCGTGGCGAGCGGCACGATGAACGGCTCGCCGCCCGCCGGGCCGCCGAAGGTCCCCGAGAGCTTCGCGAACACCATGCGGATGGCGATCATGAACAGGATCACGCCGCCGGCGATCGAGAGCGAGGTCTGCGACAGGTGCAGCAGGGCGAGGAAGGACTGCCCGCCGAACATGAACACGACCAGCAGCCCGTAGGCGATGAGGCACTCGCGCGCGACGACGAAGCGCCGGCGCCGCTCCGCCATTTCGCCCAGCATCGCGTTCACCAGGGGCATGTTGCCGAAGGGGTCCGTGACCAGGGTCAGGATGATCACGGCGGAGAGGAATTCGCTGTCCATGTCGTCGTCGTCCGAGGGCGCCCATTCTACGCGACGGGCAAGCCCCGCCCGCGTGCGAAAATGCCCCCGTGTCCTCCGCAGCGCCCCCCACCGCCTCGCGCGTCGAAACGCTGGCCTTCGCGTGCCTGCTCGCGGGCGGCTGCGCCATCGCCTTCGCGCCCATCTTCGTGCGCCTTGCCGATGCCGGCCCCGTGGCGAGCGCCTTCTGGCGCACCGCGCTCGCCGCGCCGCTGCTGTGGCTCTGGGCGCTGCGCACCGATCCGAGGCCGGCCGAGGTCCCCTTCGGGCCGCTCGCCGGCGCCGGCATCTTCTTCGCCTGCGACCTCGGCGTGTGGCACTGGTCGATCCTGTTCACGTCGGTGGCCAATTCGACCCTGCTCGCGAACCTGGCGCCCATCTTCGTGACGCTGGCGGGCTGGCTCTTCTTCCGGCGCAGGGTCACGCGCACGTTCCTGGTCGGGATGGTGGCGGCCATCGCCGGCATGTTCATCCTCGTCGGGCCGAACTTCGCCATCGGCGGCACGCGACTGGCGGGCGATGCGCTCGGCGCGCTGACCGCCGTGTTCTACGCGGGCTACATGCTGTCGATCAAGTCCGCCCGCGACGCCGGCGCCACGACGGCGCGGCTGATGGCCTGGAGCACCACCATCACGGCCGTCGCCCTGCTTCCCGTGGCGCTGCTGTCGCCGCAGCCGATGCTGCCGCAGGGCGCGCAGGGCTGGACGGTTCTCGTGGCGCTCGCGGTCGTCACGCAGGTGCTCGGGCAGGGCCTCATCGCGTACGCCTTCGCCCACCTGCCCGCCTCGCTCTCCTCGGTGAGCCTGCTCATCCAGCCGGTCATGGCCGCGATCTTCGCGTGGGTGCTCTTCGGCGAGGCGATCGGCGCGCCGCAATTCGTGGGCGGCGCGGTGGTGCTGGCGGGGATCTGGCTCGCGAAGCGCGGTTCGTGATGCCGCGAAAGCGGGGCGCTAGAAGCCGCGTCTCGCCACGGGCACGCCGAAGAACTCGCGCATGAGGTATTCCTCGAGCGCGTCGTTGTTCTCGGGCGAGGCGCTCAGCACCACCACCCGCCCCAGCCGGTGCGACTGCCAGTTGAAGTCGCCCGTGTAGTGCTCCCGGATGAGGGCGATCATGCGGCGCACGATGGCGCGCTCGAGATCGCCGTTGTCGCCGGCGTCGACTTCGATGATCTCGCGCCACCGCCTGCCGCGCTGCGGCCGCCAGCCGTTGAAGGCGAACTCGCCGGTGCGCGCGCCCATGCGCAGGATCTCGAACACGCCGCCCGTGCCGTCGCCTTGCGCAAGCGTCTGCAGGTTGCGCTGGAGGTTCGCGCGGGCCGCTTCGTCCCCCGTGGCTTCGCGCCCCGGCGGCGTCCCGCGCAAGGCGGCGACCTCCGCCGCCCGCCGCCTCTCCCGGTTGGCCTGGATGAGCGCCGCCATGTCGAAACTCGGCGGGGGCCTGGGCGAGGGCGCGGCGTCGGGCTCGGGCGCGGGCGGCAGCGGCGCGACCGCGCGGTCGGACTGCGGCACGGTGCGTTCCTGCGGAACGGGTCGCGGTGCGCTGCGCGGCGCCGCCGTGCTTTCCGGCCGCGCCCGGCGCGGCGCTTCGGTGGCGGTGGGCGGGGGTTCGGGAGAACGAAGTTGCGCGGTGAAGGGGCCGCGCACGGTCGCCGTTGCCGGTGGCGGGCCTTCCGGCGGCGCCTTCGCGGGCATCGCCAGGATCAGCAGGTGTGCCGCGATGGACAGACCCGCGGCCAGCGCGATATTCCGCCGGGAACGCTCGCCGAGCGCGACCTGCAACGGTCGTAAGGCCACTGCTCCCATCGATGCCGGATACCCCTCGTCTACGGGGCCCCGATGGCCCCGCCATGGCGCCCGGCGCCGCCGAGCCCTGCCAGCCTAGCGCGGCGCGGCGGTCCCGGCGGGAGCGACGATCTGGTAGAAGGTCTCGTCCTTGCGGATCATGCCAAGCTCGGCGCGCGCCCGCTCCTCGATCGCCTCGAGTCCCTGCTTGAGGTCGCGCACCTCGGCGTCCAGCGCGTCGTTGCGCGCCTTCAGCCGCGCGTTGGCCGCCTCCTGCGCAACCAGCTGGCGGTCCAGCTCGCGCACCTTGAGCCAGCCGCCCTTGCCGAACCACAGCGGGTACTGGAGCACCAGCACCAGGCCCGCGAGGACGGCGGCCAGCGCCTTCATTTGATCTGGTAGAAAGCCCCGCGCCCCGCGTAGCTGGCGCCCTCGCCCAGCTCCTCCTCGATGCGCAGGAGCTGGTTGTACTTGGCGATGCGGTCCGAGCGCGAGAGCGAGCCGGTCTTGATCTGCATCGCGTTGGTGCCGACGGCGATGTCGGCGATGGTGGAGTCCTCCGTCTCGCCCGAGCGGTGCGAGATCACCGAGGTGTAGCCCGCGTGCTTGGCCATCTCGATCGCCTCGAAGGTCTCCGAGAGCGTGCCGATCTGGTTGATCTTGATGAGGATGGAGTTGGCCACGCCGCGGCGGATGCCTTCCTCCAGAATGCGCGTGTTGGTGACGAAGATGTCGTCGCCCACGATCTGCACGCCCTCGCCCAGGCGCCTGGTGAGGATCTCCCAGCCCTCCCAGTCGCCTTCGGCCATGCCGTCCTCGATGGAAATGATCGGGTACTTGTCGCACCAGGAGTCGAGCAGGTCGGTGAGTTGCTGCGAGCTGTAGGCGAGGTGCTCGCTCTCGAAGCGGTACTTGCCGTCCTTGTAGAACTCGCTCGCCGCGCAGTCCAGGCCGATGAGGACGTCGCTGCCCGCGAGGTAGCCGGCCTCCTCGATGGCCTTGAGGATCCACTGGATCGCCGCCTCGTTGTTGGGCAGGTTCGGGGCGAAGCCGCCCTCGTCGCCCACCGTGGTGGACATGCCCTCCTTGTCGAGCATCTTCTTGAGCGTGTGGAAGACCTCGGCGCCGCAGCGAAGCGCGTCGCGGAAGCTGGGCAGCCCCGCGGGGATGATCATGAACTCCTGCATGTCGAGCGAGTTGTTGGCGTGCGCGCCGCCGTTGATGACGTTCATCATCGGCACCGGCATGCGGCGCGGCCCGCTGCCGCCGAAGTAGCGGTAGAGCGGCAGGCCGCTCTCTTCGGCGGCCGCGCGCGCGCAGGCCACCGACACCGCGAGGATCGCGTTGGCCCCCAGCCGCGACTTGTTCTCGGTGCCGTCCAGCTCGACGAGCACCTTGTCGACGTGCGCCTGCTCGGAGACGTCGAGCCCGATGATGGCCTCGCAGATCTCGGTGTTCACGTGCTCGACCGCCTTCTGCACGCCCTTGCCGAAGTAGCGCTGCGCGTCGCCGTCGCGCAGCTCGATGGCCTCGCGCGAGCCCGTCGAGGCGCCCGACGGCACGGCCGCCCGGCCCATGACGCCGGACTCGAGCAGCACGTCGGCTTCGACGGTGGGATTGCCGCGCGAATCGAGGATCTCGCGGGCGACGACTTCGACGATGGCGGTCATTCTCTGCTCCCTGTTCGTGGCGCCCGCAAGGCGGGCCTTTCCATCCCGACATTCTAGTCCAAAGGGCGGGGGCGGCCCCTCCTCGCGGTCACGTCCCGGGGAAGCGCGTGCCGCCGAAACGCCCGTTGTAGGTGCAGTACTGGTCCTTGCCCGTGAAGGTGGCGTGGAAGCCGTTCATCTGCGAGTCGAGCGCCGAGAGGGCGAACGTGCCGGCGTTGTAGGTCGTGTTGCCGATGACGCAGGCCATTGTCCCGCCGGACACCGCCGCGAGCCGGCCCTGCAGTTCCGGCGTCCCCGTGAAGGTGCAGGTCATCAGCTGCCCCGTGGGGATGTAGAAATCCAGCTTCAGCGCCATCTGCGAGGCCGTCTGCGTGACGGTCGTCGTGCCCCAGAAGTTGATCGGGCCGTTGTCCGCGGCCGCCGTGCACTGCGAGGCGGTGGCGAGGATCCCGCCGGCGTAGACGCCGGCCACGGAATTGACCCGGAAGCCCTGGCGCTTGATGCGCTTCACGACGGCCGTGCCGCTCACCGAGTAGGACAGCGTCGCGGTGCTCGCCGAGTCGAAGGTGATGGTGGCGATTCCCACCTTGTCGACCTTGACCTTGGCGGGATCGAAGGGCCCGCCGAACCAGGGACCCTGCGTCTGGAAGACGTCGCCCTCGAAGCGGGCGCCCACGGCCGGCTGCTGTGCCGTCGGGACCATGCCGGACGCGACGACCCAGCGCGCGGCGCCGTCGGTGCCGTAGACGAAGAACGTGAGGAAGAGCGTGTCGGACTGCTGGACGACGTTCACGCCCCAGCCGTTTTCCGACCCGTCGGGGTCGTTCCACCACAGGTCAGTGAAGTCGACCGTGAGCGAACCCGCCCGTGCCGGCAGGGCGATGGCGGCGAGGGCGAGAAGCGCGGCGGCGAAGCGGCGGAAGCGGGCGGTCATGGGGGTCGGCCGGAAAGCGGAAAGAGCCGCATTCTAGACCCCGGCCCTCACTCCAGTCCGAACAGCCGCGCGCCGTTCCTCCACGCGATCTTCTCCGCCACGTCCGGCGGCAGCTGCCCGAGCCATTTCCGGTAGGTGGCGATGGTCTCCGGGTACGACTGCCAGCGCTGGTTCACCCACGTGTCCGAGCCGATGAGGAACCGGTCCGCGTGCTTGACGAAGAAGGCGCGCCACTCGGGCGCAAGGGCGCCGCCGTCCGACACGTCCCAGCGGTACGAGAGCTCGCCGCGCAGTTGCGGGTACCGGCCGAACAGCGCCTCGACGCGCGCAAGCGGCGTGCTGAACCCGGTGTGCGCCCAGATGATGCGCGCCTTCGGGTTGTGCGAGAAGAGCAGCTCGAGGGCCTCCTCGTCGCAGTGCGCGTGCAGGACCAGGTTCCTCGCGACCGCGAAATCGACGATTTCCTTCACCACCGCGGAGGCCGCCTCGCGCCCGAAGATGTGGAACTCGCCGATGCCGCGGTAGTAGCCGCGCTTCTCCTCCTCGACGATCATCCGCGCGATGTCGGGGTTGCCGTGCCAGGTGCCGTAGTCCGACCGGTCGCGGTAGACGCGGATGAAGGGCACCACCGCGAAGTCCTTGCGCGGGGTGCGGCGGGTCGCCTCGACCAGCGCGCGGGTGCCGTCGTTCGGGCGGCTGTTGGCGAGGATGGCCTTGACGCCGTTCTTCGAGAAGAGCTCGAGCAGCGTTCCCACGGAATAGCGTTCGACCGCGTCGTCGTTGTAGTGCAGGTGCGCGTCGAAGAGCGGCCCCTCGTAGGCCGCCGACGCGGCGAGCGGGACCGCAAGAAGCAGCGGCCCCAGAATCCGGCGCAGGATCGTCGGCATGGCGCGGGGCCCCTATTGCAGCGCGGCCAGCGCCGCGCGCAGGCCCTGCGCCTCGCCCCCCAGCGGCCGGCCCGGCCGCGAGGCGTCGTTCCAGGCGTAGGTGTCCAAGTGCGCCCACGGCGTGTCCTCGGGCACGAAGGCGTCCAGGAACAGCGCCGCGACGATCGCGCCCGCAAAGCCGCCCTTGCCCGAGTTGTTGAGGTCCGCCACGTCGCTGTCGAAGAGGCGCCGGTAGTTGCGCCACAGGGGCATGCGCCAGACCGGGTCCTCGACGGCTTCGCTCGCGGCGAGGAGCCTGCCGGCCAGCCCGTCGTCGTTCGCGAACATCGCCGGCAGCTCCGGCCCCAGCGCCACGCGCGCCGCGCCGGTGAGCGTGGCGAAGTCGATCATCACCTTCGGCTTCTCCTCCGCCGCGTACGCCAGCGCGTCGCACAGGATCACGCGCCCCTCCGCGTCCGTGTTGCCGATCTCGACGGTGAGCCCCTTGCGCGTGCGCACGACGTCGCCGGGACGGTACGCGTTGCCGCTGATGGCGTTCTCGACCGCCGGCACGAGGAGCTGCAGGCGGTAAGGGAGCTTGCGCTGCATGACCAGGCGCGCGAGCGCGATGGCGTGCGCCGCGCCGCCCATGTCCTTCTTCATGAGGCGCATGCCCTCGACGCCCTTGATGTCGAGGCCGCCCGTGTCGAAGCAGACCCCCTTGCCGACGATCGCGAGGCGCGGGTGCTTCGGGTTGCCCCAGTTGAGCTCGAGCAGGCGGGGCGCGCGCGCGGCCGCCCTCCCGACCGCGTGGATGGCCGGGAAGTTCTGCGCGAGGAGTTCGTCGCCCACCCACTCGTCGAACTCGGCGCCGAAGAGGTCCGCCTGCTCGCGCACGATGTCCGCGAGCTCCGGCGGCCCCATGTCCTCGGCCGGGGTGTTGACGAGGTCGCGCACGAGCTTGACCGCTTCCGCGAGTTGCAGCGCCGCCGACACCTTCGCGCCCGGATCGATCTGCAGGTCGGCGGGCTTGCGGCGCGCCTTGCGGTAGCGCGTGAACTGGTAGCTGCCCAGCGCCCAGCTGAAGGCGGCCTTGTCGTCGCCGATCGCCACCGGCCCCCGGCCCAGCGCATACCGCCCCGGCGCCAGCTTCAGCGGCAGGTGCGCGAGCGCCCACGGATCGTCCGCGTCGCGCACGCCGGCGATGACCAGGTCGACGTCGCCCTTCGGCCCCGGCACCTCGAGGTGCGTATGCGGTCGCGCGACGAAGTCCGAACCCGACACCCAGCGCCGCTGCGCGGCGGTGAGCTTCTCCAGCAGCTTTGGCAGCCGTTTCGTGTCCGTGGCGAGGATGGGGGTGGCCTTCAGGAAGGCCTTCTTGTCGGTGATGACGGTCATGAGGTGTAGGGACGACGCGTTCGGGGAAGCTGCGATTCTAACGGGTCGTCGGCATTGAACAGGTGCAATCGGGCGGGAATGGGGAGAGGCTGCAGACATCCTGGGCGCGCAAGCGTGACCGTCGGATGGGTGCCCGGAAAGTCGAGGCCAGACAAAACACGTCAGGCCTCGACTTTCCACCCATCTACAGACGAGGCCGCTGCGCTGCCTCGACCGCGACGGTCGCGCGCCCAAGGATGTCTGCAGCCTCTCCCCATTCCCGCCCCCAGCGGAGCCAGCGTGCCCGTCCCAGCATCGGCACCGCTGGTTGCCGGCTTGGCGATCGCCCTCCCTCCAACCGCCACCCCCTCCCCCACCCGCCCTTGACGCCGCGCAAGCGAAAGTGGCCGCCGCGCCCTACGATAGAGGCGGAGGAGACAAAAAAATGCCTTGCGCCTGGATCACCCACAGGGACTGCCTGCTGCACGAGATGGGGCCCGGCCACCCCGAGTGCCCGGAACGGCTGGACGCGATCTCGGACCACCTGCTCGCGCA